>Ga0075117_1002427_pt1 | contig 10718 bp, 18 predicted proteins | sample AntAceMetag02UKJ_FD_69789 | JGI IMG/M metagenome (GOLD analysis project Ga0075117, IMG submission 69789) | Saline lake microbial communities from Ace Lake, Antarctica - Antarctic Ace Lake Metagenome 02UKJ | ecosystem: Environmental > Aquatic > Non-marine Saline and Alkaline > Saline | place... | reverse complement strand
ACACTGGCATAAGACCCGGAGCGAAACTCACATTAACCATCAGGTTCAGCCGTCCAATAACCATGAGCCAAAATACTCACCAACGGCAACTGCCTCCCCGACAAACCATCAGAACGAACAATATGACCCATCTCTAAACCCTTAGAATCCGTGTAATCAAACACAAGACTTGAACCGTCACCCCTATACGACATGGTTTCACCCGGCTCCGCTGCCCTTTTAATCATATTCACAACCCCAGTTTACCAGAAAGTATTTTAGGGAACTCAATGCTATGACTCATATAACACCACCTCAATCCTCCACTCTTTAGCCAAAGCAACCAAAGCATTTTCGGTGCGGCCTTCCACAGACTCATCGTACATTCCCATAGGTATATGAATTGTTTTAACATCACCATTTCTAAGATTCACCCCACCCAAAATTTGTGCCTCAACATATCCACTATCACTATAAGAAACATCATCCATATGCTCATAAACATCATCACCACCAAAATTATGCAACTCACCACCCCAACCCATCGAAGCACTCACAGCCTCTCTTTGGGTCAAAGGTTTACCAACCATAGGAACAGGAGTGGCGCGTGAAGCAAGAGAATCACCATCCGTCATTGTAGTTCTTTGTTTCACAGAATCATTTAACTCAAAACGAATATCCCCATAATTACTCACATTAAACGGGGTAAGATTCTCCAAAGCCACATAACCATAAATCGGCCTCAAACGAGGGTTTATTTCAGGGTGAATATCGTGAACTGACGTTTCCTCAGCGGCACGAATATCGTGATTCACCATACCGTTAGAAGTTCCCGTATCAAACTGGCTTCTAAAAAATTCTTCCTGTAAAACTTTTAGTGCATCATCAGAGTTAATTGCAATCATTACCGTCCCCTCGGAACGCAACTCATCCATGTTGTTAGACAAATTTTCACGCAACTCAGGATCCATAGCAGCAAACAGTTTCTCCGTTTCAACCAACCGCGCCGAACGCAATTCCATAGCGTGAACCATGATTGTTTCCCCATTTGAACTGATACCGTAAGCATTCATGTTTCCGGTTTCAACATTATCGTGGCGTATCTCTTTCAGGGTTTCTTTTGTTAAACCTATTTTTTGACCCGTTTCTTTGGCGGCAAGAAATTTTGCGGCGTAATCTTTAGAAACACCGGCAGCCCAAGTGCCGTGCGTTTTCTGATCGTGTTGACCTTGATAATGTTTAACCACGTTACTTTCCGTGACCACAACAAAATCTTTAATCCAACTCGGAAGATCATCCCAAACCGCCGTAACCAAGCAGGCATCACCAATAGCGTGACGTTGCTCCACAGTAGCGTCACCGTGGTTTAACGCTTGAGCGATCCTACGACAAGTATCAACCGCAATCATTACTCCCACCCATTCGTGTCTTGAGCAACAACTTGACCTCTGTTAAGAATGTTGTAATAAACTTCACTCATTAACTCCATCGGGCCGGGTATTCTTATAGCGTCATAGCCTCTCATTACAGCCCACCTACCCAAGTCATTAACTAAGTCATATTGTTTACGATGATTATCTTGAATTTCTGATCTTTTTTCATTCATTTCAGGGTATTTTTTTAATTCTTTTTTTTGTGAATCAAACAGTTTTTTTACATCATCCATATGCAAAATTTGGGCTTCTTTGTATGAAATTATTTTAGATCCCGGTTTCATGGTAACTCTAATCACGTTTTTTGCGCTATTTTCTTTACCATTATGATCCGTGTAGCCAGCAACAGTAACGTCTGAATTACCCGCGTAAGTTCCGCTACCACAAACTCCTATACCAGCGTAATACTCACCGTACCTGAACTCATCTAAATAACCTTGAGCAACAGAATCAAAATCTTTCCCATCAGGATTCCAACCAGTAACACCCCTAAAAAGTTCTTCACTACCACTCTCAACCAAAGCATCAAATTCGGTAGAGGTCACCACAGTGGGCAAAGCGTTGTACCCGGCCCTGTCATACATTTCATACAAAACATTGTCACCAAACCGTAATTTTCTTTCCTCGTCAGCCTTGTCTTTAATTTCTGCTGCTTCACTCAAAAATTGGTCATAAGTTTTCCCTGAACTCCAACGACCATGAGTTTTTTGGTCATGCTTGCCTTGATAATGCTTCGTTAGTATTTCTATCTGTAAAGCAGCACCCGAAACCTGCTCGTCATTCAACTCACGAATCTGCTCAGCCTCCAAAGCATCAAGGCGATCAATCCAAGCACCCATATCCTGAGAAGGTAAACCAGTCAAACCACGAGTAGGAGGCACCAAAACGGCTGTGCAACGACAATTAGGGTGAGCAGGAGGCATTGAACTCCCGTTAGCGAAAACCCCGTTCCACGGAACCCTAGTCCCCCTCAAATCCATGCAGATAGGACACGGCGGCCCATAACGGCTTGCCACGGGCGCTGTGCGCCATTCTTTCTCCGAACGCGCATCAAGTAACCCAGCCCTATCTGAAGCCTTCCAAGACGCTTCCCTACCAAAGTTTTGTGCCTGCTGAATCTCCGTCCGTGCAATCGTTCGCGCCCTACTACGAATCAACTTAGCCCGATATTTCTCGGCCATAGCATCAGCCATATCAAAAGCACGATTAGTTTCTATCCCTTCCTTAATAAACTGCCGAAAATTATTGTCATGAAACCTTTCAACTGCTAAAGCCCAGCGAGGATGTAAACCAATAATCCGTCGAATAAGACGGGCAGTATCGTCAACGGATCTTGGTGTGGTAAACGATTGAGTGATCAGTTTTTGTATCGCAACACGATTAGAATTATCAATAGAACGAATCAATTGTGACGAACGTGTCGCTGCATAAGCAACCGCGTTAGCGTTCATGTAAGTAAACATGCGGTCAACGGGGCCAACAATAGAAAACATCACATCAGGAAAAGACGGTGCCGATCCCGGCAAAATAATTCCATTAGGTAAAACTTTACCCCCGTACTCCAACGCCAACATTGGGTTTTGCCCCACACGAGGAGCGTTACGAATAATACTGCGAGCCTCATTCGTGGCACCCGACAAAACAATACGGCGTAAAGAATCCTTAATAAAGAAATCAATCTCCTGATACAACAAAACTTCATCCAAAAGTTTATCAAAATTGTCTGGGTTAAGACCCTGTATAGAGGCGGCTAAAGCATCAACGTCAACACGATTAGCGAAACCCTCATTTACTGAAACGATAGCGTTAATCAGAGACTGTTCTAACGGTGACGGTTTCGGTGGAATGTTTTTTGCTTTAGTGACCCGCTTACCGCCAATTACAAGCGCCACGATTTATTCCTCCGGCTCGTCGGCTGACGCTTCCTCATCACCAACAGGACTATCCAAAATATCTTTCATATCCTGATCGGGCATAATATCCACCCCAGTGTCCCCAGCGTCATGATTAGCAGGAGGTAAACCAGCCAACTCACGCAAATGATCTTCCAACACAGGATCAGGAGCAAGTACCCCAGCCGTCACCATCTTAGAAACGAACTCAGAAATCTCTGACAAATCAACGTGTGAAACAGAACTGTAAGCAAGCGAAGGGGCACGGTCAGGTTCAATACCATTCAAACGCATCAAACGAGGAATTGCATGTTGATTCACGGTGTCAGCAATAGTTTTAGCAATAGAATCAACTGACATTGACCACAAATCCATTTTTGTTGCACCCAAAGCAAAAGACCCGACACGATCATTACCCAACAAAATAAAATCGCTCAGCACACTCATAGCGATACGTTGATCCATTCGAGTAATAACTTTGTCAGTGTCAAACTGGCGTGACCCGCCACTGCTCATCAGTTTCAACTCAAACATTGGTTTACCTGATTCGTCGTAAACCTGCGGGAAAATGATTCCCTCATTCTCGTTTCTTTTAATTGACGTAACAATCTGTTTAATGGCAGACAACACGTTTTGCTGATCAGATGTAGCGGTCGCTGACAAATACTCTGGTGGAACAAGGGCGATAGGTAAACCTGCAAGGTCACGCTCAATACCGATTGCTTCTATTTCCTCTATGCGACGCTTAAACCACCACGGTCGGTATGCGTTCCTGAGAAGCGATCTTCCTTCAGGATTGTTTTTTGCTGTTGTTGTTCTAAACAATAAAGATTTTTCGATAGGAATACCAATAGCACCGTGACCAGTGTAAGGATCCACTTGTTGCATTCCTTGGATACCACCGTCGTCATCGAAAGACCACAAATACAAAGTTTCTTGCCCACGAATAGCCCACTTACGCCAACCTATTTGACCATCATTGAACTTGGATCGTTTTGATGGATCTTTTTCGTTTGGCCCAACACGACGCTTATACACAATTTCGTGGAAAGACCAACCGTAAACAACCATTGACAGGATCTCCGAAAGCGTGGCATCCCACGAATCACTCATGTCGTTGAGGCAAGATTCGATGAACTCTGCTGTCTCAATATCTTTTTGGTTAATGTCACCGTCAATAGAATTGTCCTTATACGGGTCAACTCGCCATTCCAACCGGGTAATAACTTTTTCGATAGCGTAAATTACGGCACCAATAACAGGATCATTGTCGGACATTTCACGATATGTTTTGATGCCTTGTATGCCTTGGAGCCGTGAAAGGAATTCGTCGTAAACGAACCCGCTTGTGCGTTTAAGGCCACTGGTGCCTAGTTCGTTAAAATCCATTCGGGATGCCATTTGTCTCCCATTCAGTCATCAGAATTTTTAGTCATTGTACCAATCAATGTTAACGCTTCGACTGAACTGAAACCGGCTGCAAGCATCGCCTGATACATTTCGTGTACTTGTGTCGCCCATTGTTGGAGAGGGCTAAGGTCAGAAAAAATCCCAGTACCTTTTTCCTCCATTGGGTAAGTGTACTGGGATATTGGCTTGTGTTAGGCGTTTGGCTTGCTGATTAACCCTTCATCAATGAGTGATATGGCGGTACGACCATAGGATCCTTGGAACTGCCAAGCCAACCCCGTATCTACGAGGTATTGAAATAGTTCAAGGAATTTCTCATATTCGATGTCCCCGTTTTCATAATCAATGATGTGGGTTAGGACGGGGAATTCTTTTGTGGGACTCATGCGGCCACCTCGTTTTCTTGGATCCTGCTCAAAAGGCTAACGACTCTTTCATCGGGTATCTGGCCCAATTCTTCAAGAACGGATTCCAGAAACGCCTCCAGACCCTTCACGCTGTATCGGGCTACCTTTTCACGTTTGATAGTGAAACTGTCCCAATCGGATTGCCAGTTGAGAACGTTGTAACCTTGCTCGTTTCGGATTTCGACGTAGGACAGGTTAGCCCTGAATTCTTTGTAGTCTTTGTTGAATGAAGTGGTGAGTTGCAGGGTAGGTGCGCCTTCGTTGCGCGATTCGCCCGTGAGTGACCACTGGTTTTTGAATGTGCGGTTTTCTTTGTTGAAGGTGGTTTTCTGGGTTTTCATTTTTTTCTCCTTTTTCAGGGTGACCTTAATTACAACCCCAGTTTACCACACGGGGGTTAGGGAGCCTCTTGAGGGGCAGTCACACTCCATCCACTCCAATAACCCGGAATGAACTCAGCAATAACCAATTGAGCCATTAAATACTTTTCACGCAACCTATTACGCAACCTAGCGGGTTTGACCCCGTAAATACGGGAATAGTTATCAACCACGTCAGCGGCCTTAACGTAACGACCGACAGGATCAGTCATAGCCCTCCGAATACTTGCCTCATACGCCTCCAGAGTGCTTTCAGACTCCGTTTTGGTCACCGACTCTACTGCGCTCAAAACGACAGGGTTAGCACCGAAACTGGCAAGATCCTCCAGCGTAAAATCAGTGTCCTCAACTACATCATGCAGGAAACCCGCAATAACGTAATCAGGCCCGAACGCCCACAGCGCCGACCCGACACGGGCAGGGTGATAGAAGTATGGGATACCTTGCTTGTCCATTTGCCCATTATGGGCATCAATAGCGAACTTTAACGCTCCACTAGGGGTACTGAGGTCATAATTCATTTTTCACCTCCTAAACGTAATTGTTGAAACAGGATGCTTGATACGCGATTTCAGAAATGTTTTCTGCTCCCACGTTCGACCACTCTGATTTCACGACGGCTTTGTTTTTGTTTGCTTTGAACAATTTCACGTCGTACAGATCCCACACGTTGAGGGTCACTGTGACGAAATATCCGTTTGATACGGGAAAAATGACGGATGACCCATTTTTTATTTTTCGACCACCTGATATGGCTAGGACGTTTACTATTCCGATTTGCTTGCACAATTCTTCTGCGTTTATTTCGCGTCCGACGGGCAGCGCGGCAAAAATGTGTGAAACGGCTAATGCTTGACTGATATTCATGGTGTCCCCTTTCTAGGTACAACCCCAGTTTACCACACGGGGGTTTAAGGCTCCACATCGAACGACTCCGAAAAAACCTCCATCAACGTCTTAGGCTCAACTCTCCCCGAACCATCACCACACAAAGCCGCATTACCCAAAAGCCCTTTAACGCGCTCAGCAAGGCTAAAGGGAGTGTCACCCGGAAACATCGGGATAGATGACACCTTGTACTTTTTTACGGCGTTAGCAGCCTCCTCACGCCCTTTCGCGTAAGCCATACCACCCACCTCAAAAGAAGAAACACCCACCATATTCAAATGCTCCTTAACCCTCACCTTCGCAATCAACTCACACACACACACCGCGTCCACCTGAGCAGACGGGTGGGAATTCTGCACACACAAAACATCATGATTCATGGCTGCAACATTACATGACTTATAGAACCCGGATTCTCAAAAGCCGCCTCCATCACTTCCTCAAGATGCAACTGAATCTCCTCATCCGTAGGAAAATGATCGTAACTCGAATCATCATTATCAATAACATAATTCACACCCCGACGATCAGAGTAAGGCTCATCCCACGCAATCGAAGCCGTCACCGTCCAAGTATCATCGCTCCATTCGGACACAAAAATCTCATGACCGTGAATAGGATCTCGTTTATGCTCAAAAACTAAATGTGCATATTCTGGTTCGCTCATCATTTTATTTCCTCTTTTCGTAAAAATATCGGCCACACTGTAAATAGTTGATGCACCTATACAAGTATTCGTTGCTTTTAGCGGCCTCAAATCCACAGTGAGGGCATGATGATGTTTTTTTCATTTCTTGGCTTAAATGTAATCTTCTTGCTCCGGGCAATAGAAAGTTATCGCCCCAGCAACAAGAGATATTGCTTCATTTGTTGAAAACCCAGAATCCATTCCCATTTCAACAGCGTCCATAGGCATGAAGCCTGACCTGAGATACCTGCAAGTGGCTTTTGCTGTTTTCACAAGACGATACCGGCTCACAAATTTTAGTTCCGGTGCGGCAGTCGTGACCATTTTGTAAAACAGTTTGTTTTCTCTAACCCCAGCGGATGCCGGTGGTGCGAGTAACATTCCGGCTCCGATTAGCAACGCGGTTGTTATTGCGATTAGTTTTTTCATTTCACTTTTCCCCTTTTTCGATTAGTGTCGTGAACTCCAGCATAGTCGCGTCAGCGATAGGTTTGTGGTCATAAGGGTTTACCACCTGTTGTGTTTCCCTGTTCCAAGCGAGGACAGGTTTACCGTAAATCCACGCAGTCATGGTTATGCCGTTACTTTTAATGAAAGCGTTCATGGCATACTTTCCTCAAGAAATTCTTGATAAAGTTCCCTAGCGGTTTTGTGGATAGGGGCTTGACAAGGTTCACAGTAAGTCGAACCTTTAACACACGGAGATCCACAGTCAATACATTTATTCATCACATTACCCTTTCAATTTTTTGCAGCCGTGACCAATACCAGTCCAGTTACCGTTGTATTCCTCGTCGGTTAGTTTCAGTCCACAGTCAACGCAAATCCCTTCCACTTCGTCAAGCCAATCGGTTAAAAGCGTTCTCTTGAACTCTTTGGTTCTACTCATCACATTCCTCCTTCGATCCAGCCAGCGAAACCCATGAGGGTTAGAAACGCTAAGACTGCTAACGGATAAAAAACGGTTTGTCCCCTACGGGTCAATTTCATTAACTCTCCTAATATGGTGAAAGACCCCGCAGCCAGCGAGTCGGTGCGTATCGGGGGTGATACGCGGGTCGCGTAGACTGCGGGGGGTTAAGACCCGGTGCTAGAAACGGCGGGGGGCACGTCCCTAGCACCGGGAGATTAGTTAGTCCAGAGAATCCTGAACATAGACATCCAGCCCGTAGGAGGCAAATACTCCAGCGGCGGCACGAGCAGCGGATAAAGCCAACTCATACGATTGTCCTCGGCCTCCACCGACCTTGTACGACGGGACGTAATAGCCGCCACCGTAATTCGGGTAGCCAAGTTTGTTGGCCTTCAGATAGGTGACGAACGCTCCACGAGCGGGGGTGATGACGACACCGGCACGACCACACAGACCACCGGCAACAACGTAGGTTGGCTTAGCGTAGTCAACTTCATTACTAAAGAAATCAACCGCCTCACCGACTACCATTGGGGTCGGGGTAGTTTGGGCAACTGCCAATTGAGCAGCGCCGAACGCTTCATCGAAAACCTGCGAAGCGTTTGCTTTGGTGACCTTTTGGGTCACGGTAGAAGTTGTCATTTCGATTCCCTTCCAAGGGGAACATCCCCTCTCACAACCCCAGTATATCACGGGGGGTTAAGCAACTTGCACGGGGTCAAAACGGAGGAGCATCCTCCTGAACTGGCGTAGCCCAAGGATCATCCTCCATGCTAGGGGAACCAGAATCCTTAACAATACGATTCACACTCACCGTTCGCCGTTTCAAATCAAGCCCCACATTAAAAGCATTCACCTTCAACGATTGACGCTCAGCACCATCCTTACCAACATACGACTCCATAAAAGAACGACCAACCACAATAACCGGGTCACCCTTCTTCAAAGACTCAACAACATTCTCAGCCAACTTTTCCCACGCAGTAACACGCCACCACGTTTCCTCATGATTCTCCCACGCACCCGAATCCGTTTTAACAGATTTAGAAGTCACCACACTCAAAGACGCAACCGCTTTACCTGCGCTCGTAAAACGTAACTCAGGATCCTGACCCAGCGTTCCCGTCAACGTAACATTCGTACTCATATTTATTCCCTCTCATTAGCGGCGCTCTACCGCAACTCATTGCCTAAAATAATTCCTTTTTCACGCCTAATTTTACGACGATCAGAAGCGGAAAGACCACCCCACCAGCCTTTAGACTCAAACCAAATAGCGTAATCTCCACACTCAACTTGCATACTACATCCCCCACAAATTTTTTTCAGCGTATTCCTTAAATCGTTAGAATGATATTCAACAAAAAAAGAATCAGGATCAGACGAACGGCAAGGTTCGCTGCCCGTCCATTTCGGGTAACGAGGTGGGCTTAACCTTTGATTTTCCTCGTAACTCAAGAATTCGATCCTCTCTCGAAGTGTTATTTATGCGAACACGGTACCCGTTACGCCAAACAATCCCCCCAGCAACACCATCGTAAAAAGACTTATTGGGCTTGACCCAAGCAAAACATTCTTTAACAACCGTGCAATTACCACAAATTCTCATTGCCTCATTTGCGGAAGGGTAAGAAAAAGCGTCAAAGATTTTAGGATCCTCACCCGCGCAAGCAGACAATGGAAGCCATTTCACCTATGAGCCTCATCGTAATGTTTATGGAATTCCGCGACGCTACCTTTACCCGTTGCTTTACACACAAAACATTTCCATTGACCCGCCATAGAAATAGTGTTCCTTAACTAAAGTGGATAGTCAATTACTGTCGGGCGTGTCACTCGTCGTCCTCGTCCCAGTTACTAACAAACAAATAATCCTCATTAAGCATTTCCCGTGCCGCATCAACCATCCCAGTCATTCTCCACTGTGGCATGTCGGAACATATTGGCGATAATTGGGTTTCACCATCAGGATCAATGTACTCAGCAATAATCACCCATGAAGTAATCATGACGGGGCCTTCAGCATCAATAAGACCGTCAAGCGCCCACAAGATTTTTGCTTCCTGTGACGAACTCGCGTCAGGTTGATCTTTTTCTTTAGGCTTAGGTTTCGTCACACTCCAAGGGTACGCCCTTAACGGTTATCTAGTAAGCGACATGTTGGGCAACCCTCAGTTTCTAACCGGGGTTTCCAAACTGGTAAACCGCACCCAAGGCACATAACGATTCTGTTATATTTTTTGAACTCAATCAGCATCCGTGCCGCGTTAGGTTCCAATGTTTCGCCCCTTTTCCGTGTGCCCAAACCGTGTAAAAAGCAGCATCCTGCCAGTAACGGTTCCATTTTTCAATAGGTTTATTCCTAAGTTCCTTTACTTCATCTTGCAAACCAACTTTCTTGGCTTCAGGTAAAAGCATCCACACAAGTGAATCTCTCCAAAAATTATCTAAAAATTGGTATGTCCCGGCGGCACTACTAACCGTACTTCGTGCCCTGTAATTGTGTCGGGATTCGCGGAATGAAATACATTCACGCTGATTTTTAAGTTTAGGGTCAAACCATTTTCCGGTGTAGAGGGAAGGCTCGAAGCCTTTCCAGTCTTGCGCGGCCTCACTGTGAGCCATTCTATATTCGTGTGATTGTGGAATTTGAACAACGGGTGAAACGATTACTGCTACTGACATGAAAATGCTGAGAATCATTATGCTCCAATTTTCGAGGTACAGG
>Ga0075117_1002425_pt1 | contig 10727 bp, 6 predicted proteins | sample AntAceMetag02UKJ_FD_69789 | JGI IMG/M metagenome (GOLD analysis project Ga0075117, IMG submission 69789) | Saline lake microbial communities from Ace Lake, Antarctica - Antarctic Ace Lake Metagenome 02UKJ | ecosystem: Environmental > Aquatic > Non-marine Saline and Alkaline > Saline | place... | reverse complement strand
GTAAATCTTTGATTTGCTTTTGCAATATTTTGTAAGTTACTTGCGCAGCATCTCGATTTGAAAAATATCCATTATCAATATATTGATTGACACGAAGCTTTATTTCCTGGACGTTACGATCAATTGCCAAAGCTTCGTTAGTAGTATTTTCAACTTCTCTGTAACGATCGAAGTTTTGTATGGTGTTACTAAGGCCGTAGATTCCCAATGCTCCGTTGAGGATGAGGATGAGAATAATCACACCGAATCCAAAGAAAATCTTCCATTGCAAACTCGACCTACGTTTGTTTTTTATGGTATTCACCATTGGCTGTTCAGTTTTAGTAGTTGATCTAGTTTTCACACTGCTTTAAGCCGAGAGAAATTCATTCCATTTCAAGAGCGAATATTCGTAGGTATCCATCACGGTATTCCAAACTGCAATATTACTAAAACGTTCGATGTATGATCCTCCATTGCGGATCTCGCCTTTTTTCACAGCAGTTTGACCGTCAGTTCCAGTCAGGTCGGTAAGAGCGGATTTCCCTTCGTACCAGTAATCCCATTCATTTTTAGTGAGAATATCGCGCGAACGCTCTGGGTTCGAAATATAATAGCCCTGACGGGCGATAAACGCACCAGGCCAACCTGATAGCCACCAATTCATGTATTCATACGCGGCATCTTTCACTGCTCCCTGAGTTTTCGAGGAAAGGCACATCACACCGTGCCAAGCACGATAGCCTTCTTTGGGGGCCGCATAGACACAATCAATGCCTTGTCCATTTAAAGCTGAGACAGCAGGCGAAAACATGCTTTCGATAACAACTTCGTTTCGTTTCATCAGTTGGACTGATTGAGGAACTGAACTCCAGACACCACGAAAATGTCCGTTGTGTCGCATTTTGATTAAGATCGCAAACAGCTGATCGATTTCGTTGCGGGTGAGATTTCCGATGTCTTGAAACTCCATCAGCCCCTTCGCTTGGACAGCAAGAGCGGCATCAAACAACCCAATGGTGGGAGCGTTCACAAGAGCGACTTTGCCTGCATACTTTTCATCCAGAAGCCAACTCCAGCTTTCTGATTTGTATGGAATTCCGCGTGGAACTACGCCAGCGTTGTAGCCAAAGGAATCAACGTTGTGGACGTAAGGCATAAAGCTGATTTGGGGGCTGGAAAGAGAATTCAGCGAGTGATCATTTTGAATATAAAGGAGTCTATAGGGAGCATCACCGGCTCCGATTTTTGCACCTGGGGCGATTCGACCGGTCTTCGTCAGGTTGTTGATTTCGTCCCAGTATTTGAGGCGGCTGATTTCGATGGGTTGAATGGCATTGGCTTGCCACAAGACTTTCAGGCTATTGGACCATTGTTCGTAAAGATCAAATGTCTCGGGATGTGTTGAGGCTTGATGAAGAACAGAAGCACTACCACCGGGTTGAAATTCAATGTCGATGCCAAGATCTTGTTGTGCTTGCTTGCGCAACTTTTCCTGAAGCGTCACGTGAGTGCCAAGTACACGCAGCTTAGTCCGATTGCGAGCAAATACATAGGGGGCATTAGTAATTGAACCTAACCCACAAGATGCAATCGCAGTTTTTTTGAGAAAGGTTCGTCGAAGTATTTTCGATTGTTTCGGGTTGTCAGACAAATCAGTAGTACTCATTATGCTTACTCATGCTCAATGATAATTTTTTGTGTGGGCGCCAGTTGTTATGAAAAGACTGCAAACAATGAGTAAGACACCACTTTCGATAGCTACTGATTCATATCTAGCCAGGATACCAAGCTGTCAAAAAAGTAAGATGCCAGTTTTATCTAACTCAACTTCACTACAAGAGACCTGGATTCAACTAAATCAGAATTGTGAACGTTCACTTCATAATATAATAATGGTGAAAGTTCAATAGGGGATTTTTATGTCGTGCTACTTTGATGATATTGCTTCAGGACTAAGTAAAAGTGATCACTTCCATCGAGTCCGAGCATTAGCAATTTGTTCTTAATCTGATTTATTTAATAGAAACCGACTTCTAAAAAACCATTTTATCAATGCGGACTATACCTCCAAATCACTGCAAAAGAATATCCCCGAACTATTCACGTCTCCTATTTTCATGGACTATCAATCCCGGCTCCGAATACCGGGGCTCTATTGAGTTAAACTGTCGCCGTAGCCAAATCCATCAGACGCCCTGTTTTTGAAACCAAACATCAAATCGACACTTTTCGCTGACTCCGCGCTTTAGTCGAACTCATACATTTTCTCTAAATCAGGCATGATTTGAGGTTTCTGTAACGAGAATGAATGGTGTATTGATCTCATCTTAAAGACTGAGAGAGATAGCAGTAAAAAAGTCTGAATGTGTCTCTCTTAGGATGGGAATTCTATACAACCATAACTTGTCTGAGTTATTCTGTGGAGACATTCATATTCGTGAGGGATGTAATCAGTTTCTGAATTGTTGTGGGAATGCAAATTGAGAAGCCTGGTTTAAACAGAGATACATCTTTACTGTTGTGAACTATTCCGAATAAATTTTGAGAGTTCTGGGTCTCAATGAATTGTCGAAGTTGGTTACCGGCGAGTGACACGCCATCTATCAAATCGAGGTGAGGCAATTCCTGCGGTTGATCATGTAACTGTAGACCGAGTGATGCCAGAAAAGGAGCTAGCAAATCTGATGAGGATTCGGCAGCTGAGATATAATTGATTGTTGGAGCCATTGACTCTGTTTGTTGATTTACTCCTAGCACGGACTGGACTTGTTGAGCCGTCATTTCAAACTCACAAGCTTCACGAATTAATAAGAACGTTCTCTGAATAGATGGCATGTTTAATCTATTTAGTACCTGTCTATGAGGCACGTCCACAGAATCACAGGGTTCCCAGACGTTCATTGCGGTGCGTGAAAGAAAGAGAGCAAGTTTGACTTTTTCAATACATTGGCGTTCATTATCTGGTAACGTAGTCAACTCGTCGAACGTGTGCGTAATCTGTTCCAACGGTAGCAGGGTTGTTACTGGAACTCGCCAGGCTGAAAAGAACCTCGCACTCACATCCCCGTAAGAGAGTCCAAAGGCTGCCTTTTCAGCTAAGTCCAGTGACTGGCCCGTTTCCTGGCAATATTCGGTTAACGCCCGATGTTCGTCGGGGAACAGTGTCGCAAGAATGATGCGACCGATTGGATGGAACAAAGCACACAGAAAAGCCGAACCGTCAAATTCGGCATACTGTGCCCTCTCGATAATACGAACTGTTTTACTCGCAGCAAGGCTGCGTTTCCAGAGCAGGTCGTGATTAATCCAGGGAATGTTGCACTCCAAAATCGCCTGCCTCCCACCATACATGATGGCGAGCTCTCCGATGCTTCGACGCCCCATCTGCGATATTGCCTTTTCCACACTGTCGATTTCTTCCTTTTCAAGATTACCATGAACGGTGTTGGCTACGTCAATAATTTCAGATTTCAGTGAGGGATCGTCTTCGATCAATTTTGCCAATTCGATCGTGTTGGCATTGTTCCGTGATGCCATTGAGTACACGTTAAATGGAGTGTGAGAAAGTGGTAATAAAGTGTCGAGTTGAGACAATTGTTTATACACGTTCGCCGGTGATATTCGAATTCCGTTTGTCAAACTATCACTGGTAGAGTTATTCTTGTTGCTCTCTAATGGTCCACCGGAAGAGGTCTCTGAATTTCGATTACCATTCTTCGCCACGATTCTCTCGTGCCGTCGCTCTGCTAGCGCGCGTGCTTTGGAAGCAAGCATCTCGTAGTTTGTTGGCTTGTATGATACGTCGTCGACTCCGCGAAATATCAAATCTTTCGTGAGAGCTGGGTCTTCGACTGCTGTATGAACCATGATCACGGGGCGTGACTCATTTTCAAGTATGTCCAAGGCAAGAGAATGTCCATTCTTGTTCGGCATCCGCAGGTCCGTCACAACTAGATCATACTCTTTATGATTCATCAGAGCTGAGGCGTGAAATCCGTCAGTTGCTGACTTGCAAACAAACCCCTCCTGCTTGAGTGCATACGAGATCATGCGAGTAACGATCTTATCGTCGTCGGCAATTAACGCGTAAAAGTCAATTTTTCCAGTATGTAAAAACATGATTAAGTCCTGTCGCTGCCTTTAATCTCTACAGCGTGAAATATTTTTTTTAATTTTTGTCTTGACGAACATTTATCTTGTTTTTTTTACCTATTGATATTTTCTCATCGTCAATGCCAACCACAAACTTACTCAACACAATTATTTTCTTTTATCAATTGCATTTCTTCGCGCAGATGCGGCAGGTCATCGAGACAGCGTTTCATTTCACTGGAGATTTCATGAATCAGAGGTTCGATACCCTCAAGGTTTACTGCTTGTCCTGCGTGTTCGATCTCTGCTGATAAATTTTGCAGGGACGTTGCACATAGAATACCAGCCGCACCTTTGAGTGAATGAGCTGCCAACGCCATCGCATCAGCATTCTGTTCTTCGGATTTTTGTCGAATTTCCGCGACACGCTCTTGACCCGTCGATTCCAATTCATCTAATAGAGAACCAGCGAGTTCCAAACTTCCGAAACAACGTTCCAGCAGCGACTCTGCATTGATTGGTGCTGATTCCGTTAACTCAGAATCAACTTTGATCTTCGCCTCTGTTGTATTATTTTCATTCATGTCCACTTGGTCGTCTCTCAGTATCTGTTCGAGAATTTGGATGACCTGATCTTTCTGAACAGGCTTGCTGAGGTATTCGTCCATACCTGCTTTAAGGCACCGTTCGCGGTCACCTTTGATGGCGTTGGCGGTTAATGCAACGATGGGGAGATGCCCATCGAGTGTTCCCGCTGATTCTAGTTCTCTGATACGCTGTGTGGCCTGCAAACCATCCAACTCTGGCATCTGGCAATCCATCAGTACAAGATCGTATTTTTTCTTTCGGATGGATTCGATCACTTCGTACCCGTTGTTTGCGATGTCACATGTAAAGCCAATTTGTTTCATCAGCTCGATAATATATAGTTGGTTGATATAATTATCTTCTGCTAGCAGGATGTGAGTGGCCGACGCTGTTCTCATAATTGTGGAAAGCTGGTCGTTGTCAGTGTCGATCACTGTCTCCTTGCCCTCATCACTGGTCAACAATTCGCAAATTACATCGTACAACTTGTACCTTTGAATTGGCTTGCTGAGTGTGCCATCGACGTTGTTTTCTAGCAATTCACTGGGACTCAGTTCAATGCATGTCGAATCTGACAGAAGCACTATTTTCAGCATGTACTCTTTCAGTGCCTGTGCTAAATCCAAACCGTTTCGTTGCGGCATGAGGAAGTCCGTCAAAACAAGATCAAACGGTGTATTGTTTTCTTTCGCTAACTCTACGGCAGTCAAGGCCTCATCAACTGAAGCAACGATAATAGAGTCGATGCCCCATTCGGCTACATATTTTTTCTGGACGGTCTGATTATTCTCATTGTCACCAACGATGAGACATCGTTTTCCTGCAAGCGAGTTGCTGACGGGCTGAGTAGCAGATGGCTCTGCAACGATCGTAAATGGAATTTCAAACCAGAAGGTCGAACCAACCCCCACTTTACTTTCGATTCCAATAGTGCCACCCATCAGTTGCACTAGACTCTGCGAGATCACCAAACCTAATCCGGTGCCGCCGTAGTTGCGTGTCGTCGATGCATCGACTTGCGAGAACGACTGAAATAGTCGGTTGAGTTTGTCATCAGAAATCCCAATGCCTGTGTCAGATACCGAGAAACGAATCATAATCTGATTATTCTCTCTTGAAATTGCTTCTGCACGAACATCGACCTCACCTTGATCAGTGAACTTGATCGCGTTGCCGATCAGATTCACGAGAATCTGTCTCAGGCGATGACTGTCTCCTTGCAATACTAATCGTGATGCGGGATCAACATAACACGGCAACTCCAGATTTTTTTCCGATGTGCGCCAGACCATTGTACTGGCGGTATCCATCATGAGTTTCTCTAAATCAAAATCCTGAAAGTCGAGTTCCATCTTACCGGCTTCGATTTTTGAGAAATCAAGAATGTCATTGATCAGCTTGAGCAGCGACTCACCACTGTTGCGACAGGCGTCGACGAATTCCCGTTGCTTGGGGCTCAGCGGTGTTCCCGAGAGTAGTTCCGACATTCCGATGACACCATTTAATGGTGTACGGAGTTCGTGACTCATGTTGGCGAGAAATTCACTCTTTGCCTGACTTGCTCGTTCAGACTTACGCTCATTGGCTTTGCTTTTCTCATTGGCAATCTGTAGTTCATGCGTACGTTGTTCGGCTTCTGCTTCCCTTTGCTTATGCTCTGACAGATCGCGAATAATGCCGGTAAACAAAATTTCTTCGGCTTTATCTTTCTCTTCTACGACAACTTGACTCACCGAAAGATGCAGTGGAAATGTTGTTCCATCCTTTCGTTGTCCTACAACCTCTCGACCGCTGCCGATTACATTTCGCTTTCCGGTTTCCAGATAACGAGCGAGATAGCCATCGTGTTCCTCTCGATAGGGTGATGGCATTAGTAGCTTGATATTCTTCTCGAATACTTCGGTTGCTGAATATCCAAAGAGACGTTCTGCAGCAGGATTGAATCCGTGGATCTTCCCATCAGCAGTGATGGTTATGATGGCATCGACTACGTTCTCCAAAATTGCCGCAAGCTTTAAACTAGATCGGCTGCTTCCAATCTCAGTTTTTTTTTGTCTCAAGCAGATTAAGGCTGTTACCCAGATGCCAAGTACAATCAATACTCGATTCATGAAGGCGATTCCGATAGTCGATTCCCCTGATGACAATACAAATCCGATCAGAGTAAGAATCGTAGAGGCAATCGCTGCACCCAAAGTTAACTCCCACCGAGGCGACCGCAGTGTGCTGGTCACCAAGACTACGTAGAGGACGCCGTAGGCCATTCCTTGTGGCACCATCAAATCAAAAGTAAAAATCAAGCATAACAGAATCAGCCCGCTCAGGATGTATCCTACTGGCATCGTTTGCCTGGTAGAGATTGAGGGCGCAGAGTGATCGCGTCTAAACCAACTTCTTTGTTTTATGTCGTTTTCCATGATCTCTGTCCAAAACAGAAGCGAACACTTTTTCCTACTTCAATAGCATAGGTTGTATCCAGGCAACACGCGTGGAGGCAAATCACTGGATTCAGGCCCGTTTTTTGGTGGAGATCAAGAGTTAAACACTATAATTCATTACGACACGCATAATCGGATTCCCAGGAACTCGATGATTTACCGTGTATTGTATTTGGTGCTGTGTCAGAATGGTTAGCAAATGCCAGAATCTGTTTGCAAAAGCCGTACTTTCAAACTCAATGGCGCAAGAAATCCAACCGATAAAATTCAAGGCCAGTCGTAAGATCCCTTATCAATGAAAGATGTCCGAGTAACAGATGCTACTCGGACATCAGCTCGTGCCACACTTGTTGTGCTAAACAAAGACAGTATCCTTAGTCAGTTCTTTCTGATTTTGCTTTGAGGCATAGTGAGCAACTAAATCGATGAGTCGATTTGGGTTTACTGGTTTGGTTGTGTAATCATCGTAGCCAGTATTAATACATGTCTGTCTGTCGTGAATATTAGTATGAGCGGTAATGGCAATAATTGGTCCCGTGTAATCTGCTTCACGCAATTTTTTTGTTGCTTCATCACCATTCAAGATTGGCATTTGTATATCCATAAGAATTACATCAAATGGGAATCCGTAATCACGTGCTTCCAGAGCAAGATCGAGCGCAACTTGTCCATTGTCTGCAAAGAAGACTTCAGCACCTGCTTGTTTCAAGTAGAAGGAGACCAATCTTTGATTGTCAGGCATGTCTTCTGCCAGTAGTACTCGACATTCGAGATCAGTAAGCTTGTCAATATTTTTCATGATACGTTTTAGCCTTACTTCTGCTACAGATTAGAATTGCTTTACACTGAATACTACTGCGAAAATATTTAATCTGCACAAACACCGTAGGGAACTGAGATACAGATACTATAAGCTACAATTTCGTAGTGTGCGTGGAGGTATTTGCTTCCAGCAATTCAATCAGACCATAATTGGTTGCAACATATTGCCGACTGTCGCGAGTCCCAAACTGTCCTGCGTTAATTCAAGGCAGTTTCACTACCGTGAACCAGTAAGCATTGATTGCCTCGACAACTTTTTGGAACTGCTCCATATTCACTGGTTTGGTGATATAGCTGTTGGCGTGCTCCAAGTAACTCTGCTCAATGTCCGTCTCTTGTTTAGACGTAGTCATGATGACCACTGGAATTGTTTTCAAGTGAGGATCGTTCTTGATCTCGTGTAGAGTCTCGCGACCATCCTTGCGTGGCATATCCAGGTCCAACAGGATGAGGTCAGGACGTGGTGCATCGACATATTGCCCTTCTTGATTCAGGAATTGCATTGCTTCGATGCCATCCCGGACAACGTGGATGTTGTTCAAAATGCGATTTCGCTCAAGCGATCTTTTGGTTAGTTTAATATCGGCAAGGTCGTCTTCAACGATCAAGATCTCTACGGGGCGCATTGTTGGATTTGATGTTAACTGTGTCAAATTCTTTCGCTCCTCTGTTCTGGGTTGATTGTGTGTATGGATTTGCTTCCAGGCAATGTGAAATAGAATGTACTGCCTTCACCAGCTTGAGACTCCACCCACAATCTACCGCCCAATTTGTCCACGACTTTTTTGCAGGTCGCCAGACCTATCCCTGTGCCAGAGTATTCATCTTTGAGGTGCAGTCGTTGGAAAACCTGGAAAATGCGTTCATGGTACTCAGGAGCAATCCCGATACCATTGTCCTTAACATAAAACCGCCACTGGTGACCATCTGGTTCTGCCCCCATTTCGATGACCGTCTGCTCAGCATTACCATACTTTATACTGTTGCCAATCAGATTCTGGAATAATTGGATAAGGAGTCCTTTAATTCCCAAGACCATGGGAAGCGGTCTGCAAATAATCTGAACGCCATGACTTTCGATGGTATCAGACAAATTGTAGAGCGCTGCATCACAAGCCTCTTGAGTGCAGATCGGCTCGCAATCAGTATTGAGTGCGCCAACTCGGGAATACTCAAGTAGATCACTTACTAACAGGCGCATGCGCGCCGCTCCGTCCACGGCGAACTTGATCCATTCGCGACCATCCTCATCCAGCTTATCGGCATAATCATCTGCCAGCATCTGGCAACAGGAAGCGACTTTGCGGAGCGGTTCTTGTAGATCATGTGAAGCGACGTAGGCGAACTGCTCCAACTCTGAATTGATATTTTCCAGGGCACGATTCGATTTTTTAAGTTTTTCAGATTGCAGCGCAATCTCTGCTTCGTCCTTTTTACGATCTGAGATGTCCACTACCGAACAAATCGCAGCAGGTCCCTGAGACGTCTGAACGAAATTAATAAAAATTTCAACAGGAAATTCGTGCCCCTCTTTATGGAGGCCAAGCAGATCACGACCTACGTCGAGCTGGCGCGATTGACCATCAGTAAAAAAACCTGCCACTTGCTGGGGATGATTTTCGCGGTATCTTTGTGGGAGGAGTTTTTCAATCAGCTCGCCTAACAATTCCTCTCTTGCATAGCCAAAATAATTCGATGTTGCGGAGTTGGCTAACACGATCTCTCTGTTTTCATTAATCATCAGCATAGCAAGCGGCGATTCCTCGATCACTAGCTCAAATTGTGCTTTAGATCGTTCGCTCTCCTTCTGCATTTCTGATGAAGACTGACTATAAAGACTATAAATACCAACCAGTAAACCGATCAGCACAAACGTGTAACTGAGTATTTTCAGCATGTGTGCCATGTCAAACATCGAGTCGAAGAGTACGAATGAACGTGACATGACCGCCACTTGACAGATCACACTGACAAGCAGGGACATAAGTAGCCAGAATTTAAACGCATCGTGTTTCCAGTCGCCCTTCCAAGAATATCCAATAAACGCGCCCAGAAAAAATACTCCGGGCACAAATTCCTGCGGTCGTCCAAAAAAGAACTCCGGGTAATAGGCCCGTGGTAACGGAACAAACGCGAAGAAGCAAAAACTCAACAGAGTTAAGACAATCGTTATGGCTTGTACGCTGCGATCACCGATTTGTCCTGCTTTACCAAGCTTTATTTCTCGTTTCCAGGCCCACCAACTCAGAAATATCAGCAGCGCCAGAAACGTGCGCGAAGCGTTCCAACTCCAGGGAATCAACGATGGTGGTGGTGACGGAAATTTCTGATGAAAGAACGTACTCGTGACAATGCAATGATAGCCATCAAGTAGCGCCGTGCCGAGAAAACCCATGCCGATAAACAGATACATGTTGTCTTTTTTTGAATAGTATCGAACGAGGGCAACAATTCCGACGATGAGTGCCAGTAGTGTGGCAATGACTTCCATGATTGTGTGCAACTGGGTAGAGCCACGGTACCCCGACTCTTGAAACAGAATCGCTATGGCAAACAAAGCACTTGCTGAGAGAGTGTAGATCCAGGTTCTCGAATGGTCACGTTGAGTCAGTATCATAATGCAATGAAAATCCCTTTTCGTGCCTCAGAATAATCTGAATAATGTTCTTCATGCTTATAGCTCGCGTTCACTATTCGTGAAAGAGAGATCAATCGGATTACATCGAAGTAGAGGTAAATCCCTTACGACCTACGCACGAACCAGTCAACGCGCATTGAAATCAAGGTAAACACCTCACAATATGG
>Ga0075117_1002416_pt1 | contig 10761 bp, 8 predicted proteins | sample AntAceMetag02UKJ_FD_69789 | JGI IMG/M metagenome (GOLD analysis project Ga0075117, IMG submission 69789) | Saline lake microbial communities from Ace Lake, Antarctica - Antarctic Ace Lake Metagenome 02UKJ | ecosystem: Environmental > Aquatic > Non-marine Saline and Alkaline > Saline | place... | reverse complement strand
CTCTAGAAAATCAACCACTTGCTGTTGTTTTTGATCAACATCAGTTGTACGTCGTGGGTCTGTCGTAGGAATCTCTCCTGAAGATATAGGTGCCTGCGCATTTACTGCCACGATCGCCATATAAGACTCCCGACTCGAATAATTTCATTCGTGATCACAGACATACGTAATAATTCCCTTTGAATGACGCATGTTTGAACATTGAACTCAATAGCGAGTTTCGTATCGATATTTGTTTATGTCAAGTGTTTCCCGATAATCTCGACCAAGAAAGCCAAGTTTCGTCTTGAAAGACACTACGACCACATTTTTCCGAAATTTAATTGCTGAATTGATTGACGATTAAAGAAGTGAATCGGAACGATGACTATCAGTGGACAGGAGGGTGGCAGCCAGAAAAGGCAATGTAAAAGCGTATAAAACTTCCTGCAACACACTCCGTTCCCTATCTATTAATGATATCACAAATCGTGGAAAATCAAGGGATATTTATTTGATTCGGAAGAATCAGTGTTTTAGATCACTGAATTGAGAGAGCAATGAACTCACTGTGTGGTGCTGTTAACGAAGCAATCGGCGAAGATCCAAGGGGCGGTTTGATACTTTTTGAATCACCGCCTGCACCTTAGCTTCTTCTTCTTCGAGATGTGCAAGCACTTCGGAATATTGGCTATTCAGTTTTTGGATCAGCTTTTCACGCTCCTGATTCGCCAATTGCTCAATTTGCTGAGACATTTTCAGCTTTTGTCGAGAAATTTCACCTTGAAATGCCAGTTTCAAGCCATGAGCGATTTGTTCTCCCAACTCCGATTCCACTCTCCACTCCGGCCGCTCGTAAGAGCCGGAACAATGTACCGTTGCAGAAATCGACTCAATCGAAGTCAGCGTCTGTGAAAGGAGACGTGCCATCGATTGATATTCTTTTTGTGATGTTGAAAGCTGAAAACGAACCGGAGTCTGATTGAATTCAAGACGACATTGAAAATGGTCTTCTCTAAAAGAAAGTTCTGATTTGCATTCCGTATGATCAGCAATTAGATCGAGAGAAAGTTGGTCGGAATTTTCAATTGTAATTTTTTTCTGATGAGGCAGATTGAACAATACCACAAAATCGTGAGCGGGAGTGTCTTCATAATACTTGAGTTCTCCGGCAAACTTGATGTCAGCTTCAGCTTTGATCTGTGCCTGGAGTAGAATCGGTTTATGATATGTTGACGGGGAATAGGAGAGGTCTTTGATGGTTCCTACGAATGGGTATTTTTTTAGATTCACTCGCGCTGCACCAGTTAAGCGAATTTTTTTGAATAATATTTTGGGCAGATCTGTGTCACGACGAAAATTGATCCACTCGCCTTGAATCCGTTCTGGTTCCTGCTCATCTCGGAGAGTTTTCACCGTTTGCAGCATCATATTTGACCAGCCAAAAATTTGATCCAGTTGTTCGGACAATTCTTCACCGATTAATGCATGTAGAATCTTCTGTGGATCGGGCGAGACCGACTCTACCAGTTGATCTATATTCGCTAAATCATGCTCTTTTGCTTGCTCAATTCGCTTGTAATCCTGTTGTGCGATTTGAGGAAGCGACTTCAGCTCTTGACGAATCTGCTGCCCTTCTCTGACAAGTTGATCGACACGTTCTGCTGACTGAGCATAAGTCTTGATCTTGTCAATCGTCTTCCCTGCAGCTGTTTTTACTTTATCTTGTACCGAATCCACTTCTAGCCGGACCTGCTGTAGACGTGATTCATACTGTGTAAACCGCTGCTTCCACTCCTGTTGAACTGTTTTAGAAACACGCACCGTCTCCAGTCGATTTGGATCTAACTGCTCGACTGCCGACTTTTGCAAGACACTCAACCAGGATTTACTCAGGTCTTTTGATGCCTGACGAAACTGCTGTGAATCGATCGAGAAGCTGCTGCTCTGTTCATCAGTTGAATTCTCTGATTGCTGATCGAAGGCAGATCGAGGTGAATCGAATTCCATGCCCGAGACTGTTGCTTCCTCTACAATCAGATTACGGTACATTAAGGGTTTGCCTGACAACTTCATTTCGATTTGATCGAAGGCTACCAGATTGCGTTTACTATCTGAATGACTGGCAATTCTGACGGGCCCCGTCTTGATCGAGGGCGGAAAGAACCCTGTTTGCAGACTGGAAACATCTACCTCCGTCCCTGTCACAGATTGCCCCATTCTGACGACACCCATTCGAACCAAAGGGTCAAAAGCAAATGCAAAAAAGAACCAGATGATCGCAATCAGAGTAAACCGAGGTAGCAGGTAAAACCACTTCATGAAACTTCCCCTACGAGCGCACCGACTTGCGTACCCCAGAGAAGTTGTACAATTCGATATTTTTTCAATTTCTGAGTAACCAGTGGCGCGTACTTTTCAAATTGTGGTTTCGTGATACGGAAAACCGGGTAGAACAAAAACAACCCCAAGATCAGACTGCCCATCACAATGGTGTTATTGAAATCGGTCCACGGTGCAAACGGAAATTCATAAACTGATTGCCAGAGCCCCTGTAATGATGACGCTGATAACACCGACCTGCCAATGAAGTGGCTTAATGGATCGATCAGTAAAGCCAGCCAGGAGAAGAGGATGGTTCCCAATGAAGCTGAGCAGAGATTGACCTTGGAAGCAGCCAGAATGAATAACAAGATCACAGCCGTCAGGTTCTCTTTCGGAACCAGACCGATCACCATACCCATACTAAATCCAAGGGCCAGTTGTCGGGGAGAGCTGGCGCCACTCAGCGCGCTGGCAAGAAATCGTAAAGAGCGAAGCCAATAGGACATATCGAAGGGAACTCCGTAATATTTCTGGAGTTAGTAATAGAAAAAATAATTCTGCCTGCCTGAGAAGGTCAGGCAGAATCCCCCCGTTATGAATTTCTTATCGGCCATAATTCGACATGGCCTTAATCGTTATAATCAGAATATCTTAACAAATTGAAATTAGCACTTGGCAGTGTGCATGAGAAATCAGGGAAGAGTTGAACCAGACATCAGATTCTTCTGATGCGTGGAGATCGACTTTTCGGGTGCCAGTCTATGCTTAAGATTACTTGTCCAGCAAGAAGATGACGGAAGCCCAGCCCAGCCAGACGGCAAACAGACCAACGATCATGTTTCCGGAGATATTGAGGAACGCATGAGCCAGTTCGGAGTTTCGTAACAAACTGACGGTATCATGGCCAAAGGTGGAAAATGTGGTGATTGATCCTAGAAACCCTGAAATCAAAAACAGGCTGGCATGCTCGTGTACACGAATGGAAGAGTGAAGCTGCTTGTGTGTGACGATCGCCATCAGAATCCCAATCAACAGACATCCTGCCACATTCACAACGAGAGTTCCCACAGGAAAGCTCCCCGGATACTTCCGCGCAAGTATCTCTGTGATGCTATATCGCGCTACGGCGCCTACAAATCCTCCCAACCCGACAGCCAGCAATTGTGACACAAATGATTCCTTTCTGAGTCAGGGCTCCTGCGAAGCGCCGAACAGACTATTTGGAAGAAATTTTCCAGAGGTGTTTATCGCTACGAAGAAAGAGCGAATTATTTGAGATAGCCGGCGTTGCCAGAATCATCTCTTTCAAATCGATTTCTCCCGTGACCTCTCCCTTCTCTTCACTCAACTGAACGACCTGTAACAATCCCTTTTCACTAACCAGATAGAGATGATTGGAGGCAGCAATCGGTGTCGCACTGAATGGACCTTTCAAGCGCAGTCGCCAGACGATTTCGCCAGTTTCTAGACTGCCGCATGATAACACACCTGCACGATTCACCGTAAACACTCGTTTCTGATATACCAGGGGACTCGCAGTCGCTGGAGACAGTTTTTGTTCTTTCCAGAGCACTTTGGGGGGCTCACTACTCGTGCCAGGGACGAGTGCTGTCAGACCATTCGAGGGAACAAACAAAATGTTCTCGCCGACTGTGGTCGAGGGAATACGACCAGCCCCTTGTTCAAACTGCCAGGCGGTTTCACCCGTTTCGGGATAGATTGCATCGACGCCTTCACTTGACTGTAACAACACGAGTGCTTCCGCTTCGGGGCCAGATTTCAGAATTGTTGGTGAAGTCCAGTTTGCAATACGTGGGCGTTTGATTTTCCAGCGAGCGATTCCCGTTTTGACATCGAGTCCAGTCGTAAATGAATCGTCATCATTTTCAACCGGTACAATTAAAGTTTCTCCTACAACAATCGGAGAAGATGCCATGCCAAGGCTGTTACTGGCATTCGGAAAATCATGCGATAAGCCGCGAATCCAGAGTAAGTTTCCATCCAGGTCGAGACAGACAACATCATTACTGGAAAAGGTCGCGAAGACTCGCTTCCCGTCGCTGGCAGGAGTTGATGTTGCGACACTCATTTTGTTATGGCACTGGGTACGGCCAGTCGCCCAGAATTGTCGTTTCCAAAGACGTTTACCCGTCTCAGTATCAAAGCAGAGCACGTGCAGCTGGTCCTGTTTAAAACCTGTGGTACACGTAACAAACACTTTGTTCCCCACGACAATCGGACCGGACGCGCCGCGTCCCTCCAAATCGGCAGACCAGGCGATGTTTTCCGCATCGACTTTAGAAGGAGGTGCCTCTGAAGTCGCTACATTGTTCGTCAATGGTCCCCGAAATTGAGGCCAGTCCGCTCCGCTGCACATACAGACGGCGAACAGAGGCAAGACTAACTTGAAGAATTCATTTTTCATTAGTTCATCCGTTTCAAGTAAGAAGCGTATCATCAATTATAAAAATAATTATCAATGGCTAAGGAGCGAGCTGTGTCGTCGCTTCTGGTTTTTGCGATCGAACTCCTGTTCCAGAAGGATGGGCAATTCGAAGTTGAAACTGATACCGTTGCGCCCAACTGTCGTCTTGCTCATTCTGACAGAGTTTGAGCAAAATCACATTCTTGCCGGGTTGGAACGTCACTGGCACACTGTACTGATCTAAGACCATCCCACGATGATATTCGTTCCGCGCAAACAGTAATTTCCCATTCACCCAGATCTTCCAGGCATTCGGTGTCCCCAATCGAATCTCTAACGCTTGTTTCTGTGGACTATGAAAGTCGGCGGCACAGTACATGACGGCTCCCTTGTAGGGAGAGATTGATTTGGCAACATCGAAGATTCCATAGTCATCTTCCGTGTTTACGGATTTCCAATTGACTTTCCCTTCTTTGCCTTCCAGCTCTACCGAAAAATCCACATTTTTTTCTGGTGCATACACGGCAGCATAACCTTTTTTCTCCCGATTATCGAAGGGGCCCACGATCATCCAATCAGACAGAAAGCCAAAATGTTCTTGTAAATCAATTTTCTCACCCAGATTTCGTAAAGGTTTGACGATGGCTTTGACCTGATCAGAATCGGTCGCGCCTGAAAGCGCCCGCTGATACACTTTCTTTGCCTGATCTTTTTTGTCTGATTTTTCCAGTTTTTTTGCTTCATCTATCAATCGCTGAACAGCATCACGACGCAGAGTAACACTCGCATCGTTGATCATACCGGGGATAATTCGGTCAGCTGCTGATGAGTCAACTTTAATCAATGTCTCATAGGCTAAGCGTCGTGCCCGAGGATTCTTTGATGTATCTAGAACAAATGCCTCCAATTTCTTTGCGGGCAATTTTTTTTGTTGGATCGCCTTGGCAGCGATTGCTTCAAATGCGCCACAGAGCCAGTTGACCGCAAGCGGATTCGCATTCTCAAAGCTCGACAGAATCGGTATTAAAGCTGTCGAATCCATTTTCGAAAGCTGCTGGACCGCCTGCGATGCAGCAAGGTTTCCCTGGCCTTCCTTTTGGACCTGCTTAATTTTTGCAATGTGTTGTTCCACTTCATCAGCCCAAACTGATGCTGAGAAACTCATAAGGAACATGAGGCAAAGTAGAATACTGCATCGCTGCATGGGAATCTCCTGAGATTGATCAATGCAAAAATAAAGACCCGTCGATTACTTGAGCGGTAATGGTAGGATTTCAGTTGAAAGAAATTGTAACAATTTCATTCCTGCACCAACAAGTATGACAGCAATATTCTCATTGATTCAAGTCTGGAAAATGATAATAGAACCCTGTTTAATTAAAATTAAATTCCCGCATTCAACAAGGACATTTGCTGATTCTTATTTAGTCACATGGTATAATTTCACTCTGATAAATTAAAATACACGAATTTTGTTGTTTCGGATTCCAACTTATGGCAACAGTGCTTAGCAGAACCATTAATCGCTTACTTCAGGGAGAGAACCTGGAAAGTGAAGCAGCCTATGATGCGATATCTTCAATCATGCAGGGGGATTGTAGTGATATCCAGATCGCTGCATTTTTGACCGCACTCCGCATGAAAGAAGAGACCCCGGATGAATTGGTGGGGGCGGCAAGAGCCATGCATGAGCGGGCACTGGCGATTCCCACCCACTGTTCCGGTCTCCTGGATACCTGTGGTACTGGAGGAGATCAACTCCACACCTTCAACATAAGCACTGCTGTGGCAATTGTGGCTGCTGCCGCTGGAATACCAGTGGCCAAGCATGGAAATCGAAGTGTTTCCAGTTCCAGCGGCTCTTCGGATGTTCTCGAAGCATTAGGGGTTCGGTTAGACTTATCCCCCGTACAAATTGGACAATGTCTGGAAAAAACCGGAATCGGGTTCTGTTTTGCTCCGCTTTTGCACTCGGCAATGAAATTTGTTGCCCCTGTTCGCCGAGAATTGGGAATTCGAACCATCTTCAATTACCTGGGGCCTTTAACGAATCCTGCAAACGCTGAATATCAGCTTTTAGGGGCTAATTCTGTACAGGCTGCCGAAAAAATTGCTCAAGCCTTGTTAAAATTAGGTCGAAAACATGCATTGGTTGTCTGTGGAAACGGAGAGTTGGATGAGATCAGCCTCTGGGGAAAAACATCAGTGTATGAAGTAACCGGCAACGATCTGCGTTATTATGAATGGACTGCTGCTGATTTTGGATTAGCCGAATGTGACGTAAGTCATTTGGTCGTCAATTCATCCGAGCAAAGTGCTCAAGTGATTCTTGACATCTTTCATGGTAAACAGGGACCCGCCCGGGATATTGTGATTGCGAACGCCTCAGCTGCCTTATTGGCAGCGGAAAAAGCTGCCGATCTGCATCAATGTGTTCAAAATGTCTCTTTGCTGATTGATGAAGGGAAAGTATTAGAGAAACTCAAACATCTCATCGAGTTTAGCAGTAGTATTAATGGAGAATGAATAACTGGGAGTTCTGTCACGTCAGCGGAAAATACAAGTCTCAATAATTCTCTGTGTTGACTTGCCGAATCTGAGCATCCTCTTATAATTCCTCCAAACAATGACAATCGAAAAACAGTAGAAATCAGAAGCAATAACGTCGCCATTTTTTTGATTTGATTGCTGTGATTTAGAAATAAAGGTCTCATCATGAATGCTGAAGCACAAAGAAAGCTGATTTTCACAACGGAAGAGGCCAATCTTCGTTTACCACTCGTGCAGGCAATTGTTAAAGATATCGTTGCCCTTTATCAGAACCTGCATGATCGCCAGGAACGTATTACAGAAATCAAACAACTACCTGGTGCATCTGCCCGTGATGAAGATTCAGCCTACAGTGAAGAACTCCTGCAGGCCGAAGTCGATATCGAAAATGATATGGAGCAACTCAAAGTTTACGTCACTGAACTCATCGAACTAGGCGTTGAACTGGAAGACCCTGCTCTGGGAGTCGTCAACTTTCCTTCACTTCGCGGAGGCCAGGAAATATATCTTTGCTGGAAATCTGGTGAAGAAGAAGTTACTTACTGGCATGGCCTGGACGAAAGTTTTTCAGAGCGACAAGAGCTGTTTGAAGAATCATTGAACAATGACATCGAAAATAACGATGAACCACTGATTTAATCAGTCACATAGTTCAACTTTTCTCTGCGCGAATTCTAGATTTTAGTTCGGCTTTGTATTGCGCTCCCAGTCTTCATACGCCTGCTTCAATTGAGTGGTAATTTCTGGATGTTTTGCAGCCAGGTCTGTTGATTCACCCAGGTCTTGTTCCAGGTCAAACAGCTTGAATGGTTGTCCGGGCTTTGTACGTAATAATTTATAGTTCCCTTTGCGGACAGCGCTATATTTTTGATACTGAAAAAAGAAAGACCGGGGCTTACTAGAACCAGGTGTTTCGAGGACGGGAAGGATGTCTTGCCCATCCAGTACTCGATCCTGAGGAAGTTTGCCCCCTGACAGTGAAACTAACGTGGGAAGAATATCCAGACTGATGATTTGACTGTCATTCACCGTACCTGCTTTGATACGACCAGGAAAGCGTATAATCGCAGGAACACGAATTCCCCCTTCCCACAAAGTGACACCCCCATCTCGCAAGGGTTTGTTACTGGCCACTTCCAATCCACGATCCTTCAACATAAAAGCCCCATTGTCCGAGTACCAAATCACGATGGTATTATCGCTCAGTCCGCTCTCATCCAGTTTCTTCAAAACTCTACCAATGGCGCTATCGAGCGATGTGACAACAGCGCGATAACGTTTCTGAGGATCTTTGGTTTGAGGCGAAATGCCATACGCTGCGAACGCACTGTCCGGTGCCTGCCATTCATTCGTCTGGCCAGGCTGCTTGTTTCGTTTGCCAGGAAAATGTGGCGAATTAAAAGGCAGATAGATAAAAAATGGATTTTGTTTATTTGCAGAAATGAATTTGCAGGCTTCATCTGCAAATAAATCGGTCGAATAACCTTTTACAAACACTTCCTTCAAGCCGCGCCACAAATCATGTCGGCCCGCGTAGAAGTGATAGTAATAATCAATATTCCCCGCAGCAAAACCGAAAAACTCATCAAAGCCACGTTCTGTCGGACGACTTCCCGTCGAAAAACCTACGTTCCATTTCCCAAAACAGGCGGTCCGATACCCCTGTTCTTTCAGATACTGTGGAATCAGTCGTTCACTTTTTCGCAAGCCATCTCCATAATTTTCCGCAGCGCTAAGCTGATGATTCAAACCAATTCTCTGCGGATAACGGCCCGTTAACAAAGTTGCTCTGGAAACAGTACACGTGGGAGATGCGGTATAAAAATCAGTCAGTCGTACGCCCTGTTGCGCCAACCGATCAAGCTGTGGAGTTTTCATTATCGAATTGCCATAACAACCCAGGTCGCCGTATCCCAGATTGTCGGCTGTAATCAGTACGATATTTGGTCGTTGCGACGTCCGTTTTTCATTTGCAGAGACTTGCGCCAGGCAAACGAAACTAAGTAAACAGATCAGGATCAAATCGTAGAACAGTCGGTATCGCATGCTAGATTCTCTTGCTATCAAAAAAAGGGGAACCATGATCTCGGCGGAGTGTGCAATCGGAGGGCCATTCAATTGTTCTAATGTTATCTGAACATTTCCGGAACGAAGTGTCAATCAAAAAAACTGAACTGAATAGACTCAGATTGTTTTACGAGTGATCCGAAAGCTGTTGCATTAAATACAGATACTCCAGTGAACTCAACATTGCTTCTTGTTCCTGGTTTGCATTTCCTTTATGCCCGCCTTCGATGTTTTCATAATAATAAAAGTCGTAGCCCATTTGTTCCATTCTGGCTGCCATTTTTCGAGCATGCCCCGGATGGACACGGTCATCCTTGGTGGAAGTAAAGAAATAGACCTTGGGGTATGACTGTCCTTCTTTCAAATTCTGTAAGGGAGAATATTTTTTGAGATAAGCCCACTGTTCGGGAAGATCAGGGTTACCATATTCCGCCATCCAACTGGCCCCAGCGAGAAGTTGATTGAATCGTTTCATATCGAGTAAAGGAACACCACACACAATGGCATTGAACAGTTCGGGACGCTGTGTCAAAGCCACACCCATTAGCAAACCACCATTACTGCGCCCCATTGCGCCATAGTGTTTCGGCGAACTAAATCCCCTGCTCTGCACGGCTTCTGCAACCGCAAAAAAATCATCATAAGCACGTTGCCGATTTTCAAATAAAGCAGCATCATGCCAGCGCGGACCGTATTCACCTCCTCCACGTATGTTGGCAATCACGTAAGCGCCTCCCTTTTCCAGCCAGAGCTTTCCCATCAGAGCGCTATAGTGAGGCAATATCGATATTTCAAATCCACCATATCCATACTGCAGAACGGGTGTGGAATGATCGAGCTTGATGTCTTTCTGATAAACTATGAAATACGGGATATCAGTGCCGTCTTTACTGATCGCAAAATTTTTCTCAACTTTGAGCCCACTGGTATCAAAGCGTGCGGGTGTCGATTGGATCGATTCTTCGATTCCTGCTTGAAAGTTTACATAGTACAGAGTACTTGGTTGTAGAAATCCATCACGGGAAAGCAGCAGGTGGTTGCTGTTTTTATCAGAAGAACTGATTGAGATGACATCAGTACTCTCGCCCCAGTCAATCAGTTTTCCATGCCACTTTTTTTGCTGAAAGGTGAACTCGCGAATCTGACTGGAAACATGCTCAAGCCCTGTAATATAGACAGCATCCTTAGCAAGCCTTACCTGAGAAATTGTTCCCGTCTGTCCCGGATCAAAAACAAGAAGCAGATTATCGATTTTTCCGGACTGTTGAAAATTCGTCAAAGAAAAACTAACCAGACTGCCTGCATTAAACCCCCGCCAGTCCTGCTTCAATTCGATCAGTAATTGATTCTGAAACAATCCTGACAAACTGCATTTCTGAGGCAGAGGCAATTGTTTCAACTTGCCAGTTTCATTG
>Ga0075117_1002414_pt1 | contig 10767 bp, 8 predicted proteins | sample AntAceMetag02UKJ_FD_69789 | JGI IMG/M metagenome (GOLD analysis project Ga0075117, IMG submission 69789) | Saline lake microbial communities from Ace Lake, Antarctica - Antarctic Ace Lake Metagenome 02UKJ | ecosystem: Environmental > Aquatic > Non-marine Saline and Alkaline > Saline | place... | reverse complement strand
CGTCGTTACCAGCCTCTGGCTGCTCACCGTCGACGCGCCCACCGGCACCGTCGCAATCCTCACCAAGAACAGCCGCCAACTCTCAGAGCAACCACCGTGCCGAACGCTATTGGCCATGTTCCTGTTGTTGCTTCTGCCTCACTCTCCGGAATATCCGTTTGAACGGTGGCTGTAAGGACTGACCGTAACGAATTGGCTTGTCAATCAGTTCGTTGGCGTAAGCAAACTTGAACACCATTCGAACCCTCCGCACTGCGTCTCCAACAGAAGTAGGGTTCCGCGTCTTGGCTAAATCTACCCGATATTTCTCAAAATCGCGTGGACCAATGTCAGCGGCGAGTCGATTCCGATCAAAGACAGAAACCAAAGATTTGCAGGTTCTGTGATACTCCTGAAACGTCCGTCCTGACAGTTCTCCGGCTTCGAGCCTCTTCTTCTTGGCGGTGAAGAATTCGTTATAAAGTGGGGCCCGGCGACAACCGCCAAGGGTGTGCGATCTCGGTTGCCTTCGGGCTTAAAAATCGTCTCGTTCATCGAGATACTTTGCTAAAGCCGCATCTGCGTCGCTGCCGAAATACCAAATCTTCCCATGAATTTTCTTGCACCATTGGCCTGAGCCCTTGTGGAATGTTAACGGAAAATCGGGATATGGTTAGGTTTTCTTGGGCTGACGGGGTCGTTTGTTGTGTCCGGATGGCACAAATGGTTTCCCTTTTTTTGGGGCCTTTGGTTGTAGTTTTGGTTGTACAACGTTAGGATCCGCTCGGTCGAAAGGCAAGGAAACACTGTAAAAGACAGTGTCGGAGAGATGGCAGAGTGGCCGAATGCGCATCATTGCTAATGATGTGACCGGGTCAAACTGGTCCGCGGGTTCGAATCCCGCTCTCTCCGCTTCACAATTTTCGCCTTCCGTAACTTGTTGACCTGCAACGAGATACGGAAGGCGTTTCTTTTTGTCCCAGTGACTGGGACAAAGATTGGGACAAATCGGGGGTTGCTGGTTGGTGTTAATCCTCTGTTTTCCGGTTCGTGTGGTTGAAAGTCGGTTTCTGCCTCGCAGCTAAGGTGCCGCGAAGCACGAGTTTATGATGGCCCCGGACCGTCCGAACCATCAGTATCAAGAAAGTCGATTTGCGACATCGTTCGCTGGCTGTCGTCGCTCCGAAGGTGCCGGTAATGAGCCACCATCTTCGAGTCTTTGTGCCCCACCCATGACATGATCTGAGCCTCCGTCGCCCCCTGTCGGAACGACTCGCTCACAAAGTAATGTCGAAATGAGTGCAGGCGACCTGACTCGAATCCGATCTCACCATCATGCGTTGGGAATGTTTGTGATAGCGGTTTAATCACTTCGCGAATCAGGATGTTACGGACTGTGTCGGGCTTTAGCCGCCCGCCGCGTGGCCCATGAAGAACCTTGCCGTCGCGATGTCGTTCCAACGACTCCAGTACCTGTTTGAAGGCTGTGTGCAGTGGCAACGCGCGACCGCGTTTCCCTTTCGTCGTTCGCCTGCTTCCGATTCGCTTGCGGCGGCATGAATGGCGCTCATCCGTGAGTTGGATCGTGTTCGCCTGCGAATCGACGTCTGACCAACGCAACTCGGAAAACTCACCGATGCGCATTCCTGTCGTGGCAAGTCCGGTGATTACGTTCGCGAGCCACACCAGTGTCTCATCATTTAAACAATGTTGAACCATTGCGCCGACTTCTTCGCGCCGATAGCAATATGTGTCGGTGTCATCGATCTTGCCAAGCTTGAGCTGAAACCGGCATTCTGCTCCGATCTGTCCCTGCTCGGCGAGCCACTTTGAAACGGAACATAGCGTGTTGAGTTCGAGTGTTATCGTTCGGTCCGCGTAATTATTTTCATCCATCCATCGACCATATTTTTCTGCCGCGGCCCTGTTGATCACCGACCATGTGACAATTTGCTGACGTTGGCAAAACTTGACATGCTTGTCTCGAATCGCTCGATATCGTTTCTGAGTGCCTTTGGTCGCACCACCAAGAATTTCGGGGCGGCTACAACGATTCATGTAAAGCTGCCAGCCATCGGCAATGCTGACGTCACCGCCAGGAGTTTCAACATGCGTCTCGAAGTCATCAATAATCTTGAATTTGATAGCCATTTTCCGGTCAAGGTGATGTAACCGATTGATGGCTTCACTCTGATCGCGTGTTCCCAGCGAGTGCTTTCCGATCGGCTTGACGTTTCCGCGACCATCCGCGTAAAATACGCCGCTGCGTTTGAATAATCGCTAGGCAAAGTGCTTGCCAGCGACGATCGTTGCTTTCGAGTTTTTGGGCATTCTGGCCTCCGCTTAAGTTTTGTTGCTTGAAAGGCGTCACGATTTCATCCATTTGGGTTGTGCGCCGGAGAGTGGTTTTTTAGGTTCGACTTGTTTGCTGTTTGCCGTACAGCGTGTGCGTTCGATGGCGTCCAGCGGGAAAAGAAGTTGGCCGCCGTGTCCACTGGGTTGAAAGAAGTCGATCTGACGCGCACATACCATGCGGTGGAGCTGAGTCACGGAGATCCGACTTCGATCGCTCAGCTCCTTAATCGTGAGGTACGCGGGCTCGGTGTGTTTTGACTCGTTGCTCGCCATTGCCTGCAACCATCTAGAAACAGAGAAGAAACTATTTTCCTTCTCGCGTTCCGAAATAACTGCAAACTTGCCGGGCGCCGAACAGTCACCTACTGAGTCTGGTTCGGGCTGGCTCATGCAGCCGGACAGTTTTTGCAAACTGTTAGCCGCTGGCTACACGGGTACAAATCAACGCCGTGCTAACGCCGCAACTGGCGAACGTCCAAACTACCTCACGAGTTCATGCGGTCCAGGAGATAGTCTAGGGCTTGGGTCGCGTGGTCCGGAATTTCAAGTCGCCGGACGATATCTTCGCGCGACGCTCCTTCTTCAACGAGCGCTTGCACGTCAAGTAGCAGATCCGATTCGTTGTAGGCACCCAACATGCCATGATCGGACGAGCTAATTTCCTCGGTCGTAACGCCAAACGTTGCCTCAGATACTTCCCTGCCACCGCGAGTCTGCCTTGCGCTCTTGGGACGTTGACTTGAGATGTGCGGATAGTCGCTGCCAACGTGTTGGCTGATCTTGAACATTCCGAGCAAACGGAACCACAGGAATGCGTCGTATTTCTGTCCCGTGATGAGTTTAAACGCCTGGCAGTACTGGCTGTGAACCGTCGAAGTACTCAGACCCAGATCGGCAGCAGCCCCTTCGAGCGGCATCTCCAGGTCGGCTCGATATTCTCCTCCAACCCAGCCCTCACGGCGATCCCATGCGGCGAGATATGTGTCCAGTTTTTTTTTCCTGTGTCCGTTGATCTGGTATGCCGTTAATTCGTTTGAATTCATCAAGAATTTCGACAATCGCTTGGGTTGCATCGCGCCGGGAGGCCGTGGGATTCAGTGTGACAAGCAGTTCTGGAAGGTAGGAATCACCGAATGGCAATGCGCCGTGCGTTAGGAATTCGCACAGTTCGAATTCTTTCTGGGCCTTCGCCCGATTGTCGTCAACCGTGTCCAACGCTGCGGAAACATTAAAGGCCGCGGCGAACTCTTTTTTCGCCTCTCTTGGGAGAATCTTCACCAGCATGGCAGCCAGCGCTCCCAATCGAACGCGTGCCAAAGCACCTTTCGTCCAGATGCCCGCCAACGCATCGGAGTCCAATTCGCCCCAGTCGCTCTCGGGAGCTACTGGAGTCCCCGTAAAACCGATCGTGTAAAGTGCCAGCTTCGCAAACTGGGCCATCCGCAGCCGTACTGATTTCTGCCTGTCGTGGAACCGTTCTTCCGGCTTGTGCCAGCTTCGCAAACTGGGCCATCCGCAGCCGTAGCTCATTTTCACCGGGATGCTCAGACGAAGAAGGAGCCACGTCGGGGTCGACGTTGTTCCAGCACATGACATAATAGGGATGACGACGCGTGAATTCCCAACGATATCGAGGCGGAAGCGACTGGATGATCTCGTACGGGCGGGCCACGAGATTTGGGGCATTCGCCGATTCGGTTTGATCTTTATCCATTCTGCACAGGCCCCATTCACTTCATTTAGCCGAACCGACGAAAGGTCGAAACGCAGACCATCGAACACCGCCGGACTCCGTAACCATATGTCACACGTGCTCGACAGTAAGAATCCCTGATTACGTCCAAACATGCCACAGAACCAAGCAGGAAATTGACTGTAAAATCTCCGCCGTTGCCTAACTCTTCCGATGGCGACCTCATGCGAACTCCGCCGATGGATATCCCCTCGCTGTCTACTTTATTATGCCACTAAATTCACTTTTTTATAGCTGCCGATGCGAAATCACAGTGCGATCCGCCACTCGCTCCTTGGCGGCCAATTTTCCACTGAGGTCGCGGCGAAAAGTGATGTCCAAGGTTATTTCGGATGCCAATAGCCAAGAAGACCGCTCAGTTTTGGCTCTCACATCAAGCCATAAGCCGTTGCTTCGCAACAACTTGCGGCCAGTATTGACGTGAGCAACGGGATCAAGGATTCATGAGCGCCGTCGTCCGACGGCGCTCATGAATCCTTGATCCCGTGTTCGGGTGCTAATTTTAGTGGCGGAAGTCCGAAACGGCATTCAGCCTGATCTGGAGTACGGATCAGCTCGCTGGCGAAGTGCTACTCCTGACGCAAGGCCGTTTTGCTATCGATTGGATCAGCGTCGATGCCGCTCAGGAAGCCGATCATCATTTCTTCCCAGCTTTGGTTGCCCCAGCGTACTGAGTTGTTTGGGTCTGGATTGACGAGGTTGTGATTTGAATTGTCGAAGGTGGCCGTGCAGTGTATGCGGGTTCCTTTCGGAAGTCGTTTGGGTTCGGCAAGTTCGTAGGTCAGTTGCCAATTGAAGTCGTAGTTGGGAACGTCCAATAGGATTTCGTTGGTTCCGTCCGGGTAGAAGGCTTCGTAGCGGAACGACTTGCCTCGCAGGTGCATGTGAGGCGACATTTCCACCAGCATTTGATCGCTTCGCAGTTGATAATCCGCTTCAACCGTGTGGTTGGCCTCGCCAGCCGGGATTTCGAACTTGTGATTCGCAACGGCGGCACCGTGAAGCAGTTTCTTCACTTTGCTTTTGTCGGTGAATTTCACGCCGATGTAGCTGAGGTCCGTTTGTTTTGTGCCGTTGGGAGTGTAGTGCAGTTCGAAGACAAGCTTGCTGCCCGCGGGAATGTGAATCGCCGTGCCGTCTTCGAGAACCTGCGGAGTTGACCCAGGCGCGTAACCGACCAGCATGCGTCGATCTCTTCCTTTGCGGCCTTTGGAATCCGCAGGGACGACGTAAGCGATGATGTGGTGGACCACCGCGACATTATCTGGACGAGCTTCAACGGCTGTGATGTAGCGTTCTTCTTCCCAGCCGGGATCGACGGAAAAGTATTGGTAATCGACGATACCTTCGGCGGGGATTTCGAATGCCGTTTCTCGAATCTTGATGACCTGATCCGGTTGAGGCATTCGCCAGCCCTTGACGAACTTCGGTGGTTCCGGCAACTCGCTCGTATTGCCTTCGGGCATGCCGTTGTCGACCCATGTGCGAATCAACTGCTTCTCGTCATCGGACAACCGAGCGTCATTGCTGAACGTGCCATGTTTGGGGTTTGCGAACCACGGTGGCATGCGGTTGTCCGCGATGACTTCCAGAATGGTGTCTTCCCAGCCGATCACGTCGTCATACTTCGTCAACGGAAAAGGAGCAATCTCACCCGACCTGTGGCATTCGACGCACGCCTTGTTGAAGATCCGGACGATCTGCTTCGACCACGTCACGTCGCCGTGCGGTTCCGTCTTGCTAACGCGGCCGATGTGGCAACCGATAGCGTCAGTCTTCGCGACGGAAACATCGTTGCCGGCAAGTAGCTCGTCGATTGCGATGGCCAGATCTTGTCGACGGACTTTGTCTCGGGAAAGTCCCACAAGGTATTGATCGTCGATGCGACCGCGATAGCGAACGTGGCGGTGCTCGTCCAGAAGGAATACTTCGGGCGTGCGTTCTGCCTTGAACTGATCGGCCACGCGATTGCCGACGTCCTTCAGCATCGGGAACGTGATTCTGTGTTTGGCAACGTATGCCGAGATCTCCGTCATGCTGTCCTGAGTATTCGCGTTGATGCCGACGAAGGCCACGCCCTGTTGTGCAAACTGCTTTTGAAGTTCGGAAAGTCTCGGCCCATAAAGCTTCGCCAGTGGGCATTCCGTCCCCAGAAACGCCACAACCACGAGCTTGCTGTCGGCGACGTCAGAAAGAGACCATTCGACGCCTCGGTGTGACGACAGCGTTACATTCGTCATTGTCTGGTCGGCCGAAACGTTTGCGGCGAAGCCCATGGCGGCCAGCATCAACAGGCTGGTTCTTTGAATGAGGGAAATTCGCGAAGGAGAATTCGTCATGGCGATGAAGGCCGTTTTTTAATGAGAAAGTGCAATGTCGCCGGGTTCCGTTATCGGGATGGGCGTTGGAGGACATGATATCTGATTGTTCGGACGTGCGACTGGCTTGCTGGCTGAAACTCTGTATCTGATTGTAGGACGGCGGAATTAACAGGAAACTCGTTGTTTCGAAGGTGCCGATTCTCCCGCCGAAGCCGAATGTTGGTGGGGCCAGTCAGTATTCATGCGGCAACCGCCGGTTGGGCTCCGTTCGGCAGAGACGGAACCGCCATGATGATCGACGATGCGGCGCACCAAAGCTAACCCGAGTCCCGTTCCCTGTCCGCCATGCTCCAGCCTCACGAACGGATCGAATATGCGATCTCGATCCGCATCAGGAATTCCGGGGCCATCGTCATCGACCGTTACGAATGTTTGCTGTGTATCACTGGATGCTTCGATCACGACTTCGCGGGAGGCGAATCGGACTGCGTTCTCCATGAGATTTCCAAGGCAGCGTTCCAGTTCGATCACGTCAGCGCGAATGATCACCATTCCCAGTGCCAATTCTTCACCGATTCGGAATGATTTATCGGGATGCAACAAAACGTTCTTCCGGATAAGTTCCTCAACCACGGGCAGAACGGGGATGTCCGCAAGATCAAGTTCTGGCAGGCTTGTTTCCGCCTTCACATACCGCAGCAGTTCGCCTACCAGTTTGTCCAAGTCCTCCGCCGCCGATTCGACGGCGAGTAGTCGGGTTTCTCGTTCGTCTTCGGTCTTGGATGTCCGGATCAGGTCCGTCGCAAACTGAATTCGCGACAACGGTGTGCGGAATTCGTGAGACACGGCCTGCATGAGTTCTCGCTGAGTCCGCAGCAAAGTTTCTGTGCGGGCGGCGACGTTGTTGAAAGCTTTGGCCAGAGGCTTCGTCGAACGCGTGCGGCTTTCGTTGACTCGAGCACTCAGATCGCCCGACGCTACCTGCAAGGCCGTACTTTCGATCGCTCGAAACTGTCGCGCGACGGGTCGCAGCAGGATGGCGATCGCGATGGCGGCAATGGCCAGAATGGCAGCAATTCCCAGAGCGACATCCAACTGACGCGGTGCTGCGAACTTCGGCAATGGTCCGAAACTCAGCACGCCGTTTCCGCTGGCAAGTTGCGTTTTCAACATTCCGCCCCGGTCTGAGGTGTGAAGAACGACATCGTCTCCATCTGCGAAACGTTGTTCCACGTATTCCGGCAATTGCTCGCGCGTCGTGATTTCGACGGGATAGCTAAACTGCTTTTGCACCATGGCCAGCATGTCGTTTTGCGGCACATTGGGAAAAGCTTCAAACGCGCCTCGAGCCAGCCGCACGCCTCCACCCAGAGCTTCTTCCACAACTTGCAGATTGTGCTGAGCGTTCTGTTGCTGCGTGACAAAACTCTGCACAGCCGCAGCGGCAACAAGGATGACGATGACTCCACCGTAGAAACGTAAGAAGAGTTGTGTCATGAGTCACTCACTAGGATATAACCGACGCCGCGAATCGACTTGATCCGCTGCGGATCATTTGGATCGTCTCCAATGCGTTTTCTTAGTCGAGAAACACGAAGATCAATCGACCGATCCAGCCCATCGTACGCGAATCCGTTAAGAGTCTGATAGATGTCTGGTCGACTGAGTACCTTGCCGGCGTTCATAGCCAGCAACCACATCAGGTCAAACTCCGCCGTCGTCAGGCTGATTGATTCGCCGTTGATCTCGAACGTTCTCTGAGCAGCATCGATCGTCATGTCACCAATCGTCAGTTGAGTCGCTTCGGCGTAGTTTTCAGCCGACGGTTTTTCACGCAGATGGGCTCGCAGTCGAGCCAAAAGCATGCGTGGCTTGATTGGTTTGTGCATGTAGTCATCAGCGCCGACTTCCAGCCCAATGATTTCGTCAAGTTCATCTCCACGAGCTGTCAGAATCAGAATAGGCCCGGTGTAGTCGTTTCTGACAGTGCGACACACGGTGATGCCGTCCATGCCTGGCAGGTTTACGTCCAGAATCACCGCGTCAGCGGCTTCGCGGGGAATGCGTTCGACTGCTGTGTCGCCGCGAGTTTCGATCGACACCTCAAAGCCTTCGTTGGTCAGGTAGTCACGAATCATCGTGCCGAGAGATTCGTCGTCTTCGACTAAAAGAATTCGAAATGGTGGGTTGTCAGGCATTGGATGAGGAATTTTCTGTCAGTCTGATGTGACATCGAAAAGGAGTGCTGTACGGGAACTATAAGTCAGGCAAATGGTCGACAGTTCATCAACACGTCGGATATGACATGAGCAGGAGTCACTTCGTTTCGGCATCGCGATGAGTCTGCAGCAACTCAGCAATCGCGGGACGTTCTTTCTGAATTTGTTGCAGGTCGACCGGCATGCTAATTGCCCTTCCCATGCCTTCATAGAAATCGGCCAGCGGCTGATTCCATTCACCTTTAACGACATCGAACGGGATTTCTCCGCGATGACTCTTGTGATCGATTGACGCGTCATGCTTCAGCAGGAGTTCAACGATGTCTTTCCGGCAGAGGAATGCGGCGACGTGGAGTGGGGTATTGCCATTGCGATTCGTGGCGTTCACATTGGCCCGTCGCTTGAGTAACAACTCGGCGATTTCGAGCTTTCCATGCAGTGAAGCCGTGCTGAGTGGTGTGGAACCGTCTATCGGACGCTGTTCGTTGATCCGCTGAGGTGCTCGGTTGAGTAGTGCTTTCGTTTCTTCGAGGTCACCGCGCACGATAGCGGTATGCAGAGCATCTCGAATGTCGACGTGTGCCGTATCTGTCGAGTTCGAAAGTTCCTCCGCAGCGATGGCGTCAGACGTCACGTGGAAGATGAAGTCGTTGCTGAACAGCCCGTTCGGATTCTGCAATTGCAGTAAGTGCATCCCGGATTCCGGTAGTGACGGGATTGTGACAGTCATTGTCTCGTCGCCTTTCACGGCAACAAGCCCAGGCACGCGACGACCATCGACGATGACATTGGCGGTGCCGTCGACGTGCCGGCCGCTAATCTTCATCTGGTGGTTGCCTTCGTACAGAATTGGAAATTCCTGGCGTCCCCGCTGCTGTTCGATCGGTCCCAAAGTCCAAATGGCAGGTTGCGGGTGATCGATATCAGCGGAAGCTCCGTGGCGAGCGGTGAACGTGCCGACGAATTCTCCGTTGGCGGCTAAACTGATGAGTCGCTCGCGAGTGAACGATGAACGCTGCCCAAACTTGTTGACATAGGCTGCACCAGGGTTGCCCCCAATGAATTGTAGTGCGACGTCAGAAGTCGGCCCGGTCGTAGCGGAACTCGTCAAGAGTTTCGGCTGCGTGTTGGAACGTTTGTCGTCGAAAGTCTTGACGACTGTCGCTACCGGGGACAGCATGACACCGTCTGCTTCGAGTACAATGGCGCCGTCACGGGCGGCAACTTCCAATGCGGCCAGCAGATCATTGACTTGTGCATGATTGGCCGTTGTTTTGTTTAGCGTTACTTGGCGACCAAACGCTCCTGAATAGCCCGTGCTGCCTTCCAGTACTATCTTCCACACTGGATCGAATCGCCGCCGTCCGCCCCACGAAAACTGCCAGATGTCGCGTTCAGGTTGGCCGCGCTCAGCCACCCGTTCGTAAAAATCGAAGTCGATGATGTTTAATCGTCCCTGTGGCAGAATCAGAAATCGATCGTATGCTCCGCGCCATGTTGGCGCATCCATGCCTGTTCTTGGCGTGTTCGTGCTGACCAGAAACGGCATCCGATGACAGTTGCCGCACACGTTTGGTTTAGGTTTCTCGTCGTGGTCACCGTCGATATGAAACAGGCGGAACCCCTGCTTTGCCTCCTGCGAAACCGTGTTGGTATAGGCTCGCCGTTGAGCGGGCGGATACGGGACATTCAGCAGAAACGTAGCCATCGCATCGCGTTCGGCAGCGGACAACGCTCCCGCCTTGCCTTCGTCGTTGGTGATGTCGTCACCGACGAGACTCATGGTTGCCGCAATGCCACCATCAATGAGATGCCGAGCGCTGCTGGCGGGATTGTCGGGATCACTATTCGGCGGATCAGAACCATGAACCTTCGCACTATTGTTGCCGCCGTACGGATCGCCGGGAATGCCATCCCAGTGAAACGGAGCCGTGTCGCGCAGCCCTCGAATCGGCATCGTCGAACGCGGCATGATCTGATCGCCGCCCGTGACGATTGGCGTTTTCAGAACCCACAGCAGTTGGTCCGTGTGACCATCTGGATGGCAGCTCGCACTCGAAAACGTCTTCGTCGTCGATGCCGCCGCCGTTTCGAACGCGCTGCGACCACGCTTCACGACTGGATGAGTCGGGTCGTGCAG
>Ga0075117_1002403_pt1 | contig 10795 bp, 8 predicted proteins | sample AntAceMetag02UKJ_FD_69789 | JGI IMG/M metagenome (GOLD analysis project Ga0075117, IMG submission 69789) | Saline lake microbial communities from Ace Lake, Antarctica - Antarctic Ace Lake Metagenome 02UKJ | ecosystem: Environmental > Aquatic > Non-marine Saline and Alkaline > Saline | place... | reverse complement strand
CAAAATAAATCGTGGTGATCAGATTCTTCCAACGCCGAATCCGCGCCGGTCCATTCGTGCAGCACGAAGTCGGGAAAGATTTCCTGCAAGTCGTGCTTCTGAGTGAACCCATCGGGCACTAGGCAAACCGGATGTTTGGTGCCAGAGGCCATCGGGCTGGTGGAACTGGCTTTGCAGCCGGCGAGGTGATTGAAGGTGACGCTCTTTCCGATGTTGGTTCCGCCGACCACGGCGGCCACTAGCCACGGTTCGCTGCCGAGCTGTGGCATCAGTTTTTGTCGCAACAAGGCGTACCATTCTTGCCCGTCTAGGTTGTCGGGACGCAGAAAACCGGCTTTCTCCTGCAATGCATGCAGTCCCCCGTAGACGCGTTGCGTGGCCGCCGCGATCTGATGAAAGGTGGTTTGGAGGTCTTGGTCGGTAGGCATGAAAATTAAAACAAGACAGGGCAATGGGGCAATGGGGCACTGAGCTGATGTGGTTCGTCATCGGCAGGCGAAGCTTCGGCTGCGATCAGCCAACGAAACGAACCACAGGACGGTCGATATCTGGCAGACGCGGACGATTGTCTGCAACCGACCCACATTTTGCAAAACGGATTGCCGAATCTGCCCCCGTTCTCTGTTTTCGGCATTGCTGTCGAGAAAACCGGTTCGCCGACAGGGGACACTTTATTAACGGCGTTCTTTCTGCGATCGCAGGCGTGCCCGCAGGGAGGCAACTTCAAACGGCATTCGCTATCATTTTTGCAGCCGGGCATCAGGCATTTGACGTTCTATTTGATTTCGAGCCGAATATGAGTTTCCCACAATCCCACCTTCTGACAATCGTGCTGCTGCTTCTGACGGCGATCAGCAGTACAACTTCTGTGATCGCTCAGGAACAGGCGACGCTGGTCGACGCTTCCGAAACATGGCTCCGACAACAGGTGCAGATTTCGGGAGCTGACTTGGCAGACGTCGAACTGCGTGTGTGGGGCACCGGTGTGACGTCGGTCTACCTGAACGGCCAGCGGCTGCTGCGCAACCAAACGGTGAATGGGCTGGCTATCTGGAAGGTCGGCCCACTGCTTCGCGCCGGGGACAACTGCATTGCGGTGGCTGTGGCACCGTCCGAATCGGAACGACTGCTGATCGCGGGGCTCAAAGCAGGGCTCAAAGCAGGGCTCAAGGCGGGACTCAAGGGCCCCGACAACCGGACGATCAAATACGCCCCATGGAAGACAACCACAGCGGTTCCGCCCGTTGGTTGGCAAAGCACGGACTTCAACGATCGCGATTGGAATGTGGCTCAACAAAAACCGGTCGACCCTGCCGCCGCAGCTGAACTCAACAACAGCCCCACGACCAATTTGTCTTGGGCGACCGACAATTCGACACACATTCAGGACGGGCGTTTTTCGTTTCGTGACGGCGACCATGTGGTGCTGCTGGGCGGAACGTTTATCGAACGAGCTCAAGAGTACGGCCACTTGGAATGTGCGTTGAGCACGGCTGGCACGGCTGCCAATGTCACCTTCCGAAATCTTGGCTGGAGTGCCGACACGGTGTTTGCCGAATCACGCGGCATCTTCGATTCTCCGGCCAAAGGCTACGAACGCATGATTGAACATGTTCGCGCCGAAGAACCGACCGTAGTGCTGGTGTGTTACGGGCAAAACGAAGCGTTGAGTTTCGCAACTGGGCCCGAGGGCATCGCACGTTTCAAAGCACAACTGAAAACACTGCACCGCGATTTGACAGCTTCCGGAGCGGAAGTTGTGTTCCTGACACCTCACCCGTTCGTGACCTTAGCTCCGCCGTTGCCCGATGCCGCCCAGTGGAACGAACGGCTGGAGCAGTTCAGCAATGCCGTCACAGAAGTGGCGGCAGATCTGTCCACATTGGCCGTGGATCTCAATACCGACTTTGTGCGCGACATGGCAATGCTGGGAAGCAGCAACCTTGGCACTCATCTTGCCAGCCAACAGGCGCTGGCAGATCCAGACGGACATCCGGAACTCACGGCCGCTCGCAACAGCCTGTGGACCGACAACGGCATGCACTGGAATGCGGACGGCTACAAACAAGTGGCCCTGTTGATTGCATCCCGACTGCTGGGGCAGGCTGATCAGCAGCCGCTGATCGTGGTCGACGCCGATGCCAAAACTGTCACGACAACGTCTGGTCAGATTCGGAAAATCAACTGGCCCGCCGATGACACTCAGCGGCTAACGTTTGAGTACCAACCGCATCGCTTGTCCCCGTCGTCTGTTCGCCTGAGCATTCAGCACGCCGCGGCAACGGAACGAGGCTTGGTACCCGGTTCCGACATCAGCGACTTCGAAAAACTGCGGCAACTGGTGATCCGCAAAAACGAGCTCTACTTTCATCGTTGGCGCCCGCAGAACATCACGTATTTGTTTGGGTTTAGAAAACACGAACAAGGCAACAACGCCAGCGACATTGCAAAGTTCGATCCACTGATTGAAGAACTAGAACGCCAGATTGCGGTCGCTCACCAAGCAAACTGGCAGACGATCACGGTGAAGATTCCGCAATAAGCACTTGTTCAGAAATCACCTGTCATAATAGACCCAGCCGTTTTGGCGCTAGCCACGGACCGAAGGCTGGAAAACGCGGCGTGTTTCGCACTCGTTCTGGTGACTTACGCCACCGGCAATGGATGTGTCGGCCTCCGGCCTGAATCGCAGATGCCCGCATGGAACGGAACAAAACTTGCGCAAAACTAAACCCACGGCAAGGCCAGCTTTTTAACAGCCTAGGCTAGCGACAAAACGGCTGGTTATGCAAAGAAACTCATGCACCACTGCTCAAACGCATTGGGACGTGGCTGACAATTTGTCGCACGGTGGTCTCCACCGTGACTTCAGTTGATTCTCCGTGGAGACCACCGAGCAACGGATTTCTACGGCGGAAGCTCATCACCAGGCCAGTTGGGTTGTCGCTGCCAAGTGCCGTTTGTGGTGTCGATCAAACGTGCCAGTATCACGCCCCGATGCTTAGCAGTCGCCACCACGGTGGCTCCGGCTGGCACTTCGCGTAAGTGCGGTGGCAGGTCGGCCAATCGATGAATCAACAGCGTTAACCCTCGCTGCTGTTCCGGATTGTATTTGTACGGAACCAGTGTGATGTTTTTCTGTCTGACAATTGGCACCAGCTGAGCGATATCGCCGAGCTGGAACTGGTGAGCGACGGGAGCCACCATGATCGTTGAATTTTCTGGCACCTGTTTCCAGAAGTCGCCATTCAGACTGCTGGACCAGTAGTCGGCTTCGAGGCCCACAGCGGCGGCTCCACGAGGCCCTCCAACCAGCCAGTTGTATTCGCACAATCCCCACGGCCCGATGCTATTTGGAATCGCGAACAATGTCATGAGTAACAAGACGCTGCCCACCACGGACCGGGATTTGAGCGTCGACGTGTTGCGCGTTGTCGCTCGCAGAAACAACACCACGCCCCGCGCGGCCAGTAACGCGACGGCCGGCATGATCACCAAAAACAAGCGGGTGCCGTCATAGACGGGAGTGCCCGGCAAGGCGAAGACAATCAGTGGCCACGCGGCGGTCACTGCCAGCAGCTGTTCTGATCGATCCAACGGACGTTTGATCACGCGAAGGATCAGCCCTAACAGCAGAGACAAAGGCACGGTGGCCGCGAACATCACGAACGGATAGTGCCACGGAACCAGCTTGTCGACGTAACGTTGTCCAAAATACCAGACGTACAGTTGGGGGCGATCGGTCGTTTTTCCCAGATACGCAAAGATGTTGTGCGCGGGATCGATCCACAGCCACGGCCAGCCTGCAAAAAACACCACGCCGCCCACCAAGCTCCAGATCGCCAGCGGACGAATCGCGCGTGCGCGGAATTGCCACAACGCCCACACAAGCACCAGCGGTGGCAGTAGTAGTCCCTGCACTTTCGTTAACAACAGGATGCCCCATAACAATCCACTGAGGAAACTTTGGCCGTTGGTCGGCGCTTTTTCGGAACACCACCACGACGCCAACGGCAAGATCGCGGCCAGCCAAGCCAGCGTGGTGCCGGTTTCCTGAGCCGCGATGCGGGCGTGTCCTAATACTCGCGGCATCAACATCAAACAGATGGCTGCGGCCACGGCGGTCCACAGGTCGTAACGTCGCCGCGTGAATTCGGTGAGTAGCAGAATGGTCATCGCGAACACGAAGCACGAACCCAGTCGTGCGGCCGGAACATTCAACGCGGAAAGTTCGGCTCCTGGAATCAGCCACGCAAAAAATTGATGGCTGGCTCCCAACACACACCGGGCCAATGGAGGGTGATCGGGAAAGTACTCTTTCGCGCCGAAGACCTGCTGGCCGGTTTCTGGAGTGAACAGTAGCGGGCCGTGCTGGCAAAACGCGTCGAAGACGTAGACGCCCTGTTGAATGTTGAACGATTCGTCCAGCGTCAGTCCGGGGCCAACCGGCAGAGCAGAATCAACCAAGCCGTTGTTGATCGATGACGCCGCCAGACAGAACGCGACAACTGCCAGTAGCACAGACGTCAGGATTGGTTTCATGGTCTGAATCTGAGTCTACGTTAAAAGGCCCAGCCCATGCGAACCATGGCGGTCGTGTTTTGCGTGTACGAACCGTTGGCGGCCAAGCCGTAGTTGATGTTGCGATCAAACACCCAACCGGCTTCTGTAAACCATGAAGACATTCCGCCGTCCATACGGAAGCCGAACATCAACCGGTAGTCTTCCAGTTCGACCTGATCCGATCCGCCTCTCGCCGTCCGCACATCGTACGCTTCCACATGATATTCCGCTCGCATATAAACCCATTTCGAACCCAAGGCTTCGTTGCCCAAGAACAGACTAATCGTGGTTTCGGGATACATGATTCGCCATTCCCAGTAATCGTCGCGATACACCAGACCAACGTAGGGAATAATCCGGTCGTCGACACGATCCCAGTAACCGGCTCCCAGCACAAGGTTCCAGTTTTGATTCATCTGGAAGATAAACAAAGCGCGACCGTCTAGCTGAAAAGCGGCGGCTCCGAGGCTGCCGTCGAAGTCGGTATTGATCGACGGTGTGACTCCCAGCTTCATGCTGATGGGGCCAGTCTTGGGCGTGGCGAGTTCAAAGTCCCATCCAAAACGAAACGCTTTGCCTGGCAAACCCGGTCCACCTTCCGGACCGCTCCAGTTTCGCAACCGGAATTCATTCGTCCATGTCAGCAGCCAGCCCGGAATAAACGGAGCCGTATACGCCAAGTCATAGTTGACGCCGAACTGTGAAGAATTTCCGCCTCCAGCACCCGTGGTTCCGCTGCCCCACAACCATTCGATTTCGTAACTGTTCTGCCATCCTTGACGATACGGCGCAGGACCGTTGGCTCCATAAGTGCTGAAACCGCCGGCTGGAATTTCGTAAGGATTGGGGGTCGGCCCAAAGCTGCCACCATATGGTGGTTGTCCGCCGCCGACTGCAAATGGGTCTGGCAGAATGGGCGGTGAAAACGCGTTCCAAGTGGATGGGTTCGGCGCTGGCTGACCGACCACAGGCGCATACTGACCGCTGACGGTTTGGGGACCGCCATCAAAGATTGGCGACTGCGGAACGCCGCCCGCGGGAATGACTAGGGAAGGTTGAGCGTAGGTGTTGGGCTGCGTCATCATTCCCGCAGGCGGCCCATATTGCATGGGCGGCATCTGCTGCATGGGCATGTCACGCGCGTCAGGAGGCAGCGGAACCTGATCCGACTGAGCGCGAAAAATGACGTCGACGTCTTTCGTCATTTGAAAGATCGAAGATCGGCTTGCTGCGGTGCGCGAGAACAAGTCAGCACTGACCGACGAAGTCGCCAGAGTTGCAAGGCACGCAGCCAGACACAGGTGAAATGGTTTCACTGGGACACCATGTTATTGAGTCAGAGAGGACCCGCGATCATGAGATTCGTGATCACGGAAGAGGGGGCAGAGTTGTGGAGAACCCACGATCTGCGGAGAGAATTTTGCGTCGAGCTGTCACTCGACTTGAAAGAACTTGAGTACATTCTTTGAAATGCCCCATTTACGTCAACATCAACTGTGGGCCGAGCAACGCCCTAACCCATTTTGAATTGCCCAAAACGCCAAATCAGCTCACTGATCGGCAATTATTGCCGCTCAGCGGGGGGAGCCTCCCTTGGGTGGTCTCGACTTCACCGTAGTTCGCCCAGCGTAGTTTGCAACGCCGGCAGATCAAGAGGCTGTCCGACGGGCGGAAACTTCAGGTCGGCCAAATACCAATGTTCTGTAAAGCTGGCAGACTCACCGGGCTGCAGAATTTCTCGAGGGCCGATCGGTTCCAGTTCCACCATTTCTCGATCCGGATACCAGACCGAAATCGTCAAACCTGCGACCTCGTTGTAGACGCGGTCTGGGTAAGTTTGGAAGCGTTTTACGAACAGCAGGTCGTTGGGAGCCGCATACGCGATGACGCCTTCATAGCTGTCGAAGCCGAGTTTGGGGTGGGCGGGTGTCGGATGAATTTCCAACACGTTTGCGTGCCGACGAACTTGCGGATCTTCGGGACGCATGTGAATCCGTTCGCTGCCTTCGTACATCACATAGCCGTTCGGAAAACGACTTTGCGGCGACGTATTTTCTGCGGTCAGCGGAATCACGCAAATTCCTTTGCCGACAGCAAACGTGCGACTCCAATGACACCATTCCTTGGTGTTCTGCGAGACATTGATGATGGTTTGCGTACACGACAGGTGCGACGAATCGGCTGCCAATTCGAACTTCCGCACCAACTGCACGCCGGTGGCGAGATCTTTTTGGCTGGTCAGTACGGCGGAACGCGGTCCGGTGATTTTCGGCGTCCACTGGCCACTCCACAAGGTTTCGCGACGAGGCACGATGTATTCGGGACCGATATCAAACCGGCCAGCCGAACCCTCCGGCCGGTCGCCGGGTTGCCAGTTTTTGTCTGCTTCCGACAAATACAGCACGTTCACGCCGTTGCGTGAATATTCCAATACACGCCCGCCAACCTCCGGACATAACACCACGCGGGTGGCGGCATTCTTGAGTTCGATGGCTTTGGCATAGCCATGATAGGCGACGACATCGGCGGCGGTGCCGAGCGGCAGCGTACAAATCAGTGCCGTCACACAACACGAAAACTTCAGACAGGTGTTCAGCATATTGACTCCGATGGTGATGACAGCAAAGCGGCGGTGATGCGTGGGAAGCGGAACAGGCGAACTGAGCGGATTCTGGCGTGACATCCCAAGGGTCGCAAGATGGGGGTTCGCTTTGAACGATCAACCGGCGTTCAGGAAACGAGTCAGGCGGAACACTGAAAGCGGTTGGCGTCGGAATCTCCTCGGTGGTTTCGCTTGGATGCTGCGGCGGGGTCAGCGGTGGATCGGCGAGGTTTCGGAACGGCATCTTGGGCGATGCGTTGTTCGATGACTAGTTTCCATGCTTCCGTCAGTCGGTGGAACGAACGGCTGACCCATGGGGGTGGTGTGAAGCACAGCACATCCCAGAAACCGCACGAAAACCCCAGCGAAACTGCGTCGGCCTTGCGATTCAACGGGACAAAACCGGCCACGTGTCGCAGCAGTTGTCCTTGCAGCCCGAAGTACAGACTGGCCAGATCAAGTGTGTTGAGGTCGATGTATCGATGCCAGTTTTCTTCGCACACAACGTCCAGATAGTGTGCGCCCGCGTCGGCTCGTTCAAAGGCCACGGACATATCGGGCACCGGGTCACGAATGAAACGACTGAACATTAGGTCCCCTTTCATCAAATACCGGTCAAACACTGGTCAAACAAACCGGGTGCAATGCGACATCGAACGCCCTCGCAAGCAGCTCGTCCTGCCTGTGAACAGACCGCTGGGGCGGGCATTTGTTTAACAAAACCAAAGAAGTGCGAAACATTCGGCGGATTTCGCCCTGCCGTTACCGACGGGTGGCAGATGCTGGCGGAGCCTGCTTGTGTGGCGTAGCCATCGGAAACCTGTCTGGAACGTTCAAACCACGGCTAACGTCGTTTGTGAGAAGAACCCGTGTGAGTGGTTTCCGGCCGCCGAGGCGCTAAGGCAAAAAGATGTCGGGCAAAAAGATGCAGCACGGGATTTTTTTGCCCACCATCTTTTTGCCAAGAATAAGTCAAGTGGCATCCGTCCAGAACCTAGCGCCAAAACGGCTCGTGATGCAAAGAAACTCATGCACCACTGCTTAGAAACGAAAAAAGGCGTTCTGCCGGTGAAAGCAAAACGCCTGAAGTTTGTTTTTTGGTTTGATCTGTCGGTTAGTAGGTCGATTCGCCAGCACAGCGGATCAGGTGATCCTTGTCGATGTAGACGACATCCTGTGTCTGGTCGACGTGTGTGAATGGAATGGGCCAGTACGACCGGATGGTCTTGTCGTAGTACACGGTACACTTCCAATGGCAGTGATGTAGCCGACAGGGACCGACCAGCGGATAGACTTTGCATTCGTCCAGTCGATCGACCAGCGGTTCGACAACGATTCGCACGTTGTTTCGCTGCGTCTCCTGCAGGAAGGCGATACCACCCGAAACGTCGTCCGGCAGTGAACGCATCACTTGGTCGTCGCTGGGCGGATCGACACAAAAGATGGGCGCGTTTTCGCCTTCGATCGGGTCGAGAACCGGAACGCGGTTATAGCGTTCGTCTTCCCACAGCTGATCTTCCAGCCGTCCCATTTGGTACGGTGTGATCGGCATCACGGGAAGCGTTTCCCAGAACAGCATGTATTCGTAGACCACTCCGATGAATCCGCCGGTCAGTGTACAACCACTGTTGGCGAACATCATCAGGCAGATCGCAGTCAGCACGCCACATCGTTTCAGATGTCTGCCAAAGGTCTGCATTGCTTCCATCCCTGCCAGGTATTCGGGCCGCAGCCCGCAAATCGTTTGTTCTGATCGGATCAGCCCGCCTGCAGCGATTTGACCCTCAGTGACACTTTGTCACCGGACGAAGCAACGTTCGTCCTTTCTACTATCGATCGTTCTAGTTAGGTAACTTGTGACAATATTCCGATTTTGCGGATGGATTTGCCTAGATCGATCAGGTGAGTTCTAAGACCGGCCAACGGCTGGCAACTGGATGACCAATAAACGGCAGATCTTGCTGAAGTGTCTGTGGTGCCACCGCCGCCAGCGTGAGATTTCGGGTTGGCCGCAAAGCTCTGCTGCGGCTTCGGGGCTCTTGTGATTATTTTTTCCATCGACCGGTGGTGATCACCACCGGCAAAAGTCTGTCGTCCCTGCCGGGGCTGAATCGCACCTAGCACTCTGCCGGTGGCTCACACCACCGGCAGAAGCTGTGTCGTCTCTGCCGACCCCGAATCGCACAAACGCCACCCGCCAACAAAAAAAGCGTTCTCGTCGGCGAGGCCAGCGAGAACGCTTCGATTTCGATCGCACGTTCAACTTCACACGTTGAACTCAGCAGTGATCAATGCCAGTTCTTGGGTGCGAACAACCAATACCAAGCGTCTTTTTTCTGTTCGAAGTCCAGTTGCCAGTATCCGTCATCCCACTGCAGCGACACTTCTCGCCATCCCAGTGGAACCTGTGGATAAGGATAGAATGGGCCAATGTACGGGAAGGCACTCGCACTATGCTGCTTAGGATAAGACACCGCAGCCGAGTTCGGGTATTGAGCATAGGCAGGCCATGCGTGATTGGGCAGTTGTGGGTTTGAGTAGTTACCAGCACCGGAGATTGGTGTTGGTGCTCCGCCGCCCATTCCGCCCATCGGGGCACCCATCATGGAAGCTGGGTGAACCTGTTGATACTGTTGTGGCATGGGATACCCAGCTGGCATGGCTTGCTGAGGATAGCCGCCTTGATGGTAACCGGTTTGATGAATCCCGCTGCCGATTTTCAGTTCGTTCTTCACGCTCTGCACACCGGGAACTCGCGACGCCGCGAAACCAGCGGCTTGAATTTGCTGAGCCGAAGGAACTTCGCCCACCAAGTGAGCGATGCCGTTTTCGTAGCGAACTTCGATTTCGTAGCCGACCAAACCCACTTCACCCAAAGATGAAGCGATGTTCTGAGCCACCTGTTGATTGTTTGGACCGGCAGGTTGTGCCGCTGGGGCTGGAACCTGACGTTCCTCGGCCATCATGGCCGTTGTGAGATCCAGAAAACTGGTTGGTTCTGTCTTGGGAGCTGGAAGTTCAAATTTTGGAGCAGACACTGGCTTCACCGATGGTGGCGGAACAGCGGGTGGTGTCAGAGGAACGGACTTCTGCGAAACCTGAACAGCCGGTTTTGGCTGTGTTGGCGGTGCAGGAGCCACCGGTGGTGGTGTCGCCCACGGCTGAGCCGTTTGGGTTTGCGGCCGTGCCGTTTGTTGTTGGGTTGGTGCCGATGTTCGACGCGGAACAGAACGAGTCTGCGTCTTCTTCGCAGGTGTCGGCGTTCGCTTACCAGGTTTCTGGAAGCGAACCTGCTGAATCCCGCTGTCGTCCTGATCCACAACATTGTATGACGCGGGACGCAACGCGCTGTCGCTGTACTGACCTGAAGTCTGCTGGACATTTCCCGGAGGAACGTACTGCAGGTGATTCAGGACACGACTAATGCCGTTCACCTTCTCGCTGGCTTGTTCGGCGAGGGCTCGATGGTTCACATTGCGAACCTTGCCATCCAGCTTCACCGTGTCGCCGCGAACTTCGACGCGAACTTCGTAGCCATCAACGCGAGCCTGCTTCAGGGCGTTCATGACCTGTTCTGCGCGTTGCAGATTTTCTTCTTTTTGAGCAGTCTTGGACTGCGGCAATGTTGGC
>Ga0075117_1002402_pt1 | contig 10799 bp, 10 predicted proteins | sample AntAceMetag02UKJ_FD_69789 | JGI IMG/M metagenome (GOLD analysis project Ga0075117, IMG submission 69789) | Saline lake microbial communities from Ace Lake, Antarctica - Antarctic Ace Lake Metagenome 02UKJ | ecosystem: Environmental > Aquatic > Non-marine Saline and Alkaline > Saline | place... | reverse complement strand
ACACGCGAGAGGTTTTCATCTTATTACGGACCAAATCTTAGCAAATTTCCCTGAACTAAGTAACATTAAAACAGGTATTCTCCACGTTTTCATAAAACACACTTCGGCTTCACTGACGATAAATGAAAACTGGGACCCTACAGTGAGAGGTGATTTTGAAAGACATATTAATAAAATGGTACCCGAAGATGCTCCGTATTACGAGCATAATTATGAGGGATCCGATGACATGCCGGCACACATCAAGGCATCCGTTTTTGGAAGTTCAGTACAAATCCCATTAACGAATGGCCAGCTAAACACAGGAACTTGGCAGGGGGTGTATCTCTGCGAACACCGGAATTCAGCTTCTGGAAGAACTTTGGTACTAACCGCTTGGGGGATATAAAAAAACTACGCACCCTTTCGGAAGCGTAGCTCTAGTTTTATATAATATTGAATTAAAGTCCTTTCAAGGCCTCATTCATGTTTCTTACAGCTTCTGCAGAAGCTTCAAATGCTGCTTTTTCTTCATTGCTCAATCTTACATTGACAATTTTTTGCCATCCACCTTTACCTAGTACCACAGGAACTCCTATACAAATGTCTTTTTGACCGTATTCTCCATTCAAATAAACACAAGAAGGGATGATTCTTTGCTCGTCTCTTAAGATAGCCTCAACTACTTGACAAATTGCGGCACCCGGTGCATACCACGCAGATGTACCCAAGAGACCTGTTAGCGTAGCTCCTCCAACCTTAGTTTTTTCGGCAACTTCAGCCAAATCTTCAGACTTAATAAATCTGCTTACTGGAAGACCATTCCAAGTGGCCAGTCGTGTTAAAGGAATCATAGTCTTATCTCCATGACCACCTATCACCATACCACTTACGTCATTTGTAGACATATTCATAGCCTCGCCAAGTCTATAACGGAAACGAGCCGAATCCAATGCTCCGCCCATTCCTATCACACGCTTCTTAGAAATACCCATTTCCTGAGCAATTTGATAAGTTAAGTAGGTCATGGTATCCATAGGGTTAGACACAATAAGAATAACTGCCTTAGGAGAAACCTCTAAAGCACTCGTAACTACTGTTCTCACAATGCCTGCATTGATACCTATCAAATCTTCACGGCTCATCCCTGGTTTTCTAGGAATCCCAGAAGTTACCACGATAACGTCTGATTTGGCCGTTTTGCTGTAATCATTTGTTGAGCCAATTATTGACGTATCAAAACCCTCGATAGAAGAAGTCTGCATAAGGTCCATGGCCTTACCTTCCGCCACACCCTCTTTAATATCTAACAATACCACTTCGTCTGCTACTTCTCTTCTCGCTATCACATCAGCGGCAGTAGAACCCACAGCTCCTGCACCTATTACTGTTACTTTCATTTTTTTTATTTGGTTTAGAGAGCGGTCATTTGACCCTTTTAACCCTCAAGTGTTTTTTTATAAACGTACTTTCTGCCTAAAGGCAAATTACAAAGCAAAAATATTGCGACCTATGCCTTAAACCAAAAGTATCAGGCTATTTTTGAGTTTAAAGAGGTTTAAAAAGCAATTTATCTCCACTAATCTTTGTTTAATAGTCAAATACGAAATTTATGAGTGATAATACAGGCAGCAATTTGATTTCAAAAATTCTCGATTCGTTTTTCTTTAAAAATTCTTTAGGAAAAGCTGGACGAATCTCAAAAAACTCGAAAAGCCTGTTAGCCCTAATAAAGAACGTGCTTAATAAAGCAAAAGATTTAGGTATTGGCGGGGCTTTTGATGCAATAAGAGATAAAGTGGTAACAATAGGTAGTCTTTTAAAATCTTACGCTTCTGGTGAATATAGAGATATCGAGGTTAAAAATTTAGTCCTCTTAATTGCCAGTCTTGTCTATTTTTTATCTCCAATAGATCTTATACCAGATTTTTTACCTTTTTTAGGGTACGCAGACGATATCGCATTGCTAACCTACGTCCTAAACGGCATGGGAGACGAAATTGAGAAGTTTGAACTTTGGGAAATGAATAAACATGTGCGTTGAGTTTATACCAATCCACATCTTTTTATATATCTTTGTTATACTAAATTATTAAGTTAAAACATTATGGAACTAGCTACATTATTATTCTTGGGAAATTTAGGCGGAACAGAAATTTTCGTTATCGTCTTTGTGATATTATTATTTTTTGGTGCTAAAAAATTACCTGAATTGGCAAAAGGCTTAGGAAAGGGAATAAAAGAATTTAAGGACGCTACTAAAGATGTAAAAGAAAACATAGAGAAAGCTGCTAAAGGAGACGAATAATAGCCATTCTCTTTCAATATAAAACGCAGCTGATTTTTTTCGGCTGTATTTTTTATGCCCGACGAGCAAGATTCTGTTGATTTTAAAGAAGTTTGACTAAACATCTATTACATACCGTTTAAATTGTAAAAACTGTTGATTTTTTAGTTTTACAAACCTATTTTTGACAAAAGCTTCCTAATAAAACATCTTCCATACGGATACAAATACTTACTTATGTTCAAAAACAAGACAGCAATTCTTGGAATTGCATTGCTACTGGCCAGTACGCAAAGTTCCTTTTCGCAATCAGATTCTCTCCAGAATCCAGCTTTTTCAATAAAGCAAGTAGACCAAATAGTCATTGGCAAAAAAATATCAAAGGCTGATAGCAATTCCCAGAATACCCCAACTCTAAAAGCAGTTTCTCAGCAAGCCGTTTTTCCTGGTTCTATAACCGTAATGGACAATCGTGATAACGTGGAGTTTCAAATAATCCCCGAAAGCGATTCAGTAATAGCCGCGAGAATTAAGAGGCTTGAAAACATTATGCCTATGCCGTATAATGAGGATGTCAAAAAATATGTGGATTACTTTCTATACAAACGCCCCAACTTTATAAAACAGATGTTGGAAAGAAAAGAATTCTATTTTCCTGTTTTTGAAAAGTACTTAGCCAAACATGGCATACCAGATGAAATGAAATACTTAGCTCTTTTGGAGTCTGGCTTAGATCCTAAAGCTACTTCACACGCCAAAGCCGTTGGCCTATGGCAATTTATGTCTCCCACTGGAAAAGAGTACGGTTTGAAAATTAATGCTTACATGGATGAGCGAATGCACATTGAAAAATCAACAGAGGCCTCATTTAAATATTTAAAATGGTTGCATAATTATTTCCATGATTGGGAACTAGCTTTAGCGTCTTATAATACAGGTCCAGGGAACTTAAGACGTGCTATTCGTAAGTCTGGCAAGACGGATTACTGGGAACTTCATAATTATATACACAGAGATACTAGAGCATACGTACCTCAATGGGCTGCCTTAAACTACCTCATGAATTACTCTGCCGAGCATGGTATTTTCCCTGATTATAATTTAACTTACTACCCACAACCTACAGAAGATTTAGTAGTGAATGGCCCATTAAATTTGGTCTCTTTTGCAGAATTGAACTATCTAGATTTAGAAACTCTAAAAAGATTAAATCCTCATATTACAAGCGACAACATCCCTTCCTATGCTAGAAATCTTGAACTAAAATTACCACTTGACACCTATGCCTATTTTAAGGAAAACCAATCGTGTATTTTAGATTTGGCATCCGCTCTTTCTGTTCCTAGTCTAGATGTTGACGTCCACTCTGATTCCAAAGGTTACTATCATTATGAAAGAAAAAGCATAAAAGAATATCATAGGGTACGTTCTGGAGAATATCTTGGAAAAATAGCCTCTAAATATGGTGTAGGCGTTTCTAGTCTAAAAAACTGGAATGGATTACGTTCTAACACCATTCAAAAAGGTCAGCGACTGGTTTATTACAAAAACCAAAACATTAAGGTTTATGACGGTCCTTTAGACATAAAGGAGGCCCCAAAGGCTACACTTGCCTCCAAAAGTTCTGAGCAAAGAAGTAATGTTAAGGTAGTAGTCACTGACGTCAAAACTAAGCCTTCTTTGGCTAGTAAGACGCCTGAAGTAATAAATGTCGTTTCTGATACCCGAAGCTCTGACAGTTATAAAAACGTCTCCAAAACAGTAAAGCGTTACCATTTCATAAGAAGTGGAGAGAACCTGACTACCATTGCTAGAAAAAGAGGAGTTACAGTGGGCGATCTCAGAAAGTGGAATAATCTAAAATCAAGCAATATTATGAAAGGACAACGTTTGGCTTTTTATACCACCATTACCGAAAAAGTTTATGAAAATGTGGAGTCAGATGATAAAAACTCCATCCTAGTATATACCGTTCAAAAAGGGGACACGCTATGGGCCATTTCTAAGAAGTACGGTTACCCCGTAGCTGAAATAAAGAGACTAAATGGCTTCACGGATAACACAGTGAAGGTCGGTCAAAAAATTAAAGTTAAAACCTAGGCAAAACTTAATAACGATGTTTAAAAAGGCCAGAACTGCTTAAGTTCTGGCCTTTTTCTTTGTAACAATAATAATCCCAGTAGCCCAACTTAGTTTACTTAATATAAGGTCTACCCTTCTTTCTAGTGCCAAAACCAACTTCTCTGCCTTTTCTTTATGGGCTTCTGGCCAATTTACCTGTGGGATCATGTCATCAACAATATTGAGTCCGCCCACATTTAACATGTTAATGGTTTCATCAAGCAGTAAGTATTTCCCATGCCAAGTATCGGCAAAAATGTAATCAAAATGTTTTTCCCAATTCTCCATAATCCAATCCTCCCCGTCAGCTACTACAAGATTTAGACGAGAATCATCTTTAAGAAATTTACTAGCAATACTAATGAGCTCTGGGTCATTGTCAAAAGAAATAAGGCTAACCTCATTATCCATACCGTCTAAAACCCAGGCAGTGGAGAAGCCCGTTCCCGTCCCCGATTCTAGAAAACTTCCCTCTAAGCTTAGTAGCGGCCAATGTCTTTAGGAGTCCGCATGTTAGGATATCTGACGGCATGGTAAAATTAGCCGACTCATTGGCCTTCTGAATTAATGAGTATGCCTCAGGTACATGTTGAATGGAGGAAAAGTTCATTTTTTATTCTTTTGATTAAGATTCCATGCATAGCCACAGTAATTAATTTTGAACAGCAAAGTATCGTTTCAAATAACAAAAAAGGGCTTATAGAATCCATAACGTGCAGCAAAATGCCCTCTGACCTAGATAAAAAAGCAGCACGATAAAAACAGCTAAACCGAACGAACATAATTAATTATTCCCTAAGAATGATTTACTTTTAGGCCAGCAGAAGAAGTATGTACAAAACTCCCACCAAAAAAGATATTATAGCCTGTCATCTAAGAATCAAACCTCACATACTCCATTACTACATACTCCATTACAGAGAAGTGCAGAAATAGATGACCTCATTGGAGCGGAGGTATGGTTTAAATGTGAAAATCTGCAGCATGTTTGAGCATTCAAAACTCGCGGTGCCCTAAACGCAGTTTTACAACTCAGCCCTGAAGAATTAAAAAATGGTTTAGTCACCCACTCTTCCGGAAATCATGCTCTGGCTCTAGCTTTTGCCGGAAATATAAAAGGAGCAAAGACTTGGGTAGTCAGTTATGCCCGAAACCGCTCCTGAAATCAAGGTAAGTAGAGTCCGCTCTCTTGGTGCTGAAATTGTGTTTTGTAAAAACACGCCAGAAGAAAGGCAAAAAGGTGCCGACAAAATTGTGAAGAAGTACGGTGCTACTTTCATACATCCTTTTGACAATAATGAGGTAATTACCGGACAAGCTACTGTAGCCAAAGAAATATTAGAAGATAAACCTGACATACAAGCCATTATTCCACCGGTAGGTGGAGGAGGATTATGGAGCGGAACAGGACTGTCTGCTCATTACTTTGGAAATGGGTGTAAGGTTTATGCAGCCGAACCAGAGGGTGCTGCTGACGCTGTTTATTCTTTCAAAACTGGGAAAGTAGAAAAAGCCAAATTCGTAAATACTATTGCAGACGGGCTCCAGACACACCTAAGTGAAAGAACTCTACGACTTATCCGTGCCTATACCTCCAGTATTTTCTTGGTCAGTGATGATGAAATTATAGATCTCTATAAGCATCTAAATCTAGCTATAGAGCCTTCAGCAGCGGTATCTTTCGCCGCTCTAATTAAGCACAAAGATTACTTTAAAAACAAACCGGTTGGAGTTATTCTTACAGGAGGGAACCTTGATGACAAATTGAAAATGAAATACTTAGGTGATTCATATTATAAGACCCTTGTCGGATGATGACCATACCATTACCAGATGTATTTAACAGGAAACTCCTTTTCCAGTATTTGTTACGTTCTCCGAATGAAATTACTTTTCGCATCATAAATAAAACATCTTTAGTCAAGCTTTTCCAACTTTCTGAAAGACTCATTTTATGTCAATTAGAATTCCACGATTCAAAACTGACATTATCCTTCAAAGATATTGAACCCAATTTAGCCGAAAAACAAGTCATAAAAGCCTATTGCATTTCATGGTTTGATTTAGAAACAGACTTAGAGGCTTTCTATGAGGTTGCTGAAAAGGACTCCATTATTAACCCCATTATTAAAAACCAAAAAGGTCTGAGGATGGTAAAAGCCCCTGACCATTTGAGGCCATTAGCTGGAGTATCATTGGGCAGCAGATTAATTTACCATTTGCCTATTCTTGCAAAAAAGCTTTAGTAGAAAAGGTGGGCAAATCCATTTCATTTGAAGGCAATTTGCATTGCACTTTCCCAGAACCTAAGGCCATACTGAGCATTGATGACGAAACCTTTAGAGAAATGAAATTCTCTAGCCAAAAGGTAAAATACCTCCGTATAGCAGCCAAAGAAATTTTAAGTGGGCAATTAAGTAAAAACACTTTAGAGGAACTTCCTTTTATAACCGCTAGAGAACACCTGATACACTTGAAAGGCATAGGAAACTGGAGTGCCAACTATGTACTTATGCGTTGTTTGGGTTTCAAAGAGGCCTTTCCGTTGGAGGACGTCGGGCTTCATAACGCTCTCAAAACCTTACTTAAAAGAGAAAAGAAACCAAGCCAGAAATGGCAGCGATGGGAAGCCTATGTCACATTTTACCTTTGGCAGAGCCTTTTAAAGACTTAATGACTTGGCCTACTACTGAGCTTCTTTATAGGTGTCATAAGGGCTTTCCGAAACTCTACTTCAGAGCCCTCAGATTGAAGAGCAAAACTCCCACTTAAGGCCGTGGTATTATATCCATAATTAACTAATTCTCCATTAAGCCAGACTTTTATTTCATTGCGAAAGCATTCTATTTGCATGTTATTCCATTCTCCCAGAGGCACTTCTTTGTCGCCATCAAGATTAGGGATCCTTCTATTCTTATTGCCATCTACACCCCATTTTTCCCTTGGGCCTCTTCTTTCTAGCATATTAGGTACTTCTAGATCCTCGCCGATGAGCCAAAAATCTCCGGCATTTTCATGCATCATTTGCACCTCGATAGACTGAGGAAACATTTCATATAGTCTTCTTGGCTTTGAAACGTGAACCAGAGCTCCACAATTACCTGGAGCACCCGCAAATCTATATTCCAGATTTATACGATAATTGAAAAAGGATATATCACTAATCAAATGCCCTCCTGGGGTTCCAAGAGAAACCAACTTGCCATCCCGAACAATAAAAGGATTAATGGCCTTATTATCATCATCCATTGCCGGAACGTCAATATGCCAACCTGCCAGCGACTTCCCATCAAAGAGGCTTAAAACTCCCTGATGACTTTTAGATACTGTACAAGAAGTGATAAGAGTAATTAGGAAAAAGATATACCGAGTTTTCATGCTTAATTATTTTACTTAAATATAAGGCTGCTTCTCATACAATCAAATCCCATTTACACCTGAATATGCTTCTATGCATAAAATGAATCTATAAAATTTCAATGATAGCGTTTTCAAATACAAACAAATCCTTTCATAATGAAGCTATACCGTTCGTAAATGGAGTGAAACATTTTTCATATAGTATCTTGCATTACAAAGTACCTTCCTATATATTTGTATCACAATTATGAAAAAGCTAGAAACAATTCAAGAGGGTGAGACTATCTGGTCTCACCTTTCAAAAATCAAAAACAAATGAATGTAGAAAACGCTAAAGTGCAGATGCGGAAGGGGATTCTGGAGTTCTGTATCCTGCATATTATTTCGCGAGGTGAGATTTACGCCTCCGAAATTTTAGATGAGCTTATTAATGCCAAAATGATGGTGGTAGAAGGCACGCTCTATCCCTTACTTACACGCCTAAAAAATGCCGATTTGTTAGACTACAAATGGGTAGAATCGGTTTCTGGCCCACCTCGTAAGTATTATATCCTAACTGAAACCGGAGTGGCTTCTCTAGGTGCTCTGGAGGGTACATGGAAAGGTATATCAGCTTCTGTAAAAACTATCACTTCTAAAAAGAAAACTGCTAGTTAGTCTAGCATGAACACTGGAAAAATGAAAAAGACAATACAAATTAATATAGCAGGGATAGTCTTTAATATAGAAGAAGATGCCTTTGAGACATTAAAAATTTATTTAGATTCTATCAAAAACTATTTCTCAAGTTATGATGGAAGCGAAGAAATAACGGCAGACATTGAAGCCAGAATAGCTGAAAAGTTTATTGGTAAAAACAAAACCGAAGACCTTCCCGTCATAGGAGCCGACGAAGTAAATAAAGTCATAGCTAGCATGGGAACCGTGGCAGACTTTGAAGCCATTGAAGAGGAAGAGGATGTATTTGCTACACCCACAAAAGCAAAGAGAACCACAGAAAACACTACTTCTTCAGAATCATCTCGAAAAGTTTACAGAGATGGTAAAAGAAAGGCTCTCGGTGGTGTTTTGGCTGGACTGGCAAACCGATTCTCTGTAGATGTAGTATGGTTTAGAGTACTTTTCTTAGTGCTCACTTTGGGCCTTTTGGGTGCTGGAGTGGGGCCCTTTCTTATATTGGCTTACGTCATTTGCTGGATAGCTTTTCCAATAAGCAATGACCTGAAAGAACAAGAAAACATTAAGAAGTTTTATCGAGATAATGACCAAAAAGCGGTTGCGGGTGTAGCAAGTGGCCTGGCCTCTTATTTTTCACTGGACGTAGCCCTTATTAGAGTTCTCTTTGTGGTGGGCGGAATTTTCTTCGGTGTGGGTATTATAGCTTACTTGGTTCTCTGGGCATCTTCTCCCTTTGCGGAAAGATTAACCCAAAGAATGGAAATGAAAGGAGAGGCAGTCACTATTGAGAATATTGATACTAACATCAAGCAAAATCTTAATGTAAGCTCCGCCAAAGCTCCAAGAAATGAAAGTGCCATTGCCACCATACTCCTACTTCCCTTCCGTATTTTGGGAAAGCTATTCCAAGGATTGGGACAGGTATTGTCAAAACTTGGGCCGGTAATTAGAGTGGTTCTAGGTCTGTTTTTTACAGTTTGGGGACTAGGACTCACCATTGCTGCGGTGGTCTTAACAGGCGTATTTTTTGGAGCGGCCACAGACCATACTTGGTTTACAAACAGTGAATTCGGGCTATTTACAAGGGACCTCTCCCCTTCTTCTGGTATATTTTTATTCTTAGCAACGGCGTTGCCAGGACTAGCCATAACGATACTCGGTATATTTTTTATAGGAAACAAAAGAGTAGCAAACAGAAATTTCTGGCTCACTGGCTTAGGCCTATGGCTGCTAGGAGTTGTTGGCTTAGCTATTTCAGGTGCTAAAGTGGCTATGAACTACGCCAAAGATGCTTCTGTAACCGAGAAAGAACAATTCGTTTTTTCTGGTGATGTTTTATACTTAGATAATGTAGACAATTATGAGAATGAGAGTTTCGACTTCAACACCAACGTTAGGATTGTAAAATCTCAAAACGGCGGAGTTACAGTTGAAAAACGCTTCTCAGCCTCGGGCAGAAATAGAGAAATCGCGAAGCAAAACGCACAAAACCTCACCTACAATATATCTCAGAAGGATTCCTTACTGTCTTTTGATAGCCGGGCCACACTGAACCCTGAAGATGGCTTTAGAAATCAAAAAGTACATGTGACTCTAAGACTACCTGTTGGCCAAAAGATTCGGATGAGTAATGAATTTGCAGATGACTTATTAGATAACAGTTGGTCTTTAAGAAATAAATACGGTTTCGATACGCAAGATTTTGAAACACTCACTTTTGTTCTAAATTCGAATGGTAAATTAGAATGCGAAGGATGTCAAGAATTAGACGAAGCTGCAAAAAAAATCATAGATAGTAGAAGACAGGGCTACCATGATGATGGTGATGACCGCGAATATGAGCGAAGAGATCACTTTGAAAGTAAAAAGTTTGATTTATCAGGCTTTACAGGTGTAGAAGTTGGCGGCTCCTTTCATGTCCTAATTAATCAAGGTGAAACCTTTGATGTTGAGGTGATGGCAGAAAGAGATAGAGACTTAGAAGACCTTAACCTACGTGTAAATGGAAGCGACATTGATATTGATTTTGAAGACCGTTTCTTTAGAAATAGAGGTAAAGTATTGGTATATATCACCATGCCTAATTTAGAGTCCCTAGATATTTCTGGAGCGTCGCACATGAAAGTGATGTCTTTTGAAAACATCAAAGACATAGACATAGATATTTCTGGAGCATCAAATGCCAAACTGGATATTGAAGCTACAGATGTAAGATTAAAAGCTTCGGGAGCCTCTACCTTAGAACTAAGAGGTGCCATTGAAAATATAGATGTAGATATTTCTGGAGCCAGTAGACTAAGAGCCCAAAAGACGGAAATAGGGCAAGCAGAAGTTAGTGCCAGCGGTGCTAGCGATGCAGATTTTGGAAAAGTTG
>Ga0075117_1002397_pt1 | contig 10806 bp, 6 predicted proteins | sample AntAceMetag02UKJ_FD_69789 | JGI IMG/M metagenome (GOLD analysis project Ga0075117, IMG submission 69789) | Saline lake microbial communities from Ace Lake, Antarctica - Antarctic Ace Lake Metagenome 02UKJ | ecosystem: Environmental > Aquatic > Non-marine Saline and Alkaline > Saline | place... | reverse complement strand
GAAGCGACCCCTTTTTTCTCCTGCCAGTCAGACTTTCGAAAATCTGAGATGAGATGCAGAGTTTTGATGACGGCTCGGTCTTCGTTCAATAAATCTGAGGCTACATCCAAACCTTGGTTTAAGTCGAGGCTTTGATGTGAGCAAGCCAAATTACTGAGTTTGGCATCCAGTTCATTGATTAGTTCTTCATTGATATCTCTTTGCAAAAACAGGGGAGCGTCAGCGCGGGAGAGAAGGATGAGCGAAAATTTTTCAGTGTTGGGACGATTGGCTCCTTCTGAAGCTATTTTTCGAATGACCTTTAAGCCTTCATTGAAGGCATTTTGTTCGCCCCAGACATTTTGCATTGAGCCACTATCGTCAAGTATGATCACGTGGTGCGATTTAGCGCCTTGAAACATCGATAATTGATTCGGATCCAGGATCAGCCGTGCAATTAACAACAACAGACAGATGATAAGGATTATGCGCAGCAATAATAACAGGAGCTGTTCGAGCAAAACCCGTCTTTGATTTGTCTGTTGACTTTGCAGCAGAAATTCCATGGCCGCAAAATGAACTCGTTTGTATTGGAAGCGGTTAATTAAATGAATAATGATGGGCGCAGCAACCATCATTGCACCGGTGTAGACCAGTGCTGAATTCACAAAATGTTGGGTTAACCATGTTTCCATATTAGATGTAGTCAGTTAATACTAATGAGGTTTATTGAAATAGAATTCACTGCGTCATATTACTGTCTGATCGATTGCTGCATGCCGATTCGATGATTTAAATAGTGTGACAAGGCTGCATCAAGATATTCACTGGTTCTAATCGTTTGGTAATCAAATTTGTTTTTGGCACAGCGTCTTCTAATTTCATTTAAAAACTCTTGCATGGCGTTGAGATAACCCTCACGCAGTGAGCGGGGGTCACAGACCAGTTCACCAGCCTCTTCCATGCCTTCAAAACGAGTTGTGCCTCCATAATTAAAATCAAGTTCCTGATCATCCAGAATGTGCAGCAGCATGACATCGTGCCCGCGGTATTGGAGTAGTCGCAAACCTTTGAATAAATTTTCTCGATCCACAAATAAATCAGAAATCAGAATGATGGTCCCTTTTTTGGATCGCATTTCAGCCACTTCTTTTAATACGTCAAAAATGTCGGTTTTTTTAGCTGGTTTTTCTGCTGCCAATGCGGTGAGCAGCGCATTTAAGTGATTTCGTTTACTTAATGGCGGGACTTTGGAGCGAATGGCATCGTCAAATGTCACTAAGCCTACGGCGTCCTGTTGTTTTAGTAATAGATAAGCCAGAGCTGCTGCTGCTGTACAGCCATATTCATATTTGTTGAGTGGGCCTGTACCAAACTGCATTGATTCACTCACATCAACAATCAATGTCGTTCTTAAGTTGGTATCTTCCTCGTACTGTTTAATGTAGTACTTGTCGGTTTTAGACCAAACCTTCCAGTCAATATTACGTACATCATCTCCCGGGGCGTACTCACGGTGTTGAGCAAACTCCACCGATTGGCCAAAAAATGGACTTCGGTGCAATCCGGATAAGAACCCTTCAACAATTGAACGCGCCCGAATTTCCAAACGAGAAATTCGGGAAATTGCTTCAGGCAGCAAAAATTTTCTGTAATCTTGGGTCACTGGTCAGTTCGCCTTCCTTTGACGGAGTCTCTTCAATCAATCGCTCAATCACTCGGTCGGGAGAAATACCTTCCGATTCGGCTGAGAAGTTCGTTACGATTCGATGTCGTAACACGGGGGCTGCCAGAGCGCTGATATCTTCTGTAGAGACGTGCGTATGACCATTCAGTAACGCTCGAGTTTTTCCACCTAGTAACAGGTTTTGTACAGCGCGAGGTCCTGCACCCCAACTTAGCCATTCGTTAATGAAATCAGGAGCCCCTGGTTCATTGACTCTGGTTTGTCTGACCAGTGCCAGTGCATAATCTATCACATGGTCAGAGACAGGAACTTGACGAACAATTTTTTGAATTTCAAGCACATCGACGGCGTTTAGCACCTGTTCGATTTTCTGGCTTGAAATGGAAGTCGTCTGTCTGGCGATTTTTCGTTCTTCTTCAAACGAAGGATACCGCACATAGACTTTAAACATGAACCGGTCTTGCTGTGCTTCAGGCAGGGAGTAGGTGCCTTCCTGCTCGATTGGATTTTGTGTCGCTAATACAAAAAATGGATCGCTTAAAACATGCCGAGTCTGACCAACACTCACTTGATGTTCCTGCATCGCTTCCAGCAAGGCTGCCTGTGTTTTAGGTGGAGTTCGGTTAATTTCGTCTGCCAGAACAACGTTGTGGAATAAGGGACCTGGTATAAATCGAAATTCCCGTTCGCCAGTATCACGATTTTCCTGCAAGACATCCGTACCCGTGATATCGGCAGGCATTAAATCCGGAGTGAACTGAATACGACTAAACGACATGGAAAGCGTTTGTGCCAGTGAACTGATCATCAATGTTTTGGCTAGTCCGGGAACACCTTCCAGCAAACAATGGCCGCGACTGAATAATGAGATCAGAAGTTGTTCAATAACCTCATCTTGCCCAACAATAATTTTGGACATTTCTCCGTGAATCTTTTGATATGACGAACTGAGCTTATCTATCGATTCCTGAGTAATTTCAAACTCATCAGAGTTAGTTGAATCGTTAGTTGAATCATGATTTGTTTCAGACATCCGTTTTTACACCTTTCCACAAAGGTAAACACTGCATAGCGCAGAAAGTTCCGTAGGTTCTATCGTAGTATCTGATAAAGGACTTTGCGACTATAAACCGATAAATTACAGGGGTTTCCTTCCAATCGCGAAGGGCGTTCAAAGGGGAAAAATCACCTCAGAACGTATTTGTACCACGATCATCAGAAATTCAGGTTGTTTCTAGTATTTTACTCGAGCGTCACAGGTGGGAAAGTCTTTTTTTAAGGGATCTGGTGAGATTGCATTGGAAAGAGACCGTATTCTCTGCCGAAGTCATTCATTACAGGGAAGAAACATACAGGCGATACTTGAAATGTTTGAGGTTGGATCAGTCCCATGCTAACGGAGATTTCCAGGCAAATTTTAGCTCATCCAGACTGGCATTGATTACCGTACTGCCTGCTTTTCCTTTCACAGTAAACTCTCGGCTATTGTCAACCGAACCAATTTCCACCAATGGCAGATCATTAAAGCAGGATTGTAAATCTCCAATTTTATCTGGGGAAACTTCAATCAAAAACCGTGTGTTACTTTCTGAAAATAGCAGACTGGGTGTCGAAAGTTCCAGTGCTTCTGGGAGTCGGGTTAAGTCTAGCTTCATTCCATATCCACCGGCGAAAGCCATCTCGGCTGCTGCCACCGCCAGGCCACCTTCGCTCAGATCGTGACAACTTCTGATCAACTTCTTTTGAATTGAAGCGTGTAGTGATTTAAAAATTTCCGGAGCCTGTTCTTTATCGACTTGTGGAACCTGACCTCCCTCCAAATTATTTACGAGTGCAAAGTGGCTGCCTCCCAGTTCATTTAGAGTGGAACCAATTAAACAGATCAGATTGCCAGGAGTTTTGAGGTCCATTGTGATGGCGTCACTTACATTGGCAATTTGTCCGATGGCACTGATTAATAGTGAAGAGGGAATGGAGACGGTTTCTTTTTTACCTTGGTCATTTTCATATGAGAACTCGTTATACAAACTGTCTTTACCACTGATAAAGGGAGCACCGAAAGCGACGGAGAATTCCTGGCAGGCAAGTGCTGCTGCAACGAGGCTACCTAGCGTTTCCGGACGATCTGTATTGCCCCAGCAGAAATTATCAAGAATTGCAATTTTCGCGGGATCAGCACCCACTGAAACACAGTTTCGGATTGCTTCGTCTATGGCAGAAGCCGCCATCCAGTGTGTATTCAGATCGCCATAACGCGGATTCATACCACAGGAGATTACCAGTCCGCGTGTCGAAGTGAGATCGGGACGGACAACAGCGGCATCAGAAGGACCATCGTTCTGAACTCCGACTAAAGGTTTAATCACACTTCCCGCTTGTACTTCCTGATCATATTGACGAATGATCCATTCTTTACTGCAGACATTCAATGAACTTAAAATCGATTTTAAGTCGTGATTGTAGCTATCGGCTTTCTTTGGAGTCAGTGGGACAAAAGGAGGGGTCTGGTAGACGGCTTCTCGAATCACAGGCGGGCGCCCATCATGCAGGAAGGACATTTCCAGATCTCCTACAATCTGATCCTGATATTTGAGTACCAGTCGATTGTTATCAGTAAACTTTCCGATGATCGATGCCTCGACTCCTTCTCCAGCACAAACCTTTTCGAACGCTTCCCAGTTTTCGGGGGGAACAGCCAGCACCATTCGTTCCTGTGCTTCGGAGATCCAGATCTCTGTATAGGAGAGCCCGGCGTATTTCAGCGGACACTGATCCAGCCAGACCTCGGCTCCCGTTTTTTCACCCATTTCACCAATGGCACTACTGAAACCTCCCGCACCACAGTCAGTAATTGCGGAAAATAACTCTTTGTCTCGTGCTTCCAGAATGACGTCCAGCGTCATTTTTTCGGTAATCGCATTCCCAATTTGTACTGCACCGCCAGAAAGGGTTTCACTTTCTGAAGTTAATTCTGCAGACGAAAAAGTGGCACCATGGATGCCATCCCGTCCGGTGCGTCCTCCGACAGCGACGATATAGTGCCCCGGTTGTGTTTTTTGTTTGACCGATTTTCCGACAGGTAGCATCGCCACATTTCCACAGTAAACGAGCGGATTTCCCAAGTAGCGTTCATCGAAGTAAACTGCGCCATTCACAGTGGGAATGCCCATTCGATTTCCATAATCACGCACGCCGGAAACGACGCCTGTAGCAACTGCTTTGGGATGCAACACACCTGCGGGGAGATCGTCGTAAGAGATTTCAGGAGGGGCAAAACAGAAAACATCGGTATTACAAACGGGTCTACCCCCAAGCCCCGTTCCCAGGGGATCGCGGATGACGCCTCCCAATCCTGTGTTCGCACCTCCATAAGGTTCCAGTGCAGACGGGTGGTTATGCGTTTCCACTTTAAAGCAGACATCCTGTTTATCGTCGAAGGTAATCACTCCGGCGTTGTCGACAAAAACGCTCACGCACCAGTCTTTATCGCCGAGCGATTTCCGGATTTCAGTTGTGGCAGCAAAGATCGTTTCTTTCAGCATGTTTTCGAAATGCAAGTCGCGCTCATCGTCTCGATAATGGATTCGTCCTGCTAGCGTTTTATGTGAGCAGTGTTCACTCCAGGTTTGAGCGACACTCTCCAGTTCGATATCGGTTGGATCTTTCGCTTGATCGACATAATATTTCTGGATCGTTTGCATCTCGGTCAGATTTAGATAGAGCTGTCCTTCACGACTCAGTGTCTCCAGTTGTTGGTTGTTCATCGCACGAATCGGAATCGTGACCAGTTCGAAAGTATATTCGCTACCCAGCTTGATACTGTTCATACACAAAGGACCTCGAACGACCTGTTCGATGGCGTCATTCGAAAGAACCTTGGATGCCATGCGGTCTGCTTCTTCAGACGTGGCGTCGGAATTGATCCAGTATTTCCGGCAGGTGGCAACATTTTCTACTGAGTGGCCCAGGTCACGAATTGCCTCACGAGCACTGTTGGCGACATTATCGGTCACACCCGGTTTGAACAGGACATTCAGCAGTTGCTCTGCTTCTGCTGAATCAGAAGAATTACCAGATAGAATACGTATTTCGAATGTCTCTACAACCGGATCAGATAAAAGAGATTGAGCAATATTCTCCAGATCAGATTGATTGAGATCACCCTCCAGTAGATAAGAGTGCGCTGTCAGAACAGATCGAATGGAATGTGCACCAATGACCTGACACTCTTTAAGGATACGGGCTCCCTCACGGTCAATCTGGTTTTCCGCGGGTTTGATTTCGACTTCGCAAAGCATGTTGGTTCCAGTTATTCTTTGATCAAATCAGGAAATAAATTAGCTCGTTTAAATTGCCGCCATCTTGGATTCGTTGACAGACGATTTTGAAAATTCAAAGCAGGGACTACTGAGTACGGGATGAATTTAATGCATCGTGGTTCTTTTTACCATCTTCCAGTAGTTGGCGAAGTTGATTTTCATCATGGTTAATGATGGCATCTCTTAATCGATGAAGTGAATGGGTATATTTATCGATGCTATTTACAACAGCTTCGCGATTGTTTAACAGGATATCGATCCACAGTGCAGGGTCACCGGCGGCTATTCTGGTTGTATCGCGAAAACCCGTTGAGGTGAAATTTCGATTTTCTTCTGTAAGTGACATGGCCAATGCTGAAGCAACCACGTGTGGAAGATGACTGGTTTCGGCCAGAATCTGGTCGTGTTTTTGGGGCGATGTTTCCAGAACATGCATTCCCAGCGCTTCCCAGAATTGTTTGATTCTGGCGACGGCCTCTACGGGGAGGGAGTCGTCTGGAGTAATTACACAGGGACGATTCTGAAACAGATCAGGGTCTGCAAATTCAAAGCCCGTTTTTTCGGAACCAGCTAAAGGGTGAGAGGCCACAAATGTGATTCCTTCAGGCAAGTTTCCATAAAGGTCTTCACAAATTTTTTGTTTAGTGCTTCCGACATCAGTAATAATGGTACCCGGTCGGCTATTTTTCGCCACGATTTGAATAAACTGTGTGATATGGTTCACGGGCGTACAAACAATGACCAGGTCAGATTCTGCTGCAGTTTCTGCAATATTAGTTGTACCACGGTCCAGCAAGCCAGAATGCTGAGCAGCCCGCATCCGCGCGGGATTTCGTCCAGCTCCCAGAATATTCCCAGTGAGTTTTCGCTGCCTTGCTGCAGCTGCAATGGACCCTCCCAGCAGACCGACCCCGATGATGCCGATGGTTTTGAAGAGATAGGAATTCTGTGTCGTTGGATCAATCATGCTTCGTATTGTAGAAGCAGTGAATCGGGATTTCCAGCGGTTTGAAGGCAGTATCAACGACCTGACAGAAAAGTCTCAAGACGCCCTAAGTTATTTATTGAGAGTCTTTTGAGAGAATCCCATTACTTATTTGCAATTCGATACAAGTAGCCGTGTGTTCGCAGGAATAGACTTCCCTCACTCACAGCAGGTGAAGCGTTGAAAAGGTCTTCATCGGTGGCAATCTCGTTGCGTGCCAATTCGGTATATTGTGGGGCTGCTTTTAAAACGACTACCCCATTATCTCTGGTGGTGATGTAAAGTTTCTGGTCTGCTAAAATGATGGAAGCGTACAATCGTCCCTTTGTTGGTAAGCGATTTTTGTAAACAACTTCTCCATTCTTGGCATTCAAACAAAAGGCAATTCCGCGATCACTGGCCCAGTAGAGGTGACCATTGTAATAAACGGGTGAGGTCACGTTCGCGCCTACATTCACTTCCCATAATTTATGAGTCTTTGTCACATCTCCCCGACCTCCAGGTCGAACGGCAATGCTACGGTTACTTCGCCCCCCCAGACAGTAGAGAATGCCCTCGTTTTGAATGACGACGGGTACGACATAGTCTTGAATTCCTTCGCAAGTCCATAATTTCTTTCCAGTATCCGGGTCAAAACCAAAGATCTGATTTTTCTGGTTGACGATTAATTCCTGTTTACCTCCTGGTACGTTCACAATCGAAGGAGTTGTCCAGGCCTTCATGATGTTATCAGCCTTCCAGGCAATCTCACCATTATTTTTATGCAATGCGTAAACGGTCTGACTCTCGATACTGGCATTCACGATCACAAAATCTTTATACAGGATAGGAGATGAAGCCGAACCAAAGCCAGCTTTTCCCTCACCGACGTCAGCTCTCCATTTGAGTTTGCCTTTCAGGTCGTAGGCCACGACACCGGACGTTCCAAAAAATGCATAAACTCCGCTTTCATCGCAGGCAGGTGTCCCGCTGGCATAGCCGTGGTCAACAATGCGTTTCGTGATTTTCTGGACCTGGTTTAAGGGAGGCACTGATTCATCCCACATGATTTGACCATTCTGCCGATTGATGGCGATCACGTGCAAACGCAAATCAGATGGGCTGCCTTCATCTTCAACCGAGAGCCCATACCCAGAGTAGGCGGTGAGAAAGACCTGGTTCCCAAACAGCACTGGACTGGAGGAACCTTTTCCAGGAAGTTTGGTTTTCCAGGTAATATTTTTCTCGGCACTCCACTCTGTCGGTAACCCCGTTGAAGATGAAATACCATTTCCTGACGGTCCACGAAATTGCGACCAGTCTGCTGCATCAACCTGAGTGAAAATGAGTGTTGAAGCGGTCAAAAATAAAATCAGTACCGGATAAAAGCGGCTCATATTCAAATTCCATTGGAATGTCGAGGGGAGAGATTGGTTACTGCATAATGAAACATCGAAACCGGAGACTGGTTTCGATGTTTCATTAAATTAGATTGTTTTTCTCTCTCAAGCAAGCATTAAGAATGAATCTATCCTATGGCTATCCACTGGGTTGGTGTACGGAAGAATATTCATAGGTGAGATTCGTCTGACTATTTCAAATCAGTTTTTGGATGGGGGTACCATCACTCAAAGCTAACGGGCGACCAATGGGGGAAATTAATTCCTTGGTATAGTCAATGTCCAGCTTCTGTAAGATAGTGGCATAGAGGTCTTGGATTTGGACTGGATCTTTGGGTTTCTTTTCTTTACCCGTTGGGTCTGTCTCTCCAATAATCACATTACCTTTCAAGCCTCCTCCTCCGATTATGCAGGAAAATCCTGTTGGCCAATGGTCGCGGCCGTCCAGAGGATTAATCTTAGGAGTTCTGCCAAATTCGCCGATGCAGAGCACGATTGTCGAGTCCAGTAAGTCTCTGGATTTCAGATCTTTGAGCAAACTGGAAAAAGCCGGATCGAGTAGCTTAGACTGTGTCTGGTGGCCGTTATAGTTATTAGTATGGCTATCCCAGCCATTGAGGTTGACTTCAATTGAGTGCACACCTTGTTCCACCAATCTGCGTGCGACCAGACAGCCTCGACCAAAGGAAGAATCTCCGTAGGCTTTCCGAACCGATTCCGGTTCTTTCTCTACTTCAAAGGCAGTAAGTTGTTCTGAACTCATCATTGTCAGGGCGCGGTCGATGGTTGATTGGTGCAGCGTTTTTTTTGCTTGTATCACACGTCCTGTTTGAAATGTTTTTGAGACAACATTTAAATTGTCCAGCCGCCGAGTTTGTCGTGGCGATTTCACATCAGCACGCATGTTTCCCATATTTTTGCCTGGGTCATTTACACGGAATGCGTCAAGGTGTCCGCCGAGATAGCCACCGCGCGCTGGTTGTTTTGTATTTCCCATGGAAATATGTTGTGGAATTTCGAGATCGGAATTGGGAGCCTGATGAGTGATGATCGCTCCCAATGCAGGATAAACGGTCGTTGGTTCCGGGCGGTAACCAGTTTTAAAATATTTGGTACCTCGTTCGTGGTCGCCTTCTTTGGAAACCATCGAGCGAATCACCGACATGGAATCAAGTTGCTCCGCTAAGAGCGGATACATATCGGAAATCTGTAATCCCGGGAGAGTTGTTTTAATTGCCTTGCCCGGTCCACCGATTTTTGTTCCGGGATGTGGGTCCCAGGTTTCCAGTTGGCTGGGACCTCCACCCATCCAGAGGATAATGACAGACTTCTTGCGCTCGGGCCCTCGTTTTTGCGCTGCTTTTAAATCAAAGCCAGGCAACATAAAAGAAAGCGTGCCGCCTAAAGCTACTTTGCACAAGTCACGACGGTTGATTTTGCTCGATAGAAAGGTGAAATCGATCATGGCTCAATGGTTCCAGGAAAATTCAGGTGAATTATATAAAGCCCAAAAAAGGTCTTCTGTAATTTTAGCGCGTTGTTTCGGCGCAGATTGATACTGTTTCAAGAAGTGCTTACTTTCCTGTTCCGTAGGCAAGCGAGTCAGGCTGATTAAAAAAGCGGTTTTAATTCGTTTTTCATCCGAAATATCCAGCTGCGCTATGCGTCCTGCGGAATTCAGTAACGAGGCACTTCCGCTCTCTTTGGCAATTTTTCCATTCATCCTGAGCAAAGCCTGAGGAATGGTACCTGGAAAATCATTTAATTCATCACTTCCCAAATCACCATATTCACTGATAAAGTCTAGTTCTGAGAAAAATCGACGTGCTCTCATGAATAGATTTGAATTTTGGTCTATAGTTTTTAGCGACGATGACTGCAGCATCGAACCGATAATCTGTTCGGGACGCAATCGAACCAGTGGGAACAATGCCCAAGCGTCAGTCAAACGTTCAATTTCTTCTGGTGAATTTTTTTCAGTCGTGGATGAGAGTCGGAATTGTTTTGAAGCAACAATGACCTGGATCATGCGTTTGATATCATAGCCGTTCTTTCGAAAGTCGTCTCCTAATATATCTAGCAAGTCCGGGTCAGATAGAGCGAGATCAGTTGGAGCGGGGAGATCATCAACGGGAGCAATATAAGGCACACCAAATAAGAGTCCCCAGATCCGATTAGCCGATGCCCGTTCAAATCTTCGGTTTTTAGGATGCGTTACCCATGCAGCCAGTTTCTCACGCGGCGTTCCCTCTTCGGGCAGACATTCACTGAGAAAGGGGACCTTGGGAGAAACAGTACGTTTTTCCAAAGTGGTACGATCTTCTATTTCATATTTTAACTCTTTATTCTGCCTCACTCCGAAGACTTGAATTTCAACTTGTCCATAATAGGCAGTGAGGCCTTCAAAGTCAGATTGTTTCCAATGGTCAAAAGGATGGTCATGGCATTGAGCGCAAT
>Ga0075117_1002394_pt1 | contig 10811 bp, 8 predicted proteins | sample AntAceMetag02UKJ_FD_69789 | JGI IMG/M metagenome (GOLD analysis project Ga0075117, IMG submission 69789) | Saline lake microbial communities from Ace Lake, Antarctica - Antarctic Ace Lake Metagenome 02UKJ | ecosystem: Environmental > Aquatic > Non-marine Saline and Alkaline > Saline | place... | reverse complement strand
GACGGGCCGACGACAATCACTGCAACTACAACTGACAGATCGAGATATCTATCGAACTGTCGAGGAAACGGGTGGTGGGTTTCTGAAACGGTAACACTATTGCCAAAGTTCACCAGAAACCCAGAGACAGGGTGGCTTCGAATCGAAGTCACCCTTCTTTTGTGCGAGTTAATACGTGACGCAGCTTCGAATCGGCACCCAACCGTCACCAATTCCACCGACCTGTATCTGCAGCCAGTCATTCTGCTGACGCAAAACAACGAACTCAGTACCGTCGACTAATGACTGATTAAAAGCCGGTTCAAAGCTTTCGGCCGCCCCTTTTCTGGCCAACGTCGAAGCAACAATCACGCCGTGTTTGGTGAGTTCGATGTCTGACCAGTCTCGTGCCAAAGACAATGCCGCCAGCACCAGAATTACGGCCACCACCACATTCAGCCGCTTGAGTTCCTGCTGAAAAGAAACCAACTGCGCGGCCAATGCCAAGAGCAGCACACCGATCAAAAGCAGAGTCACCAGCCACGCTTTCTCTGCATAGCTGATCGCGTCTTGCCAAAAAAACAGGTAATCCCAGACAGAGTCGGAGCCCGCGACGGGTTGTGTGTGCCCGGACTGCATTAACGCCTGTCGCAGATTTGCCGCCACGTAGAGATCACGTGGCAGAGCACGCTGAGCGATTCGATAGGCAGCGATCGCTCGGCCAGTTTGACCGGCCTGCAGCCAAGCATTCGCTTGGTTGTAATAGACGCTGCCCGATTGAAAACCGGTGTCCAGAATCTCCTGATATTGCGCCGCCACCTGCACAAACTCGTCCGCCGATTCCGCAGCGGTCAACGCTTTTTCCGCCGCCTGAAATCTGCGCGACGTTTCTAGGTCCGGTGCGGTTCCGCACCCAGCCGCCAGCATGATTGGGATGAGCCAACAACAACGCCCCACAATCTCAGATAGCCTGCACATTAGCATCGCTTGTCAAGCTCCCTGCTTAAATCTGCGATCAGACGTTCGCAATCCTGCGTGATGGTTGAAGCTCCCGTTGAAGCTGTGGATGCTGCCGCACCAAACCGCGCCGCGTCTCCGTGATCCATGAGTTCAGTGACACGGCGACGAACGTCTTCGTCCACGGCGAACTGTTCTAACGCTGCCGCTGCGTCAACAGACGTCATTCCCGCTTCTGCGGTTCCCGTGAAGTCCGCGATCAATCCCGCCACAACTTTGCTGAGTGATTCTGCGGAAACGTGTTTGTCGGTTCCGGCTGTCTGCCGAATGGCTTTTAACGACTCAACAGCGCGTCCGCAAGCAAGACGCCGACGCATCAATGCTGGGTCGGCTTGCAGACGTTGCCTGCGTTGAATTCCGAAGCTGATGGCAAGGTAGCCTGCAATCAGCATGATCCAGACCGTGATCCACTGCTTCAGTGAGATGTTTGTCGCCCGCAGAGTTTGCAGACTGGTGTGATTCGCGAACAAGCCCGCTTCGCTGACAGCCAATGCGTTTCCAGCTGCAACGGCGGGTTCGCTGGCCATAATATCTGCTGCCGACAGTTGTTGCGCGGCGGTGATGGTTAATGGAATGGCGGGCGTTTCTAGGGAAACGTAGGCTTCTTTTTCGACGTCGAAATAGGCCACCGGAATCGCCGGCAGCTCTGTCACTTCTTCGCTTAATGCACGCAGGCTATACGTGAAGACGCGGCCGTTGCTGATCGGTTTTTCGGTGGCGTCGTACGTGCGAAAATGATCCGCCATTCCGGGAAGTCCGTCGATGTTCGGTGGCCTCAGATCCGCCAGCGTGCCTTCTCCGGCAACGGTCAGTGTCAGCGTCATCGGTGTCCCCACACTGGCTGTCGTCGGCACAACATCCGCCGTTACGACAAACATGCCGATCGCGCCGATGTAAGTCTCCGGACGTCCCTGCAGCGGCACATCCTTCACGGTCACGGTTAGCGGCTGTGACACCGCATAGATGTTTTCGCCGCTCAAGCCTTGGTCGGTTTCTCCCGTGCCAAACGTGCCTTTGACGGTCGCTGCTTCGAAGCGAAATGTGCCGAGCTTTTGCGGCAGGAATGTTCTTTGCAATCGGTACTCAACATAACCGGCGTCTGTCCCATCGATTGTCGACCGCGTTGTCCGTGTGGCTGGTGGCAGAAAGACGGTCTTGCGACTGCGTTCGAACAAAGAGAACGCAGACTGGCTGCCAATGTCGTTGATCTGTATCCCGTCGGATTGTCGGCGCGAAGAACCGCTGACAATCGGTTCCAGAATCTCGCGCCACGATTGCTTCGGTTCCAATCCAGCAGGCAACTCTTCGTCAGTCAGCCATGAAACCGACAGCTTCGCCGGATCGCCCGATTGGACACTCAACGGACTGCGGCTCGCGTATTCTCCAGGCAATTGTTTCACCGCCATGGTCAACGACACAGTAAAGGGTTGCAGCGGATAAACGGACTCACGATCAACCGATGATTCCAGAATCACGATCTCCTGTTCTTGCGGAGCAATCACCGTAAGCGGTATGGAACGACCGCGAATCGTGCTGCCGTTGGCATCAGCCGTGGGAGCTGGAATCGCGATCTGACCGGCTCGATTGGCGGTCAGTTTGTACTGATACAACATGCCTCGCCGAATGATCTCGCTGCGGCGACCATTGATGATGGTGATCTTTTGTGAGTCCAGTGACTGCTGTCCCTGCAGTTCGACGACAAAATCGTCGAAGCCATCCAATTGCGGTGCGGACGGGTTTTCGATGTGATTGACCGTCACATTATAAATGATCGATTCGCCAAGGTAGACCTGTTGACGGTCGACTTCGACACTCAGTTCTGGCTCCTGAGCGAACGCTGCGGTGGACCAAACCAGCAGCAGCGCGAGTGCGATGTTGTTCGAATACAGCATTACCAATCCTTGTCCACTTTGATGCCTCGCAACAGGATCGCGTTTCGTTCCTTCTGAAGTTCGCGATACTGCCGCTCTCGGTCTCGCGCCTGCCGCAGAATCGATTCGGTCTGCTGTTGCTGCGATTCCTGTTGCTGTTCTTGTTCAGATTTTTTCTGCTGCTGTTCGTCCTTGGGTTCGTTTTTGGGCTCATCCTTGGCCTCAGGTTTTTCCTGCTTCGAAGAGTCCTTGTTCTGATCTTCATTCCGCTGCGGGTCTTGCTGCTGATCGTCGTTTTTCTGATCTTCGTCCTGCTGTTGTTGATCGTTTTGGTCTTGCGGATCTTTGACCAACGGTTCCGCAATCTCTTTCAGGATTCGCAACGTTTCCTGCTGTTCGGGCGTTGCCGCCAGCGAATCTTTGGCCGTCAGAGCCTGAACGGCGGCTTGAGAATGCTCTTCAGCGTCGGGCCCGAGCTGGATCGCCAGTTCCATTGACTTCGCCAAGCCCTGCAACTGCTTGACCTGCTGTTGTAATTGCTGTTGCTGGTCTTGAGCCGCTTGTTGTTCTTCCGTCAATTCGGGCTCGGCCGCATTTGGTTCCTTGGCTTCGGGATCTGTTGGGTTGTCTGCTGGTGCGCTCGGATTTTCCGTATCGGCTCCTGCTTGTTCCTCAACCGCTGCCAACTGCTGTTGCATCTGCGGCAATTCCGCTTCGGCTTTCAGCGACAGCATGCGACTCCAGTCCGTGATGCGAGACTGCGTTTCCTGCACAGCGGGGAAATCGATTTCTGGGGAAGCTGCGGATTCGTTAAGCTCAACAGGCTCAAGGGACGTCGTTTCTGGTGGTTGATCCGGTTCCTCGACCTGCTCGCCCGTTGCGGCATCGTCGTCGGCCACTTCAGCCGGCACCAACGGTGATTGTTCCTGAATCGATCGCTGCAGGATGTTCTGATACGGGGCGATCGCCATGTACATTTGGTTCAGGTGGCCCAGCGTTTCTGCCTGAGCGTCTTCAGCAGCGGCGAAGTCTGAAGCGGTCAGTGACGTCGACGCTTGCAACATCGCCTGACCGGCCATGTCTGCCAACTGATGCAGCAATTGTTCGGCCTGCTGCTGATCGGGACTAGGCGTCTGAGCTGTTCCTGCGGCGCTCGACTGTTGTTGTTGTTGCGACTGCTGAATCTGTTCCGTGATTTTCTGCTTCAGCGGTTCGATTTCTTCCCGTAGCGTACTTTGAGAATTCGCCGTTTCTCGCAACAGCTTTCGCTGGCTGGCGGAACTGTCTTCTTGGCTGAGAATTCTAGTGACGCTTCGCAATTCTGTTTCACGGTCTTCGATCATCTTCAGGAATTGCAGCAGGTCTTTTTCGTCACGAGCTTTTTGTTTATCACGTTCGGCCCATTCGGACTGAATGTGTTTGATGAACAGTCGAATGAGTTCCAAGTTGTGGCGTGCATCCGGATGCTGCGGCTGAAATCTCAACACGTCGCGATAATGCCCGACGGCGGTCAGCAGCTGATTGATCGATTCTGTGCGAATGTCTCCTTCTGCTGCGTCAGGATCGTCTCCCAATTTTTCGCGCGCCAAATCAGCTTCCAAGCAGCCCAGATTATAATGCGATTTCACGGACAGCTCGGGTTCTCGGGACTGCGCCGCTTTCAGAAACAATCCGCGCGCCTGTTCTGCATCTCCGTTGGCGCGTGCGGCACAGGCTTCGTCAAAGATAATGACAAAGCTTTCCGGAGCAATCTCCGACGCTTCCGCAAACGCGGTTTCGGCTTCCGCAAACTGACTGTCACGAAACAACTGCAAACCGACACGCAACCTCTGGATCGCTTCTTCCGGCAGATCAGCGCCCAACAGCACAGGAAGCAGACAGCAGATCAGCCACAGCGGACGGGTACGCTCACGGATGATTGCTAGACCGGGAAGGGTGGCCGAGGTTGGAGCGAGGTGCGAGCGAAACCCCGGGGCTTCCTTCGCAAGCTCAGTCCAGCCCACGGCTACCCAAGTAACAAATACCGAAATCCATGAGACCAGCCACAGTGCACTGCGTGATATTAGTGATTGACCAAACTTCATACCGTCACCTCGGACACTTCATTCTGCGACGCAATCGGTTTTGCGTAACCGGGGATCATCATTTCCAGCAACAGCAGTATCAATCCCATGCCACCGAACCATTGAAACTGTTCTTTAAACCGTTTCCGTTTCTCAGCGCTAATTTCGCCCTGCGTCAGTTTCGCCAGTTGGTCATCGTAAATCTGTCCCAAGTCGTAACTTAACGTTTGCGCCGGAACATAGGCTCCGTTGGTCGTCGTGGCGATATCCTTCAGCAACCCATCATCCATCTTCGACCAGATTTCCTGTCCTTCGTGCTGGATAAACGTGAGGCCGCCATCTTCGCTGCGTTTGGGAATGCGGGCTCCTTCGCTGACATCGCCGAGTCCAATGGCGATCACGCGCACGCCTCGCTCCGCTGCTTCTTGAGCCGCTTCTTGGGGAAACGAATCCTGATCGTCGCCGTCCGTGATCAGCACGATGGCTTGGTCACGGTCCACTCGCGGTTCCATCGATTCTAACGCTTTTCGAATCGCATCACCGATCATCGTGCCACCGCGCGGCGCTGAGTTGCTGTCGATTTCTTCCAGCATCATTTTATAGAAGCCCTGATCGGTTGTCAGCGGAACCTTCATGACCGCAGCGCCAGCGAACACAATCAAGCCCATGCGATCGCCTTCTAACTTCGTCAACAGGTCGAGGACATCCGATTTCGCGCGTTCCAATCGATTCGGCTTCACATCTTCGGCCAGCATCGATCGTGACACGTCCAACACGACAAACAGATCGACTCCGCGAGCGGACATTTCTTCGAAGTACGTGCCGAACCGCGGTCTCGCGGCCGCGACAATCAACAACGCAATGGCGGCCATCAGCAGCACCGCTTTGCACCACGCCCGCGCTAGGCTAAAGCGTGGCATCAGACGCGACACCATGGCCGCGTCGACAAACTTCGCCGCCGTGTGGCGACGTTTTACATGCGCGCGAATTGCCAGAAACCCGATCACAGGAACGAGCCACAAAGCAAATAATGCTGTCGGAAATCCCCAATTCATGCGCCTACGGTAATCCTCGCAACCAAGTGTTTCCCAACACCAATGTGATCAACAGGCAGCTCAGTCCGCTCAACAGGGAATAGCTGAAAATTTCTCGATAGCTAGTATACAAACGCCCTTCCACCTCGGTCTTTTCCAGCTTGTCGATTTCCGCATACACGCTTTGCAGGCTGTTGACATCTTTGGCATTGAAGTATCGCCCGTCTGTGGTTTCCGCAATCGCTTTCAGACCGGCTTCGTCCAGAGACACCTGCTGTTGCTGCAGCACCTTGCGGCCGAAAAAATCGACGGCGGGATATGGTGCCATGCCGTTCGACCCAACTCCAATGCAGTACACCTTGATCCCAAATTCGGCCGCTGCCGACGCTGCATCTTCCGGAGAAACGGCGCCTGCCGTATTTTCGCCATCGGACAACAACACGATCACTTTGCTTTTGCATTCGATGTTTTTCAAGCGATCCACAGCCAATGCCAATGCGTCACCGATGGCCGTCGCGTTTTCTTCGCGATACAGTTGTTCGTTGATGAGGCGCCCCTGAGCGTCTCGGATGGGTTCCGGGATTTTGACCGACGTCAGCACGTCCAGTAGTGCTCCATGATCCAGCGTTGGCGGGCACAACGCACTGGCGAAACCGCCGAACGCAATCAGCCCAATCAGGTCGTCAGGACGGCCAGAAAAATCGTCTTCTCCCGCCACGAATTTTCGGAAGACGTATTTGACCGCCTGCAGCCGATTGACCTGTTCGCCCTCCACCGGAAAATCTAGCGCCTGCATTGATCCGGAGCGGTCGATGCACATCTGAATAGCAATTCCTTCGCTGCGAATCCGCGTTTCTTCTGTCCCTAGCTGCGGCCGAGCCAAGGCGATGACGATCAGCGTAAGCCCGATGATCTTCAGCCAGGGTAACAGCCGTCGCAAGCGTTGCCGCACAGTCACCGGAAGATTCTTCAACAGCGAAACACTGGAATACAACACCGTCTGTTTGCGTCGAAAGCCAGTGATGACGGCAATCGCGATGACAGGGATTAACGACAACAGAATCAGCGGCGATTCGAATTGGAAGGTCGTCATAACGCGGCCTCCGTCGACTTCAGTTGAATAAACTGTTTCGCCAAATGAGTGCTCTGCTTGATGCTGTCGGGGTCCGGCTGGTAGCCCGCAAACTTCACCAAGTCGGCGGATTCCAAGAAGGCCGCCAGCCGCTGATTTTCGGCGGCGGCAAAGACATTAGTGCGAGTCACTTCTCGCAGAAATTCTTCCGTGGTCTGTTCGGGCGCTCGGACGCCCGTGGACCGTTCGATATACCGCCGGACAACGCCCGTGAGCTGCACGAAGAACGCTTTCACATCGCTTTCGCTGAGCTTGCTGCCCAGCAGTTCGTTCAGTTCACGCCATGCCCGTTGTTGTGGTGTGAGCTCGGGGGCTGCGCTAACTTTGCGGCGACTTCGCTGCCACAAATACAGACCGCATAGGGCAATCGCTAACAAGCCGCCGGCCCACAACCAGCGGTTGGTCGCTAGAGAATCGTCGGGCAAGTCCACCGGTTCCGCAGGCGGTCGCAAATCGGATAACGAAGGCACGGCAGAACCAATGATGGTGCCGACTTCCAGCTTCAGGGCTTCGGTTTCGATCGTATGTTGCTTGCCATCGCCAGTGTCACGTTCGTCGATGAATGTCACCGTGATCGGATCGATGGACATCGCCCCGGAACCCGTTGGTTCTAGCGTGTAGACTTGCTGCTGCACCTGCCGACCATCAGCCGTCTTCTGCAGCGGTTCGTAGAAATCGCGAATCATGAATTCCCCCAGCGACTCGCCAAACGGCGGCATTTCCACGCGAACGTTGGGCTCGGCAGTCACCGTCAGCGTCAATGTCGGTTCATCGGACAGCCGTGGTTCCCGAGGAAAGATATCCACTTCGACCTTCACCGGGCCACGTTGAATTTCACTGTGCAACGTGTTGGGCTGTGACGTCGCGGTTTCGGGAGTCTCCGTGGAGTTGTTGCAGCCTACGAACAGGCAAGCGGCGATCAAAGCCAGCAGGCTGCGCTCGATTGTCTGCTTCCGCCGCATCATCGCGCCCGCCTTTCTCGCGCTTCAAAGAATCGGCGCAGGCTGGTGGTGTACGGTTCCGCCGTATTGATCGACAACTGATCGACGCCAGCGCGGCGCAGGCTGGTGGTCAGTGATTGTTGACGCTGCTGAGCTTGTTCAGCAAACATCGCCCGCACTTCGGGATGCTGCGTGTCCACTTCGATGATCTCGTCCGTTTCCGCGTCCTGCAGCGCAATAAACCCAACGTCGGGCAGAGCGGTTTCGCGCGGATCCGAAACGGTAATCGCCACAAGATCGTGACGTCCGTTGGAAATCGCGAGAGCTTTGCGAGACGCTTCTGTTTGAAAGTCACTGATCAGAAACACGACCGCTCGGCGTTTTTGCACGCGGTTCAGATATTGCAGCGCCGATTCCAGATCGGTCTCTTGGCGGATTGGGTCCACCGCCAGCATTTCCCGAATCAATCTCAGCACATTCCCCTTGCCTTTGCGAGGCGGATAGAAGGCTCGTACATCGTCCGCGAACAACTGCAGTCCGACTTTGTCGTTGTTCTTTAACGCCGAAAACATCAGCAAGGCGACCATTTCGATCATCATGTCCAGCTTCGACTGAGATCCCGATCCGAATGCTCCGGACGCAGAAATGTCGACCAGAAACAGCACCGTGAGTTCACGTTCTTCACAGTAGCGTTTGATGAATGGTTGTCCGGCACGAGCGGTCACGTTCCAGTCGATGGTGCGAATTTCGTCGCCCGGCTGGTATTCGCGAACTTCGTCAAACTCCATGCCGCGCCCACGAAACACGCTGCGATACTGACCGGCCAGCAGATCGTTAACCGATCGGTTGGCGACGATCTGTATGCGTTGCACTTTACGCAGGATGTCGGCGACGGTTTTTGGCATTTTTGATTTTTGATTGGGGAATCGGTTACGGGACTGGTACGGCGTTTAGGATGTCTTTGATGACGTCGTCGGAGGATTTTTCTTCGGCTTCGGCTTCGTACGTCAGGATCACGCGATGCCGCAGGATGTCGTAGGCGATGTCTTTCACATCTTGGGGCGTGACGTAGCCGCGACCGTTTAAGAACGCGATCGCTCGCGCGCCTTTGCCCAGAAAAATACTGGCGCGGGGGGAGGCTCCGAAGTCGATCAGTTCGGCCAAGTGATTTAGCTTGAAGGCTTTCGGATCACGAGTCGCGCGGACAATATTGATGATGTAGTCTTTGATTTGATCATCAATGTAGATCATCCGAACTACGTCCTGCATGTCGAAGATATCCTGCGCGTGCAAGACGGAATTGATGGGGCGACTGACGTCTTCCAGCGCCATGTCGAGAACTTTGCGTTCTTCTTCTGGCTTCGGATAGGTGATGTTGACCTTCAGCATAAAGCGGTCGACTTGGGCTTCTGGAAGGGGATAGGTGCCTTCCTGCTCCAAAGGATTTTGAGTGGCCAGCACCAAAAACGGTCTGTCTAGCGGGTAGGTTTCGTCGCCAATGGTGACTTGTCGTTCCTGCATGGCTTCCAGCAGGGCGGACTGAACTTTCGATGGAGCACGGTTGATTTCGTCGGCTAGAATTAGGTTGCTAAAAATGGGGCCTTTGCGAGTGGAGAACTGACCATCGCTGGGCTGATAGATCATCGTTCCGATGAGGTCTGCCGGCAACAGGTCGGGCGTGAACTGAATGCGGCTGAAGTCGACGGACAGGGCCTGAGCCAGAGCGGTGATGACGGTTGTCTTGGCCAAGCCCGGCACGCCTTCTAACAGAACGTGGCCTTCGGTCAGGAGTCCAACCATCAGTCGTGACACCATGTGTTCTTGTCCGACGACGACTTTGCTGAGTTCGCCGGTCAGCTGCCGAATCAGATCGGATTTTTCCGCGCCTTTTTCTTTCACCTGTTGAATATCTGCGTGCATGAGACTTTGCTGCTGTGCTGACTGTGGCGGAAGACCAGAAACGTTGCGGGATGCGAAAATGGGTTGCCGAAGACGGCCGTTCCCGAGGGAAAAACTGCCCGAACTGAGCATTTTTGGCTTTTGCATTTCTGCTGTGAACAGACGCAGGCAAAGTCTTGCGTACGAAACGACGGCATTCAAGCCCGTGGCTCATCTGCGTGTCAGATGCCGAAATCATCGATCAGTTTGCCCGGAGGGGACAAAAGAAAAGCTTCTTCGATTTCCCTGTGTCCTTAGTGGTAAGAATGCGAAGACTTGGCCGATTTTTCCGTAAACGCGGACCAGAAAGGCGACCTCGCTTAACTGTCCTGTCTGATCAGACCAGCTGTTGCGATCAGAGATTCCGGCACCGGCATTAGATTGCGCTCGTCCCCGGACTTGTGCGGCAGAAGCCGCCGAATCTCAACAAGTTCGAGGATTCTTCTTGACGATCTCAAACCATGTGCAGGAGGCAGATCATCGAATACGTGTTTCGTTGGGCAATCCTGACAACCCAAAACTCTATCTTGCAAAAGATGCGTTTGAGAAAGGATGAGCCATGCGACGCTTACGAATGGCTATGGTATTAGGATCGGCAACCGTATTACTCACTGGATGCTCAGCCGGTCGGACGATCTCCAATCCGTTTGCCTCCGGAAACGCTTCAGCACAGTCAACAGGCACTCCAACGTACGCGGAAACGCAGTACGCTGGTGAATACGCCAATGAATACGAAAACGATCCCGTGTTTCAGCCCAGCCGGGTAGCGATCGACCCGCAACCCGTCCCGCCCGCTCGGGGGATTTCGCTGACCAAACAAATCAGCCTGACAACAA
>Ga0075117_1002391_pt1 | contig 10820 bp, 8 predicted proteins | sample AntAceMetag02UKJ_FD_69789 | JGI IMG/M metagenome (GOLD analysis project Ga0075117, IMG submission 69789) | Saline lake microbial communities from Ace Lake, Antarctica - Antarctic Ace Lake Metagenome 02UKJ | ecosystem: Environmental > Aquatic > Non-marine Saline and Alkaline > Saline | place... | reverse complement strand
AATAACAACCTAAAAGGCAACAACCATAAAACCGTAGTTATTATCTCAGATGCTTTGCGTTATGAGCTAGGGCATGAATTGTTTAATGACTTGTTGGCGGATAGCAAGAATAATGTTTCAATAGAGCCTTGTCTAGCCTCTATCCCTTCTTACACCAATTTGGGAATGTCAAATTTACTTCCAAATTCAGGAATTACTTTAGCGAAAGGAGATGCCGATTTAGTATTTAAAATCAATGAAAAAACTACCGTTAGTACCAATAGAGAGAAAATCCTCCAAATGGCAGAGCCAGAAAGTGCTACGCTAGATTTTACGAAGCTCAAAAAAATGAGCAAGAATGAAAAACGAGCATTTTTTAAAGATTACCGTGTTACCTACATCTACCATGATTGGATTGATGTAATTGGCGATAAAAAACGAACTGAATACGAAACCTTTGAGGCAACAACAAAAGCCATTGAAGACATTAAATGGATGATTAGAAATATTTCGGGAGAATTGGGAATAGCTCATGTTTACGTTACCTCTGATCATGGATTTTTATTTAATCACACCGAACTCACCGAATCAAGTAGAGAAGTTCTGCCAAAGGCTAAAGGGTACAATAGAGACCATGTTCGCTTTGTTGTTAGTGACGACTTTGAAGGAAAGGTAGATGGTTATAAAATGAATCTGAAAGACACTACCAATATTGATACAGACTTAAAAATTGCTGTTCCGAGAGCAATTAATCGTTATCGAAAGCAAGGTAATGTTGGTGTTCAATTTGTACATGGTGGAGCAAGTATGCAAGAACTGCTAACTCCAGTTGTGAAATTCTACAAGAATAAAAAGGAATTACTCCAAACGGTAACATTTAAAAGAATAGATCAAACAGATAAAATCACTTCAGGGAGTTTAAAAATAACCCTCCTACAAGATCAACCTGTTTCAAACGAAAGTAAAAGTGCAGAAGTTGTTTTTGGTTTGTACAGTGATACTGGTGAGCTGTATTCCAATGAAATTAAAGTTCATTTCAACTCTACTTCGTCTAATCCAAGAGAACGGATGTTTGATGCAATTTTAACATTAAATTCCGTTGGATCTAACGCCAGTTTCTGCTACTTAAAAGCTTTTGACCAAAAGGACAAAGCCAAATTAAATCCATTGGGAAGTAATGACTTGATTAAGATAAGTTCTTTAATGGAAATAGATGAATTTTAACTATGGAATTGAAAGATAAGATATTAGAATATTTTGAAGGAAAGGTTGTAAGAAAAGACCTAACTAAATTAGTAAAGGGAAATGCGGTAGTGCCTACCTATGTCCTTGAATATTTATTAGGTCAGCATTGTGCCACCTTCGATACTGAAATCATCAACCAAGGTGTTGAAAAAGTAAAGGAGATAATTAAAAAACATTTTGTCCATAGAGATGAAGCTGAGATAATTAAATCTCATATAAAGGAAAATGGACAACATAGAATAATTGATAAAGTTGCCGTTCGATTAAATGACCGAAAAGGTGTTTATGAAGCTGAGTTTTCCAATTTAGGATTGAAAAATGTTTTGATTAGTTCTGATGTTGTTACTTCATACCAAAAGCTTCTTACTTCAGGTGTTTGGTGTATCGCAACAATGGCATATCAAGGTGGTGAAGACTTGAAAGGATCTCCTTGGGTTATAGAAACACTTAAACCGATTCAAATATCCAATGTTGATTTGGTTGAATACAAAAGCCTACGAGCAAATTTCACGAAAGACGAATGGATTGACCTTCTAATTCAAAGTACTGGACTTAACCCTGAACAACTAAATTTTAGAAGTAAACTCATTCAATTGGCAAGGATGATTCCTTTTTGCGAGAACAATTATAACATCATCGAGCTTGGCCCAAAAGGAACAGGAAAAAGTCATATTTACTCTGAGTTATCACCTCATGGTATGCTAATTTCAGGAGGAGAAGTAACGCAAGCAAAATTATTTGTAAATAATTCCAATGGACAAATAGGTTTAGTGGGTTATTGGGATAATGTAGCTTTTGATGAGTTTGCTGGTGCCACAAAGAGAGTGGATAAAAATCTTGTTGACACCATGAAAAACTACATGGCAAACAAATCTTTTTCTCGTGGAAGTACGCCATACGGAGCAACTGCTTCAATGACATTTGTAGGTAACACTATGCACTCTGTTTCCTACATGATGAAACATTCCGACCTTTTTGAAGCATTACCAAAAGCTTATCATGATAGTGCCTTCTTAGATAGAATTCATTGCTACTTACCGGGTTGGGAAATTCAAAAATTGAGAAATGAGTTGTTCACCGATAGTTATGGCTTCATAGTAGATTACATTGCTGAAATATTTAAAGAACTACGTAAAGACGATTATGCTCAGTATTATGCTAAATACTTCAAACTGTCTGAAGACATCACAACTCGTGATAGAACTGGTGTATTAAAAACATTTTCAGGGCTATTTAAAATCATATATCCGCATGGTGAATGTACCAAAGAGGAAATGAAAGAACTGCTTGATTTTTCTTTAGAAGGAAGATGTAGAGTAAAGAACCAACTTGTAATAATGGATGAAACTTTTAACGAGGTTGAATTTTCATACACCGACATTGATGCCAATACAGATTCAAAAATAATTACACTTGAAGAAAAGCAATATCCAACTTTAGCGAAAGGTAATATTAATTCATCCGAGGAAGATAATACAGAAAATGAAACACCCACTACATCATTGAATAATGTTGAAGTAGCAAAAGAAGAACTGCTTTCAGGAAAACATCGTGTAATTGAGGAAAATGAAAAAGACATCAGTTATGAAAAGTTATTTAGTCCTTACATAAAAGGAGCTGCAGCAATAACAATAGCTGATCCATACATTCGACATTTTTATCAAGTGAAAAATGTGATGGAGTTTTTGCAAATGGTATTGAAAATTCGTCCTGTTGGAGAAGATATTGAAGTTAAGCTCGTAACGAAGTACGATGCAGAAAAACAATACGAAAGTGAAGAAAGGTTAGAACAATTGAAGGATAGCTTTGAAGGCTCTGGCATCGACTTCTCTTACGAATTTGACCAATCCATAAGTTTTCATGCAAGAAGTATTGAAACCGATACCGGATGGAAAATAAGTTTAGATAGAGGTTTGGATATTTTTCAAGCATACGACTTTAGAAACCCATTTAATTTGGCAAATAGTATTCAGGAAGAAAGACTTTGTAAAGGGTTTGAAGTTACTTACTTGAAGGATGTTAAGTAAAAGAAATAGAGATGTGTTACGAAATTAAAATAGAGACAGTAGTAGCGATTGTAGCAGTTGTAGTTGCCATTTTTGCTGTTTATTACGGTAACAAAAATAGCAAACAGCAAATTTTAGTTACCAAGCTAGAAGAGTTGTATGAAGTTATTCAATCTCTTAGTAGATACTATGGACGGTTTGTGCAATTAAACTTCTCTATTGAAGAATTGAGAGATCCTGAGAATAAGGAGTTGCAAACCTTGGCACAATACTATGAAATAAGAGATCAGAAAATTTCAGAAGAAGAGCGGTTAAGGATTAGTGAATACTTATCTCGTATTGAAGTTTTAACCGAGTGTTATGCGAAAGGAGATTTGAAAAAACAGCTATTGCACTATGAGAAATTAATGTACAGTTTTTCCGACTTGGTATTCAATGGTGGAAGTATTCATCAAGAATTGAATTTTAAAAGTGGATTCCCGAATTATGAAGAATTCAACTCATTGATAAGTGAATTAAAACAAGGGATAATTGCTGAAATAAGAATGTAATAAGAAAACTACTTAAATGAGCTATTTACATGACGCATCACCTACTTGGAACGGGTTTAATTACCAAGGAAAAATAGCTTTACTGGTTGTTTTTGATAAGATATTGGAATTGAATAAATCTAACGATTCCATAGGTACTTACAATTTAGAATTAGAATGGATGGAAGATTTTTCCATAAAAAACGGAAATGAATACGTTTCGATTCATCAAGTCAAAAATTATGGATCAAACGCTTTGGCTTCGTATAAATCGGCTATTTACTCTTTACTTTCAAAGCTTCTTAATGCGATTTCACCCAATGAATTAGGAAGATTGATTCCTGAAAGAATCACAAAAGAAAAAAGAAATGAAATTGCAATCTTGATATTTAATCACTTTAAAGAAAAAGGGATATTGACCGATAGTAGTACGATTTGTTCAGAAAGTAACATTGAGAATCTCGATTTGACTGATGAAATTGAAGAAAAAATAAAAAATCCTAATGAACTATTAACTCGACTTAAAGCTACTTTAGTATTTTATAAAGATTTACACGAGAATTGTGAAAACTTAAAATCGGCTTGTCTCCACATTGCAGAACCTTTAAACCCTCTTTATAACTCATCTGATGTCGAGGATCTAGATAATATTCAAAACTCCGACATATCCAATATTGAAGGTTTTTCTGAAGCTTTAAGCAAATTATCAGTTTATCAATATGATGACAATATATTTAATTGCTCAAATGAGAATATGGATGCTTATTTGGATGAACGAATAAAAAAATATTTTATTGAAATTGACAATAAAAGTGACGATGATCCTAAATGCCAAACAGATTATCTGAAAAAAACAAGGATTTATCTTTTGTCGTTAATTGATCAACATGTTGCCGAAAGACATCAAGCAATTAGAGATGATTCGGAAGAAACAGAAAAGTATATTTCGTTTACCAAATTTCATGAAATACTTAATCAAGATTTATATGAAAACCTTGATTACGATGCATGGAAACTTCGTGAATCATATAATGCTGTTTTATATAGTTTTCTTGAAGAGCTTAAGGAGGATGAATCAAAGTGTAATGCACTTTTAAATTTATCAGACAATATATTCCTTAAATATCCAGGGCGAAAATTTGTTGACTTTTGTCTTCAAATAACGCCTCATGCTGAGTCTCCAAACAATAGGCAATCTATATTGGATCAAGTCGGGTTGAGGGATTCTTTTCTTTTTTTCTTTAGTGAGGTGACATCTCATACTGGGGATATTCATGTGAAAGATGAAACGAATGATTTGTATGGGGTCATTACGACAATCAATGAGGCCCGTTTTAATCAAGAAAACAGAAGAATGGCCGTTTATCGAAAGATAAGAGAAAATCAAACGACAATGCCTCCATTCAATTTTAATGTAGAACGTTTAATAGGTCGAATTGGTGAACATAATGGAGGATTAAAATATAGTGAAGTTGTACCAAAAGATACTAAAGCTTCTAAAGAGTTTATTGAATTAGATGGGAAAGGACAAAGGAGTAATAAAATAACTATTTCCGAAGATTTTAAAATAGTCGATATACAGGAAGAAATTAATAGGTTAAGTAATGATTAATACGATAAAAAAGATTTTTTCAGACAACCAGGCATTTAAAATTGAAAACTTCAATTATGTGGCTAATTCTGATGACATAAATGGATTTGTAGCCCTCGATACTCGTGAAGGAAAGACTGGAATATTTATGGTTATTGAGGTTAATGAATTGAATGTACTATTGGATGAGAATGAAGCGTTATATGAAACACTTTATTCTGAACTAAGAGGTGAAGAATATTATCTCCCTGAGTTTAATAAAAACATTTCATTAATTGTTGTTTTTGACACTCAACTGCCAATTGAACAAAAGATAAAAAGACAAATTTTTGAAATTGAAGAAAACCCCTTTTATTTCAAGAAGTATGTTTTTCAATACACAGAAGAACAACACAATGATTTAATTGAAAAGTGTGAAAATATAACAACTGAAAATCTAAGTAACCTCGTTTTAAATATTGATTTTGAGGAGTTTAAAAAAGACGTTTCTGTTAATAATTATGTTAATCTGTTACTCAATTTATACGTTAAGTTACCTTTTCTTAATGTTCCATACTCTGCACAAGAATTACCAGACCTTACTGAAACTATCATGGAAATATTAGATCAGAATTCTGATTTTCAAGATTTAAACGAGTATAGAGAAAGGGTTTTAGCCGGCATAGGTAATAATATCTATGATCTTTTTAATATTCCTGAAAAATTAAATGAAAATGAGTAATTATCGAATAAATAGGGTCTATTTGGAGAACTTCAAATTGATTTCTGAAAGCATTCTCATTGAAGATTTTCAGAATAGTGACTTCATTGTTTTTGATGGGCCAAATGGCTTTGGGAAAACAACCGTTTTTGATGCGATTGAAATAGCATTAACAGGAGAGATTCATAGGGTTTTTCAGAATAAAATAGTGCCAAATGGGCAAGGTGCTACGGATAATGTTTATCTAAATAATCAAAATAATCCAATGAAAATTGTGATTGAATTTGATGATGGCGATAACACAAAAGTTCTTTTAGTTCAGGGAGAAAGTAGTGTCGGAATGACGAAAATAAAGTTGAAGGCAGATAATCAGAAGTATTTTAAAAGGTTTGAATTAGAAAATTTTGATGATTATGTTGATAGCGTAGATGGTTTACCGGAATTATCTCAACAGGACATTAATTCTTGGTTTAACGATGTGGACTTAAAAAAGTACTATAAACTCTATCATTATATCCAACAAGAAGAAACAACTTTCTTTTTAAAAATGAAGGAAAATGACAGAATGGAGCAATTGGGGACTTTATTTAATACCTCAACAGAGGATGATCATTTTCAAGTAATTAGCTCAAGATTAGATAATGTTTCCGCAGAAAAAGATAGATTGGATAGCGTTTTGTCCAAGAATAAGAAAGCACTTGAGGGCTTAGATATATCAAACGAAGCCCCTATAGAGAGCATGACAGAGTACAAAGATGTTTTTGAGAATCTTGATTTTAATATTCTATGGAATAACGAAAAATTAAAGAATCTTCATCAAAAAAACAATGGTGAAGAAACGGTTAGAACACTTTATAAAAGAGAGGTTGATTCACTTATCAAATTTGTTGAGAATTTTGAATCAAACCATGAACAATACATTCATAGCTTATTAAATAATAAGCTACTTACCTATAAATCAGATGAAAATTTATTAAATAATTACATTACGTCTGTAAACTTTCTAAATGATATCGATTCAATACGACAGAAACAAAAAAAACAAATAAAGTATCTCTCCTTACAAAAAGAGCTGAATAAAAACACTTTGTTAAAAAACCTTTCCAAAGTAAACTTTGATGAAATTTATAAAGAATTGCCTATTGAAGATCATTCAGAAAACTCCAAGTTGAAGGTTGATAAAATTCTTTCACTTAAGAGTAAAGAAGGACAATTATCTCAGGTAATAAGAGATTTTGAAGAAACAAGAAAAGAAATTCTTTCATTGTTTGATAGTATTCATAAAGAAGAAGAATTACCAGACAATGAGTGTCCATTATGCGGTTTTAGTTGGCCGGAAGGATATGAACAACTATTGTCAAATATTGAAGAAAAAGGAAAGAAAATCTCGTTATTAAAAAGTACAGCAAGTAAAGAAATTACTAAACAATTTAATGAGTTTTACGAAGAAAACGTATTGCAAATTATTGGTTTTGTAGATAAGTATTTGCTAGACCCAAACAATATTATTCATCAAGGCTTTTTTAGCCAAGTTAATATTGACCCTCAAGAAACGAAAAGCGTTATTGAATTTTCAAAATGGCTCGAAAAACATACAATAAACACTGAAACCATTGTGTCTAAGGAATTCAACGTTGAGATTCCCGATCTTGACAAACGAGTAAGTCTGCTTTTAGAATTACTGCAGGCATCAATAAGACCTTTAAATGAATCTTACAATCATTCAAGTTTTAGCAGCGTTTATAATGAAGTTTTTAATACTGAAAAGGAAAATGTAAAAAAATTAATTGTCCTAAATTTACAAAATAAAATAAAATATATCGATCAAGAGTATTTTAAAGGCAAACAATCCAAGAAGGAAGAAATTGAAAAGGAAAACAAATTTATTACTCAAAAACAAATCAATCGATTGAATGAAATTCAAGAACGATTAACAGTTATTTCCAAAACGTATAAAAGCCAAATTAAATCCCATAGGGAATTAGTAGCTAAAAAAATTGAATTACCCTTCTTTATTTATTCAAGTAAAATATTACAAAATTTTGAAAAGGGTTCTGGCATTTTTATTCAATTTGGTTCTTTGAAAACTGAGAATCTAAAATTTACGCAAGGAACAAACACTTCACATGATGTTCTGCACTCAATGAGCTCAGGTCAGTTATCGGCCCTTGTCATTGCTTTTACTTTAGCAATGAATAAAGTATTTGATAAAAGTAATTTCGGAGTGCTTTTAATTGATGACCCTACGCAAACTATGGATGAAATAAATATGGCATCACTTGTTGATTAGACATTATTCATAATAAGAGTCTTATAGAATCTTCCTCCACTTGACTCTAAAATTATGGATACCGCAAGCAAGTTCCATCACCAAATCATCGTATCCGTATCGCCTGTACCGAAAAGTGTCTTTTACAATTCTACACCTCTTTACACCGCTGATAGCGTGTTCAATAGCGATCCTTCTACTTGACTTCAGTTTATTTTCTATTCTTTGCTCTTCGGTCAGCTTTTTGTATTTGCTGTTTTTAGCAGGCATCTGAATGATTGCGTTTTCAGGTGCATGACCCTGATAACCAAGGTCCTGTAATAGTTCTATTTCATTTTGGAACTCAAAAGGCTCCTCGTCACATATTTTTTTGTCATGGACACTGCCTTCGTAGGTTTCGCTCAGGTACAAAACCTTCCCTGTGGGGATGCTCATCAGGTTATTCTTGACAGTATGACGCTTTTTTTTCCACTGTAATAATCCTTCTGCACTTCGTCATCCATTGGCCGTTGGATTTCTCGCTCAGTGGCATCCAGTAACACAGTACTTTCATTTTCCAACATTTTTTTCAACTGATCCACTTTGCGTGTGGGTAAATATCCATGCCTTTCAAGTGCTTCGCGCAATAATTTACTCAGCAGTTTTATCCACAAACTTACCTGAGCCTGTGTCATCTCAAATGTGATTCCTATCAGTTCTTGAATAGCGTTTCCTTTCAGATGATAAAGGATAAATAACAATCGGTCATCAGCCGTACTCAACACACTGTTCGTACGAACGCTGGCTCCGCGATTCCGTGGTTTCCCTTCCAGCGTAAATTGCTTCATATAGGATGTCCAGCTTTGCTCCAAATGCCAGCTTAAGTCCTCGAATTCTTCTTGTCTCAAGCTGGTTAAGCTAATCAAAACTTGGGGCTTGGTCTTTATCTTTTTGTATGTCAGGCGCATAATTGCAAACCAACCTATTTTTTAATCCTGAAATGGAGGGATTTAACAGAAGCTTTAAACCATGTCTTGTTCATTCACTTAATTTCTTATTCGGAATAATGTCTATTTATTGCGAAATGAATTTGCCGAAAAACAAATAATACTTTCAACACACGAAGACGATATTTCTTCTTATATGAGATTTAAGTTCCATAATCACGGAAAGCGAACTAAATCAATCAACATGAAAGATATTCAATATGTAGCATCTCAACAAAATTAGTTTTAAATGAAAAATCAAGCTCAAATAAAATGCCCTAATTGCGGAACATCAATAGATGTACAAGATATTCTTGCACACCAGTTAGAAGATGAAATAAAGCAAAAATTTCAAGCTCAATTAGCCGAAGAGAAAAAGAAATTTGAATCGGAATTTGAAGGCTTAAATAAAGCCAAGGAAGAATTTGAGCAGAAGAAAAAACATGAAAACGAATTGTTCCTAGAAAAGGTAGAGAAACAACTCAAAGAAGATAAAAAAGCTATTGAGGTTAAGTTGAAAGCTAAAATTCTGGAAGAACAATCAGAGCAATTTAAGGCATTGCAAACTGAGTTGAATGAAAAATCGGAGCAGGTTAAGGAACTAAATCGCTCCAAAGCCGAAATAGAAAGATTAAAGCGAGAAAAATCAGAATTGAAAGATGCTGCAGAAGCCGAAGCTCAAAAAAAGCTAAACGAGATTTTACTCACTGAAAAGGAAAAGATAAAAAAGACGGAGGAAGAACGAAATGAGCTGCGTTTCAAAGAACTTAAAAAGCAACTAGAGGATCAGAAAACGCTTACGGAAGAAATGAAACGAAAGCAAGAACAGGGTTCTATGCAGTTGCAGGGAGAGGTACAGGAACTTGCAATTGAAGAATGGTTGGCAAACAGCTTTCCGCTTGATACGATTGATGAAATAAAGAAAGGTGTTCGTGGTGGCGATTGTATTCAGATAGTTAATACCCGAACAAATCAAAATTGTGGTTCTATTTACTATGAGAGTAAAAGAACAAAGGACTTTCAGCCAAGTTGGATCGAGAAATTTAAGAATGACATTAGAGATAAAGGAGCTAATATTGGTGTACTTGTAACAGATGCTATGCCTTCTGATATGGATAGACTGGGTATGAAAGAAGGAATTTGGATTTGTTCTTATGATGAATTTAAAGGTTTGTGCTTTGTTCTAAGAGAATCCATAGTACAAATTAGTAATGCCATTGTTACCCAAGAAAATAAGGGTGATAAAATGAGTATGCTGTACGATTTTTTAACTGGGAATGAGTTCCGATTACAGATAGAGGCAATTGTAGAAGGTTTTACCCAAATGCAAACAGACCTTGAATCTGAAAAACGTTCCATTATGGGGCATTGGAAAAAACGAGAAAAGCAAATTCAGAAAGTGCTATTGAATACTAACTATATGTACAGTTCAGTCAAAGGAATTGCTGGAAATGCGATACAAACTATACCAGCTTTGGAATTGCCTGAACCAGATTTAGATGATGAATAATATGCAGCTATCTTTTAATGAAATA
>Ga0075117_1002390_pt1 | contig 10821 bp, 6 predicted proteins | sample AntAceMetag02UKJ_FD_69789 | JGI IMG/M metagenome (GOLD analysis project Ga0075117, IMG submission 69789) | Saline lake microbial communities from Ace Lake, Antarctica - Antarctic Ace Lake Metagenome 02UKJ | ecosystem: Environmental > Aquatic > Non-marine Saline and Alkaline > Saline | place... | reverse complement strand
GCGAAGGCTGCGGAAGCGGATGTGGCAATGGTCGTGGCTTCAAAATGCCAAAACTGCGTCTGCCAAAGTTCAAGTTGCCAAAACTGCGTCTGCGTAAGTGCCGAAGCAACTCTTGTGGCAGCGGTTGCGAAGTAACTTGCTGTGCCCCAGCTGGCTGTGGCAACGGATGTGGCAACGCTTGCGAAGCATCTTGCTGTGCACCAGCTGGTTGCGGCAACGGATGCGGCAACGCTTGCGAAGCATCTTGCTGTGCACCATCTGGTTGCGGCAACAACTGTGCCCCTTCTTGCTGTGCACCTGTCAGTGGCGGCTGCAACTAGTCAAGGAGTGGCGAAAGGCGGGTTAATCAGCCTGCATTGAGTATTGAGCTGACGGCGAGAACGGGTGGAAAGTCGTGAGTCCACCCGTTCTACGGCTCGCAAAAAGGTTCGGCATCGTGCGGAGCGAATCTTTTCTGAAAGAGCGGTCGTTAAGCTTAATCATCAGTGGCTGAAATTTTGACCTTCTGAAGTAGATATTGAGAGAAAACGTGAGATCTGCTCACGCGGAACGAGCTCGATTTACAAGACCGACAGCTCCACTGACGCTCAACGAGCTGCTGGAACTGTTCGAGTAAAAAGAAACGGTGGTGATGTCTGCTTCCTGGCCGACTCACCACCGTTTTTTTATGCGCGACAACAAAAAAACAATGGCCCACTGAATTGTTGGAATTTGGCGGTGTCGGGTGGGTCAAGGAGCCAAAGCGACGCCGACCCACCACTGAATTGTTGGGATTTGACGGTGTCGGGTGGGTCAAGGAGCCAAAGCGACGCCGACCCACCACACGTATACGCCCCGTATCGACAAAGAAAATGGTGGGTCTCCATGGCGATCGCCATTCGACCCACCCTACCTTTTTTCGCCGACCCCGGTGATGAAGCGGGCCATTGCAAAAAAGCGTTCCTGGTTCCGGAAACGTGACCGAATTGAAGCCACGACAGCATTAAACACAAGTGAATTCCCGAGTCACTGGTTGCCTCAGTCACGAATTGTGTCACAATGGGCGTTCAACCAGATACCACTGATATCACCTGTTGCCAATTCCTTTGGGGTCGAGAAGTCTATGTTACTCGTCATACTGCGAGTCGCCTATTTGTTGGTGTGCGCGGGAGCGATCTTGGCGTACGTCAATCCAGAAGAAGTCGATGGCACGGCCTCCGCACTGCCACGAATCATTAACGACAACAAGCTGGCCGCGTTCTTTGTACTGCTGTTCGCTAGCCAAGTTGTCACCATTGGCGACATGCTGATCCGCAAAAAACGGATCGAAGTCATCTCCGCCATCTACTTTGGCATCCTCGTCGGCGTGCTGCTGGCTTATCTGATGATTCAGGCCTTGAATCCCATCGTGAAGCCACCCTACGAAGGCATGGTGGTTATGTTGACGCTGCTGGTGCTGCCGTACCTCTGTGTTTCGCTGCTGCTGCAAACCAAAGACGACTTTCGGTTCGTGATTCCTTATGTGGAATTCGCCCGAGATCTCAAGGGCGGTCGTCCGCTGATCGTGGACAGCAGCTCTCTGATCGATGGACGCATTGCAGAAGTCGTCGAAACGCAAATTCTGGAATCGCAGTTGATTGTGCCGGATTTTGTGCTGCAAGAAGTCCAAGACGTGGCCGACAGCAACGACAAAAACCGTCGAGCTCGCGGCAGACGTGGCCTAGAAGTGCTGGCCAACATGCAAAAGAGCCCGCATACTGATGTGCGAATCCACGAAACGAAGCGGAATGAATTTCGTTCGATGGCCGTGGACCACAAGCTGGTCGAATTGGCAAAACAGCTTCGAGGCGGCGTGATCACCAACGATTTCAACCTGAACAAAGTCGCCAGCGTTCAGGGCGTCCCGGTCATCAATCTAAACGACGTCGCGAACGCTCTGCGACCACGCTATATCCCTGGCGAACGACTGCGGATGAAAATCATCAAAGAAGGCGAAGGCCCCGGCCAAGGCGTCGGATATCTGGACGACGGCACCATGGTGGTCTGCGAAGGCGCGGCGAATCAAGTTGGCCAAGAAATCGACAGCATTGTCAGCAGCGTTCTGCAAAGCAGTGCCGGCCGAATGATCTTCACAAAACCGGTCCATGTTGTCGGCGGCTAGTGGTGGCAACCCCGCGTGACGCCCTGCCTTCAAGCCTGTCTTGTGAAGAATTCCTGAGCCCCCTAGAATAACGGGATCGAAATGCTGTAACCCGTTTTCCAGAAAACCCTTGCGACCACAACGAGGTGGCCAACAGGTTCTGGATTGACTCGGTCCAGCTGTTTTTGGCTGTTCTTTCCAGTGGTGGACCGACTCGATTCCGTGACTTCCCTCCAATCCATTGTCGTTCTCGGGTCCACTGGTTCCATCGGAACCAGCAGTCTCGACGTGATTCGCAGCCATCCTGATCGGATGCGGCTCGTCGGAGCGACGGCATTTCGCAGTGGAGCACAATTGCTGGCGCAGGCTGCGGAATTTCAGCCAGACTGGATTCTGCTGGGGGATGAAACCAGCGCCACTCAGCTCGACACCCGTTCCTTGGCCACACGCACCCAGTTTTTTGCCGGCAATTCGCAACTCGACCAGCTGATTCGCTGCAAAACCACCGACACCGTGATTTCTGCGATTGTGGGTGCAGCAGGGCTGCAGGCCACATGGGCTGCGGTTGACGCCGGAAAACGCGTGGCGCTCGCTAATAAAGAGAGTCTTGTGGTCGCTGGGCCGATCATTACCGCTCGAGCCGCCGAAACGGGAGCCTTAATTCTGCCTGTCGACAGCGAACACAGCGCTATTTTTCAGGCGCTGCAGGGCGGAAGAAAACAGGATCTGCGACGAATCATACTCACAGCCAGCGGCGGACCGTTTCGCGGCTGGACCTCCGCACAGATGAAAACGGTCACACCAGAGATGGCTCTGAAACACCCAACTTGGGAAATGGGGCCAAAAATCACAGTTGATTCAGCAACGATGATGAACAAAGCGTTAGAAATCATCGAAGCACGGTGGCTGTTTGGCGTCACCGCCGACCAAATTTCGGTCGTCGTCCATCCTCAATCCTATATTCATTCGTTCGTGGAATATCGAGATGGTTCGGTCATTTCCCAAATGTCCCCCCCCGACATGCGACTTCCAATTCAGTATGCTCTAACGTTTCCGGATCGAATAGACTGCCCGTGTCCTGATACTGACTGGACTGTGCCGTCGCACATGGAATTATTCCCCCCAGACTTCGAAGCGTTTCCCGCCCTCCAGCTGGGATTCGAAGTCGCCAAAACAGGCGGTACTGCAGGAGCCATCCTGAACGCTGCCAACGAAATAGCGGTTGAACGGTTTCTCAAGCAAGAAATTCGCTTCGACCAAATCACTCAAGTTTCTCAAAACGTTCTTAACCACCACACATACGACGCTCAGCCCACACTGGAACAGCTCCAGCAGGCGGACCACTGGGCTCGGGAGGAAGCACTTCGGTGGAACTCTTCGTCTTAGATCTCGATGTACTCACACTTTTGGCCACACCTGCATGGCTCGGAAAAATCGGCAACATTCTGTCGGTTGTTCTGGGGCTGGGCATGGTCATTTTCTTCCACGAACTCGGACACTTCGCAGTCGCGAAATGGTGCGATGTGAACGTGGAACGGTTCAGCATCGGCATTGGCCCGATTATCTGGAGCCGGCAAAAAGGCGAAACCGAATACGCGCTGTCAGCGCTGCCGTTCGGTGGCTATGTCAAAATGCTGGGCCAAGACGACATGGACCCCAACCAGATGACCAGCGACGAAATCGCGGAGAATCCCCGCGCTTATTCGTCCAAGAAAGTCTGGCAGCGAATGGCCATCATTTCCGCCGGTGTGATCATGAACGTGGTCACCGGTTGCCTGTTCTTCGCCACCGCCTACTTCTTTGGCGTGATCGAAACCGTGCCGATGGTGGGCAGTGTGTATACAGGTTCGCCCGCATGGGTCGCTGGAGTGCAAGAAGGTGATCTGATCACCAGCATCAACGACAGTCCGGTCAAGAACTTCACGGACTTCAAACAGGAAGTGGTGCTGTCCAGCGGTTCCGTGGTTCTGGGCGGCAAACATGCGGACGGTCAAGAATTCACAACCACGATCGTTCCGCGGCAAGGCAAAACTGTGCGAGTCGTCGGAATCGGCCCGACCGTCACCTCCACACTGGCTCAGGATATCGGTGACCTGAAGGCGATTAGTAAACCCGGCTTAGCATCAGAACTGGCGTCTACGCCGTTTCTACCGGGCGATGAAATCGTCGCCATGAATGGCCAACCGATCCAGTTCTTCCATGAAATGCTGGCCGCAACCGCTCGCATGGCGAGTGAAGAAATCGTGTACTCTGTCAAGCGGTCGATCGTAGCCGAAGACGGATCAGTGGCGACCGATCAAGCTGGCACAGCAGAAACAAAGTCACTGGAAATCAGCATTCCGCCGATGGAGTTCAAATCCATCGGTCTGTGGATGGCCATTGGCCCCGTCACAGCGATCAGAAAAGACTCCATCGCCGAACAGGCTGGCATGCTGTTGAAAGACCAGATCACCATGGTCGACGAACTGGTTGTCGGCAAAGACATTGATCCACTGCGACTGCCCAACTATTTCTCCGAACACGCCGGACAGCCGGTGGCCGTGACGGTGAAACGTCAGACCGATGATGGAAAAGAGGATGTCAAACTGACTGTCACTCCGGCCGACATTCCAGCGTGGGCCGAACGTCCACGCACGATCACAGAACCACTGGGCATCGCTTCTATCGGGATTGGATTCCATGTCCAAGATCGGATTGCAAAAATCGTTGAAGGCAGTGAAGCCGCGAAGGCCGACCCGCCGTTCGCCAAGAATCAAAAGATTTCGCTGATCGAATTGCGGCATCCGGACCCCAGCAACATCGTCCCCGATGACTTTGGAGAAACCGATCAGCCGTACGAAATTAATTTCGAAACCGTCCGGGCAGAACAGGAAGATGACACCTCCGGAGAAATCAACTGGGCATGGGTGTTTAGTCAGATCCAGATGGCACCCAATCGCCAGGTCAAGATTCACATTGCGGCCAGTTCAGAAGGCACCGAAGGTTTTGCCACGCTGCTGAAGGAACGTGAATTTACGGAAGGCTGGTATTTGCCAATGCGAGGCATTCCGGGGTTTCAGTTGCATCAGTTCGAACGCAAGGCCGAATCGTTCGGCGATGCGATGGCACTGGGGTACTATAAGACCAAGAGCTCCGGCATGAGCATCTATATGACTCTGCGAGCGTTGTTTCAGGGCAACCTGAACTACACGGCGCTCAGCGGACCGTTGGGCATTGTGCGCATCGGCTACGCGGTGGCAGATAACGGAGCGACTCAGTTATTGAAGTTCCTAGGCTTCCTAAGCATCAACTTGGCAGTCCTGAACTTTCTGCCAATCCCGATCCTCGACGGCGGCCATATGGTGTTCTTGATTTGGGAAGCGGTCGCCAGAAGGAAGCCCAGCCCCAAGATCATCGATTACGCACACCGACTGGGCTTCGTCTTCATCATCTCGCTGTTTCTGCTAGTGATGTATCTGGATCTGTTCGTGAACTAAGCACGGCCGGATGCCAATCGATCGCGAAAGTGTCGACTTGCGGTTTAGGCGCTAACTGCGCTCTGAGAGCGGTCTTAGATTGAGAATCTAGCCGTCCGATCGCACCCCGACCCCTAACCCACACGGCCTTAATTACGTCGTGCCAACAAGCACTGCACACTCCACGCACCACGCACCACCCGCAATCTTGGCAAATAAACACCAATTCACACTTGGGAGTTCTAGCGTCGGGGCGATACAATTCCGTTGGGAAATCGCTCACCGAGCAGGTGAGCCGTAGTATTCTTCGTACTTTACTTTACTTTGGGAGAGATCAGATGAGAAAAACAGACAGTAGAAACAGAGGATTCACACTTATTGAATTGTTGGTGGTCATCGCCATTATCGCGATCCTGATTGCCTTGCTACTGCCAGCTGTTCAGCAGGCACGTGAGGCGGCTCGTCGTACACAATGCAAGAATAACCTGAAGCAATTCGGGTTAGCTTTTCACAACTACCACGACGTCAGCAAAATGTTTCCTTACGCGAGCACATTTTCTGACGGTCCAGCCGGCGCAGATCAAGGCGAGAATTACCTGCGCGGCAATGGACGTAGCGTTTGGTTTCAGCTGCTTCTGCCCTACATTGAAGAGGGCAACTTTTACGACCAAATGGACATCAACCAAGGCCCTAATGACAATGCCAGCGGAAACCGGGCTCTGATTGCTAACAAGTTTTTCGCGGCGGCGACATGTCCAAGTAATCCGTTGGCAACGTCCGGATCGCGAATCGACGGCAACAACTTTGCGGACGTTTCTCAAGCTGTTCAGAGCGGTATGTATCGCCCCAGCGCAGGGCCAACGCGTAACGATGCCGGAAACAAAGATTGTCAACAAAACCCAGGCTCGCAGACCCCTAATAGCTCAATTTTTTGCAGCAAAAACACAGGCGGCGTCGAAGGTGGATGGCGTCGGCCGCATCGTAATTCGTCTGGCGCTCGCGGGATTTTCGCACGTGGGGTGACGAGAACTGCCATTCGTGACATCACGGATGGAACATCGAACACAATTATGCTGGGCGAAACCAAGCCACACTACAATCCGTTCGGCAGTATCTGGGCACACAACGTTCCGGCAGCGATGTTTCACTTAAAAATTAACAGCTCGTTCCTGCAAGCTCGCGAAGACAACCAAACGGTCAGCTGGCCTGACGCAACGGGATACGCCAGCTACCACACAGGTGGTGCACAATTCCTGCTGGCGGATGGTTCTGTTCGATTCATCTCGGAAAACGTCGACTACGAAACGTATTGCAATTTGGGCGATCGCTTCGACGGTCGAGTCGTCGGCGAATACTAGTCTTTCTGTCACACGCGAATTTCGATCGGCCTCCTCTTGGAGGCCGATCTCGTTTCAATAAATCCAATCTGCCAAATCAGCAGAAACTCAGACAAGGGTCACTGTTCAATGAAGAACGCGTTTATTCGTCAACCACTCCTAAACGTCGCAGCCGCCTGCTTACTGCTCACCGCTATTGTGGGCTGTGGAGGCCCCACCGATGGACGTATGAACGTCACCGGGACGGCAACAATCGATGGAACTCCACTACCTGACGGCACTGTCACCTTTTACAAAGGCAGCTCATCCAGCGGAGTCGGCATTATCACAAACGGAGCATTCACCGTCAGTGAATCGGGCGGAACTGACGGAATGCAATCTGGCACCTATCAGGTGGCGATTCAGTCATGGGAAGTTGAGCCATTCGCCGTCGGCGATGACGGCCAAATGGGTGGCCCCGGAAAGTCGCGAATCCCTGAGAAGTACAACTCTTCAGAAACATCGGAACTCACAGCAGACATCAGTGCCGAAAACGCAGATGTGACATTCTCACTTACATCAGAATAAGCAACGTTCATCGTCGCAACGCCCTGAGAGTATTTTCAGCTTACCGGAATCTGCTTCCGCGCTGATAAGCCGTTGGCTTATCAGCGCCTTTCTACTCACAGTAAATAGAGGGGCGGAGCATCTTGCGGTTACCGCAAAGTCGAAACAACTGACTGCCGTCACTATTCGCCGTGCAACTACTTAGGCATTGGCAGGATGATCAATGCGTTTTCGTCGAAGGCTGCGACGCCTGATTTGCCGTTCATCACGTATTCGACTTTCAGTTTTTTGGCGACTCCGGGAGCCGGATCACCACCGAAAGTGCCGTTGTAGTTGCCAGAAGGCAGAACGATCAACGGTCGGTCGCCGGCCTGTTGTTGCAGAACAGCGGTTACATCTTTTTGCATCGAACCGGCACCGTATTGGGCTTTTACAATCTTGAGTTCTACTTGTTCTAGGTCGATGCCGGCCATTAGCTGGGCCACGTCGACTCCCTTGCCGCCGACTTCGGCCGCGATGGCCAGCGCGGCTGCCGATGCATCCGCTTTCACGCTGGCAATTTTGGTCAGTCTGACCGCCAGTTCCAGTCCCTCAACGCTGGGATGTAGTTTGAGGACATCGATCACAAGCTTGTGTTCGGTCGTGCGATTGGTGGCGTTCAGAGCGTTGCGGCACATGTCCGTGCGTTCTTTGTTCGACATGGCAAATTTGCGAGCGATCCCGATGTATCCTCGAACCGCTCGAACGCGGTATTTTTCTGCGGGTGCGTTCTTCGCCAAGTCCAGCAACACGGGCGCAGCTTCAACGCCATTCCATTTGCCGAGCAATTCGCTGCTTTTGTTTTGCAGCTGATCATCTTGATCCATCGCGGCGGTGCCCAGTGTTTTCAAAGCTGTGGTTCCGCCAACCGCGTACAGGATTTCTAGCAGCGTTGTTTTTGTGGCAGACGGTGCAACGGCCTTGAACAGTTCGGTCGAAAGTAGCTCGGCACAGGCATCTCGATCAGGCATACGCACGCAAGCCGCTTTTAGAGCTCGCTGAGCGGCTTCGGCATCTTCCGCATGAGCCGGACGGACGACGTGCTTAATCAGAATGGGCAGCTTCTGCAACGACACGGTTTCGCCAAGAGCATACAGAGCTGCACTGCGGATTGCGGCATCGTTGGACGCATCGAGCTCGTTTTCCAACAGGCCAACTTCGCCGACGATCCGTCGCTGACCGATCAATTGCAGCACGATTCTCTGACGCTCACCTTTTTCAGACGCCGCCAAAATGCCAATGTCTCCATCAACACTTTGGCCGGGCAGCACGGCCAGAGTTTCCTGAGCGGCTTGAGCAAGTTCCGCGTCCGATCCGACGGCGATATCCAGCAACGTCGACAGGCATTGACCGTTGCCGACACGCTGTAGAGCGTTGATCGCGGACAAACGTACGACAGTTTCGCCGGATTCCGCAGCTTTCAGTACAACGGCCACGTCGACGGTTTCTGTTCGATCCGCCATGGCCTGCACAATCAACGCCGCTCGATCCGGCGCGGCGGTCTGCATTTCAGCGGCCAGAGCTTTATCCACAGCGGCTCCGGGAAATTCTCGCACGGTCCCCAACGCCAGTTGAAACATTTTTTTATCGTCGGACTGGAAGGCTTCCATCAGCAACGCAATGCCGCCTTCACCGCGTGCCAGAATGGCTCCGCGAGTTCCTTCGATGATTCGCTGTAACGGCACATCGGCCTTGCGGACTTCGTCGTAAATTTCGGTTGCCGTCGCGGCATCGCCGCCAACCAGCAGGCGTTCGGCACATAGCACGCAGCCTTCCGCAACGGCGGACCGCACGTCTTCTGGCGCAGTCGCCAGAGCGGATCGAAGTGCCTGTGTGGAATCGTCATTGCCAATGTGGCCTAATGCAGCGGCGGAGGCTGAGGCGGCTTGAGCGTCCTCACCGTTTAAGCGACCGACCAGCAACGCCACGGCCTCCGCGTCTTGACGAACTCCGATGGAATTGATGACGCCAACCAGCAGTAATCCGTCCAATGAACCGGCGGCGTCTCGCAGAGCTTTGCTGGACGCATCACCGGGAATCGCTTCTAACGCGATTCGAGCCCACGACGAAAGTTGCGGATCGGGCAGCAGCTTGGCCAATTCCGGCACAGTTACGGCGGAACCGTGAATGGCCAGATGTTTGCACGCCATTGCTTTTTGTGCGGCAGGTGCGTCCGAAGTGAGGACGGCCAGAAACTCAGCTTCTTTGGCAGAAGATTCGTCCGCAGGAGTCGAGGCTGTGGTGCAAGCGAGTATTAAGCAAACGGCAACGCGGGTCAGGCGGCGGGATATGTTCATGATGGTGTCCGAATGATGAAGGTGTGTGAAGACGTACGACGGACATCTTGTCCGTCGCTCTGATTGGTCGCTCTGAATCGACAGACAAGATGTCTGTCGTACGGCGGCTACAGCCGCCACGGTTCGCGCAGTGCTTCGGATCGGAGGCGGTTGGCCGCTTCGTCATCGATGAATGTGTTCGTCGCGTTGTCAAACTTCACCGTGCGATTCAGTGTCAACGCGATGTTGGCGGCATGGCAGGCGATGTGAGCATTGCACGCGGCTTGAGCGTTTCCCTTTGGAAGTCCGCGCGTCTTCACGCAATCCAGAAAATCTCGCACATGGAACGTCGCCGGATATCCGCCGATTTCCTGCACTTCGCGACCCGCCAGCAGTTCCGGAGAACTCAACACGATGCGACCGCTGTCGCCCGCTTCCACCCAGCCGGTTTCGCCTTCGAATCGCACGGGGCATGATCCCAGCGGAATCCAGCCCGTTTCGCGGAAGATCAATTCGCAACCGTTTTCGTAGCGAGCCACCAGTTCACCGTCCTGCGGCGCGTCGTATTCGACGGGAGGCAGGCAGTCGGCGACCGCCCATTGGCACAGGTCCACGCAGTGTGAGCCCCATTCCAAAACGCCGCCGCCGTTGAACGCACCCACAAAGCCGCCCCCTTTTTCGAAGTTGAATCCGTCCAGCAGCTTTTTGTTATACGGACGCCACGCGGCGGGGCCCAGATACATGTCCCAGTCGACCACGTCTTTGTCCGGCACGTCTTCTGCCGTCAGCCAGCCGCTCATTAAAGCCTGCATGCCGGCGGGGTGAGCGTAAACTTTCTTCAGCTTGCCGAGCTTTCCTTCGCGAGCCAATTCGCAGGCGAAGGCAAAGTGCGGCAGGTTGCGTCGCTGAGTTCCCGCCTGGAACACTCGACCGGTGCGGCGCATGGTGTCGGCTAGAATCAGACTCTCGCTAATATTCTTCGTGACCGGCTTTTCGCAGTACATATCCTTACCGGCTTTGGCGGCGGTCATCGCGGCCGTGGAGTGCCA
>Ga0075117_1002389_pt1 | contig 10821 bp, 11 predicted proteins | sample AntAceMetag02UKJ_FD_69789 | JGI IMG/M metagenome (GOLD analysis project Ga0075117, IMG submission 69789) | Saline lake microbial communities from Ace Lake, Antarctica - Antarctic Ace Lake Metagenome 02UKJ | ecosystem: Environmental > Aquatic > Non-marine Saline and Alkaline > Saline | place... | reverse complement strand
AGAGAATATCATCTCATTCAGCTCAATTCCAGGAGCCAAAGTTATCCAATCATAATGTGAAAAGGGCAGGAGACAGAGTGATTCATTTTTTTACTAGGTGAATGCTTATCTAACTTGCTGACTGTCATATATAGTATATACTATATAGTTATCAAAGAGATAAGTAAGACTTTCGCCACAAGAATATACCATTTTATAACGAATGCGTTTTTTGAAATTCTTTGTTTGAGTTGAATGAGGCACTCTTACCGAATAATAAGTTTATTTTTTAAGTTAGTTTTTTGGACTTAGCTTGAGTGTTATTACAAAGCCCTCCAAATGAGTTCTATTCCACATAACACTTCTTCAAAGAAAAGGGTATTGTCTATTTTAAGAACTCTTATTGAGAATCCAGGATATTATACCAAAAGGAAGCTGGCCGAAATTCACGCTACTAGCCTAGATACGATAACTAGAGATTTTGAAGAAATTAGGAATGCAGGGTTTGAGCTTTTGACAGATTCAAACCACAGGTATTTTTTTACTGCTGAGAAAGCAACAGATCTTTTAAAAGAGTTGCTGGTTTTGTCTGATAGTGAAAAGAATACTATAAAAGTGGCTTTAAAAGCCACCTCATCAGAAAAGGATACAGCTAGGATATTAAGGAAACTTGAAAGTATTACCAATTTGCCCAGAATAGGTAATATAATTTTCACCAAACCCTATTTGGCAAAGACCAATAACTTATTCAAGGCATTAAAAGATAAACAAAAAGTAATCCTTTATAACTATAAATCTACTAACAGCAATACCCATGCTGATAGATGCATAGAACCCTTTCATGTGTCACCCGAAGAAGACATCCTTCATGCTTATGATTTAGAAAGGCAAGAAATACGGCATTTTAGAATAAGCAGAATAGACCGAGTGGAACAGCTAGATGAAGACTGGGAAAATGAAGGGAAGCATAACATTATTGCCACAGATATCTTTAGGATATCGAACAAAGAACAGGTCAAAGTCCATATTAGAATAAAAACAGGTGGGTATAATGAACTGGTGGAAAGATATCCGCTATCTAAAGGGGCACTGTCACCCTCGCCCGACACGGCAGACGAATACGATTTAGAGTGTATGGTGAATAATAACTTTTATGGCCTATCCAATTTTCTTTTGGGCTATGATCATTATGTGGTAGAAATTATAGAAAATGACTTATTACGGAAACATATGGCAGACAAAGTTAAACAATTAGCCTTTTAGAGGTGGGTATGGCATCTGCTGCGTATGACACTTTTTAGTTTTGAACAACGATAAAGACAGAAATGAGATTTAGACTAACCCTACATAATCCTACCTCGGCCACAGCCATCACATGGAATTACAATTATCTCCTAATGGCCTGGATATATGAGCGGCTAAAACTGGCAGACGTGTCTTACGCCAATTTTCTTCATCAAGAAGGCTATACTTCCTCACAGAATCAAAAACGATTTAAATACTTCACCTTCTCCCCTTTTCATTTTAATCCAGGGCGAAACGAGTACAGCTTTAATAGAGACGGAATGCTTATAAAAGGGGAAAGCTTTTATTTAGACCTCTCTTTTTACATAGATAAGGCTGCTGAGAAGTTCATCATAGGAGTTTTTAGAGACCAAAAAATGAAGCTTGAAAACAATAGATTTAGGGCGAATTTTCAAATTGGACAGATAGCAACGCTGCCTGAATCTGAGTTTTCGCCAAGTATGACATTTAAAGCATGGGCTCCAATGAACGTAGCTCTAAAGCTAGAAGGAGAATACGACAAATATCTAAAACCAGAAGAGCCTGAATTTGCAGAGTTATTAGCCTTGAATTTGGCGGATAAATACAATAATGCAACTGGAGACAGCATTTCGCCAAACGAAATCAAATACGAGCTTTTAACAGACCCTGAAAAAATAAGTTCTAGAAAATTTAGCATTAAAGAACAAAGCAAAGCCGAAACCCAAATAAAGGGTTACCACGATTTTGAGTTCAAATTAACCGCTCCTATAGAAGTAATAAAGTGCGGGTATTACAGTGGCTTTGGGAGGTTTAATGGGCAAGGGATGGGGATGGTGGAAATATTACAACACAAAGAATCCAAATAAGAAATGAAAATATTCGATCATTACATTGGGAATGCCATGATTAACAATGCTTTAATGACAATTGAAGCATTGGGGAAAGTGAACTCATTGGACGAAGTTACAACAGACTTGCTCTTGAAAGTATATGAAGAAAAACAACTACTAAAATTAAACAGAAGACTGAAGAGCTATACAATGCTTTTTACCAAAAACGGCCCACTTCACAACGACAAAACAAATGGAGAGAAAGTATATGATGGTCTGTTTAAAAAGATTATAGCTTCATTCGAGAGTACCGGAAATAAAACCTGTGAAATATCTGGTCTAAAATTCGATACTACTTTCGATGATATTTTCAAGGAACTTTTGAAGGAATTAAAATACCCAGATAAGGAAATTAAAAAGAAGGATACCTCAATTAACAGAGCTTGGTTTCCTTTAATAGGAGGCTTAGGATCTGATGCTCAATCGTTACCTCAAGCAAAGTTTACGATTCAGATTCATCCAATTTGCATTGTTATAATGCAGTTTTTGCCACTTTCTGCATTTCTTTACAAGGGCAGGGTGTTATTGATAGATTCATCAAACTTTGCCCTTTCTAAAAAACTGATTGCTCAACAAGTAAAGATTTTGAATGAGAGAATATCAACTAAAAGGTCTTCAGAGTCTATTGAAAACGTAAAGGACTTTTCTAAAGGGAATTATATTCAGAATGCTTTGGATATAATGGATGAGTTTGAGGATAACGAGTATGCTGACTTGAACTTATGGAGCTTCTCAAATTCTGGTACGGGAGCAAGTTGTGAGATTGACAGAGTCCCAAACTCATTGATTAAAAAGTTACTTAAAATCAAATTAAGTAGCCCAGGTATTGGTCTAGAGCTTAAAAGAATTTTAAGCAGAAACGAATCAGCCCATAGTTTTTTAGAATCTTTAGAAGATAATAAAGATTGGTGGCTATTATATCCAAACGTTTTTGGTTCAGGAAAAAAAGCTACAGAATATAAAGGATGCAGTGTTGACTTTCTAGAAGCTTATTTTAAAGCAATTAGTAAGGAGGCTGACTTCCTAAATGCACGCCACATCTCTTATTTAATTAGCAAATACAAATCTACTTCTTTCGAAAAATATTTAACAAAGACCGACGCTTGGAATGCTAGTGAATATAGAATTTTTTTGTTTAAAACATTGTGTTTGGCAGCAGAAAACGACGAATGGAACCTTGATAGGCATATTACTATTTTAGATAACCCTGATGAATTACCTATAAAAAACCATTTTTACAAACTTCATAGATTGGCTCATTTCTACTATCAAAATAAAGCTTTCAATACAACGACCTTTGAACGTGAGGCAAAGAAATCAAAAGCCGCTTACCTCTCTCATTGGCTTATCGCTCTTATAAATGCAGATGAGAAATCCTCCTCCATTATTAAAGACCTTGTCAATGTTCAGAATTATTCTACTGTAGGATATACTGGCCTTTTTTTAAGAAATGCAGCGAATTTAGAGCTTGAGTTTATTTTAGGGGCACTTTATAATCATGAATTTAAATCTTCAAAGTATGGACTTAATGAGCTTTTACATCTTTACTTTTTGCAAAAGACTAAACATGAATTTGAACCGCTGGGCAATGAATTACAAAATGAATTGCACTTTAACGGATTAGTCCTTAATTGGAAAGAGGATATTAGATGTTTCCAAAATGACTACAAATCTTATTATTTATCCAAATATAAAAATCAAGAGACAGGTAAGCTGCCTTATAAGAAGCTTAAGAAACAAGTATCAGAAATACCAAATAACACATCACAATTTTTAAGATGGTTTGAAGAGGCCTTATTAAACACTAATAACACTCTCAATAACAAGGAAAAATGGGATGATTCCTTGTTATACAACCCCTTGTCCGAATTTTCACCAAGCCTTTTTAGATTCATTTTCAAATTTACAATCCTTAAAGAATTAGATAACGAAGTACAATTTTAACATAACAAAAAAACAACTATGGCAAACTTAAATAACATTACAGGAGCATTATTAATTGATGCCACCGCCTCATTTTTAAACGGAGCCGGACTTGGAGTTGGAGAAGACAAGAATAAAGTAATCCCAAAAACTTTTAAAGAAAAAGTAAATGGCAGACTAGAAGAAGTTCCTTATGTTTCTGCACAATCTTGGAGGCGATGGCTCAGAAATACAACTAATGAAGAAAACAACTGGTCTCCAAGCGAATTGAAAGCAGTGGGTTCTGGTTCGGAGAAAGGCTCAACTAACAAGATTGCCACAGAATTAAACCCAATTGATTTTCCAGAAGACAATCTATTTGGTTACATGAAGGCAGGAACGAAATCAGAAGAAAGCATACAACGTACTTCCCCTTTTAAAACCTCCATTCTTAAAGGAATTAAAAACATGAGAGCACTTTCAACCGATGAAGCTTTTGTCCATTTAAAAGAAGGTACACCTCTTCCGTATTCAACTCGTTTTTATTCTACTCATCTTGAGGGTTTCTTTAATTTGGAACATTATCGTCTTGGTGTCTTTGATAACTTAGGAAGTCATCAGGAGCTTTCAAAAGAATTGGTTGAGAAGCATATTAGTAAATTTGATGTCGAAGAAATTGGGAATTTCAAGAGATACATTTTGAAAGACGCCTCCGCCAAAAGAAAAGAGCATTCTGCTGGACTATTAAAAGGTTTAGCTTTTCTAAGAGGAGGTGCTAAACAGTCCGCATTTGGTGCAGATGTATCACCAAAAGTTCTAATTTTAGCAGGAATGGAGTCTGCTAATCCTGTATTTAATAACTTATTCATAGGAACAGGAGAAAGGCCAATTCTAAACATTGAAGCTTTAAAGCAAATTGCTGCTGATTACAAAAGCAAATTAGCCACTCTTGTTTATATTGGTATTAGAGAAGGGTATTTACAAAACGAAGAAGAAGTTAAATCAATTGGCGAAGGATTTATTGTCAAGTCAGCAGTTGGAATTGTAAGTGAATTTGTTGAAAAACATCTCAAATAATGGACAAGGTTTTACAAATAGAATTTGAAGGGTGGACGGCTACACCGAGAATGCCTTTTGTTTTGTCAGGAAACGCTGTTTGCTTGCCGGTTCCCACTTATTCCATGTTATTGGGAGTAATTGGATGTTGCCTCGGCAGAACTGTGGAATCCAGTGAAGTAAATATAGGCTTTCGCTATGAATTTGAAACTGTCGGAAAAGATTTAGAGAAAAGACAAAGGTTGGAGTTTGACGGCAAGCGTATAAAATCCCATTCCAAAGGGTCAGATGCTTATTCAAGAGAGTTCCATGTTTTACCACGGTTAACTGTTTGGATAAATAGGGTAGACTGGCAGTCTTATTTTGAAAATCCTGTGGGTACACCATGCCTCGGACAATCGCAAGATTTGCTTAGAATTATTGTAACCAAAGTCTTAAACATAGAACCTATTGAATCTTCTGAAATCTATGGCACTTTATTGCCATTTGAAAATTCATCTAAAATAGCGGGCCAATTGGTTCAACTAACAGAATCATTTACAGAAAACGAAGTAGTTGGCTCTGGGCGTACACCTACTTTAATGAAAGTATTCATCGCAATACCTCACGAAAATAAGCAAGTAATCAAATTCCAAAACTTGCATCAAGATGTTAATAATCCCCAAACAAGCTTTTATATGCACACTTTTTCTAACAATCCCCAAGTTTAAGCTCCCCGCCTGAGAAGAGGCGGGGTGTCCTGACGTGAGTCGGACGGGGTGGTTGAACCACGACAAAAATGAAAAACACAGACCAAATACATAATCGCGTAGAATTAAAAAACTTCAGGAAGAATCTTAGAAATTACTCCACTTCAGCTGAAGCTTCTTTCTGGACTAGTCTAAAAAACAGACAACTAGAAGGTAGGAAGTTCAGAAGGCAACATAGCGTTGGAAATTATATTTTAGATTTTTATTGTCCGAAGGAGCGATTATGTATTGAACTAGATGGTGCTGGGCATTATACGGATGAAGGTATTGAATACGACAAGAAACGAACTAAATATATAAATTCCCTGAATATAAAAGTGATAAGATTTGAGAACAAGGAGGTATTTGAAGATTTGAAAAATGTGTTAGCAGTGATAGTGAAAGAATTTACCAAGTGACCACCCCTGCCCCTCCTTAAAAAGGAGGGGAACATTAGGAAATGATATGATAGATTGGAGTCAAGTATATGCTAAGAGTGATGGTAAAACAACCTTGGAAATGCATACAAGGCATGTAATAACCGCTGGATTGAATTTGATCAAAAAATTGCCTTTTAGTAGTTCTGAACAAAAACATTGGAACGAAAAAATGTATCGAGTAGCTGTATTGCACGATTTAGGAAAACTGCACCCCGATTTTCAAAAAAGATTAAACGGAGATAGAAATGTGAACATCCGGCACGAAATTATTTCTCTTTGGTTCTGTGAAAACTTTCTCAATTTACCTAAAGACGAATTATTTGCTATTGCAACACATCATAAAGGAGTTATTTCTAGCAATGGGCATAAGCGGTTAGAAAAGGAAGCTTTAAATGAATATATGGAGTATCATTTCAATAATTCTGAAAACCTTTTGTGCGAGGAAGTCGCCAGAAGTTGGATAGCCCTTTTTGAAATTAATTTGGAGTTCAAATCTGAACTTATCTCAAAAAGAATTTCTAAAGAAATGACTAAATTATTAAGGGCAACTAATCAATTAGAGACAATTAATAATCCGGCAATAAGCAAAGCATATTCTTTTATGAGAGCTCTATTAATTGCCGCTGACCATATAGGTTCTGCCAGGAAAGAAGAGAATATTCCTGATTACGTTCCTATGGAGCTAGGCAAGTTGAACAAAACAAAAAACGGTGAAACTTTTGCCTTTAGAGAATTCCAAAAACGATTCCAAAATGTAAACACCGATATAATTCTTCATGCACCAACAGGTTCAGGAAAAACGGAGGCAGCTTTAAGTTGGGTTCATGCTAATCAATCCCACAACTCAAGGTTATATTACCTACTTCCTTATACAGCAAGCATTAATGCTATGGTAGGAAGGTTGCAAGAAATTTATAGTGTTGAAAGTGTAACAGCATTACACTCAAAAATATTAGACTTTTTCTATGCTCAACTTACAGATGAGGCATCCAACTTAGACAAAACAGCAATTGAAAACGCTCAAGAAGCCAGAAGTAAAAAGTCGCTATCATCAGAACTATTCTATCCGGTAAAAGTTGCTACACTTCATCAGATACTGAAGACTTCTTTAAAAGGTAAAGGATGGGAGTTTGCTTTGTATGATTATAAAAATGCTCTTTTCATTATTGATGAGTTTCATACATACGATGCCTTACTTACGGGCTTACTCCTGGCCAGCATTAAGTTATTCAAACGACTTTTTGATGCAAAATTCTTATTTATGTCGGCTACGATTCCAGAATTCATGTTGACTTTTATCATAAATGAAATTTTCGAAGGGGATAATAATAAATTGATTAGACCCAACCCAGCATTTGAAAGTGATAGAGTAATTCTTGATAGGAAAAGGCACATTTTATGGTGCATAGAAAATGAAAAACTAGATGCCAAAATTAAAGATATCCTTGATTGCCTTAATCAAGGTAAAAGTGTCTTAGTAATTGTGAATAATGTAAAAACAGCACAATACTTATTCAATATCATAGATTTTGATAATTCAAAAAGTATGATGTTACATAGCGGCTTTCATAAAAAAGGTAGAAACATAATAGAGAAGTCCATTACAAATAAGGATAAAGAACTACGTCCTCAATTATTGATAGCTACTCAAGCGGTAGAAGTTAGTCTTGATATAGATTATGACGTTGCCTTTATAGAAAAAGCTCCTATTGATGCTTTAATTCAACGTTTTGGAAGAGTAAACAGAGCAGGGTCAAAAACTCCATCGCCAATTTTTCTTTTTGAAGAAATCATCGGTAATACACCTTTTTATGACGATGAGGTACTTGAAAAAACCTGGAATAACCTTCAAAAGTTCAATGGCCGAACGTTATCCGAAGGGGATTTGATAGACGTTTGTAATGAAGTTTATGAACACGGTTATAACGAAAAACAATTAGAAGACTTTAATAAAGGCTTATTAGAGAATCCAATAATAAACAACTTCGAAAGCGAATGGATTGCTGGCGATTGGCGTGATTGGATAGAGGATGCGATTCAGAATAGTAATCAAAAAATGGATATTCTATGTTCTAATTTAACGGAGGACTTTTATCATCACATAGAGAACAAAGAATTTATTGAGGCAAATCAATTACTTGTTTCTGTTTACTTCTATGAGGCCAAAGATAAATACCAAGACAAAGACAGAGGTCTATGGATTGTGAATAACCTCTATTATGATGAAAAAGTTGGCTACCTAAATAAGGTTGAAAGCTTTGACGATTTATGCTTATGAAGGATAATCTCGAATCATTTAGTTATTTTTGTCGTGAAAAACATACAAAAACATGAATGAATTGTGGTCTTATCACGACAATCTTATTAAAAATACGCAAACAGAGCGGTTCAGATACCTCTATGATGAGATAGACTGGTCTGTGCGAATGATGGGTATAAAGAGGCCTAGTGGTACGGGTAAAACCACCATGATGGGGGTGTTCTCAATTACCATTCATAATGCCAAAAACACTATATTTGTACTTATAATATAACAGAAAGTAATTATGAATAGTGAAATATATGACCATAAAACGCTATTATTAAACTATATAGATGAATATGGTCAAAATATTTTCAATTTATTGGAAATTGAAAATATATTTGGTGCTAAATACCCTTCTGTTTTTAGGGCCATAAAGAGCCTTGCAAACGACGGCCTACTTATAAATCTCCAAAAAGGTCTGTATTGCAAGCCAAGTTTTAGTAATCAATATGTGTTGGCGTATTATTTGGCTCCAAAAGGTGCGGTGGCGTATTGGAGTGCTTTGAGTTATTATGGGCTTAGCACGCAATTTTCAAATACTATTTTTGTGCAAACTCCTTTACAAATCAAATCCAAGGTGGTAATGGGTATTGCCTATCAGTTTATTTTGGTAAAACCTAACAAGGCCATGCAATATGAAATCATAGGCCGTGGAAACGCGAAGTTTGCTATAACGAGTTTAGAGAAAACATTGGTGGATTGTTTTGACCAAATGAACTACAGTGCTGGCTGGAATGAACTGATAAAAGCATTATACAAAGGGAAGTTTGAAAGCCAAAAACTGATAGCAGCATGCGAGGCCGTGGGTAATATTAGTGTAATCAAAAGATTGGGATATTTACTAGAACTGATGCAAAAGCCCAATTCTAAAACGTTCATAAAGTACGCAAAGGCTAAAACCAGACAAAAATATAGCTTACTAGATCCCAGCAGCGAAGAGGGCGGGTCATATCACAGCAAATGGAAGCTAAGGTTGAATGTAAGTGAATCTGATATTTTAGAGAATTTAGAAAATATCTATTAGCATGATAAACCGAAAGGAAATACTAGCCAAAGCCAAACAAGATGGTGTCCCTCCGGATACCATTGATAAAGATTATGTGCTCGGGCATTTCCTTTATTCTTTATTTTCATTTGACTGGGCTCAGAAAACCTTTCTTTTTAAAGGTGGCACCTGTCTGCGGAAATGTTATTTTGAAAACTATCGCTTCTCAGAAGATATTGATATTACAGTCATTGATGATGCCTTCCAGTTAACCACCGGCCACATTAAAGCTGTATGTGAGCACTTGAAAGAAAGGGCGTCAATTGACACGAATATTTTGAGCTTCAGACCTATTTCACATAAAAACAAACAGGTGGGCTGGGATATTGAAATATGCTATTGGGGTGCAAATCATAATCCTTCTGAAACTCCCGTTTTTAGAAAAGATTGCCACACCAAAATCTATTGCGAATTGCGTTTTTTTGAGAAAGTGGTTTTTAAACATGAAATGCATGCACTGCTTCATTCTTACAGTGATGCTCATCAAATTGAAATACGTATTCCTTGCTATGGCTTACATGATGTATTGGCTGAAAAGCTGAGAGCACTTATTCAACGAAATAGAGGTGAAGCTAGAGATTATTTCGATTTATGGTATATCAAACAGCATAATGAACATATAAACTGGCAGGCTGTAAAAGATGCTTTTCTCGAAAAAAGTAGATTTAAAAATCTGGAATTCCATGGCTTTTCTGACTTTTTTGTGCCGAAAAGAATCAAACAAGTGGAAATAACTTGGGAACAACGCTTGAGCCATCAGTTACCGTTTTCTGTAAATAGAAAAGCGGTTTTGACAGAATTGGAATTATTTTTCAAAGAGCTTTTTCCGAATCAAGCATGAACGAGATTGCCGCACTTAGTAAGTATTTTTTGAAACAGACTTATTCATTTAACCCTATGATGATGTCTTATTGTCGAAACAACATTGAACACTTAATAAATAATAATTCTTACTTTTGTCGTGAAAAACATACAAATATATGAATGAATTGTTGTCTTATCACGACAATATTATTAAAAATACGCAAACAGAGCGGTTCAGATACCTCTATGATGAGATAGATTGGTCTGTGCGGATGATGGGCATTAAGGGACCTCGTGGTACAGGTAAAACCACCATGATGCTGCAATACATCAAGGGTAATTTTGAAACGGGTTCTCCACTCGCCTTGTATGTGACGTTGGAGCATCCGTATTTCTTTATTAATTC
>Ga0075117_1002376_pt1 | contig 10861 bp, 5 predicted proteins | sample AntAceMetag02UKJ_FD_69789 | JGI IMG/M metagenome (GOLD analysis project Ga0075117, IMG submission 69789) | Saline lake microbial communities from Ace Lake, Antarctica - Antarctic Ace Lake Metagenome 02UKJ | ecosystem: Environmental > Aquatic > Non-marine Saline and Alkaline > Saline | place... | reverse complement strand
GGAAGTTTTGCAAAAGAAAAACGAGAATGCCCGAAATGTAGCCAACCAAAGCATAGGGACTTATTTTCTTAAAGTACCAAAAGAAATCAATTTTAAGGATACCCATTATCGCTACTCCTGCAGCCGAGCCAATTATAAGAATGCTACCTCCCGTTCCGGCACAATAAGCCAGTAACTCCCAAAAGATATGGTCCTGAGCATAAATGTCTAAGCCATACATACCGATAGAACCTGCCACTAATGGAACATTGTCCACAATAGAAGAAAATATTCCTATGAGCGTGTTTATTATCCAAATGTCACCCACTTTTTCATCTAGAACCTGGGCTAGTTCTGTCAATTGACCGCCAACTTGAAGGGCCGCGACAGCAATTAAAATTCCAAGAAAAAATAAAATACTAGGGGTGTCTATTCTTACTAAAACCCCCGAAATAGAATACTTTCTTTTAGTCTCGTCTTCTTTCCTTCGATGTATAATTTCGGTGGCTATCCACATAACACTTAAGGCTAAAAGAATACCCATAAATGGGGGCAAATGGGTTATCGATTTAAAAATGGGCACAAATAAGAGGGAACCTACACCCATGAACATCACGGTTTTCTTTTCCCAAACTGGAATTTCATTGGATACTTTTCCTTTTTTTATTTCTCCAACATTTCCTTTTACTTTTCTAGAGATAAGTAGCAGTGGCACTAACAAACAGGCCAAACTAGGAATGAATAACTTTAAGATGATGTTACCAGCAGTTACACGCCCACCAACCCAAAGCATTATAGTAGTTACATCGCCGATAGGTGACCAAGCCCCTCCGGCATTGGCGGCTAAAATAACCATACCTGCAAAAAGCCAAAGGTCTTCTTTTTCTTTAATTAGCTTCCTTAACAAGGCTGCCATAATGATTGAGGTGGTAAGGTTATCCAATGCCGCACTCATAAAAAAAGTCACAAAAGACAAAATCCAGAGTAACTTTAGTTTGTTTTTAGAAGTGATTTTACTGGTTATAATATCAAACCCTCCATGAACATCCACTAATTCAACGACTGTCATAGCACCCATCAAAAAGAATAAAATCCCTGAAATATCTCCTAAATGATGTATCAGGCCTTCTTCTACAAATTCTAAGGCATTTTCTTGAAATGGTAGAAGTTCATTTACTCCCAAAACCAAAACAGTCCAAAGGGCAACCGCCGTGAATAGGGCAAATGCCGCCTTGTCAATTTTTAAGCTGTGCTCAAAGGCTATTCCGATATACCCAAGCACGAAAATTACAATCATTAAGATATACATGTCTTTGTCGTTAGGTTGAAAATTAGGGTTGCAATTTCTTAAAAAAACTCCCAAAGCAATGCTTTAGGAGTTTCTGATTTCATTCCCTCAAACATTCTAATCGTAATAAATCTTTTTTTTGCATCATTTAATTGAGGTAAACCTGATACTGTAAAATCACGCTACCTTTTCTGTCTATCTTTTCTCCTGAATTATTATAAAGGGGGCGGCTTTGATAAGCCGCTGTGAGTTTTGACGTTTGACCACTCAATAACCATGAAAAACCCAAATCTATGAAATTTAAACGGTCTTTAAGTCGCTCATAATTAGCATGCTGTAATGAAAGATAAGGCATAATAGTCGTTTTCCCAATCAGATTATCTTTAAGCTTATAACCTGCCTGGGCATAAAGCACATTTCCTGTTCCATAGGCCGGAAAATTGTTACCAGAACCATTTAATAAACCTTTATTGGTAGTTCCATTGGCGGGATTCATGGCACCAAGGTTTCGTATATAATTTGGTCCAAAGTTAAAATGAGTGAAATTTCCATAGAGGCTGATTGAGTTGCCTTTTTCATTTAGAGGTGCATCGTAATAAATGTCAGCGGCTAACTGCACCATATTTGTGCTCACTGTATCACTTAAAGTATTCCCAGAGTGCCACATGGCGTCTGGTTGAAATACGAATCCCGCACCAATGTTAAACACCTTTTTCTTTCCTAAATAGGTGCCTGTGGCATAAGGAGTCATATTAGATTCTTGGTCTTTAAATTGATACATAAAGTAACCGTTCCATTGCTTCTGGGCTGGAAGAGAAGAAAAACTTGACTGTTGAGATAGCGTGGCGTTATACCCTCCCGATTTTTGATAAGCCATTGGCTCTGCCATGGTTATGCGATAGTCTAGTTTGCCTAATTTACCTTTGGCATATACAGATAGCTTTCTCAAAAATTGGTCTGTGACATCATTGGTGCTTTGAAGGAAAAGTGGTGCATCAACACCTAGAATAGTTCCAACAGAGGGGGCAGAGAATCTTGACAAACCGCCCCATGCCGTGAGTCCCGCACCTACGCTTAGTTTCTTTTTATCTATGGCATATTCGCCGATGGCATCATGGACAAAAAAACCAAGTTTCCTATCCGCAATGGCACTGAAATTATTCTCGCCAAATTGAGAATAGAAGAAGACGCGGTCTGTTAATTGACCCATAAATTGAACACGGTATCTTCTGATTCCAATGTTCGTGCTATTTTCTTGAGAATAATCGAAGACCGTGCTGCCAGGGTTATTGTCTGTGTTTCTTAACCAAACTTGATTTAGCATGGTAAGCTTTACCCATTGAGAACCGTCTTCTTTCAGATATAATTTACCATCTTTTATGGCCTGGGCCTTAGCTATGTTTGCAAAGCAGATGGTGAATAAGAAGGCTAATAAAAATCGTATCGATTTCATGATATTGTATCTTATTATTTTTGATTTAAAGTAAGGATGAGGCTATCCTCATCCCTACTTTAAGTAATTTATCAGAGGCTTTAATTACTTCTTTCTAGCCGCTAACTCATGGCTCGAAACTGGCCTGTGTTGCTCCAATCCTATGATTTTTACAGTTCCTCCTTCTGCTGTATAGTCTTGCTCAAAATGGTGCAAATTCTCCATAACTGAGTGGTCAACTAACTTTGTGTTTTTCAAATCAATGGTAACATCAAAACCAGAAGGTATTGAATCAAGTTTGTTTTTAATGCCCAGATAATTAGTAAAGATGGCGGCCTTGTTTATTTCAATAAGGTATTTATTTCCTTCAAAAGAGACCACCGTAGGAGCTTTAAACAATGAGCGAATTGGAGTTCCATTAAATAGGTGAATGACTATTTTCAATAAAATACCAGCTCCAATTCCCACCAAAAGGTCTTCATAAAGTGTGAAGAAAATGGTTATGAGGAAGATGGCTAATTGCTCTTTTCCTATTTTGAAAGTTTGAACAAACTCCTTTGGATGAGATAGCTTTATACCTACCGTAATTAACATGGCAGCTAAGGCTGTATTTGGTATCAGCTCAATAAGGTGAGAAGCTAATAGCAAAAAGGAGAGTAAGAAGAAACCATGAAAGAAGTTGGACCAGCGAGTCTTTCCTCCGTTCTGAACGTTGGCAGAGCTACGGGCTACTTCAGAAATCATTGGAAGCCCTCCCAGAAATGCTGAAATTGTATTTCCAATTCCCACAGCAATCATGTCTTTATTTGGATCAGATTTTCTTTGATAAGGATCCATCATATCAACGGCTTTTACTGTTAGCAAAGATTCTAGTGAACCAACCAACATAAACATGACAATATATTTAACAAATGTTCCTATTTCAGACATCCCTCCAAAATCTACATTCCACTTTATACTGTCAGAGAGATTACCAATGTGAACTAATGCATATTCTGGCTCCGTATGCTGAAAATCCATCATGAGTTCGGCAGGGATGGCAATAAGTAGGACCACTAAAGGTGCTGGAATTTTACTTAAATAGGGGATTTTAGCACTCGCCCAGCTCGTCATAATCCAAAGACTTAATACACCAATTAGCGTTGCTTTTGGATCTAGGTGTCTTAAGAAATTGGGTATCTCTTTAAATAATTCAATCGGATCTAAGCCTTTAGTCATTGCCGGATCCACGTCTAGTAAGACTGGTATTTGTTTAGCAATTATTATAAGACCAATGGCGGCCAGCATTCCATGTATGGCAGACAGTGGAAAGAAATCCACCATTTTCCCAAGTTTAAAGACTCCGAATAGAATTTGGAAGATACCCGCAAAGACCATAGCACCTAGAGCTAAATGCCAACCAGCTTCGCCACCACCAAATTCATTCACAGCACCAGCTACGATTACTATCAATCCTGCTGCGGGTCCTTTAATACTTAACCTGGAACCCATAAAAAAGCTTACCAAAAGACCACCTATGATGGCCGAAACGAGACCCATAATAGGAGGAAACTCCGAAGCCTTTGCAATTCCCAAACTAAGGGGCATGGCCAGTAAGAACACCACAAAACCAGAAATTACATCAGAAGAGAAACTCTCTTTTAAGCCCGCCAAACCGTCTAAGGGTATCTTAAGTTTTTTGTTATTTATATTCATTTTTGTATTGATAAAATCGTTTTAAATTTATTTTGAGAGGCCAGAGGGCCCCGATATTTTGTTATGATGACCTGTGTGCTACTTCATGATAAGTTTTACGATGTGGCCCTAAGAATATTCTTGCGTAAATCCTTATGGCTGCAAATTCCAGCATGATGAAAGTAGCGGAACTGAATAGTAAGAGCAGTTTATGATTGTTTTCTATGTCTGAGAATAGAAGGTCAAAACCCAAGAAAGTAGGTGAAATAGGGAATCCAATAATGGTTAATGCACAAATCAAGAAGAATAGAGCTAAACGGGGGTGCTCATAAATGTGCCCATGAAATTCGTTAAGATTTATGCCATTTTCTTTTGAAATCACCCTTTTTAGCGATAGTGTTCCACCTATAAAGGCACCCGTACTGCCGCTTAAATAAAGCATGACCTGACTGAGGTCAAATGTATGCTGCTGCATGATAGAGAACATGAAAAATAGCTGGCTAAGTCCAATGAAATACCAAGCTCTCAAGGCAGATCTTCTTTCTGTCCATGCTATCATAATGGAGAAAAGGGCAAGCAATGAAGTAAACCCCGAAGTGAAGAGTAAGTCGAAATCTTCTGGCATCGGAATTATGAAATAATGAGCTATGTTAACGACCAGAACTAAGATAAGGACAGCTACCAGTGCTGGATGGCGTAAGAAATGAAGAGATTTTCCTAACTTTTTTAGCGGCCTCCATAGATAGGCATACCAGAGTTTATCTAAATCAAATTCTTTAACAGATAGAATGTAAAGTGCATTTCTCCAATTTGACGGGAGAAACCTTAAAGGCTGAGCTTTATTTGGGTTGTATTCAAATACTTGCTTATGAATCAGATAACTCATGGCCGACGGCGAGGTCAATATTTGATATGTTCTTAGGCATGCATTTGTGGCAAAATGAATTAGGGCCAAAATGTGCCAGCCTAAAGCAATTTCAATCATTATCAAACCAATATTGGCTATAGATGAGTAAGCAATTTGAGTCTTTGCCGTGGGCTGAGCCATGCCAATCAATGTACCGAGTACGGCACTTATCAGTCCCATAGCTATAATGCCGTATTTTGGGAAAACAAGGCCGTCCCATAAGGGATAAGTTCTTAGCAATAAAAACACACCAACGTGCACCGCAATGGCCCCATAAAAAATAGCCGATGACACGGTAGGCCCTTCAAATGCTCTTGGTAACCAAGTAGAAAAAGGAAACTGGGCAGATTTAACCGCTGCAGCAAGAATAAATAATATCGCTATCATAAGTCCCTGAAGTGGGTGAATATGAGTAGCAGCGTCAAAGACGAGGCTTTTATTGATAAAATTACTAAAAACAACGTTTTCTTGAAATAGGTGATGGCTAAACCAAATTCCACCTATCAAAGCAGCGTCACCAATTCGATAGAAAGTCAAAACTTTCATACCATTTTTAACTGGTAAATAACGGTCTCTGTAAAAAGCTATGAGTAGAAAAGAGGTAATGCCCACAATTTCCCATCCTAAAAAGAAGGTTTCAAAATTGCCCGAAAATATCAAAAGATTAAGGCCAAAATTGAAGAACAGAAAGTGATTGTAGAATCTCTGAAAACCGCTCTCGCGGTGCATATAAGTCTTACTGAAAACACTCACTAGAAACATCAGTATAGATGAAACAAGACTGAATACTGCTGTTAATTTGTCATAATAAAGGGTAAGACCAAAGTTGAACTCCTTATTACGATAAACTGAAAAAATGAATTGCTCTAAACTCTCAAAACCGTTTATGACCCAAAAAGCAAATAAAGATATACTGAGAATGGTCTGAAGAAAAAGACCTGTATTAGCGATTCCGCCGATCATTTTTTCTTGCCTGTTTTTGAAAGGTAAACTCCCCAAAAAGGTAATAAACGGAATTATTAAAAAGAGTATTAAACTTATTGACATGATACGTTACTTTCGATTTGGTAAATAGGTAAATTTTCAAAAGTGGCGTCCGTGATATGATTTGTTATCATTTCTGGAGCTTTCTCAAAAAGCGAATGAAGGTCTGTCACTACTTCTAAATTGACCACTTCGGCGTGGTAATGATTGAAATGACCATTCTGATAATAGTAAAACTCGCCCGTTTCTGGATGCAAAGCAGTGATATGAACCCACTCATTTTTATACCATTCGTACATGGCTTCCGAAGATTGAATTACCTTTAAAAGTACTTCAGGAAAGTGCTCTACAACCACCATTAAACGTACAGGGTCATGTGGCTCAATCATTTGCCAGGGTAAACCAGGCCGCAAATCACCGTCCGAACTATTGGAAACACCTATAAGGCCCATCACATTATGGGGTAATTTTGTGCCACAGCCTAGTTTTACGTTATCCACTCTGGAGAAATAATACTCTAGATTTATACCACCGCAAACTACCCCAATAGGAGCCATGACATTAGCCAAATAGGTGCCGTCTAGGTCTGTTCTATAGTCATAAGAGTTTAAGAAAGCTCTTCTATCAAGCATCAAATCTTTAGTGATAGATCTTCTGCCGACGATACAAAGGCTATTCGTTCCATGACCTAATTCTGGTCGAGGTTCAAAAATGGAAACAGATCTGTCTAGAATGTCTTTTCTTACTTTTTTGATATCCTGATTAGTATCAATAGATGAAAAACGTCTAGAACGTTCTTTGGCATTTAAATCTAAGGCATTCTCAAATTTATTAACTACATCATCATGTAAGCTCTGAAAGGCTGATGGCAAATCTTCCTCGAAATAATATTGAATGGTATCTGCCGCGGTATCGTGCATAGCCCCAATGAAAAAAGTACTTTCTGGAATTTGAATGCCTCTATTGCTTAGTTCTTTTCTTACCTCAGGCAAATTGGCCGCAAAGGCAAAAACACGGGCATTCGTAAATCCGGGTCTTCCGCTACATGCTCCACAATCGTGGGCTCCATGATGTGGGTTATTGGCACTGCTACTTCCGTGAGCCACCATATATACTATAGGGGAGAAGGTCTTTGTGAGGCCAATACCCAGAAGGAATTTCTCTATTCTGTCGCAAATTTCTGTTAAAGTGAAACCTATCTGAAGACCATCTTCTTTATCCTCAAGATTTTTATTAATAACGGTCAATTTGCTTCGCTTTGTCATGTGAGCAAAAGCATCAGAAATAGAAGGTTTCATTTTAGGCCTAAACAGCGTACGTGCTAATTCAGGTAAAGCCAGTAAACCCAAACCTAGGTTTTTGAGTGGATTCAAACTATGCGTTCCTTCATCAAACATCCTGTCATTATGTCCATGGTATTCCACGTCATATTCTTTGATAAGATATTTGGGAGTCACTGGTGCTGGACACAGCTTATCACCAAATTTTGCTCCGATTTGCTTGAAATAAAACTCTATGCCAAAGAAACCAGGAGCTCCCAAGGTTTCACATGCTGGAGCTACAAATTCAATGTGCCTTCTAATAGAACATTCTCTATCATCTATGCAGAAGATGGCTTGAAAGCTCGGCTTTTCTACTTCATTGTCCTTTAAGAGGTTGGTTTTGATTCCTTTTAGGACATCGTCATAATAGCTCCATTCAAAAGCATCCTGCCAAAGTGTTAGAATTTCATGCAGCTCCGTTGAAGGCGTTGGACCTAAGATTTTTGTGGGCGGTGTCTTACTATTAACCGCCAAAGGCTCCCAATGATCCCCGAGCTGCAAATAGAGCTGATCCAGTTCCATTAAAAGCTCGAAACGGATAATCTGAGCCAGCGTTATTTTTTTTCGAATCAGAAGAGCTTCTGGCATTTCATCTACAACGGCCACGATGCCGCTCCATCCTCTATGGCTAAAGGACATGTCAAAGAGGTATTGCTCAAAATAGGCTTCGTCACCCACCAATATTTTGAGTAAGCCTTCAATGCTCTTATTTTCATTATGGAAAATATTTTTGACCTTTTTGGTTTCGAAAAAGCTAAAGCCACTTTCTAATTCTAGCTGTTTTACGCTTTCATAAAACCCACCTTCATGTTCTGGAAAATTCCAGATAGAAATACCTTGGTCTAAATAGGCACAAAGTATTCTGAAAAAGAGCGGGTGCACCATAGAATCAAGGTCTATTTTGACCTGCTTTTTCCATTCTTGCCTAAATTGGCCTGTACGAGCCTTAATTTGCTCATCATAAGAGGTGAAGAGCATTTTTTCAATCCATTCCTTTGAAAGAGAAGGGCCTTTTCTGTCAAGAACTACGCGGTCTATGACATGCTCTTTAATTCTTCCAAGTTTATAAAGTCTACGAAAATCGTTTAATTGGAGGGTTACTTTATACCCAAAAAGCTCTGATGCACGAAAAATACCGTCATAGAATTTCTGGTTTTGAAAAGGGTGAAGTGTATTGTGATGTACAAAATCTTTGAGTGTCATTTGACCAGGCAAATAGTGCTTCAAATCATGAAGTACACGTGCTTCGTCATAAACAACCTCAGCTGTTTTTGATTTCATTATTATTACGTTTTGAAATGAGGAATTCAGCTTAAAAGCTGGAGATAAGGCCTCTTACGTCTTTTTAAAGACAATATCAGCCTAGAATAACATGTGGATTATGGCCTAATTTCGAAGGTTTTCGAAAATAATATAAAGGCGTGAAAAAACGGAGTCAAACTTTCCGTTATTTAGAATTAAACGGAGTTGACTAGACCTTGAATGTTGAAAATGAAGTGATTGAAGAGCGTTGGAGAATAAATCGGATAGGTTAGAAAGGTCTTTTAACGTAATGTCTCCATCTTCAGAATCTTCCTCTACTTCTTGAGAATCTTCTAGCTGCCAAATAAATTTGCAAAAAGAATTAGATTCTTCTTTTTGGCTTACACTAAGTTCGTTTTGAAAATCAAAAGACGGTAACGAGAGAAAATACGGACTTGAAATGGAGAATCCAAGTGCAAAAATAAGCAGTGTTGCTGTGTACTTTCTGAGTTTCAAAGCCTTGTTTTAAATAATGGAACAAATGAAATAATAATATTAAGTGATGATCTATATGACTAATTAAAATTTATTAAGAATTAATAGAAACTTTATTTAATGCTAGAAATTGTTAGATAAATGAAAAGTAGTTCAATCTTATCACTTCTTCATGACAGAAAAAGATCATTGCCGCGATGAGGATAGCCGAAATGCTGGGACAAAATAGAGTCGGTCCAAAGTTTTAGAGGCTCACCCAAAATTGTTATCGAGGCCCTTAGACCAAAAGCCCACTATTTTCTATATTTTCGACCAATGAAATCCTTGAAACCCAAAGAATCCCTCAATAAAGCCTTTCTAAAAGTTAAACCCAAGCGTACGGAAATTGAGGTTTTTAAGGCCAATCTCATTAGGCTGATTGATGATTCTGCTCAGAATGCAGAACAACATGAGGAGTTTCATAAAAATCTAGTAAGTACTTTTTTGAATAAGACTTACTATGAGGGAGTGCATTATATCAATATCCATAACCGCCAAGATTTAGTCATCCACAATGATAAGACCGCGAAATCTTCTGTTGGCGTAATAATAGAGACCAAAAAGCAGGGGAACAAAACGGAGATGTTGAGAAAGGATAAGCTCAATGTCAAGGCTTTACATGAAGTTTTACTCTATTTCTTACGGGAAAGATTCCAGCATAAGAATCTAGAAATTAAGTACTTGGTAGTCACTAATGTGCAAGAGTGGTTCATTTTTGACGCACAGCTTTTTGAAAAATTATTTGCCGAAAACAAGAACCTTGTCAAGCAATTTGAAGCTTTTGAAAACGGAACTTTGGGAAGTTCTAAGACAGAATTTTTCTATAAGGAAATAGCCGAACCGTACATACAAGAAGTGCTAGAAAGTTTGGACTTTACTTATTTAGACCTGAACGATTACAACAAACCACTCCGAAACGAAGACAAAAAGGACGATAAAAAGCTGATAGCACTTTACAAATTGCTTTCGCCTGAACATTTATTGAAACTCCCTTTTGCGAATGATAGCAACAGCCTTGACAAGAAATTCTACAGCGAATTGCTCCATATTATAGGACTAGAAGAAACCAAAGATGGCGGTAAAAAGGTAATTGGCAGAAAAAAAGATGGAGAAAGAAATGCTGCGTCTTTATTAGAAAATGCTATTATACAGCTAGATAGCCTAGATAAACTAAGCCGATTAGAAAACAGATCACAATACGGTAGCACCACCGACGAAGCCCTTTTTAATGTAGGGCTAGAGCTAGCCATTACTTGGATAAATAGGATTTTGTTTTTGAAGCTTTTAGAAGCTCAGCTCATTTCTTACCACAATGGAAATAGAGATTACGCTTTTTTGAGTTTTGATAAAATCAATAATTATGATGACCTAAACAGTCTGTTTTTTCAAGTATTGGCTAAAAAGCCAAATGAAAGAAACGAAGACGTAAAAGAAGCCTTTGCCCGTGTTCCGTATTTGAATAGTTCGCTTTTTGAACCTAATGAAATGGAGCATAAGAC
>Ga0075117_1002374_pt1 | contig 10865 bp, 11 predicted proteins | sample AntAceMetag02UKJ_FD_69789 | JGI IMG/M metagenome (GOLD analysis project Ga0075117, IMG submission 69789) | Saline lake microbial communities from Ace Lake, Antarctica - Antarctic Ace Lake Metagenome 02UKJ | ecosystem: Environmental > Aquatic > Non-marine Saline and Alkaline > Saline | place... | reverse complement strand
AGCAATACCTACCTGGCAGGGGAAACCCTCAATATCGACGCTTTCAATCTCAGTACCCAACCTGGTGTGGTGGGCGAAGCGGCCAGCTTTAGCATCAATAGCAGCGGTAAGACCTTCGAATTGAACCTGTCGCTGAATGAAAGCAGCGCCTCAGCTACTGAATCGCAGATCAAACTGGCTTACCGCGGTATGGCGATGGAACGAGTGACGGCACAGATGAAAAGCAGTGGCGATTACCTCAAGGGTGGCACCGTTGACTATTCCTTAAATGGTGCCTTTCGCGTGGCCAACGGTAGCTATATTGAGTTGCCACTTGAGGCCCGTTTGCAGGGCGTCACCTTGCAGTTACCCAAGGTGCAGGCGGTGGTCCTCAATGATTTCCCCGTGGTGGCCCTGCTTCAAGGACCCATCAATAATCCCAGGGTGAAGTTCGATCACAAGGCCTTCATGGACGCCTTGCGCAAACGGGGCTTCGATGCGGTACTCGACAGCTACAAGGCCCAGTTAAAAGATGAAGTGAATACGCGGGTAGAGAAGGAAAAAGAGAAGCTGGTGGATGGTGCCAAGGAAAAGATCGGCGAAAAGGTGGGCGAGCAGGTAGGCGACAAATTGGGTGACCAGCTGGGCGGGCAACTGGGCGGATTGCTCGGCGATAAAAAGTCAAAGGAAGCAGCACCAACAGACGGCAGCGCTGAGCCAAAAGAGGCCGAAAGCAAACCAGACGTGGGCGGCCTCTTGGGTGGCCTGCTCAAGGGCAAGGACAAAAAGAAAGAAACCGAGGAGCCCCCCGCAGAAAAGCCTCCCGAACATTAATATAGAGACATGAGAGGAGGCCTTTATCCTCTCATGCTTTCTTGTTATCCTGGCAACCTGGTGAAAGAGAGCAAACAGGCTGGGAGGCTCCATTGGAGATTGAGTGGCATAAAATTTGGCAGGAAGTACTCGATAAACACCTCCCATTACTTTCCGGCAAGGAAGTTGAAATGGGGGACCGCGAGTTCTCCCGCCAGATTCGGCTTGATTATTATTTCCAAGCTAAAGATCGCCAAAATCAGGTGGCCAACGCGCCACTCTGGTTTTTGAAAAAGTACAATGTGATGGAGTTTAAGGGTCCCGATGAGGATTTAAGCCCCGGTCAGGTTCGTTATTATGCAGGGCGAGCACTGGTGGTGGAGGGTATTCAAGCGAAGCCCTCTCGTGTGGGTGAGGTCACCTTGACCATCATGACCAACCGTTTACCCAAAAATGTATTGGCAACGCGGGAGTTCGCATTTGAGCGGGTGACGCCCTGGCTGTATCACTCCACGTGGATAAAGCACATGGACATTTATGTGTTCGTGATCTCGAAAACACGGGGAATCGAGGCAGGCGATGGTATGGCTCTTCTGCAGGCACTGGATGGTAATCCCAGGTACCGTATGGAGACCTGGCACTTCCTTATGAAACAAAATTTTGCAAACACAGCAGACTTAAAACGTATTATTATGAAGATAGACAAGGAGGTAGGCATGAGTTTAGCAGATGAATTCCGCCTTGAAGGCGAGATAAGAGGCGAGATAAGAGGCGAGATAAGAGGCGAGATGAAAGGCGAGCTCAAAGGACTCTTGAAAATGCTCCGGTTCGTTCCTTCTTCACAGCGGACTCGTTTGGAACAGGCAATTGCGGCCGTAGAGACCCACGAGCAGTTAGAGGAATTGGAGGCGGAAATCTACGCGTTCTTCCAAGAAAGCGCCTAGGTTCCAGTATGGACCCTTTGTTACTGCCTCATCGTTCCGCAGCTCCAGCATTCCGTGAACTGCCCTTCCAGGGTTTCGGCACAGTTGCTGCAAGTCCACCCGCTGGCGTCATAGATAACTACCGTTCGCTTTTTGATGACCTCTAACGCCCTTTTGCGGTCCTCTGCATGGGCAACCCACAGCTCCGGCGGGTTCAGCAGCGGCGGAACCTCGCCCATGGCAGCGCCCACCGGGTTTTCGTTTTTGGTGTAGCAGGGGATACCCGCTTCAAGTAAGCTCGTTCTCAAGAGTTCCAACATGGCAAGGTCTGAAGTGGTGTGAACGCGATACAAATAGCTTCTCCAAGAGGGGATTCCAGCGTTTGCCGGTTAAGACTTAATCGGCAGGCTTACAATTAATACGTCAAAAAAACATCAATGCTTCATTTCCTTTTCATTCCTGGTTCATGATGCCTTCACATTGACCGTCTAAATTTGTGGATAGACAGACCGGCACACCCGGCACGAATCAAGGAGGCGAGCATGGACAAGTTAATGATTACAGGTGGAGGCCCTTTGCGGGGCGAAGTTTCCGTAAGTGGTGCCAAAAACGCGGCATTGCCCGCCCTTTGCGCCGCCCTGCTCAATGACCAGGTAACCGAGCTCAGTAATATGCCCCAGGTACAGGACGTCTACACCATGTGCAGACTACTTGCCGGGCTGGGCATGCGCATCACCAGGCGCCCTGGCAGTGTGTGCCTCGACGGCAGCGGCCTCTATCACGGCGTGGCCCCTGCCGACCTTGCTCAATCCATGCGTGCCTCCATCCTGGTGCTGGGTCCCTTGCTTGCTCGTCTCGGCCATGCCCGTCTCAGCTTGCCCGGCGGTTGCGCCATCGGTGCCAGGCCCGTTGACATGCACCTGGCCGCCCTTGAGCAGATGGGCGCCGAAATCATCGTGCAGGAAGGCTATATCGAAGCCCGTGCCAGCCGCCTAAAGGGTGCCGATATCCACTTTGACAAGGTGACGGTCACCGGAACCGAAAACATCATGATGGCTGCGACACTCGCACAGGGCGTCACTACCCTGCGCAACGCTGCCCGTGAACCCGAGGTAGTGGACCTGGCGGAGCTGCTGATTGGCATGGGCGCTCAAATCAGCGGGCACGGCACAGACACCATTGTAATTTGCGGCGTGAAGAAGCTGCATCGCGTAACCCACGCCATCATTCCCGACCGCATCGAGGCCGGTACCTGGATTTGTGCCGCCGCCATCAGCCGTGGCCATGTAACGGTCAATAACCTGCGTCCTGACCACCTGGGTGCCTTTCTCGACGTGATGAAGGCCGCAGGGCTACCCATGAAGGTGGGCCGCGATAGCGTGGAGGTTCTCCCACATAAGGGCCTTGTAGCTGTGGACATCACCACCTTCCCCTATCCTGCCTTCCCCACCGATTTACAGGCTCAGGTTATGGCCACCTTCACACAGGCACGTGGCGGTAGTCTGGTCCGCGAAACCATCTTCGAGAATCGCTTCATGCACGTGGCCCATCTTCAGAGCATGGGTGCAGACATCGAAATCCAAGGTAACCGTGCTCTCGTCAGTGGGCCCGTGCGCCTCGTGGGAGCTCGGGTGAAGGCCACGGACTTACGTGCCTCCGCCAGTCTGGTACTCGCGGCACTGGTTGCGGAGGGCCAGACCATTATTGGCGATATTTACCACCTGGATCGTGGGTATGCGCAGCTGGAACAAAAGCTTCACGGTTTGGGCGTACACGTGCGCAGGCTGACTAGCTTGCGGGTAAACTCGGTTAAAGTGCCTGTTTCGTTCAAGGCCGCGGAGCTGCGATATTGCTCCACGGCGAGTTGAGGGCATGTTCATACAAAAGAGCCAGGCATCATCGTCAACTGAAATCATGGTCAGGCTTAGGGGCTGGGGTCACTTTGGGGTTGACGCAAGCAGATTTTAGCAGCACTGGTTTTGATAGAGATGGCTTGAATTCCTCTCAAAAGACCTTGACACAGCTTAGGGGCAAGTGTTACTTTTCATGGTCTCTACGCTGTAGGGGCTTTTCATATGTAGACACGTAGCTCAGGGGTAGAGCACTACCTTGACATGGTAGGGGTCGGCGGTTCAAAACCGCCCGTGTTTACCAAAACTTTGTCTTGAAGATGGCATACGTGCCTGGAGGTGTTTTGAGCAAGAAAAAGGATACAATTCGAATCAATGAAATGATTCGCGCTCGTGAAGTTCGTGTCATTCGAAGTGATGGCGAGCAGGGAGGTATTCTTAGCTTCAGTGAAGCTTTGGCACTCGCGACCGGCGCGGGTTTGGACCTTGTAGAAATCTCGCCTAATGCAGAACCTCCCGTTTGTAAGGTCATGGACTATGGCAAGTTTAAGTTTCAGCAAGCGAAGAAAGCCAAGGATGCAAAGCTCAAACAAAAGCAGATCCAGGTCAAAGAGGTCAAATTTAAGCCTAGAATTGATGAACATGACTTTCAGTTCAAGTGCAAGCACATTAAACGCTTTATTGAACATGGTGACAAGGTACGTGCTTTCGTTCACTTCCGTGGACGTGAAATGACACACCGCGAGATCGGTATGCGCATTCTAAACCGTATTCTTGAAGACATGGGTGAGACAATTCTCGTGGAAAAACGCCCAGGTATGGAAGGCAACCAGATGGCCATGTACCTGATCGGTGTTGAATCCGTCAAAAAAGCGCCAAAAGCTGACACTGATTCTAGTTCTGAAACTGTAAGTACCAATTAAAAACTAAAGAGGTTCACCGTGCCAAAGTTAAAGACGCACCGTGGTGCCGCCAAACGTTTTAAGGCTACCGGTACCGGCAAAATCAAGCGGGGACGTGCCTATTCCAGCCACATCCTCACCAAGAAAAATGCCACCCGCCGCCGCCGTCTCCGCTCAGGTGCACTTGTGCACAGCGGTGACATGAAACGTGTTAAGGCGATGTTGCCCAACCTGTAAATTATGTTTGACAGCATTTCCGTTGTCATACACCTGTTCTGCCGGCTACAACCCCGCCGTCAGGATTCGGAAAATCATTAAACGTAGGAGAAGACATTATGTCTCGCGTAAAAAGAGGGACCAAGAGGCGTCTGAAGCGTAAAGGCTATCTGACGATCACCAAAGGATTCTTTGGTTTCAAGAAAAATTTGTACCGTTATGCTCGTGAAGCTTCGCACCGTGCGCTTGCCTTTGCATACCGTGACCGCCGTCGCAAAAAGCGCGATTTCCGCAAGCTCTGGATCACGCGGATCAACGCCGCTGCGCGCCTCAACAACATGAGTTACTCCGTTTTCATCGGTGGCTTGAAGAGGATTAATTGCGAATTGGACCGTAAGGTTCTCGCTCACATGGCCGTGTTTGACCCACAGGGTTTTACGTCGATCGTGCAACGCGTGCAACAACTCTGATTCAACCCTGTCGGTAACTAACCGGCAGGTGCATTATTATAGGGAAATATTTTTTTGTTTCCCGTAGAATCTGGGGGGAGTCAGTTACTGACTTCCCCTATTTTATTTTACAAGGGTGGGCGCTATGGATCTGACCCAATGGCATCTGGAAGAACACATTGCCATCTTTCGTGAGGCGTTGGCCGCGGCCAGCGATCCCGCTGACTGGGAGGCCCTGCAAGCGTCCTATGTCAGTAAGAAAAATGGTATGGTGGGCAAACTCCTGACCGCACTGCGCGATGTTGCCCCAGAACACAAACCCCGTCTGGGTAAAGAGATCAACCTTTTTAAAAAGGAAGTTGAAGCGGCCATTAAAACGGGCATCCCCCGCAAGTCCGCCAGTGCCCATGCTGGTCTGGATCTCACCCTGCCCGGTGTTAAACCGGATCTCGGCGGTCTGCACCCGCTCACCTTGATGCAACGGGAAATGGTGGGCTTTTTTGTACAGCTGGGTTACGACGTCTCGGACGGCCCGGAGATTGAGACAGACTTCTACAACTTCGAAGCGCTCAATACTCCGGCAGATCACCCGGCCCGCGAAGACGCAGACACCTTTTACACCAATGATGGTCGTGTTCTGCGCACGCAAACCTCAGGCTGCCAGATTCGCTACATGCAAACGCACACGCCGCCCTTCCGCATGGTTGCGCCCGGCAAGGTTTTTCGTCGCGATGACGACCCCACTCACTCTCCGATGTTCCAACAACTGGAAGGTCTGGTGATTGGCGAAAATATCAGTTTCTGCGACCTGAAAGGTACGCTGGAAGCCTTTGCACGCTACATCTTCGGCGAGCAAACCGTCATTCGTCTGCGCCCTAGTTACTTTCCTTTTACGGAGCCCTCGGCGGAAGTAGACGTCTCCTGTCCCTTCTGTGATCGTCATGTGCCGGAAGCGGCGGATTGCCGCGTCTGTAAAAACACCGGCTGGCTCGAAGTGCTCGGCAGTGGCATGGTGGATCCGGCGGTACTCGAAGCGGTGGGTTATGACAGCGAGAAATGGACGGGTTTTGCCTTCGGTATGGGCATCGAACGCCTGGCGATGCTCAAGCACCGCGTTCCTGACCTACGCTATTTCTACCAAAACGACCGTCGGTTCCTTGAACAATTCAAGCTGGGGTAAGCCACATGTATTTCTCTTATGATTGGGTGAAACAGTACCTGCAAAACGCGCCGACCCTGGAAGAGGCTGCGGCCTTTATTAACAGCACAGGTTTGGAAACGGAAATCGAAAACGATGGCTTGGAAGTGGAACATACGGTCAATCGCCCGGACGCCATGTGTCACTTTGGCATTGCTCGCGAATTACACACAAAAGCGGGTTGCGGCCTGATTGAGCCACCTGTGTTCAACGGTGAGCTGCCCCATCTGGAAGGCTGGGTGATCGAAAGTGACGACGCGGAGCATTGCCCGCGCTACCTGGGCCTGTTGGTGGAAAACGTCAAGGCCACGCCCTCACCGGCCTGGTTACAGGAACGGCTTGCAGCCATCGATCAAACTTGTCATAACCTGCTGGTGGACCTCACCAACTTCCTGCTTTGGGAATTTTCCCAGCCCACCCATGCCTTTGATGCAGACAAACTACGCGGCAACCACATCCGTGTGCGTTTCGCCACCAAGGGCGAGCAGTTGACGACGCTGGATGGTAGGGATCACGAGGTGGAAAACCTGCTCTGTATCACAGATGACGGCGGACCAATTGCCCTGGCCGGAGTGATGGGTGGGAAAAACTCGGAAGTGGATGAGAACACCACCCGGCTTCTTTTGGAGCTGGCGATGTTCCGCGGCTCCACCGCGCGTCGTACGGGCAAGGCAGTTAATATTCACAGCGACGCTCGTCACCGCTATGAGCGCGGAGTGGACCAGGAACACATGGAACGTGTGATTCGACGCTTCGTCTACCTGTTACAACAGGAGCAACCGCAAGTGAGGGTGATTGGCCTGCTGGACATGAACCTGAAACCCTTCGAGCGCGGGGAGGTTCACCTGCGCCGCACACAGTTGGATCGTTTGCTGGGCATTCATCTGGAAGACGCCGAAGTGCTGAACCTGCTGGTGGCCATGGATTTTCGACCGGAAGTTACGGAAGCTGGGTGGCGCGTAGCGACACCGGGTTTCAAGGTGGATGTGCATCGCGAAGCCGATGTGATTGAAGAGATTATTCGTTTCGCAGGTCTGGATCGCCTCAGCGCGACCTTACCTTCTGCGGGTGGATCGGATTATAAGCCGGACCCCTTGCTGGTGCACGAAAACGAGGCGCGGGAAACGTTACGCGCCATGGGTTTGCAGGAAGCTATTACCTTTGGCTTCAGCAGTGTGGAAGCTGATAGTGCCATTGCCTGTGCCTATGAGCCGGTGACCCTGCGCAATCCGATGTCGAATAAACAGGCGGTCATGCGTCGTAACCTGCTGCCCAACCTGTTGGAGTGCGTACGCAACAATCAGGCGCGCGGATTGGCCAATTTGGGCCTCTTCGAAATTGGTCACACCTTTGCGGCGGAAACCGAACCGCACCATCTGGCGGTGGCACTTGCCTTTGGTAAGGACCAAAACCACTGGTGGGGCGATTTGGGCGTGCATCCCTTCTATCGTATCAAAGGGGTGTATGAAACATTGGCCAGGAAGCTGGACTTCTCTGAGTTGGAGTTAAGACCACAGGCTCCCACCTGGCTGAAGCCCGGTGAGGCGCTTGGCATTTGGCGCAAGGACGTGTGTCTGGGTGGACTGGGCACGGTAGCGGCGGATCTCGCCGAGCGCTTTGAGCTGGGTTCCAACCCTGTAGTTCTTGAAATGGACATTAGCTTCCTTCACGGCGTGGGTCAACCCGGCGTGCGGGTGGGCAAGCTGTCCAACCTTCCGTGCATGAAAATCGACCTTGCCTTTGTGCTCAATAAAGAACATGCTTATCAACAGGTAAGCGACCATATTCACGGCTTGGATCTGCCCAACCTGGAATCACTCTGGCTGTTTGATGTCTACGAAGGCAAGGCGCTTGAGAAGGATCAGAAGTCGCTTGGTTTTCGTTTCCGTTTCCGCGCGAGCGATCGCACGCTGACTTCGGAAGAGGTGTCAGCGGTAATGGGAAGTGTGAGAGACTCTGTCTGCCAGCGCTTTGGTGCGACCATCAGGATGTAATGCCATGGGCCCGTCTCTTGAAGAACAACTGAACACACTGATTGGGGAGTACCGTCGTCTGAAAACGGCGGCAGTCACTATGAATGCGCGTTTTCAGGAACAGGACGAGGCTCGGGCTCAACTAGAGGAAGATAATCGCGTATTGCGGGCGACCATTGATGAACTTAATGTGGATCGTTTTTCCCTCAAACGCTTGAAGGACGAACGCAAGGCTGTGCGACGAAAGTTAGGCACGGCACTGGAGCGTCTGGATGCTTTGGAGATGGAGGTGAGCGGTGGCGAACAGTGAATCTCTGGGCAACGAAACTGTGACCGTTGAGATCCTTGGCAGAAACTATACGTTGCGGGCACAAAAAAACATCGACTATGTCCAAAGTCTTGCTAAGATAGTAAATGACAAGATGGTGGCGGTTGAGAAGAGCACCAATACCATCGACTCGGTCCGGGTTGCCGTCCTGGCTGCCCTGAACCTCGCGGATGAGTACTTTACAAGTCGCGAAACATACGAACGCCGGATTCAATCCCTGGAGAGCGAGAGAGATCGCCTCAGAGATTTGATCCAAGGAGCACTGACAGAAGGACAGATCAAAACCCTGCCTGACGCGTGATGACGAAAGCATTGCGGAACCAAGTAGTTAATTCGGGAACCGAAACCGTAGGTTGTGTGCATGCCCTCTTGCAGGGAAGCCTAATATCTACGAGGAGGTGCCCACCTGTCTAAGGCAGGTTTTCATTGCCGTAGACACACGGTTTTGGCGGGGCCCACACTTTTGGGAGATCTGTTCTTCTGTTATTCCTTTGTTAAGTGCGATCCAGAGAGGTTGAAATGAACGAGAAAGCTTCTGGATCCATTCGTGTTGTTGCTGTGGGTGATGTTGTTGGACGGCCCGGTCGCCAGTTTTTGCGCGACGCCATTCCCACACTTAAGCAAACCTGGGACTGGGATGCCCTGATTGTGAATGTGGAAAACGCAGCGGGCGGCTTTGGCATGACGCCGGAGACCTATGCGGAGTTCCGCAAGATGGGCATTCACTGCATGACTTCCGGGAACCATATTTTCGATAAAAAGGGTTACGAAACCTGGATGCATAAGGCAGATCTGATGATTCGTCCGCTCAACTGGCCACCAGGCGTACCGGGCGAAGGTTCGATGATCATTGAGTTACCGGGCGGCGTGAAGCTGGCGGTGCTCAACCTGATTGGCCGCACCTTTATGAAGAGCTATGACTGCCCCTTTCGCGCGGCCGATACACGGCTGGCGGAGTTACAGGCGATCACGCCCTTGATTCTGGTGGACTTCCACGCGGAGGCCACCTCTGAGAAGATGGCCATGGGTCACTTTTGTGCCGGACGCGCCTCTGCTGTCTGGGGTACGCACACCCACGTGCCCACCGCCGATGCCCGCATCTTTGCGGGACACACCGGTTATATTACAGACCTGGGCATGACGGGTTCCTACGACTCGGTAATTGGCATGAAGAAGGAGCCGGTCATCGAAGGTTTTATTACCTTGGACCGCACCCGCTTTGAGGTGGCCAAGGACGATCCCCGGCTGGCTGGCTGTGTCTTTGACATTGATATCGCTACGGGTCGCTGCCTGTGGTTACAGGGTATCTTCATCTCCCAAGCAGACCTGGTAGAACCCGCCCAAGCATAGCTGGCAGGAAGGGTCATTTAATTATTTAGCTGCCTGGGACGGCAGTAAAGGCATCGTCTAAATTGGCGACGAGTGCCTCCGCATTTTCAAGGCTGAATACGATCGGTGGTTTGATCTTGAGCACATTGTCCATGGGCCCGTCTGTGCTCATCAGGATACCGCGTTCCTTCATTGCGTTTACAATCCAACCGGCTTCCGCCGTGGCCGGTTCCAGGCTGGTCCGGTCCTTCACAAGCTCCACGCCAATGAATAGCCCCAGACCGCGGACCTCGCCGATGAGTGGGTATTTCAAGCCCAGTTTCTTGAGTTCACTCAGGAGGTATTCACCCACTTGCCGGGCATTTTCCTGTAAGCCTTCCTGTTCAATTACATCCAAGACGGCCAGGCCTGTGGCACAACTGACGGGGTTACCGCCGAAGGTATTGAAGTACTCCATGCCGGTTTTGAAGGAAGCGGCGATTTCAGCGGTGGTCACCACTGCTGCCATGGGATGGCCGTTGCCGATGGGTTTGCCCAAGGTGACGATATCGGGCACCACGTCCTGGGTCTGAAACATCCAGAAGTGGCTGCCTGCCCGGCCGAAACCCACCTGAACCTCGTCTGCGATACATACCGCGCCTGCTTGACGGGCCAGGGCATAGGATTCGCGTAGATAGCCTTCCGGTAAGATTACCTGGCCACCACAGCCGAGAGCAGATTCCGCAATAAACGCTGCCGCACCGCCAGACTCGCCAGCAGCAGCCAGGGCCTCGCCTACGTAGGCCGCATAGGCCTTGCCGCTGTCTGGACCCATGCCCTTATGGGCGCCACGGTAGGGGTCTGGCATCAGCGCTTCGAATACGTGGCGTGGTCTGCCCTTACCGCCCTTGCGGTCGTATTTGTAG
>Ga0075117_1002361_pt1 | contig 10906 bp, 10 predicted proteins | sample AntAceMetag02UKJ_FD_69789 | JGI IMG/M metagenome (GOLD analysis project Ga0075117, IMG submission 69789) | Saline lake microbial communities from Ace Lake, Antarctica - Antarctic Ace Lake Metagenome 02UKJ | ecosystem: Environmental > Aquatic > Non-marine Saline and Alkaline > Saline | place... | reverse complement strand
AAACCGCTTGTTGGAAACATTTCTTCGCGGTAACGGTAGTTGGCGAAGGCTCCCGGTTTTCGCACGAGTGAATCGATGATGTGACGATAATTGATCGCCGCCAGCTTCTTCCCGACCAGTCTCGGCATGGTCTGAATGACGTGTCCGTGATGAGTCACCGTGATCTGTTCGGCCCCGATGCGAAGGTCGACGTGCTGGCCGATCAGACGACTGGGAACCGAATACGTATTCGTTCGCACGTTGATCGTGCTGCTGGAACTGACCCGCACATCTTTCATGCTGCCGTCGGTGTCGAGCCGATCATCAGGCAATCGATTCAGATGAGCGACGTCATCAAGTCCGCATAACGCGTGGTCAGTTCGCGGCGACTGGTGTGATTTCGCACGGCCGCCGCCAGCGAATCACTGCGATGTCGCTCGGGCACACCGCCGAATTCCCAGAACGCTTTTTGAATGCCGGCACTGAGTGCTTCGAACGATTCCGAAAAACATAACGACACACTTTCGACGTTGCTGTACGTCAGCACGCAGTGATAAAACGTGTGCTCAAATCGCTGCCCGGCGATCTTCACGCCAAGCTCATTGCAGACCGTGAAGTCACTCGCCGCCAGTCGCCCGGGATGATGATTCTGACGAAAGAAAACCGTCTTGCCCCGTCCATGCAGACTTCGCCATTTGGCGACCCGCCGTTCAAATGTGCGGCGCGTCGAATCCGGGAAATCACCCGCGTGAGTCTCCTGCAACCATTCAAACAATGTCTTCGCTTTGAGACGAGGCTCGGTTTCGAGTCGCTCCTGAATTTCGCCCCACACGTCTTCGAAAGGATCGGTCCGAGTCCGATACTTTCGAGACGCGTTCTTCTGCGACGGCAGTCCATCGTCGTCGCGGTATTTTCGTGCCGAGTTCTCGCTCATTTCCGCCATCCTTGCCGAATCGACCAGAGTCCTGCCCATCCCGAGCAACCGCCGAAGTTCCTTGACGCATCCATCCTTGACCATCGTAACCTCCATGAAAATCCGGAGTTACAATGATCCACAATTCAATCTCACGCGGGAATTCTAATTGTCGCTGAGTCAGAACCGCGCCTCTGATGCTCAAGCAGCACACTCAGCAACCGGCACTTCTAATTGTCGCCAACCGGAAAAACCAATTGTCGCGGAACAGCAACTTCGGAACACTAAACATTGGGCGCACATCAAACGGCATTCGGGCGCTCGCGGATCAGATTCTGCACGGCGTCACCGAAACACAACTTGACTACTTCGGAGGTGCTCCGGCGTTGGATCCGCAAACGGGAACGCTTGAGATCGATGGCGACCCAGGCATGGGCGGCCCCGTCTACGACGCCGCGTTTGACATCATCGGCGAAACGCGACTGGTGCCACTGTGTTCGCATGTCGAAGGCAATGGAGCAAACACTAAATACACAATTGTGGGTTTTGCCGGGGTCAGAATTGTTGACACCAATAAACGCGGCAGTGACAAGTACGTCAATGTACAACCGGCAAACGTAATGCACGATACCTTTGTCACAGGGGATTCCGGGTTTGAGAAATGGGGAGCGATTTCTGCCCCGCAGCTAACGAAATAGGTGGATGATTTGAATATCGTAAACTCGACACCGGAATAAGGCACAACCGCAACCGAACACTGTGCCAACGATCTTGATTTTCATCGCAATATTCTCCTGTACATCCGGAGTGCATTTTTCCCCTGGGCCGGTAGACGCACCTTCGCGTTTTCCAACATAGTCAGACCGTCCGATTCTTCTTCTGAAAGGTCGCAATGGCGGATTCCACGGAAACGGTACATCCGCGCCATGGCGCGATTGCAGGAGGTGATGGAACGCAGCGCATCGAATTACAGGGGAACGGCTCCCTGTATTAACTGACTCTGCTGAGGAAGCAGTCGCAGGGACAGACCCGGAATTCGAACTGGCAAACGTCGACGTTACGATATCGCAACCACGGACTGAGCACGTTGCCGAATGTTAAGCTCAACGCAGCAGTGTGCTTGATCTAGTCCGCAGGCTTACACAGGCGACGCATGAGACGCGTCAGACCGGGACGTGGATCCGCGAAGTCAAAACCGGGAAAGCAGTGCCGCCGCATTACGCTGCTCAGCCAGCCAGCCAGCGTCAGATCGCCGCTTCGCCGCAGCTCAAGGAACGCTTTGAAATCTCGCATTGGATCCCACAACGTCAATCCGTCGCGAAAGTCGTCCAGCGGTGGCAACGGAAGTCCGGTCAGGCGATTGTAGACCAATGCACCGAGGTCCATTCCGGCACGAGCAACGAGACCGTTGGCAGCCGTAAACCGAGCATTGCATTCGATCAGTTTCAACACGCCATCACGAGCGTCGTATTTGAATTCGGCATTTGCCAGACCCTTCAGCCCGACATGGCGAAACAGTCTCACAGCGTGCTCTTTGACATCCTCAACATGATCCGTGATGTGGTACGTCGCGAGTCCCATATTTACCGGATACCGGCGAATGATTCGTTTCGTGAAATCGAATGCGGTCTGGCCGTCTTCATCCAACCAAGTGTAGTAGCTGCAAAGTTGCGTGTCCGGTCCGGGAATCTTTTCCACTAACAGCACATCAATGTTCGCATCGGCCGCGACCGTGAATGCCGCACCCAGCTGCTCAAAGTTATCGGCAACGATGAACTTCGTGCGGAACTTCTGCTGAAACACGTGGGATAGGATGGGTTTTACAATGATTGGATAGACAAGTTCATGATGAAGTTTTCCCAGATCATCTTGTGTGCTGACTTGCCAGAATTTGGGCGTCGGCACTCCTGCCTCGCGAGCCAGAAGATACGTATCCAGCTTGTCCAGCATTTGTAACTGTGCAACCGGATTGCAAAGATCAAGGAGAAATCGCTGAGAGAGCAATTCATGGTTTTTCGCGAGGATTGTCAGTCCCTCATCACTGGCTGCCAGCAGCACACTTTGTTGAAGTCGATCTGACTTCGCTCCGCAAAGCCAATCTGTCGCAGCGTCTTCGAACGAAGTGTGATCGGGAAGCCGTATCACCTTTGCGAATCGACTCTTTGCGACGTCGGCACCCGGCTGATTGATAACGTAGACGTCGATTCCCCGCCGACCGAAGGCACGCACAAGTGACAAGGCATTGTCGTTTCCCCCGATGATGATGACAGGTGGCAGGGATGGCCGTACGGCATTCGTAGCAGCCTCCTGTGATTGTGGTGGTTCGGATAGGTTCGTTGCTGAAGGCACTGGTTATGTTCCGCCGTTTTTGCAGGGCTGATTAAAGCGTTGACGCGACTTCACAGGGGTCACTCGGTACGGATGCGACTTGAGTTGTCTTCCATGCGTCTGAATGGATTGAGAGATTCAGGCATGCGGCAAGCACGGGAATGGCGACCGGAGTGCGACCATTGCTCGCAGCGTAGTGAAAATAGAACCCCGGTGCCGAGTTCACTTCCAGCACGACACCGCCAGCGTCAGTGAGACACCGCGAGGCGTCGGGGGTGACGATGTCCACGCCAGCCAGCCGCAGACCGACGGCTTCTGCGGCTGAACGAGCTTGGTCAATCACCGCAGTGTCCAGCGAATCGATGACACAAACGTTGTCCTCTGCCGTATTGTCGTTGATGACAGTCTTTAACTGCACAGTCTGGTTTGCCAATGGGACAGACGTCAACGTGAGGCCCTGTGTCGCGAGAGTCTGTCGCATGTCCTGGTCTCGTTTCAAGACTGACTGCGCGACTGAAAACCCCGCTTGCAGACGCTGCTGATTCACATTGTCGACCAGCTGAACGATCGTGCTGCGACCATCTCCTGTGACAGTCGGCGGCCGACGGTCAATCGCGTCCAGCAACTGACCATCAAGAAACAGGAGTCGGATGTTCGAACCAGCGATCTGTTGTTCAATCATTAACCCGGATCCATGTCCTGCCGCCACGACGGACGCTTTTCGGAGTTGTCTCGGTGTTTGAACGCCGGTTGTGACGCCCTGTCCGCCACCGGTACCGGCAGCCGGTTTTACCACGCAAGTGCCATACTGCTGCAGGAACTCGGCTGCATCTGCAAGAGTCTTCAGTGTAAACTCGCGGTAAGCCGGAGTTGGAAGACCTTGTGACTGCAGCAATTTGTGAACGAGTGGCTTGTTGCCCGCGATTCGTAGAGACACCGGATCATCAAGCTCAGTGTAATTTAAAAAGACACGTGTCGACTCGCCATTTTTTCGAATCTTCAGCACGTCTTGATCAAGAGTTTCAAAATCTGCGCCAAGATTGTCTGCCGCCTCACGCCACGCGACCTCATAGAAGTCCGCGCGTTGGCGCTTCGCCGCAGCAAACTGCCGACCTGTTTTCCCCAGAAGACAAAACGCTCGGTGGGCAAGTGCTTGAATTGTCAGAAGACGTGTCATATGAATGTTCGAAACTTGGAGGCGGGAGAAACACAGTTCACAGCGTTGTCGCAGGACCACGCGGCGAATCTTCAGCTGATGGACGATCTTGTGGCAAGTACTTCGGCTGAAGAAATTGTCTCTGAGAGCTCGATCGGAGGCATATCAACGATCAGGCAGTCATATTGAGCCAGCAGATTGTCGACCCATTCGTTTGAGAACTCACCCCGTTGCACGGCGGAAAGATAGGCACGACTCGTTTCTTTTTGACTGGTGAGTATGTCGGTGATCGTGCTCACAATGTCGCGAGGAACGGCAACCATGCCGGCATCGTCAGCGATCAGGACATCACCCGGATTGATAACAGTCCCTCCGCAGGCGATCGGGAAGTTGATTTCGCCTGGTCCACGATGCAAAGGGCCGATGGCCGTCGTGCCCCTCGCGAATACGGGGTAGCCAAGTTCTTCGATGGCCGGCAAGTCACGGATTAATCCATCAATAACGAAGCCCTGAATCCCGCGATGCCGGGCTTTTGTGCAGATGATGTCACCGATGAGTGCGTTCGTTCGCGAACCACTTCCGCTTCCGTCAACAACGATGATGTCACCCGGCTTCGCGATATCCAGTGCCTTGTGCACCATCAGGTTATCACCAGGAAAAACCTTCACGGTGCAGGCGGGTCCGCAGATTCGATATCTTCCGGAAAGACATCGGATCTCCGGGTCAATGGCATACAGCCGATTTAATAAATCAGAAATGTCGGGAACTTCGAATTGTGATAATTCCTGCATCACGGCGACGCTCAGCCGTTCGAAGTTTTGTCTAATTCTGAATCCCGGTCCAGGATTCAACTCTGCAGATCTAAGTTTCTTCGCCATCAATTTCACTTTCCATTTCAGGTCAAACATCAGGTGCTTCAGAAGGATCCGTTTGGACCACTCATCGCGATTTCGACATCACTTCAATCATTCGTTTCAGCGTCAGCGGTTCAGATTCACTTCCGCAAACTGCGGACAATTCGCCGTCATCAAGAGTTGAAAACAACCGGGATAGTTCCACAGCCATACCTACCGGCAGCCCTGCACAGTCCAGCGTTTTTTCCAGTTCACGCATCTCCGCAGCGCGTCGCGCAGCGTGCTGTACATATGTTGGCAGCGATCGTTCGACAAACTTCAAAACGTCCGGGTAGTAATGGCCTAGTTCGTCGCAGAATTCGTCTTCAATCCCGAAGTCTCGTGCTAACAGACTGCTTTGCAGAAACAGTCCGATCAGTCCTTTCGACACGCCACCCAGCGTCATTTTCATGAGGGATGCTATACCAGGTTGATCTCCTAGGTGTCTCACCCGAACGTTGGAACCGAAGAGCCTGCTTACGGCGGCGGCAGGGCCACTGACGAAAATGGTCGCCTGAGTTTTCAGCCGAGAAGCGAGCCCATGAATCGCCGCGTCGACCATCTGGACATTGCTGCCCCGGAATTCGCAGACGATCTGCGTGATTGTTTGAGGCGATACAGAGTTCGCATCCACATATATCAATGAAGTGTCGAGTCGCCTGGCTTCCTGTGCGACCTGCCTGGCTATGTCGACTGCAGCGTCCGGAGTCACTGTCGAGATAATCATATCTGCTTCACTGACAACGTCAGCGAGGCACTGCCGTGTGGTGATACCTGATTGCTCGCAGTATTCCGCACTTCGCGGACTCCGACCAGCCAAAGTCGTGATCACATCGAATCCTCGATCCAGCAACACCTCCGCCAGCGCAGCCCCCATCTCACCGGGAGACAGAATCCCGACGACTGTCGGACGCGTTGGTGTTGGTGCTGATAAGTTCAAGGGAGAGTTCTTCTTCGCGCTGAATTCAGAAATATACGTCGAGATGACTTCGCTGTGCGTTTCACTGTTGTGAAGAGTAGCATTGGAACTGAGGGTGCGACGTCCAGACCTTTGATGTTGCGAACGTCATTAGGATTTCCAGTGACCCGGCTACTGAAAAACTACTGATGTTATCCTTTGCTAAGCCCAGGTCAGATCCATCAAAAATCAGAACAACTTCGGTGCCGTCAAAAGCAGCAATGTCTTCGTTTGCCAGCGTCAGGTCGTTGGCAAACGTCGTAGAATCATCGATGGAGAAAAATAGCGTCTGAGCGTTCTGCCGTTTCACGGACGCATTCGATCTGTTGGTGGTTTTCGGGCGCTCACGATTGCTGGTCGCTGCAAATCCTGCTGGCTGTTCAGTGTCAACCGGCTGGCCTGACGAATTCGTCGCGATTAGCGGGGGGACGGCCATGGGGGCGACATTTGCCACCAACCAACCGGCCTTGATGGCAACGGCAATCAAGGCAAATGCCATTGGCAGGCAGAAGATAATGAACACACGAAACGCCCGGCCGCGTTTTGAAGTTGGATGTGATTCAGCTGAAGAGTTTTGTGACATTTCGAATGTCCTTTGTGTTTCGGAAAATCCGTTTCGCGAGGGAATCGATCCTTCGGTCGTGCTGATTGCCAGCAGGGCGGAGTGAAGCAATGTTCTGGCGTTTGTGTCATTCTGTCAGGACGTCGTCACCGGAGAGAGTGGCTTCAGTGTGAGTTCCGAATCTGAAGTCGGTGACGGCACGAGAAGGGCAGGAAGGCCAATCCCCGAGTAGTGGAATCCGCGTTCTGCCATCTTGCGACGGTCGTACAGATTTCGCCCGTCGAAGATGACAGGGGCGGACATCTTGATCTTCATGTAGTCGAAGTCAGGGTTGCGGAACTCATTCCACTCGGTGACGATCGCCAAGGCGTCTGCTCCCTCGCAGGCATCGTAGTGATGGTCGCAGTAGATGATCTGATCTTTGAAGACTGTTCTCACATTGTCGATGGCCACCGGATCAGCGACCTTCACTGTTGCACCAGCCTCCAGCAGGCTGCGTATCAAGACAAGCGAAGGAGCGTCACGAATGTCATCCGTTCGCGGCTTAAACGCCAGGCCCCAGACGGCAACGGTCTTGCCAGCAAGGTCACACCCGAAGTGCTTCATCAGTTTTTCAAACAGCACTTCTTTTTGCCGATCATTTGTTTCGTCGACAGTTCGCAGGATACGTGCATTCATTCCGTGCTGTGCAGCGACCGAGTGCAATGCTCGAACGTCTTTCGGAAAACACGATCCACCATATCCGGCGCCTGGGAACAGGAATGAAAAGCCGATTCTGGCATCATGACCGATGCCCTTGCGAACTTCGTTGATGTCCGCTCCGACGTGTTCGCAGATATTGGCGATTTCGTTAATGAAGCTGATCTTCGTCGCCAGCATGCAGTTGGCGGCGTATTTAATCATCTCTGCACTTTCGATTCCGACGCTGATGAATGGCTTTTCGGTTCGAAGGAATGGCTTGTACAGTTCGGTCAATACATCGGATGCTTTGACCTCGTCAACACCGACCACGACACGGTCCGGTTTCGTAAAGTCATCGATGGCGGCTCCCTCTTTAAGGAACTCCGGATTTGATGCAGAGAAGAAGGGGATTTCTGTTTTTGCTTCGATCCATCGCCGCACAGCGCGGTTTGTGCCTACCGGAACAGTGCTCTTGCAAATGACAATCGTTTCAGGCGTCAGATGCTCGGCCATCTGTTCTGCAGCGCTCTGGACATATTTCAGATCTGCCGATCCATCCTGATCCTGAGGCGTACCCACACAAATGAAGATGCACTTCGCCTCGCTGATCGCATCTGAGTACGAGGTCGTAAATTTCAATCGTCCCGCTTCATGATTGCGTTTGACGAGTTCGGTGAGTCCGGGTTCGTAGATCGGAACGCCGCCGTTATTCAGCAATTCAACTTTGGCTGAGTCAACATCCAGACAGGTGACTTCGTTCCCGCTTTCCGCAAAACAGGTTCCGGTCACGAGCCCGACGTACCCGGTCCCAATCATCGTAACTTTCATTTGCCCTGTGCCTTTTACTCGCTGTCGAATCTACGAACACTGCGCCCGTCACCTGTGATTATTCCGGTGTGCGTCATTTGAACGTACCCCATCAGCGGTCGACGGCAGCTTCATGTTGCCGATTGGCGGAAACAACAGTGTGGCTTTTATGCAACATGCCATTGCGAATGGCGCGAATACACATGGATCAAAGCAAAGACGGCTCGTAGCCTGTCAAGCCGCGCGTTGGCGCTCTAATTCGTCAGCCATCGGCCAACGGCGGTTCCAAGAGCACGTTCGACCACTCGATCGAACGTTCGACGTCCGTACCACCACGCATCCGGATTCAGGTAAACAATGTCACCTGCCTGAATCATGACGGTTTCCTGGGGATTTGTGCGAGCCGCAATCAGATCGACCTTAATCAACAGTGGCGTTCGGTCCGGCATGATTCGATGCACGGTCACCGTTGTCGGAGATTCGATCGGGTCGATGTAACCGGCCATGACAACGGCCGTCACGACATCAATTTCACGATCGTCTGGAAGTAACAGGCCGCCGCCAATTTCCCGGTCTCTATCATTGACCGAAAAGCGAATGCTGTTTTGTTCGCTGAGTGGACCAACAACGTAGAACACCTTGTCCGTCCTTCGGGGTATGACCAGCACGTCGCCAGGATTTAGAATGACGTCACGCGGATTGATGGAACAACTGCCTCCGCGGAGTGGAATTCGCACGATTGGCTGTGCGTCGCCGCACCCGAATTCTCCACAGGCAAAAACGGGCGCAGGTGATTGCCCTCGGAAGACCGGCTGCGCAGTTTCGTTACTTTTTGCTGGAACAGCCCAAGGGTTAAACTGCGGTGTTGCGTCAGGCACATTTGGCAGTGAATACTGAATGAATTCGTTGCCATCATTAACTTCTTGAGTTGATCGGCTCTGGTGTTTGGCTGAGCGAAACACTGCTGGTGTCGCGATGATTCCACCAACCGGGAGACCGCCCGGCTTCTTCTCAGATTGCGAACGCGGATGTAGCGCAGATAGAGGAACCGGTGAGATTCGCGGGACGTTGACTGAAGTCAACGAATGCCCTGATGAGGCTGGTGCCGCCAATGTCTTTTGGCTGTCGAAAGCGCCGTTAGGTTGGTGCTCTGGATGGTTAGACGGTAACTTATCCGAGCTGACCGTCGGAGTAGCGCACGGACCGCGGCGGTGAATTTCTATCACGTCCCCCGCATCTTCTGCAAATCCCTGAGCGGCCGCGAGTGCATGAGCGACGTCATTTTCGTATCGCGGCAAAGCGTGAACGCCTGGATTTTCGACCGCTCCCAACACGAGGACGTTGACTGTTCCTTTTTCAGTGAGCGTCACGACAGTATTTGGATTCGTTAACAAACCGTTGGAAAGTGCCTGGTTAACGCGTTGCTGAGCTTGAGCGACGGACAGACCGCCCACAACAACTGACCCCAGTCGCGGTAGATAGATTTCACCCTGATCGAGCACTTGAACTTCGAACGGCTCTAAGTGCCCCTGAGCAATAAGATCCGGAGCCGTAATCTTAAGTGTGTCCCCCAGGCCCAGCAGATACACCAGTGGTGTTTGTCCCACCAAATGTGAATAGTTAAGCGGCGCGGCTGATGTTCGTGTTGGCCAACGGAAATCATCCGGCAGCATGTGTGCTGGCATTCCGGGCGAGTGCATCGGTGCGTAACAGCCAGCAAGAAGAAGCCACAGCAACGGAAAAATTGCACACAGGTGGTGCAGCAGCGGTGCGGGCTGTTGAATGTTGTCTGTGGACGATTGGCGGTCCATAAGAAGTCTGGCAATGCTTAAACAGTTGGAATAGTCTTCTCGGAAGATCGGCCAGAACAACCGACATAATGAGTAGAATCAGATCACCTGCCCCAGTTTGCCAACTTCATCCTCAGCAGGCCCAGCGTCGTCCTGGCACCAACGTTAATCCGCCGCAGTCGGAATGGTTCCCGAAAACGCTGGTCATTCACGCCGCGCTGCGTAGTGAACCCCAACTCGATGCCCTCACTGGCCATCGTTGTGACCACGTCGTCAGAAATGCCACCGGCAGGATATGCCAGTGTGCGAGAAATGTCATTGATTTCACGGGTTAGGACATCACAGGACGTTCGGACTTCATTCTCGATTTCATCCACTGGCAACTGATTGAGCATCGGGTGACTGTGAGTGTGTGGAGCCAGCGTCACACCGGCCCGTTGGAGGTCACGCAAAGCGTCCCAGCCGAGCACGTTGTTGCGGTCGGGATCAGCCACATTCGCAGACTCCGTAATCTGTGCCATTATCCGCTGAAATTCGCTGTGTGGAATCGTCTTCAGGAATTCCTTCAGCTGTCGGAATATTTGCGTTCGCTGTGCTGACGATTGAAGTGTCACTGTGCCGTTGATCGGCGTGATGATGTTCGTGTTATGCGGCGATCGAACAACAGCTCTGTATAGTCGGTCCCACCAAAAATGCAGGCTGTGATCATCCGGATACGCGGTTGGAACAAAAACCGTGGCGGGTAGACCGTGCGACTTCAAAACCGGCCAGGCATGTGTGGCAAAGTCTGTCGTTGCGTCATCAAAGGTGAGTAGAACGGAATTCCCCGGTAGTGAACA
>Ga0075117_1002355_pt1 | contig 10917 bp, 5 predicted proteins | sample AntAceMetag02UKJ_FD_69789 | JGI IMG/M metagenome (GOLD analysis project Ga0075117, IMG submission 69789) | Saline lake microbial communities from Ace Lake, Antarctica - Antarctic Ace Lake Metagenome 02UKJ | ecosystem: Environmental > Aquatic > Non-marine Saline and Alkaline > Saline | place... | reverse complement strand
GGGAACCATGGAATTCCTGGGCACTCAATCCGAGCTACATCGTATTTCAACTGGAACTTCAAAAATATCTGGTTCAATCTCGCTCCCACGAACAAGCAGAAATTGTTGGTGACCCGATCACGTTTTCGCTCGACGCTGCTGTTTACTCCGATGAGATCCAAATTCAAACTCCGATTTCTCAGGGGGAACGAACCATTCGACTCAAAGCCTCACCCAAACAGGAAACCAGCGCTGCCGATAAAGATTCATTACAATTAGTCACAACGTACCGGGAAACGGATCAACCAGGCATCTACTCTGTCCAGTTAAAACGCCAGGACCAAACAGTGGAACAACAAATGTACGCGTTTAATTTCCCGGGTACCGAAAGCAATCTGGAATTGGCGACGACAGAAGAATTACAAAATGCACTTGGAAATCGACCAGAAATCCAAATTCAGGAACCGGGAGAATTTCAATGGATTCAAGGCCAGGAGGCGGGGCGAGAAATCACCAATTCAATCTTAGTGATTCTGTTTCTTGTTTTAATTTGTGAACAGTTATTGGCTTACCGATTAAGCTACCATCCCAAGACAGCGAGTGCTGCTGCATGAATCTTTTTACGCATCTTCCTGATTTATTGATCTTGGCCGCAGGCGAAACAACTGCGTTTCGTTCGATCGAGTACGATACGCCTGAATCAGGTTGGGGTTGGCTGCTACTGCTTGGAGGACTGTTTCTTATTCTGGCACTCTCCTTCCGAACTGCTTGGAAGGATTCTTTTCAGCTACCACTTTTCTGGCGTTGCTGGCTGACCGGATTGAGACTTTGTGTTCTCACTGCGCTGATTATCATCGTATTCAATCCACACGAACGCACTCAAAAATTGTCATTCCGTCCCTCACGTGTGGCTGTTCTAATTGACACTTCACTCTCCATGCGCCATCCCAACGAACAAATACCAGTCAACACCAACTCCCCGGCAAATCGAACAGTACCCAGCCGAATGCAGGCCGTTGATAAGCTGCTGGCAGATTCACCGTTGATTCAAGATCTGCAAAAAAAACATCAAGTCAGTATTTATACTTTCGATCAGGAATTAACTGGCCCTCATCACGTCTTTAAAAAAGAGCAGATGAAGGAAATAGTCACAACGACTAGCGAAGAATCTAATCTAAAAACGAAGCCCAATGTACAAATTGACTGGAACAGTCTCCTGCAACCGCAAGGGCTGGAAACCAGACTAGGCGAAACATTGGGACAATTGATTCGAGAAATCAATGGTTCTACGCTGTCAGGTATTATTATTGCCACCGATGGTGCTTCCAATGCCGGCACAGACTTAATTACTGCCAATGAGGTCGCGAAAGAATCAAAAGTTCGTTTAATCACGCTGGGCACAGGTAGCCCAACAAAGCCGGCGAATATGCAGGTCGCAAAAATCATTGCGCCGACTGATGTGCAATTTGGTGATGCATTTGAAATCACTGCACTGTTACAAGCCATCGGGATGCCAGGGCGAAATGTTACCATCGAACTATTGAAAAAACTCAAGGACGAAGCTCAACCCACAGTCGTAGATTCAATCGACCTTTTGCTCCCGACGGAAGAAGGTCTTCCGCTGGATGTAAAATTCGAACAGACTCCCAGTGAAGAAGGCGAAATCAGCTATCTCGTGCGGGTAAGTGGCAACCAGCTTGCGCAAGATGCGAATGCGATGGATAACGAAATGGAACACACGGTAAACGTGTTCAGCCGCCCGACACGCGCTCTTATTTTAGCTGGTGGACCGATGCGCGACTATCGATTTACCCGAACGATGCTCTATCGGCATCCTTCCATCAAATCCGATGTCTGGCTGCAAACCGCAGCCCCCGGGGTTTCACAGGATGCTGACGAACTGTTATACGAATTCCCCGAGCGAACTGCTTTATTTGAATACGATGTCATCCTCGCGTTTGACGTGAACTGGGAACTCCTCTCGCCGGAACAGATGCAAACTTTAAATGAATGGGTTGCCACCGGAGGCGGGGGTATCGTGCTGGTTGCCGGCGATGTTTACACACCCATGCTTGCGCAAGAACCGGAAAAGTTCGAACCAATCCTTGACTTATATCCCGTGTCAATCAATTCATTCGTACGAGATTATCTGGATGAAGAAGCCACTCAAATTCGCCGAATTGAATGGACACAGGCAGGTATGGATGCAGGCTTTCTGATGTTGACTGATGACCCTGCGACCTCCAAAAAATTATGGGAAGACTTTCCAGGTATCTATCGCTGCTATCCATCTAATGGTCCCAAAGCAGCTGCTACGGTCTATGCCCATTTTCCGGATCCGAAAACACAAACTGAGTACGGCTTCTCGATTCTGATGGCTTCACAGTATTACGGTGAAGGTCGCTGCTTTTACCTCGGAAGTCCTGAAATGTGGCGGTTACGATCTATAGAAGAAGATTATTACGATCGTTTCTGGACGAAGCTGATTCGAAATGTTGGACAAGGTCGCACAAAAAGAGGCACTAAACGAGGCACATTAATTCTCGAACGCGATGAATATCTGTTAGGACAGACTGTTTCTGTACGTGTTCGATTACTCAATCCGGAATTTAAGCCTTTGATTCAAGAGTCGGTGTCGATGGAAGTGATTGATCCACGAGGCAAACCGCTGCTTTCCAATTTGCTGTTAATGCAAGATCGAAACAGGCCAGGAGAGTATGTTGCCAGTTTTCGCGCCGGTCTCCCGGGTAAATATCGCTTTCAATTGACCGTACCAAATTCCAAAGGACAAATGGTCGATGGCAGTCTTACGGTTTTACTTCCTCGACTGGAAGATGAATCACTGAGCCAGAATGTCAAAGGTCTCAAGGAATTATCCCGCGATACGGGAGGTACCTATCTCGAAATTGGTGAAGCAGAAAAGATTCCTGCACTCCTGCCTGATCTTGGAGAAGAGTTTCTGGTAGATGAACGATTGAAAACACTCTGGGATCAGCAATGGGTGTTTTTTCTGATCGCAGGATTATTAGCAATCGAATGGCTCACTAGAAAATTATTTAAATTGTCATAAGTTAACCTGTTTCAATGAAAAAAGATGACTACTGCATTTAGCCAGTCTGAATTAAACGCATGAATAAACCTTCTCAATCATCGATCCCTGCCGAACTTACCGAGCTGCTCAATCGGTTACGAGGGAAAATACGCAGATATATTCTGCTGGAAGGCACTGCCAAACTGCTGGCCGTCGTCGGCCTGGTATTCTGGTTCAGCTTCGTTCTCGACTGGGCTTATTTTCAACTCAGCCACCTTGAGTTACCAATCTGGTTTCGTGCTTCTTTCATTCTGATTGCTCTCACAACAATCGTCTTTCTGGCCGGCAGTTTTATCCTCATCCGCCTCCTGAAAAAAATGAGGAGTAAAGCATTAGCGCTGGTATTGGAAAGACGTTTTCCTGAGTTAAATGATCGCTTAGCCACTGCGATCGAGTTACATGACTCCAATGAACCACAAAACGCTCTTACGCAGGCCATGTTGCAACGAACTGTGAATGAAGTTACTGAAGGCAGTCGGCAACTCCCTCTGGAAGAGGTTTTCGATAAGCGGCCCTTAAAACGCGCTGTCTTGTGGTCATGCCTGTTGCTCGTTTCCATTCTTGTACTGGCAATTTTCAATCAACCTGCAATGGCCCGCTGGGCCAAAGGTTATCTCGAACTGCGCAGCGACTATTGGAATCGCGAAACAGGTCTCATAGTGAAAGTGATTGCACAACCGGGAGATCGAATTAAAGCGTTCCAGAACCAGACTTATAAGCATGGCATAGGGAACGACCTGACATTACTGGTCGAGACCGTTGAAGGCAAAAAAATCCCTGATCGAGTCCAACTGACTTATCGTACTCAGAATGGACGCGGGGGAGGACGTACTGTCATGTCGCGCATGGGAGAAGGTCGATTCAAACATACGATTACTGATCTTCTGGATGGCATCCAGATCTGGGTCTCAGGAAACGATTTTACTAATCCCGAACCGTATCTGGTTGAAACCGTTGAAACTCCCATTCTGGACCAAATTCAGCTGAAATGTTATTACCCGGAATATACCGGATTAAATCAAATAGACCCCGAAACGAACCAGCCACTGGCCGATTTTCAATCGGTGCAAGGAACACAGATCTCTCTACCGGTAAATACAAAATTCGAAATGATCTCCACTGCCAATAAACCAATCACTCGTTTTTCATTCGAGACCGATCATATTAAGCTCCAACTGGAGCAGACCTCAACCGAATCTACAGCAGAAACCAATAACTTCCTGGCATGGAAAAACCCGCAAGGTGAAATTGTGCGCCAGGTCCCTCTTACCCCTGCTCATCTGCAGCAAATGTGCGGCTCTGATGGCGTGACCTTTCGAATTCCGTTTATATTAGTCGCAAACGAACAGGATCCGAAAGCTGGCAAAGATAATTCCATTCTTGAAAATATTCCGTTAATTGCAGACCAACCCATTCGCATCTATTTAGAAGATGCAGATGGCTTGCTGGTAACGGAACCGATTCAACTGAGCATCAATGGTATTATTGACCAGCCACCAAAAGTTGATACACGACTCACTGGGATTGGCAAATCCATCACTCGGAAAGCCATGATTCCAGTTGCAGGGACCATCACTGACGAATATGGAATTCAGGCAGCTCGTTTTGATTTCCTCGTCGATCAGGAAACTAACTTCAGGCCTCGTCCGTTTCGCAAAAAGCCTACCCTTAACCCGAAAGAGTTTTCACTACAAAGAAGTGACAATGAACCTTGGGAACGATTCGAAGTACTGCCTCTTGATTTAAAAGTGGGGCAGAAACTCAGTCTGACTGTTCAAGCTGGAGATGCTGATGATCTGAGTGGCCCACATCAAGTACATGGAGAAACTTATCACTTCGAAATTGTAACTGACGAAGAACTACTTTCAATTTTGTACTCTAAAGAACTGAATCTTCGGAAACGCTTTGAGCAAATCTACAAAGAAGTCACTCAGACGCGTGATGACCTGACACAGCGCATTGAACAACTACAGCAATCTCAAAATATCAAGCAAAAACAAAAAGCGGGACAATCAGACAGTAAGTGGCCTGAGATGCTAAAAGAAATACAGAATGCCGTTGCCATTTCGGCTGATCGCTCGCTATATGGAACGCGAAAAAATGCGACAGAGACAGCCTCGATTGTCGAATCATTCCATGATATCCGAGATGAACTTGTTAATAATGGAGTCGCTACAGTACAAATCATGAGCCGAATTGATGATAAAATCCTGAAGCCTCTCACCATGATACACGAGCAGGATTTCCCGGAATTAGACCAACGTCTGGGCCTCTTTCGATTTGCGATTGAAAAAAACAATGATCCTATGTCTGAAATTCAAAGCAGTATCGAACTCTTAGACGCGTTACTGTTTCGTATGAAAAGTGTCCTCAATGAAATGCAGGATTTATTAGAGTTTCACGAAGCAATAGAAATGCTCAAAAACCTGATCGAAAGAGAAAAAATACTGAGCGAAGATACGAAAAAGTTTCGCAAAAACAAGCTTTTGGATCGTCTCAAAGGGTTGGGACTCGAGTAAATCGCATTTTACAGGCTGAGTGAACGCCGTTAATCTATTTTTAACCCAAACCCAAAACTGCACAAAAATACACACTTCGGTCAGAGCCACTCAGTTGCTATAATAATATGCCCTTTCTATACGCGCAAGATTAGAGGGATACCGATCTTATATTTACCCACCCTTTTTGGTTCTGAGATCATACGGAATACTTTGAGAGGAGAACCACGCATGTTGAAACGTTCGCGGATTGCCGCTCTGCTACTTACAGGTCTTGGCGGGCTTCTTTGTCTTAATTTCTGTTATGCGCAAGAAAATAACGTACAGCCCACCGCCCAGAAGAATAGTGGATTGGACCGCAGTCTCTCAGATAAGCAGGAAGCGATTTCTCAACAGTTTAAACGATTTGAGACGACCCTCCATGATCTGGGGGAATATATGAAAAAGACAGACCCAGCTCGGGCCGATCTTCTTTTTCGTGCTTTTGGCCAGAGTAAACAAAACCAAATGACCGTTGAGATGCAGCGCATTTTACAAATGCTGCAAAAAGGCCAACTAGGTGAAGCGGTGGAGAGGCAGGATGATCTGCTCAAAAACATGCAGAATTTACTGGCACTGCTTCAGAGCGAAGACAGAATGAGTGAAGTCGAAAAAGAAAAGGAACGTATTCAAGATCTTCTCAAAGATGTCAATCGTCTCATAGGACAAGAGCGCGATGTCAGAGCGGCGACCGAACGTGGCGAAAATCCTACTGGTCTCAAAGAGAAACAAAAACAAACATCAGACAATGCTCAGAAATTGATCGAGAAAATCGATCAGCAGGACTCAGAAATAAACGGTTCCAATAAAAACGAAGACAAAAAGCAGAGTGAGTCGGAAAACAAAAAAACCGACAAAAAAGAGCAGGACAATAAATCGAAGGAAGATAAATCAAAAGATTCTGATGCAAAGTCCAAAGACTCAAATGGAAAAGCACCAGAAAAAGGAAAGTCAGACTCCAAACAAAAAGGTTCACCAGAACAGAAGCAATCGCCGCAACAACAGCAGTCAGAATCTCAACAACAACAACAACAACAACAACAACAACAGGAGCAAAGCCAGCAATCCGAACAACAAAAACAGAAGACTCCTGGACGGAAGGAAATTGAACAGGCACGTCAGGAGATGGAAAAGGCGATTGAGGAGTTAGAAAAGAAACAAAAAAAAGCCGCCTCGGAGCATCAAGATGATGCCATCAGAAAGTTGGCTGAAGCAAAAGAAAAACTGGAAGAGATGCTGCGTCAGCTCCGGGAAGAAGAGCGCGAACTGATGTTGGCAGCGATGGAAGCACGACTGCAGAAAATCCTTGCGCAACAGAAGCGTGTTTATGCAGGCACACTTTCTATTGGACAAGTTCCAGAAAAAGAACGAACCAGCCGTCATACCGCGCGCGCCGTACAATTGGCACGTGAAGAAAACTCCATTGGACTTGAAGTCGAAAAGGCACTACTACTACTTCGAGATGAAGGATCCTCTGTAGCCTTCACCGAAGCGTTATCAGTAGTCCGGGAAGATGTGCAAACTGCTTCTTATCGATTGAATCGAACTCAAGTGGGAGAACTGACGCAGGAAATTGAAAAAGATATTATCAGTGCCCTGGAAGAAATGATTGACGCCCTTCAAAAAGAGATGGAAAAGTCTGAAAAAGAAAAGCAAAAGCAGCAGCAACAACAGCAACAACAACAGCCTTCTCAAGATGGTCAATCACTGATTGACAAGCTAGCAGAAATCAAAATGCTGAGATCGTTACAACTTCGAGTCAATAACCGTACACGCAGAATTGAAAAACTGGCTTTAGAAAAAGATGCCAACCAGGCAGACATCATTCAGCAACTACAACAATTGTCGAACCGACAAACTCGAATTCAAAATGCGACTTATATCCTGGCAACAGGTAAGAATAAATAATCACTTCACAACGAAGTGTCCTTCGAAGGTCTATACATAACATGACACATTCGATTCAGATTAATCAGCCAGCCAAACGCCATTTCCCATTGGTCGTTCTGATCTTTTTCGTATGCGCTCTGGTAATTCCTGCTTCACTATTGGTGGCACAAGAAAAACTGGTGGCGAAAGAAAAACTAAAAACGACAGAGCAAAGCAACACGCAAGTGTTGGCGGCACCTTCATCCCTTGAAATTAAAATGCAGTTACAAAGCTGGATAGCCGATCAGAGAGTAAAAAACCCAGCACAATTAAAATCCGTGGCAACATTATTGATCAAATTAGATTCACCACAGTCTACTGAAGAAAGACTGGATTTATCACTTCAAGTTTTTTCAGAATTGAATCCCGAAGTAAAGCAATTAGTGGAGGCTTATCAGCTTTCGGATAAATCACCTCAACTTTCCAGCAATCCGTTATTGGTGAATGGAAAAGCAGAGACGTTTTATCTGTCAAATATTCGTTATTATGCTGCCAGAAATTTGACACAATTTCGGATGGTAGATCACGCACTGGAACTGTTTGCTTCGATCAACCCCGAAACATTAATCGATCCCGCTGGATATCTGTTTTACAAAGCAGTCTGCGAACATAATTTGTTACAAAAAGAAGCATGCGGAAAAACTTTGGAACAACTGCTCAACAAAACAGAAGGTGTCCCTGAAAGATACACTCAAGTCGCCATCCTTATGCAGGCAGATTTAGCTGATCTCAAAGACGAAAGTCTCGACGAAATCTCACGTAAAATGAGTGACGTCGAACGTAGACTTGAATTAGGAAACTCTGGGAAAAAAGTACAGAAAGTAGAAGATGAAATCATCGCATCACTAGACAAACTGATTCAGAAAATGGAAGACCAGTCAAAGAACAGTTCTTCTTCGGGGGCCGGCGGTGGAAGTTCAGGCACTCCAGGTGGTGGATCAAATGAAAGCCGTGTAAAAGGACAGACAGCACCAGGAGAAGTTGACAAGAAAAAATTGTCTAACAATGGTGGCTGGGGAGATTTACCCCCCAAAAAACAAGCCTCTGCAAAAAACATCATTAACCGCAATTTCCCATCACATTACCGCAAAGCCATCGAAAAGTATTTCAAGAAGCTGGCTAAACAAAAAGCAAATACTGGCAATTAATTTTAGTCGACCACTATATTTCCGAGTCGCGTTTTTGGAGAGTTTTTATGAATTCCCTGTTTTGTTTTTCCATGACAATGCTACTTGCCGTTTCGCCGGAAGTTGAAGTGACTTCATTAAGTGCTACATCGGTATCGGGCAATCTGCAGTCATTGAACAAAACGGCAATCAATCTGAAACAGGGACAAACTTCGCAAAAACTCCCACTCTCTGAAATTCTGAATATTCGATTTCCTAAAAACCGCTTCCAACGCAGTTTACAGTCGCCGATCACGATCAAATTTACTGATGGATCACACTTTCCCATTCAGACACTCCAAAGTAACGATAAGCAAATTAAAATTAGTGGAGACCAGACAGGGGCACTGCTCATACCGCCTAAGAGTGTTTCCTCAATTCGCTTTGGAATTTTGAATTCAAACATCCAGGATGCCTGGCATAAACTTCTGAATGGGAAACATAACAAAGATTTACTTGTGGTGCAGAAGGAGAACGTACTCGACTTTATTGATGGCGTCGTTGGTTCAATTTCCGATGATAAAATCCAATTCTTCACCGGCGATGACGAAGTTTCAGTAAATCGAAAACGTGTATTTGGAATCATTTATTTTCGACAACCTTCGATCCCGGCATCACCTTTTTGCTCGATCCGATTAACAGGTGACGGGCTCCTACATGCATCATCTATCAGTTTTTCTGGTAATGAATTCGAAGCAACGTTGGAATGTGGTGCTCAGGCTATATTTTCCCAACAGGCTATCGCTAATCTGGATTTCAGCCAGGGAAAGGTACGTTACCTCTCCGATCTTGAGCCACGCAATATTGAATACACTCCCTTCTTTGACACCATCTGGAAATACCGCAAAGACAAGCACCGTGATGGAGGGCCTCTACGACTGGCAGGGAAAGAATATTCACGCGGCCTTTACATTCATTCAAAGACACTTTTGCAGTATCGTATTAAAAATGAATATCGAAATTTTCGCGCCATTATGGGAATCGATGACTCTGTTCCCAACATGGGATTCGTGTACGTAGAAATAAAAGGTAATGGTCGGACACTCTATTCCGGAAATGTTCGGAGTTCCGATCGTCCTATCGAATTAAATCTAGATGTGCGCGGTGTGCGCGATCTCGATATCTTAGTCGACTTCGGTGACAATCTTGAAATTTGTGACCATCTCGACCTTTGTGAGGCTCGCTTAATTAAATAATTTTATGGGGTATCAGACCTGCCTGTCATTCTTGTGAATTTATCAGGCCTGTTTCCGTTCGGTATGTTAAAGGTAATTTGATGCAGAATAAGTCCTTCTGTGCCCGTTTTTTGACTAGCATACTCATGCTTCTATTGCTGCCTGCGTTTCTACAAGCAGCAGTAGATCCTGCAGTTTTAGCAGCACAAAAACAAAGAGTCGATGTGATTAAAGCAGTTTCCCCATCGGTCGTCGCTATTTTTGGGGCGGCGGGAAAAGGAGGAGGATCCGGTGTGTTAGTCACATCTGATGGATTTGCACTCACGAACTTTCATGTTGCCGCCCCTTCAGGCAACTTCATGAAATGTGGCCTGAACGACGGCAAACTCTACGACGCGGTGATTGTAAGCGTTGATCCCACCGGCGATGTGGCTTTGATTAAATTACTCGGGCGGTCTGATTTTCCAGTAGCCCGTCTCGGAAACAGTGACAAGGTCAAAGTTGGTGACTGGGCTTATGCAATGGGAAACCCGTTCTTGTTAGCTACTGATTTTCAGCCGACGATCACTTATGGAATTGTCAGCGGAGTACACCGCTATCAGTATCCTGCAGGAACATTTTTGGAATACACCGACTGCATTCAAGTTGATTCCTCGATTAATCCGGGAAATTCGGGTGGCCCTTTATTTAATGACCAGGGCGAACTGATTGGCATCAACGGACGAGGCTCATTTGAAAAGCGTGGGCGCGTCAATTCTGGAGCGGGATATGCTATTTCGATCAACCAAATCAAATATTTCTGGGATCATTTAAAAAGCGGTCGCATTGTAGATCATGCCGCTTTGGGCGCAACGGTTTCAACTGATTTTGACGCCAAGATTGATATTACTGAGATTCTGGAAGAATCAGACGCGTATCGTAAAGGTTTGCGACTAGGTGATGAGATTGTTTCGTTTGCAGGACGCTCCATCCGTAGCGTTAATCAATTCAAAAATATTCTGGGAATTTATCCGGCAGGTTGGACGTTGCCACTTGTCTAT
>Ga0075117_1002350_pt1 | contig 10926 bp, 10 predicted proteins | sample AntAceMetag02UKJ_FD_69789 | JGI IMG/M metagenome (GOLD analysis project Ga0075117, IMG submission 69789) | Saline lake microbial communities from Ace Lake, Antarctica - Antarctic Ace Lake Metagenome 02UKJ | ecosystem: Environmental > Aquatic > Non-marine Saline and Alkaline > Saline | place... | reverse complement strand
TATCTGTGTTTCTGCCCTGTTTGCCTGTAATACCAACATGGATAGGGAAGTTCCAAGTAGTGTACAAGAAAAACCCTTTGAAAAGCCCGAAGCCAGCTATGACCCAGAGGCCAAATTGGAAGAATTGGGAATTGAACTCGGTACACCTTCGGTGCCTGTAGCAAATTATGTGAACGCGGTGCGTGTGGGCAATCTCATCTTCCTTTCCGGCAAAGGTCCCCTTAAGGATGACGGCGGGAATATTACCGGTAAAATAGGGGTGCACCTAACCATTGAGGAGGGTTACGAGGCCGCACGTGTAACGGGTATCAATCAGCTTGCAGTGCTGAAGGCCGAACTGGGAAATTTAAATAAAGTAAAACGTTGCGTAAAAGTTTTGGGTATGGTCAATACAACCCCTGATTTCACGGACCAGCCTAAAGTCATCAACGGCTATTCCGATTTGATGGTAGCGGTGTTTGGAGAGCGGGGAAAGCATGCCCGTTCCGCGGTAGGTATGGGGTCATTGCCCAGTAATATTGCCGTGGAGGTGGAGATGATCGTTGAGGTTTATGAATAGGAACTTTTTACGATTGATCTATAAAAAGTTTTTCCGTGAAAGCGGGTCTCATTCCCCAATCAAAAACAAAATATTCTCAGAATATAATATGGCCATAGCCTTGCGAAGCTCTTTTTCTTTTTGAAATCGAGTCTTGCACGTTTGAGTACGTTTTTTCAGAAGTCAGCATCGATTCATATTTCAAATCGATTTCCTGTCCGATTTCTTTTTCCTTTCTGCGGAAATCAGCGGTTTTGCGGTAGGCATCTCCGACATTCGCTGTGATATGATTTGAACCCATGGTATGGTTTTAGACCATTAAGTTAGCAAATTCTCCTGATTCTACCATAATCTGTATGGCGTAAGGATGATTATTTTCACAATTAAAATCTAAGGTAATTTGGATTTTTACTCTCTTAACTTCGGGAGTATTCTTATCAAAAGATTGCAACGTCGCGTTGACTGTCACTCGTCACTTCATCCGGAGGTTCGCTCCTCGAAAAGACGTTTTATTACTAAATTTTCATTTTTTACTGTTTACTTTTCACTAATATATGCCTACTGCTACCGCATACTTTTTTACTACCATCTACCCTCTACAAACTAACCACTAACAACTTATCCCTTCTCCTTCATCATCTTCAAAGTAGCACCGCCCAATACTAAAATAATCAGCCCCATAATACCCCACAACCACCATTTGTTTTCAAAAAGGGGAGCTTGCGTGACTATAGCGGGTTTATCAATTTTTTGTTCTTGCCCCAACTGCAGGGCACTCATGTTTTCCGGAAGTTCAAAACCTGTTTGTTGCAGATCGTACTTCGGGGCATAGGCATTGGTACTGCCGTATGCCAAGTAGTAGTTGGCAGGTTCGGTAAAACGTCCGATTAATTCATAGGAATATCCTTTTGCGTCTAGGGACTCAATTTTTAAGGGCGGGTTGTCATAATTTTGAAGACTGATGCGCAACTTGCCCAAAAGGGTATTTCCAAAGGAAAAGCCTTTATTTTCCAAGGAAGTCAAAGTACTTGTAAAGAGATTCCGATAACTGTATTTCCATCCTTTTTCGGTTTTAACGCTGTCCGTTACATAGGAAACGGTAATGGGTCGGTAGAAGTCATAATCGTCCGCTACATTAATCTTTAAATAGGATATGGGCAATCGGCCTTTTAGGTCAATATCGATTTGGGTGGTTTTTCCTTCTTGGGATATGTTGATGTCATCCGTTGGATATTCAATATACTTTGCAGGAACACTTTTATTCAGTAGAATGCTAGAGGATTTTAATTCGGGAACAGCGTCCGTTTTTATATGGAGTCTGTAGTAGGTGTACTGGGCATCGGGAAAGTTAAGGTCGGTAAAACTATAATTGGTCTGTCCGTTTTTGATGGATAAAATGCGATACTCTTCCAAAATGGTAAACCATTGCTTTTGATCTTGACTTCCTTCCAGGTTTATGATCCAATCAAAATTTTCATTTTTAAAGGAAAGTTCTATCTCATTGATGGCTTTGTCCACAGGAACGGCATAGGTGTAAAAATAACCGCTGGCGTTGGAGGTGCTATTGATAAGCTCAAATTCCAGTTGTTCTTCCATACCTGTGGGGCCAGAGGAACGTAATACATAAGGCACTTCTACCGTGTCCTTTTCTGTGGTGCCATAGATACGGATATCCGAAAAGTCATCCTTTACTGTCGTAAAGACAGATTTTGGAAGGGTTACCGTATGCCAAGTATCCGAAATTTGGCTGAGCGGTATTTGCTTGTCGTAATCCATCAGCTGGGCCAAAAGAGCCAAAGGGCAAAGGAGGAGGATAACTAATATGGATTTAGGCTTCATTTTCGTCCGTAATTATATGTTTGTATTTGTTGTACAGGAAGGAGATAATCAAAAGTAGGATTCCTAAGGACAAGAATACGATGATTTTGGAAATGGTATTAAGCGATGCAATATCGTAAAAGAAGAGTTTTACCAAGGTAACTCCAAAAAGCACAATGGCGGCAATACGCAGGTACTTCTTGTTCTTCCAAATACCTAGCACGATCAATAACAGGGCATAGAGGCCCCATAAGATGCTCAAACCTAATTTATAGGATTGATCGGATTCCCCTATAGCCATCCAATTGATGACTTCGCTGTTCAAGACCCATAAAATAGATACATGTAAGAGCAGTTCAAAAGGAATCTTGAAATTGATACGCATAAAATCTTGACGTATTAATTTGGAGATGCAATAAACGAGCAGGCCAAAAAAGGCAAATGCCACATAGCGTATCCATATGTTATAGTTGGTTATGTTGTAATATTCGGTCAATTCGGCATTGAGGTAACTGTCCCTAAGGTCACTTATGGTATAAAGTCCGCCTGTTAGAAATATACACCCGACCATAATGGCCAATATCAAAGAAACAATGCCCAGCACCCTGTTTTTAAACTTGAACATGTTTATAAGGCTTAAGAGGCTAACGAACAATAGACTATAGATAATGAGCCAAGTACTTTTGAAATCATTTATATCGTAATTACTATTGGTCATATCATAGCCATCTGCATTTTTTATGCTTATTTCGGATGCGTGATAGAGCTTGGAAAAGTAATACTCCAGTTCCAGATAGAAAGTGCTGTACAATACAAAAAGTAATACAGATGGAATAACAACGGCCATTAGATTGGAGATGAAGCCTTTCTTTCCGTTAGCTAGCACTAAATCATATTTGTTTTGAACCCAGTTAATGAAGCCAAAAGCCATCAAGAACAGTATAGAGGTCAAGAAGGTGCTATTCAAAATCGTGGTCAGCGGTATGAAAGCATCATTATACAAGTAATTTGAACTGTAGCCGTCACCCCAGTCTTGGATGAGGCTAAAAAATGCCAACACCATTAAAGGATAGGACATATACTCGTAGGCCTTCACTTTTTTTGTTCTACCGATCCATAAGAGTAGTGCAGCTTCCGCCGCCCATAATAGCGTAACCCAGTTGCCATCCAATTGCACGGGTATGGTTATGGTAATAAAAGTGAGCACCAAGCCAGCTGCGAGGTAGAACAGGTTTTGGTCGCCCAGTTTCTTTTTATAAATCAATGTAGTTACTCCAAAATGTACGATGCCATTGGCCAGCGTAAATAGCCCCAAGAGCTGCCTACCGGTTTCGTTTTCATCGAGTAAACTATATCCCAAACCATAAAAGATAAAGGAATTGAGCAACAGCATAAAGACATCGGAAACCTTGAATTTTTCGGATTTAATCAGTTTATACCCCAAGAAGGTAGCGTAAAATATGAGGAAAAATACAACTAGGAAGACCAATGCCAGCTTGTAATGCTGCTCTGGTTCATAAGAGAATATGCGCCAAACCAAATAACTTAACCAGGTAAAGGCAAACGACACATAGTATAGGGCCTTCCAATACTTTTTAAGGGAAATAAAAAGGATGCCCAGGTTAATAATGGCGATGTAGCCGAACAGAACGGTAATGTTTCCAGAATCGTTACTCAACAAAAAAGGTACGGCATAGGCACCTACCAATCCTATATGGGCAATGACCTGCTTATCATAATTTAGGGAGGACACGACTCCAAAAAAGGTAATCAATAGCATGAGTCCAAATGCGAAAAGTTGCGGAAAAAGTTCGTAAAAGCTATAGCCGGCGAAGGTGATAAAGTACATAATGGCCAAAGCGCCACTAACTAGGACCGCGCTGTAACTGGTGTATTTTGCTTTTAGTTTTATACCTAAACCTATAAGCCCCAAACCTAGCACATAGCCTAAAATAATACGGGTCAGCGGACTGATAAGATTATTTTCTATGGAATATTTGGCACCGATTACTACACCGATAATAGTGATAAGAATACCTATTTTGCTAATAAGGTTCTCGCCGATGAATTTTTCTAGATTGGATTTTCCTTTTGGTTTCTTGGGTGTTGGCATAAGAGGTTCCGCTGCCCGAGTATTTGAAGTTTCTTCCATCGGAACGGTAGTAAAATGAATTGGAGCTTCCTGTTCGCCAATAATTTCTTGGGATAAATTGGGTAAAGCTACTTTTTCAATGGGCGTATCTGCCTGCGTTGCTTTTAAGGGCATGTTCCGCAAGTTTAAAATATCCCTTCTTAGTTCTTTTACTTCTAGATCAAAGCGTTCTTGTTTACGCAACAACAGCTCTAGTTTTTCTAGAAGTTTGCCTATATGTTCTTGGTCGTTGGCCATAACGGTTTGGTTTTAAGTCGTTCCCCTGTAGGGGTTCGTAATATGTTGTAGAACGACGGAACTTCAAATTTGTTGGCAAGGTAATTTTGTTTTTAATATGTTGACTCCGTATATTCCGCGTATTTGATGTCATGGGTTGGCCATGCTAAAAACGGGGATGGATTTTGCGTTATCATATGCAGTCTGTGTCTAAATTAAAACCTGGAAATTTTTGGGAGGGCCTAATGTAGTCCCATTGTCAGGTGGGATTTAAGGCCATTTCGTTTAATTTAGATGTCGTGACAAGGTATTGGTTCTAAGCAGGGGCCCTTCAATAGAAGTAAAAATGGCTCAGCGTTTAGGCCACCCTGTTTTCAGGGAGTACGATATCCCTATTTTAAGTGTTTCATGAACCATTGCCCCAATTTAACTTTGAAAACGGTGTATAGGTAATACTAACCCATAGGCTTTTCCGTTGTTAAGGAGAATATTGGGGTCGTTATATCAAAAATCGTATTGGTAACATTTGCAAGTAATCAGTCGATGCGTTAATAAGTAAAAATACTGACCCAATAATTTAAAGATACGAACTTGGAAAGCCCTACCATGTAAAAAAAGTCATTAAAAACCTTGAAGATCATAATATAAAATAAGCCCAGGTTAAAATTGACGGAAAGGTTGTGTTTTATCAATTATATATTGAATAGGAATTCGAAATCGACTAATTATGCTTAGAAACAGTGTATATGTATTACTAAACAATGCCGTTTCAAGAACATTTATACTCCTTATGTTTACCTCAAGCAGCTACATAGCGCAGCATACTAAACTCTATACGACGACTAAAGACATGACATTAAAAGAAAAATATCCACGAATAGAATACTACTATGAAATTGATTTAGGAGATCCTAATGCTGGAAGTGCTAAATGGACTGACCCTATGGGAAAAACGGTATATGGCGGCAGGGCAGATGACAGACCGCATATCTTCCGCAAAACTGTCCTGCTAAATGACGAACAAAAAAAAGAGCTTTTACAAGCAGAATTATTCAGGTATTTTTATTTTGATAAACAAGCAGGAGAAAACATAAGCCTAAATGATTATTTTGATGCTCTAGCTAATCCTGACAAAAACGCATTGGCCAAATTGCTTCCCAAAAATTTAGATTTGTTCAATAGCAGAGCACTGACAGATGAAACCTTTGCTTATTACAGCACCTTATTGGCGTACGAAAAAGGAATTAATAATAGTTTAACCGTTATATGGTTAGATGAAAACACCTATTTTGTAAACGATATGTACTATAGTGCACGTATTGACTTAAACGCCTTTAAGGAAAATGCGAAAGGAGAGCCGTTGGCGCCAATGAGCAGAAATAGAACTGCTGACGACCTATCAGAAAATGAAGAAATGATAGGAGAAATTAATTTTAGGGACTTTTTAAAATTTTCGCCAGTATTTCAATATAAGATATCGGAAGGTTTGCCACATTTAAAACTACGTTATGAAAACAGCCACATCCCACTAGATAAAGCAGTTATTGGAATATCGTTAAGTCCAGGATTGCCAAATACGACAAGTTATACCATTCAAATTACAGGTGATGGCTCTTACCTAAAAAACGGATTTAAAACACAGCAAAAATTGGAGCTAAATAAACTTACTCGCCTATTACTTGAGGCTAAAAAAGTGTACTGGGAGCGTTTTAATGAATTTAGTATGCCGATGGCGAAACCAGACGATGACAGACAAAACTTTACTATTTCTGCCTGGAGTGATGGTAAATATCACACTATATATAATCCTAATATAAATAATACTAATCAGGTCTTAATGGATTATGTTGCGTTGGTAAAAAAGACACTTAACCTCGAATAGCTATTCAAATACTGAGAACAGAGAAGGATTCACAGGAAATGAATGTCATATTTAAAGTGAAAATAAAGTTATTATGAAGAGAGTTTCATTTAAAAGTATTTAAAAGAATAAACGCCGATAATTAAACAGTATGTCATTTTTCAAAAAATTATTTTCGGCGCAATAAAAGCTACCCGCACCATAAAGGCAAATGACAGCGCATGAAGTTTGTTATAATTTTGATCTCAATTTAGGTATTGCGCTTGCTAAAGAAACACCTATTTATTACGTGCTTCAAAAAACAATCGAATTTTTAAAAGGACAGCCTTTTTTGTTCATGACACGTGGTTATTAAAATATTATAAATCTGAAGATGGTTCTGAAGATTTTTCAAGTTTTATGTGGGATGGGAAAGACGTGGATATAGACTTTTTTAAATCTTTTAATATAAATCAAGAACCTTCCCACTCAACCATCACTTTTTTTGGTAATAATTATGAACTAACAATAAGCAATAAACCTAATTATTATAAGATTTATACAAGGTTATTCAAACAGAAAACTGCATAAGGAATTGGTGTGTTCATATAAAAACTACAAGATATTTTAAACCAGATGGGCGGTATGCAGGGAAAACCTTTGGCCAGCGTTTAGAACTATTGAAACAACGCCTGGAAATATTTGTTTTAGATAAAGAACAATTTAAACCACTTGCAGTCAAATTGTATAGCAGTACTTCAGAAAAACTAGATGGGCTAGTGAAGGATTTTTGCGGATTTGTCAAAACTAAAGAATTAATGCCCTTAGTACATGAGGCTCAGATTAAAACGAGCTTTTATAACCCTATAAACTTTTGGCATTTATGGGATAACGCAACTCCAATAGGGGATGGTTATTATTTATGCAGTAGGTACCTAGATACACTCGATTTATTCGAGTTTTCCGAAAAAATGTTAGCACAAATTACTGCATCTTATTTGCAAGACAGCCATGATAGGGAAAATGCCGAAAATGAACCTGAACCAGCAGAAATTGAAAACTACCCGATGCTATCTGCTTCCTTAAGCTATTTTTCTTATGATGCAGCGAACTCCGTTTTAGACTTATCTGTAACACCTAGCAAACAGGGAATAGATGGAAGAGACCTCGAAATATTGAACGACATATTAACAAATGGCTATGATGGGCACGAGGTTAAAAAAATTAGTTTGACCTATTTAACTGGTTCAGGTGCTTTACAAGATAATGACAAAATAGCACCAATGAATATAGCACTGCAATTCTATAATGACCAGGGCGAATGGGAAGTATTGAATTAGAGAATATCGTGTTAGAACGCATCAACTTTAAAATCACAAATAATGAAACTAAATTTACCACTACTCCTATTTATAGCTTTTATAACCTGCTTGAGCTGTAAAAATAAAAGTCCAAATACAACCCCAATAATAACCACGACCGCATTATCTGCCAACACCATAACTAAAGTGAAAAAACCAGTAGAGATTTGGATAGACAAATGGGTAGAAGGTATGAAAAACTTTAAATACCTGAGGGAGTATAGTCATGAAACCATACCCCCAGAAATCTCGGTACACAAAAGTGTTATTGATGAGGTTAAAGATCTTACCATTGAAAACGATATAATCCGCATGCTTGTAAACAGCAGCCCAGGAGCGTTTTGTAGAGAACTAAAATTTAAATACATAGAACCTAACGGGGAATTCTATTTGGTATTTGGCGAACCAGAAGTAATAACTCTTGCAGGAAAGCATGCAACTTTTGTACCTCCATGGATTGAAGATAATAGAATTTGTGACGAAAATTAATACTCTCATCGAGTTGAAGATTTTAAAATTATAAAATAACCCATTTAAATCTAAAGAATTATAATTCAGAAAATTGTATTACTATCATTGACAATTATAATTTCAAGCATGAGCCTATACTGTACTAATAAGCAAAGTATTATTCCTTTTACACTTTCCGGCAATGAAAAAGAAATAATGAAGGTAGATAATGATGGAAAAGTTTGGGCCGAAGGTCAACAAATTGCCATTTACATCCTAACGGACTTTTACCATACACAAAAAACGATACTATTGCCATTAGAAAGGCAGATGGTACAGTTTACGATGCTGAAAAAAGGTCTATTGTAAAAATTACAAATGATGGTAACATAATGTATGGAGACAATAAAAATTTAGCTTGAAAAACTGACGGAACTCTAGAGGTTATGCAAAACGAATCCTTAAAACTAGACCCCAATAATAAGGCGCTTTATAGCGATGCTTTTTTGTTATTTGTCATCTATGCATCCTTAGGTGAAACACCAAGCGCAACCCCGTTTGAGGATTAAGAAAATATCAAGAATATCATTAAATAGTAAAATTCAACAATTAAAAATATTAAGAAGGAATTAGACGCAAACTATTGCTTTTTTTATTTGTAGCAAGCAGCTTTCTTAAGCTATACCGAATTGGTTAACACGTGATATTCTAAAATCTTAACGAAGGGTATTGTGTTCAACTTTAATTTTAGGCAAAAAAAAACCGGTGCTCCCACCGGTTTTAGACTAACTAACTAACTCAAAAAATCACTAACTCAAAAAATGAAATGAATATCTGTTCTTTTAGGTTGCAATAACTTGACATTCAATATTTTTAACGTAGATTTTTTTAATATATTGTTATTAAGCAATATTTTTTTAATCCTGTATCGCAAAAACTTTTTTGAGTAGATCTGTTGTCCTAGAGGAAGCCTTGGTCCTTATTTCTTTTTCTTCTACCGCAATCATGGTATAGACCCCTTCAAGCGCTTCTTGTGTTACATAATCCGTTAGGTCTGCATTTACGTCCGTGGTCAAGGGAATGGCATTGTACCGGCTAATTAAGGAAGCCCAAACCTTATCCGCGCCAACTTTTTCAATAGAAGATTTAATTACCGGATTAAACTTTGCGTACAGTTCTGTGGTGGTCCTGTCCTTTAAATAACTTGTTGCGGCTTGGTCGTCTCCCAGCAAGATGCCTTTTGCATCGTTGAACGAAATATCCTTTACGGCGTTTATGAAAATAGGTGTAGCCTCGGAAACTGCATCCTCGGCTGCTCTGTTCAATACCTTTAATCCTTCATCCGCCAAATTGTCCAAACCTATGTCCCGTAGGGTCTTGTCTACCTTTCTAAGTTCTTCCGGTAAAAGGATTTTAACCAGATCGTTTTTATAAAAACCATCGGTTTTGGTAAGTCTGCTCACTTGTTTGGAAATTCCTTTATCGAGTGCCTCACGCAGTCCGTTTCCTATTTCTTCGTTCCCTAGGCCAGGAGTTCCTGTAGGGAGCTGGTTTACTACCTGCTGCAGTTCGTTACATGATACAAATAAGGTAATGCCAATAATAAGTGCAATTTTTTTCATGATACTCTTATGGTTTAATGTTTATGGGTTTAGGAAAAAATAACTGTTTTATTGTTGAAGGCAGTTGTTTTGCTCTAAAGTATTAATGTTTATAGTATTTGAGCAAGAGTGAATAGAGCGATTAGTTCGATATTAGTTCGATTTTAGGATGAAAAACTGATAAAAGACTTAATTTGTATATTTCCATGATTATCATATTCCATATCACATGCGGCTAAAATACTTTAAAATTCTATTTTCATTGACATTAATCAAGTTCTTATCTTAGTATAAAGATTTTAGATTTTTAAATTGTACTCTTTTTGAGGAAGCTTACAATCCAGTAAAATTTGTAAGGATCGTCCATTGCGTACAGGTTGTTTGGGGAAGGTGAACGTGAAACAGTTCTCGGTCAGCTATTACCGGGAAGCGAACGAACGCAACAAAGCACGCGTCAACAGTCCTATGGACCGGTACATAAAGGGCAAGTGACAAAGCATGGTGAACCGGTGTTCGGCATCTTGATGCAGTTTATGGAGCTACGCAAGATTATACGATCGAATTGGAAAAGGCCAACAAGGTGATGCACGTCTTCCGCCATTGCCTAAAACCTGAAGAAGTACCTGAAATTCGAACAAAAATGGCTAAAAAGCGGGGCAGGCATGCTTGCTTTCGCCGCATTTGTTAAAGGTGCCCTTCAGCACCCCTGTCCGGAGCTTCTGTAAGGCACTTAAAATTGGCTTTCGACTTCTGAACCGACAAGAAAAAAGCCTCTTGGAGAGGCTAATATCGATAGATGTTATGCTAAATTAAACCCTTGTGCAACGGTAACCATTGTTGAACTAATCCTCGTACCTCGGAAGCTTTTATCTAGTGGTAAAAATACGTTATCTTGATGGGTTCATAAAAACCTTAAGATTATGTATTTAAAAAAAACCTAGGACGATTTT
>Ga0075117_1002346_pt1 | contig 10938 bp, 13 predicted proteins | sample AntAceMetag02UKJ_FD_69789 | JGI IMG/M metagenome (GOLD analysis project Ga0075117, IMG submission 69789) | Saline lake microbial communities from Ace Lake, Antarctica - Antarctic Ace Lake Metagenome 02UKJ | ecosystem: Environmental > Aquatic > Non-marine Saline and Alkaline > Saline | place... | reverse complement strand
ATTGTTTTAAAAGTTCTTCCAGCTAGCAAACAAGAAAAAGAAGCTTTTGCTTATTATAGAGATGGTATGTCTGCTCAATCTGAAGGTGAATATGCAGAGGCACTAGAAAATTATTATGAAGCGTTGAGATTAGAAGAAGATCCGTATGATAGGAGTTATATTCTTTATAATATAGGTCTTATTTATGCTAGTAATGGAGAATACATTAAAGCTTTGGAATATTACCATCAAGCTTTAGATCTAAATTCCAGATTGCCTCCAGCATTAAACAATATTGCAGTTATTTATCACTACCAAGGTGTGAAAGCTTCAGAAAAACGAGATCTAGAAACGGCACGAACAATGTTTGACAAAGCTGCTGAATACTGGAAACAAGCAATTAGATTAGCTCCTAATAATTATATAGAAGCTCAAAATTGGTTGAAAACTACTGGTAGAATGTCGTCTGATAACATGTATTGATACTTTCCATTATAGATAATTTTATTCTTGTAAATATAATAGGTTTCTTGAAAATAATTTTTTCAAAAAATTTAAATAAAAATATGTTATTAAGTGATTCAATAAAAGAATATCGATATTAATGAGTAAGAAGATACTTAATAGAAAAGCCGAAAAGATTTATGTAATTTAATCTATTTAGTAATTCTTCTTTCTCATCATACTTGTATACTATCAAATACAAATCTTTTTCTTAAATATTAGAACCGGATTTTAAATTTATTACGAAACTTATTTAAATACATTCTTGACTTCGGAATATCGAACTTATTTATGGTAAACACTGCAACAAATACTGGCCTTATTACTCAAATCATTGGTCCCGTAGTGGACATTGAGTTTTCTAATGGTAAACTACCTCAAATTTATAATGCTGTCAAAATTGGTGAAGGTACAACAGCTGTAATATGTGAGGTTCAGCAGCTACTTGGTAATAACAAAGTAAGAGCTGTATCTATGACATCGACAGATGGTTTAAAAAGAGGTATGTCTGTTGCTGATCTAGGAGCTCCAATTAGTGTTCCTGTTGGTAAGGCTACTCTAGGGCGTATTTTTAATGTTTTAGGTGAAGCAGTTGATGAAATGGGTGATGTTTCCATGACAACTACACTACCAATTCATAGAAAGTCACCAGCTTTCACAGAATTAGAAACAAAACCATCAATTTTTGAGACAGGTATCAAGGTTGTTGATCTTCTAGCTCCTTACAGAAGAGGAGGAAAAATCGGTCTGTTTGGTGGAGCAGGCGTAGGTAAAACTGTGTTAATTATGGAACTCATTAATAACATTGCTAAAGCTCATGGTGGGCTATCTGTATTTGGTGGTGTAGGTGAAAGGACTCGTGAAGGTAATGACCTTTACATGGAAATGGTGCGATTCGTTCTTGTATAAAATAGGTATCAAGCCTAATAATATAAGGTCTATAAGACTTTTGCAAAAGGAATTTCTGATAATAAAGTTTTCCTTTCTTATAGGATAACTAAATATTGATGTTGGTGTAAGTCCAACCCCTTCGAGATAGAGGTGATGCCAATAGTTCCCACATGGAGGAGTGATTTCTGAAATGAAGCTGGGTTAGACAAGGGAATCAGAGATCTAAGATAACAGGTCACACTGCCCTCGGTAGGTACTCATGGTTAAGGTAAACTGAATCTTCTACGAAAGCATCTAAATGTACCCCGACACGTTATCAAACGGTTCTCAAGCGGTCGTGGGCGTGAACTTCATACTCGCACTAGTTTCGTTTCGCTAAGTGCATATCTCGAGTAGTTCACAGGTGAATGGAAGAGACCTAAAAGTACTATTAATCAATGTTTGGAACGAATAAAAACGCTTCTTCGATCTCCTCTAAAAAGGTAGGAATATCTAATCAGTATTTCCTTATGGTCTAAAGCGGATAGGATTGGGCGTAATTGCCCATCGGTTTATAGCGTTAAATTATATCTAGGAGATATCTCAATGACGGTTAAAACAATTTTGGAATACACCGATGAGTGGAAGCAGGTCCCTTGGACTAGGTTTGAAAAGACCCTCTTCCGTCTTCAACATAGGATTTACAAATCTAGACAAGATAATGATTTAGCTTCTGTCAGGCGACTACAGAATCTGTTATTAAGGTCAAAAAGTGCAAAATATCTGGCTACTAGACAGGTTTCTCAGTTAAATCTTGGGAAGAAAACGACCGGGGTAGATGGCATTCAGTCACTCAACCATAAAGAAAGGTTATTTCTTGTAGCAGAGCTTGGCGACAAATTCAATAGCTGGAAACATCAGAAACTTAAGAGGGTATTCGTTTCTAAGGCTGATGGTCGTTTAAGATCATTAGGCATACCTACTATAAAAGACAGAGCTATGCAATGTCTATTAAAATATGCCCTGGAACCAGTGTACGAGGCAATTGTGTCTGATGGAGCATTTGGTTTTAGGCCGGGACATTCCAGCTGGGATGTTCAAAAATTCATATATCATAACCTCAATTCTTCAGCAAAAGGCTATAATAAATCGATAGTTGAGCTAGATATTGAAAAATGTTTCGATAATATTGACCATGATAAATTATTGTCATTAATAGTTTTACCTAGTAGTGGGATGAAGATTCTACGTTCAGCTCTTAAGGCTGGTATTATGAGCGAATTCCGCATAAATGACGAAGGTACACTGGAAAGTGGAGTTATCTCACCCCTATTATCGAATATAGTTCTTCATGGACTCGAAGATCTGCAAAATGAAAAGGTTACTGCAACTAAATCTTTACAAAAAGGTTTCAGGTACGCAGATGATGTTGTGTTTATACTTAAGGAAGACGAAAGCCAAACAAAACTCATGAGTGAGGTTGTTGAATTTTTAAGGTGTCGTGGACTTCATATAAACGACACCAAAACTAAGACAGTATCTGCCTTTGAAGGCTTTGATTTTCTTGGCTGGCACTTTGTTGTGAAAGCTAATAATAAGTTTGCATGCTATCCCTCAAAAGAGAGCGTAAAAATTATTACCACTAAGGTGAAGAAACTCATGAAAGATACCAGATATAAACTGGAAGATAGAATTCCTAAGGTCAAAACTGTCTATCGCGGATGGTTTAATTATCATCAATACTGTGATATGAAGATGGTTAATTTGTGGTCTATTAATAACTGGACTCGTAAGTACATTATAAAGTCAAGTAATACAAAGTCCTCTGAAGCAAATACCTTGGTTAAGACAATCTTTTTAGGACACTCGTCCCGTGCTTACAAGTTTGCTACCATTAAAGGTAGTTTATCTATTTATGATAACGATTGGATATCTTGGTCCAAGAGAAACAGTAAGAGGTTCAAAGGTCCCTTATTAACGGCGACCTCAAAGCAAGAATATAAGTGTCATGTTTGTGGAGTCTATTTTTCTCTTGATGTTCCGATTGAGCTACATCATGTGAACGGAAATGGCAAGAATCATAAATGCCAAAATTTAGAGGCGCTTCATCGTACTTGCCATCAAGCTTATTCTATTCATTAGAAAAAACGTCTAGAAAAAGGGAATAACCTAAATAAACTGGGAGCCGTATGAGGTGAAAGTCTCACGTACGGTTCTAATGTAGAGGCTTCCTCAAGAAATGAGGAGTCGACTCAACCAAGGAATCTAAGGTTATTAAAGAAGATAACCTTGGTGAATCAAAAGTAGCACTTTGTTATGGTCAAATGAACGAGCCACCTGGAGCTCGTATGAGAGTTGGATTAACTGCACTAACGATGGCAGAGTATTTCCGTGATGTAAATAAGCAAGAGGTCCTGTTGTTTATTGATAACATTTTTAGATTCGTACAGGCTGGTTCTGAAGTATCCGCACTTTTAGGACGTATGCCATCTGCTGTTGGTTACCAGCCAACACTTGCAACTGAAATGGGAGGATTGCAAGAAAGAATTACTTCTACTACATCAGGATCTATTACTTCCATACAAGCTGTATATGTTCCAGCTGATGATTTAACAGATCCTGCTCCAGCAACAACATTCTCTCATCTTGATGCTACAACTGTATTATCAAGAAATTTAGCGGCTAAGGGAATCTATCCTGCCGTAGATCCTCTGGATTCTACTTCAACAATGTTACAAATTTCTATTGTTGGAGATGAGCATTATGGAACTGCTCAAAACGTAAAGGAGACTCTACAAAGATATAAAGAATTACAAGATATTATTGCGATTTTAGGTCTTGATGAGTTATCTGAAGAAGATAGATTAGTAGTTGCCCGTGCTAGAAAGGTGGAGCGTTTCCTATCTCAACCTTTCTTCGTAGCTGAAATTTTTACTGGATCTCCTGGTAAATATGTATCTTTAGCTGAAACTATTAAAGGTTTCAATATGATTCTTAACGGTGAACTTGATGAATTACCAGAACAAGCATTCTATCTTGTTGGTAATATCGATGAAGCTATCGAAAAAGCAAAAAGCTTGAAAGGATAAGGTAAAAAAATGGCTTTGCACATTAGTATTATAGCGCCAGATAGAACTGTTTGGGATTCTAATGCCGAAGAGGTAATTCTTCCAAGTAGTACTGGTCAATTAGGGATTTTACGTGGTCATGCACCTTTACTAACAGCATTAGATATTGGTGTGATGAGAGTTCGTACTGATAAGGAATGGACTCCAATTGTTTTAATGGGAGGTTTTGCTGAAGTAGAAAATGACGAATTGACTATTTTAGTAAATGGGGCTGAAGAAGGATCTTCTATTGATAAAGAAGAGGCGCAAAAAGAGTTAGAAGATATGACTATGCGTTTCAATGAGGCAGAGACTAGTAAAGAAAGAATCGAAGCTACTCAAAATCTTCGTAAGGCTCGTGCGCGTGTGCAAGCTACAAGTTAATTTTATAAAAAAAAGTTACAGACACTTTCTAGTGTCTGTAACTTTTTTTTCATCTAAAGTAAAATTTGATAGTAATATTTATCAAATGAAGAATCGAATATCAAAAAATAATATGTATTATGTATGAAGTGATCTAATAATGACTTGAAAAAAAACTATGTTAAACGAAGATTTAGAAGTTAGTAAGAAACTTATTCCTTATTCGATATCTTTTGAACAGAATGAAGCTGAAATGTCTCTGACAGAACATCTAGAAGAAGTTCGTCAACGGGCATTTTGGTCATTATCTTTATTAGTAACAACTATTATTTCTTGTCTATTAGCTGTAAAAAATATTGTTAAGCTACTTCAACAACCTGCTACGGGAATTAAGTTTTTACAATTAGCTCCAGGAGAATATTTTTTTGCATCTCTTAAGGTTGCTGTTTATACAGGTTTTTTCATCAGTAGTCCATTTATCATTTATCAGATAATTCTATTTATCCTACCTGGAATGACTAAAGGTGAAAGAAAAACTATTTTACCTGTAGTGGTAGGCTCAGTTATTCTTTTTATTTTTGGTTTAGCTTGTGGTTATTTTTTATTAGCTCCTGCCGCATTAAACTTTTTTATTAATTATGGCTCTGATGTAGTAGAGCCATTCTGGTCTTTTGAGCAATATTTTGAGTTTATTTTGGTACTCTTATTTAGTACTGGTTTAGCATTTCAACTTCCGGTAATACAAGTTGTACTAGGAGTCTTAAAGATCTTCTCTAGCCGATTAATGTTTTCTGTCTGGAGATATGTAACTTTAGGATCTACTGTTATAGGTGCTATTTTAACGCCTTCTGTAGATCCTATTACTCAGCTTTTTATGTCGAGCATCATAATGATACTGTATTTTGGTGGTGCAAGTCTTGTCTTTCTTATAGAAAGAAGTCAGGAAGATATTAATTATGAAGATAATTTTTAGGTTAAAATAATATAGAGAGTAAACAAAGAAAAATATCTCTCTTATTTTAGAATCATTTATATGCAATTTCTAATACTTATCAGAAAAGATTTGATTAACTGATAAAAAGAAAACCGTGTAACATTTATTTCAAATAATTAGCCTGAAGAAGATGAAAAATAACTATATTGTAAGTATTCAAAAAAAACTAAAATCTGCAGTGCTTTTATTTAGCATCTGTGCAGCTATATCACTACCTACTGTAGCTGATGCTTTTCCTGTTTATGCACAGCAAGCTTACGAAAATCCTAGAGAGGCAACAGGAAGAATTGTTTGTGCTAATTGTCACCTTGCTCAAAAACCAGTAGAAATTGAGGTTCCTCAAGGAGTACTGCCCGATACTGTTTTTGAGGCTGTTGTAGAGATTCCATATGATCTCTCATTGAAGCAAGTAACTGGTGATGGTACTAAAGGACCTCTAAATGTTGGTGCTGTTGTCATTCTTCCCGAAGGATTTAAATTAGCTCCTAAAGAGAGGCTTAGTGACGAACTTAAGAAAGCTACTGAAGGTGTTGTAATCTCACCATATAGTGATTCTAAGCAAAATATTCTGGTTGTTGGTCCTATTTCTGGTAATGATCATCAAAAGATTGTATTTCCTATTTTAGCTCCAAATCCTGCAGAAAATAGAGATGTACACTTTATTAAATATCCTATTTTTGTTGGCGCTAACCGTGGAAGAGGACAAGTGCAACCTACAGGAGAGAAGAGTAATAACACTCTTTATGCTTCTCCTGTGAGCGGTCAGATAGTGAAGATTGACGCAACAGATAAGTTAACAACACTAACAATTAATAGTAAGAGTGGAGATACCATTACTGTTAAAGTACCAGTTGGTCCTGCAATTATCGTGAAAGAAGGAGATAATGTCAATGCAGATCAGCCACTAACAATTGATCCTAATGTTGGTGGTTTTGGTCAAGGTGAAACAGAAATAGTTTTACAAAGTCCAGCAAGAGTGAAAGGCATGATTGCTTTCTTCTTTACTGTTATATTCGCTCAAGTACTATTGGTTCTGAAAAAGAAACAATTTGAAAAAGTTCAATTAGCTGAAATGAACTTCTAAAAAAAATAAAGCATAGGTCTATTTAAAATAGTTCTATGTTTTATTTTTCTCGTGTATTAATTAAAGAGATTTAACAAGATTCGTGAACGCATTCATATCGTTAACTGCCATTTGTGCAAGCATTTTACGATTAAGGCTTATCTGCGACGATTTTAATTTCGAAATTAGGCAACTATAATTAGTATTATGTATTCTAGAAGCAGCATTGATTCTTGTTATCCATAACCTTCTAAAATCTCTCTTTTTTCTTTTTCTACCTACATAACCATACCGCAAAGCTTTCATTACTTGCTGATTAGCCATTCTAAATAGTTTTGAATGTGTTCCCCTGAAACCTTTAGCTACTGAAAAGATTTTTCTTCTTCTCTTTCTCGCTACGTTTCCTCTTTTAATTCTCACCATTTTATTTTTTTTCCTCTACAAGAAGTTTATTTATTGGAACAATTATTATTAAGCATACGGCATCATACTGCGTAATGCTAAAGCATCCCCCTTAAAGACAACCATCTTTCTAGATAAGTTTTTTTTACATTTAGATGTTTTTTTCTCTAAAAGGTGCCCTTTAAAAGCTTTTCTTCTCATGAATTTTCCTGTGACAGTCTTTCGGAACCTTTTCAGTGCAGATTTACGTGTTTTAATCTTAGGCATACTCTTATGTTATTTGAATTTTGACTAGTCTACTTTATCTAATTGATAAAAAACAATTTGATAAGAACAGTATAACTGATAATAAATAGATGTAAATTTAACAAAAAAAGATTATCTATAATTATTATCAGTTAACTAATCTTGGAGAACTAGTTTCTAATTTCTTAATTTTCTCTTGTTTTTAGGAAGAAACTTTGTATAGAATTTACTAAACTACGTGATCTTCCAAGTATTACTCTCACTAAACTAAATTCTAGTTCAGAGAAAATATTCATATTCAATGTAAATGCTATGTTGGCCTCTGCGATAATCTGTGGGGCTTCGTTTTCTTTAATAGGTAGTAGATCTAGTGCTGCTTTATAATTTGTCTTAAATTGTGATTCATCATCAATCTTGTTAAATTCATAAAAAGCCAGTCCTTTAGACCCTTCCAGTCCCATGCCCCTTTGTGCTATTTTTTTTAATATTTGTCCACCTGATAAGTCTCCTAAGTATCTTGTATAGGCATGAGCAACTAATAATTCCGGCTTTTCTCTACTAATTTGATTAATTCTATTCACATAATCAATAGTAGCTGGTGACAATTTTGTGTTTTCTAACCATCCTTCACCATAGTGAAATTCTAAATCTTCTTTTAAACTTTCTGTTCTGTTTAGTTCAGGAAAGTAAATTGGTTTAATGTACTTATGATCTTTATTTTCTTCCATCGCTTTTTCGATAGCTTCATATACAAAGAAAAGTTTTGATAGCATTTCTACATAAGAGCTTCTATCGATAACGCCACCTAAAAATGATTTGATAAAGTTTACATTTTCTGCCATAGTGTGTGATTTACTAGTTCCTTCGCGCAATTGTGTTGCTAAATTACTTGTCATGTTTTTTGTCCTTAATTTTAATCTTGAAATCTATGATGATAATTTAAGAAATAATCTTTTTTATTATTTAAATGGTTATCTTTGTACTGCATACTTTCTTTTTTACAAAAAAAAAGCCTATAACATTATAGTATAATAGTTTACTAACTTCAAAAAGATTCGATTTGTATAATTAGTGACTAGTTAACACTCGATTTGTTATGCGAAGTAAGTTGAAAAAAATACAAATTTAGATTTATCACTTTATCAATTATGGACATAATTAGCTTAGGATGGTCTTCTCTTATGGTGGTGTTTACGTTTTCATTAGCGTTAGTTGTTTGGGGAAGAAACGGTTTCTAAATATTCAGTAAATCATATTTTTATGATTGTATATAAAAAATATTACATAGGAGTAAAGTATGGGAAATGAAATAATATCAGCAGCAGGTATTTGTATTGTGATTACATTAGTTGGCTTAGCTTTAGGATTTGGTCTTCTAAAACTACAAGGAGAATAAAATTTCCTTTTTTTCTTTTTTATTACCTACCTCATTTTTGAGGTAGGTAATAATTATCTTTATAAAACAATAATATAAATTCTAATTGAATGAAAATTATACAAAATTTGTGGTTCTTTTGCTCAATAGGGCTAATTTTATCAATAATGGTTCATAATCCAAAATCACAAGGAATGATTGGTCAAAATCAAGTATTTAATGGTACACGTAGTGCTGAAGAAACATTGGATAAAATTACATGGATTCTTGTGATTAGTTTCTTTGTTTTAACAGTTTATATATCAACTTTCAGTAAATTTGAATAAAATATCTTTAAATGAATGATTCCGAATACATCTGCCCTGTGCCAAGAGATCAAAGGCCATTAAATGAATATAAAAAATTAAAAGAATCCAATAATTTTTTCTGGTGTATACAGGATAAAGACAATTATTTGAAGGCTTTTCTCTCTCTTTCTTTCTTTTCTCTTCTCTTTTCTAGTTTCATACTAGTAATTAGTGCTTTTTCTTTCTCAAGTATTAAGTATTTTATAATCTACTCTGTCCTCGCTAGTGTGATTATAACAACTTTATCTTGTTGCAGATCTTATTTAGGATGGCAATATATTTATTCCCGTTTAATGGAAGCTACGGTTCCCTATGAAGAATCAGGATGGTACGATGGTCAAATTTGGATAAAACCTCCTGAGATACTTTTGCAAGATAGATTAATTGGTACATATGAAATTTATCCTGGTCTTCTACGATTACAATATACTCTCGCTTTTTTATTATTTCTATTATTAATAGCAATAGTTTTACTTAAGAACACTTGAATTAAGTCAACAAATACTGTAATATGTTCTACACGCGGGGTAGAGCAGTCTGGTAGCTCGTCGGGCTCATAACCCGAAGGTCAATGGTTCAAATCCATTCCCCGCTATCACAAAATTGATAAATTATGATACTATACATATACATAATAAACAAATATATTTTATGGCTGAAACATTAAATTTACAGATACCTTCACCTACGTTTGAAGGAAGTACAGGTGGTTGGTTAAGAGCTGCTGAGGTAGAAGAAAAGTATGCGATTACTTGGACTAGTCCAAAAGAACAAGTATTCGAAATGCCAACAGGGGGTGCTGCAATTATGAGGCAGAGTGAGAATTTACTGTACTTAGCAAGAAAAGAGCAATGTCTTGCTCTAAGTACTCAGTTGAAAACTTCTTTTAAGATTACAGATTATAAGATTTATCGTATTTTTCCAAGTGGCGAAGTTCAATATTTACATCCAAAAGATGGAGTACTTCCTGAAAAAGTTAATGCTGGAAGAGTAGGTGTAGGAAATGTCTCTCATTCTATCGGAAAGAATTTAAATCCTTCACAAATTAAATTTACAACAAAGTCTTTTAGTGATTAACTATTGCTTAAAATATACTGCTTATGGTATTCTACTATAAGCGAGTTAAGGAGAGGTGGCAGAGCTGGTCGAATGCGTCTGATTTGAAATCAGAAGAAGCTTTACCGTTTCCGTGGGTTCGAATCCCACTCTCTCCTAATTTTTTTTATTAAATAACTTATTTTCAAATTGATGTCTTTAGTATATTTGTAAGTGAATCTTATGTTTTAATGGGAGGAATAAGTGGGTAAGGTGATCTGAATATGTAATGTAAATTTTGGCAAAGTCGTGTCTTACCACTGAGTTACATTCGTTCCTATAAATAGTATTTTATAAAAAAAACTAGATTCTCAGCTATGCGTGTATTGGTTGATTTGTATTTTAAATAAACCCTATTCAAATAAAAGAATGAATAGGATTTAGTATTTTGATTGATCTTCTAAATTACGAAATTATTAAATGCCGCAGTAACGATTACTAATCCGAACCAGAGGCCACAGCTTGCATAAACTAGTCCTTTTGATTTCTCCCATTCACCAGGTGAAACAAGAATAACTGGAACACCAATAATTAGGACGAAAGACAGTAGTATCAGAGCACTAACAAGTAATTGGATAATAGCAACCATGTTT
>Ga0075117_1002339_pt1 | contig 10961 bp, 7 predicted proteins | sample AntAceMetag02UKJ_FD_69789 | JGI IMG/M metagenome (GOLD analysis project Ga0075117, IMG submission 69789) | Saline lake microbial communities from Ace Lake, Antarctica - Antarctic Ace Lake Metagenome 02UKJ | ecosystem: Environmental > Aquatic > Non-marine Saline and Alkaline > Saline | place... | reverse complement strand
GATTAGTACGACAATCTTCAGTTTCGCGTCGGCAGTGCTTGTCGGGGTCATGTTAGGGGAAGGAGTCAACGCATCCGGAAGGACCGAGATAAAACGTTTCCTCGCGATGGCGCCGCTGTCTGATTACGAATTTAGCAAGACGCTATTCTTGAATATGGTCAAATCTTCGGTCTTGACATTTTTACTGATTCAAATGGGGCTGGTACTCAGTTTTGTAGGAGCACCTTTGTTGTCTGATTCAGAACAGTTCAAAACTGGTCCAATACTTGGTCCATTCTTGCTTAGCTATAGTTCTCAGACTTCTTTTTTGGTTTTTGGATTCTGGATCCTCATTGCGAATTCCGTTTCCATTTTATGGACCGGGCGGACCTGGTTCTACTATACGGTGATAGGGATATTCTTCGGTGGACTTATCAGTTTGTTTTTATTCATTGGTTTTTTACATTGGATTAATGTGTCGTCAGATCTTATGCAAAACTACATCACTCCTTTGATCTCCCTGACGATATTCTTATTAATCGTCGGCGGCACTGTGGCTGCTTTTCTGGTGGCCCGCCGCAGAAAATTAATCAAACCGGTCACGGTTCCTGTTGCGTTAGTGTCCTGGTTGATTAGTTCAGCGGGATATGCAATCTGGTTTCTTTTTCTAAGGACCTCTCGATTTTACGTTGATTGGACTCAATTGTTATTTGTCTCCTCGATGTTCGCGCTATTCATACTTCCCTTCGCCACAATTCCGCTGGCACTTGCCTGGAATCGGCATCGATAGTGATTCTTCTGATAACGAAAAAATGATTTCGAAAAATGAAACTCTGTTTCAATTGTAAAGATTCGATTGAATGAGGATGGGAGAAGAGTTATGTCATATACATTGTACGTGGTAGCAAAAGTATTTTGTAAGCGCGCCTGGCTTGTCGCGTTGATTGCGGTCTGTATGCTGGTGTTAGGGCCGCTTTCAGTATATGAGTTGATACGATTGGTTGAGGGCACTGTAGGTGATGGTCCACTGGAACCTTTTCATTATCACTTTGCTTTTCTGGTTGTGTCTTGGTGCTCGTTTCTCACGGTCTGTTTATTTGCTTTGCAAGACTCACAAAAAGTCATTTTCGGGCTCCCGGTTTCTTCGGCCTCGATTGCCAGTGCGTTAATGTTTTCCACAGTCGGGACCGTTGTATTACTAAGTTTGGTGACGAATGGGCTTTATCGGATTGCTTATTTTGATGAGAACTGGCTCAGCGATTATTGGCCTTTATTGGGTCCAACCTTGTTTCTGGTGACTCTCGTGATGGTCGGACATTGTGCCTTCTGGAATTTGCACGCGATTGGTTTTGGTCGGCTCTTTTTTTGGGTTGGTTTTGTGATTGCAATGTTCTCGTGGTTCATTTTGCGCTATCACCCTCAAGGTATCGAAAAGCAAGCCGTCCCTTGGAACCATGTCACCCTTTCAGAACTTGTCACCATGCAAGTGGTTTGCATCGGTGCCTGGTATTGGGGAACCCGTTTCTTTTCTCATGTACGGCGGGGAACGGCAGTGCCCAGCCTCTCTTGGGGACGTATGGTTGCCTGGTTGAATGAATTGGTTACGGGTTCATTGGTCAATGAAAAAACTGCGGCCAGATCAAAATCCAGTGCGCTGGCACGCCTGCATTGGCGCGATTCCTGTTATGTCACTCTCGTTTTAGCAGTTTGCCTGGGAACCGTCGGCATGGTGGCGAATCTCTTTCTCTTTTCACATATGGCTTCATTCAGTTTTAAAAATCAGGCTTTTGATAATAATCCCATCGCAGTCTCGATGATGTTTTCCTTTTTAGCAGCGATCATTGTATTTTTAGTTCTGGGACAAGGACTGACTTCTAAAAATATGACGGAAATGAAACGGTATCTGGCAATGGCCCCCGTTTCAGATCGAGCTTTCGCTTACGTTGTAATGCGTAATTTAATCAAGTGCGCAAGCCTGTCAATATTATTGGTCGTGTTGATTAGTTTTCTGCTCAGTAATTTCATTGCCGCCTTGTACTACGGATTTGATAGCATCAAAAATACTTGGGAAGGGTATATTAGTCAGGATACCAAGATATTATTTACGATTTGTTCTTCCTTTTTGTTTGCATATTGGGCGGGCATTGCGAATTGCGTCTCAGTGATTTGGACAGGCAGCAAGACGTTTTGCTTGACAGTTGTTGCAGTGGTTCTCGGAGCCACTTTTTGCACTGTGATGGGATTCAATATTATTCCTAAATCGTTGCAAACAGTAGTACAACAAGGCGTGTTTTTGTTTCTTGCATGTTTCATCTTAATAGTTACGATTTTGGCTTACTATCTTGCCCATAGAAGAGCGTTGATCAATTCGTCAACCGTTTGGATGGCTTTTCTGTTTTCTGCCTTTGTGCCGATGCTATTTTGGAATTTATGGAACACAGACCAAATCATAGTCAGGTTCGTTATTTCCTCAGCGTTCTTACTGGCCGTGACGCCCTTTGCCACAATTCCTTTGGCACTGTCCTGGAATCGGCATCGCTGAATACTTTCTTGCAGAGAAATAGAAATTTAATACTGTAGACAGACTTTTCACAACTCGGTGTGGGTAGAATAAGAATGGGGTGAAAGTATGGCAGATGCCTTATATGTAACGACAAAGTGTTTTTGCAAACGTGCATGGATGGGTGCTCTGCTGGCCGTCTGTACGTTGGTGCTGGGGCCTTTGGTGATTCGCACAGTGGCCTGGTTACAAGGGGATGCTTTCCACTACATTGATGACGATCTAATTAGCATTCATTTTTCCTATTTGTTCTTCTCCTGGGCAATTTTTCTCACTGTCTGTTATCAGGGTTTACAAGGAACAAAAAAATTAACCTTTGGCCTGCCCATTTCTTCGACATCGATTGCCAGCTGGATGATGCTTGTAACGGTGTGCCTGGTGGTTGTACTACAGCTAGTGACCAACGGTGCCTATCGAGTGCTGTTTTTCGATGAAAACTGGCTTGCCGATTATTGGCCGCTGTTGGGACCTTTATTGTTTATTACGATGATGATTCTTGTCGGCCACTCGTTTTACTGGAGCATGCACGCTCCCGGTATTATGCAATTATTCTGCTGGATGAGCCTGTTTATTGGATTGTTCTGCTGGTTCATCACTCGCTATTATCCGAACGGTCTTCAGGAGAAAATTGTTCCCTGGAATCATGTGGCATTGTCGGAAATTGTAAGCATGCTTCTGGTATGCCTTGCTGCCTGGTATCAGGGAACCCGTGCGTTTGGGAAAGTTCGGAATGGCACTGCTACTCCCAGCTTGCAATGGCAAAAGGTCCAAGCCTGGTGTAATGATTTATCGACGGGAACAATTTTCAAAAATCAAACCATTCTCATATCTCAACGCTCATCTCTAACACGCTTGCATTGGCGAGATTCGTGTCGACGTGCGCTTCTCATTGGAGGGGTACTATTTGGGATCATAGTGCTAACTCTTAATTTGCTGTTCGTGGCACAGTTTCAAACAATTCCATCCAGTTTAAGAGATGTTGTCGAAGGGTTTGTGGTTAATACGGTGTTGTTCAGCGCACTCGCGTCCGTAATCATTAGCGTGATATTAGGCGAAGGAATTAATGGCCCGGGACGAACTGAAATGAAAGGCTATCTTGCAATCGCTCCGATGAGCGATCATGACTTGAATCTGAATCTTTTCCGGAACTTGCTCAAAACGGTTGCCTGGACATTCTTATTTCTTCAATGTGCAATGCTGCTCAGCCTTGCTGTCACAGCGATGGTGAAGGGGCCGGAAATATTCAGAACACTTCTAATTCCGAATTTATTAGGCAGGGGAATTCTGGTTATTATCACATTGACTGCAATGGGTTTCTGGACCATTACTGCGAATTTCATTTCTTTTTACTGGACGGGGCGTACCTGGTTTTACTACACGGTATTGGGAGTACTTTTTGGATGCTTTGGTCTTTACATCGCGATCGTAAATATCATCGAACAATATTTTTCTTCTCAGGCCGGCGTGTATCTTTTGAGTGGTGTTTTCCTGAGTATGTCGCTCCTGATTTTGGGAGGTACGGTGACAGCTTACGTGGTCGCCTGTCGAAAGAAACTCATGAATATTTCGATGGCTGTGATTGTTCTTTTACTCTGGTTAATAGGTGCTTCCCTGGGATTCTATTTCAATTATGAGCCTCCGCAGCGATTTACGCATGTTGCTGAACCCTTTCTACTATTCTTTTTCATATCACTGTTCTCATTGGCCGTGACGCCCTTTGCCACGATTCCTTTGGCACTGTCCTGGAATCGGCATCGCTGACAGCTGTTGCTGACGGCTTGAGTCTCTCCTGCAATTTTCGCCGTAAATCGTGTGAAATTCTTACTTTCAACTCAAAACAGGCTTGGTAGTGACTTGCAGTCCTGCGCCCAGTGACTAAAAATAAGCAGTTAAGGCAGCTTTTCTGTTTCACGACAGTTGAGTGTAAGTACACAATTTGTAGAACTGTGTACACATTCATAGAAACAGGTTCCTTGCCAGACTTTAATTGCCATTAGATGTAGTCTTAAGTGAGGAGAAATGATGACTCTTGCAAAACATCGACAATCAGTTCAGGTCATGACAGCAGGGTTTGTTTTCGCGTCCGTTTTCAGCCTCAGCGTTTCGCTGCTGCAGGCCGAAGAAGCGGTAATTAAGATTCCCGCTGGTTTGCCACCGATTGAATTTCCCGAAGATAATCCACCCACAGCCGAAAAGATCGCGTTGGGGAAACAACTCTACTTCGATAAGCGTCTTTCTCGCGATAATACGATTTCGTGTGCCAGTTGCCATGCACCCGAAAAAGGGTACAGCAACGCAGACCAGTTTGCGACCGGCTTCAAAGGTCAAAAGGGAGGCCGTAATTCTCCGACAGTGATTAACGCCGCCTATAACCGGTTTCATTTCTGGGATGGCCGGGCCGGCTCGCTGGAAGACCAGGCACTAGGCCCGATTGCCAACCCCATTGAAATGAATCTGACGATCAAGGAAGCCCTCGCTCGGATAAATGCCATTCCTGGATACAAGAAACAGTTCCAAAAAGTTTTTGGTGCTGACGCCACAGCAGATAACCTTGCCAAAGCGATTGCCACTTATGAGCGGACCATTCTGAGTGGTGATGCCCCTTATGACCGTTTTGAAGCGGGAGACAAAAAAGCGCTTTCTGAATCAGCACAACGGGGTATGAAGCTGTTTTTCGGTAGAGCATCCTGCAGTGCCTGTCATGCAGGATCTACTTTTACCGACCATGCCTTTCATAATGTTGGTGTGGGCATGAAAGCAAAAGAGCCAGACGAAGGCCGAAAAGTCATCAGCAAGCTTGGCGGCGATCACGGAAGCTTTAAAACGCCATCGCTGCGAGATATTGCTCGATCTGCACCATATATGCATGATGGCAGCCTGAAGACTTTGAAAGAGGTCGTAGATTACTATAATAAAGGCGGCACTCCGAATGAATTTCTTGATGAAGAAATTTTTGAACTGAAATTAACTCCCCAGGAAGCGAATGATCTGGTCACCTTTTTGAAAGAAGGATTAGCCAGTTCCAAGTATCCTGACCACAAAGCACCGGAATTACCAAAATAGAGTCTCGCTGATATTATGATACAGATTACGGCGAGACTGGAAAACTAATTGAAAATCCCCTTTTCAAAGGAAGATGAACACCATGCAATGGAATTTACACCAACTCTTTAAAGTAAGCGCATGCTGCCTGACCGCATTATGCCTGACTCTCGGAAGCAGTCTTCTGGTTGCCGATGAGAAAGGTGATAAAAAAGGCGATGCGAAAAAAGAAACCAAAAAAGAGGCTCCTAAAAAGGAAGCACCTAAGAAAACAGAAGCCCCCAAGAAAGAGGCAAAAAAGCCAGCCGCAAAACCTGCTCCTAAAAAAGAAGAACCCAAGAAAGAAGCACCCAAAAAGCCTGCTGTCACTGTAAAAACACTGGTAACTAATCTGGAAAATCCCAGTGGAATTGCCATTCAGGAAGGTACAGGCCATGTGTTTGTTGCCAGTCGATATGGTATTTATCGCTATGATGCCAAAGGTAAAACCGTTGATCTGGAAATTGCCGGTTATCCCACCGACATTTATGGTAAAGGACCTAAGTACAACGTTGGCCCTCTAGGTCTGGCATTTCTGAGTAAGGATCAATTGGTTGTCGGCGATGGCAGCCGTCCCGATGGTTCAGAACTGGTTCGCATTTATAAAGTCGGTGATAAGCCGGTTGCCAAATGGGCCAAAGAAGATACCGCAGCGCAAACTCTGGGTCCCATCAAAGCGGGTCCCAAAACTGCCAAAGGCGAAGGTAACTTTTACGGAGTCGCCGTTGGTGGTGGAGATATTTTCGTTACTTGTAATGGCGACGATACCAAAGGCTGGGTAGCCAAGTCTGTTGTCAAAGATGGCAAAGCCGGTCCTCTGGAATTAACGATTGCAACCAAGGAAGCAACCAAAGTTGATGCTCCAGTGGCAATTACTTTCTCACCTGATGGAAAACAACTGGTCATCGGCCAGATGGGTGAAATGAATGTCGCCAATGATTCGCTGCTGACGTTCTACGATCCCAAGACAGGGAAGCTCACCAAGAGCTTGAAAACCGGTTTGAGTGATATCGCCGGCCTGGCTTACAGCCCCAAAACGAAAAAACTGTATGCCACTGATTTTTCCTGGGTCGACACTAAAAAGGGTGGGTTATTCGAATTGAAAATTGACGGCGATAAAGTAACTGCCGAATTAATTATCTCACTCGACAAGCCTGCTGCTATCGCGTTTGATAAAGATGGTAATCTCTATCTGTCAGCATTTGGAACTCAGGGGAAAGATGCAGAAAAATCACCCGGTTCACTGGGTATGATCAAGGCTGGTCTATAAACCGGTCGATAAAACTGACGCTTACGATGTGGGTTGACTTCAAAAGCAATCAGCCCGCATCGCTTTTTAGAAATCAATTTTTCACTCATATTTTGAAGGTAAGTAAAGACACATGACAGTTCAAGTAATGCAGCCAGCTCCTGATTTTGCTTTGCAAGGATATGATCGCACGAGCGATTCATTCAAGGATTACAAACTGGCAGACTTTAAAGGGAAGTGGGTTTGCCTGTTTTTCTATCCTTTGGATTTCACATTTGTTTGTCCTACGGAATTAGTTTCGTTTAACGATTCACTGGGAGAATTCGAAAGTCGTAACTGTCAGGTTCTGACTGCCAGCACCGACAGCAAGTTTTCGCATAAAGGATGGTGCGATGCTGACCCTCAATTAGCTGATTTAAAATATCCCATGTTGGCCGATGGTACTCATCAGCTTTCTATCGATTATGGTGTTCTGAAAGAAGAAATGGGAATCGCACTGCGTGGAATCTTCCTGATCGATCCGGAAGGCAACTGCCAGTGGCTCGCCATTCACAGCTTAAGTGTGGGACGTAATGTAGAAGAAGTTCTACGTGTCCTCGATGCTCTCCAGACAGGCGAAAATGTTCCCTGTAACTGGAAAAAGGGTGAAAAAACACTCTAGGATTTGCAGAGACAAATATAAAAATGAATGCAGAGGGATTCCCATCGGGGCCCTCTGTTTTTTTATCGACCGCCGGCAATAAAGAGAATTTTTGCGTGACTTGGCTGGAGCAACCAGTTAGTTTAATGTAGATCCATGAGACACGATTGTCCCCGCCTGTTTCCATCGATTTTAAAAATCAGTTCAGAGGAGAAATCCGTTGAAGCGCTTAAGTATTTCACCGAAACTCACGTTCTTAGTTCTACTTTTATTTTGTCAGGTGGCATGTTCGGCAGCTGAGAAGCCTGCTCCTAAAGCCGCGGATAAATCTGCCGACAATTCCGTTGAAAAACTGTCTGTGTTGCTCATCGACGGACAGAACAATCATAAATGGCAAGAGACGACTCCGATACTCAAAAAGATCCTGGAAAATTCCGGTCGATTTGAACTCGAAGTTTCCACCACGCCTCCCAGTACGCCAAGCAAACCACGCAAGCCTGGTGGAAAATTAACAGCAGCACAACAGAACGAATACGCGAAACAGGTCAAGGATTGGGAGTCCGCCTCAGCAAGCATCAATCAGAAATCGTTGGCGCTCTGGAAACAGTGGCATCCCGATTTCAAAAAGTACGATGTTATCGTCAGTAACTATAATGGTGAAAGCTGGCCCGAAGCAGTCAAGGAAGCCTTCGACCAATACGTCTCTTCCGGTGGCAGTTTTGTTGTCGTGCATGCTGCAGACAATTCGTTTTCTGATTGGCCCGCGTATAATAAAATGATCGCCGTCGGCGGTTGGGGCGGGCGTGATGAAAAATCAGGTCCCATGCTACGTTTGCGCGAAGAAAAATGGACCAAAGACACCTCCGCCGGTCGAGGGGGAACGCATGGCACAAAAATTCCGGTTGTCGTCAAGGTGCGAAAAGCCGAGCATCCCATTGTAAAAGGACTTCCACTCGAATGGATGCATCCCGCGGATGAAGTTTATGGCAAACTCCGTGGTCCTGCAGAAAATGTAACCGTGCTGGCAACCGCATATTCCGAACCAGATCACAGAGGAACCGGCGAGCATGAACCAATTATGATGGTCATCGACTACGGTAAAGGGCGCGTCTTCCATACCACATTAGGCCATGATACCGTTGCCTTGCAGGGAACCGGTTTTCAAATCACTCTGCAAAGAGGCACCGAATGGGCGGCCACAGGGGAAGTCACACAACCCCTTCCTAAAGTGAAATGGAACGACCACGAACCAACGGTGCAAACTCCATAGTCGTTTATTCGTCAGATATTTTTATCTTCAAGAGTAGAGTGAGATCGGTTAACTGGTCTCACTCTCTTTCATTTGTTTGCGAAGCCGAATGGCTTCCGTCTGGTTTTTACGTATCCGTAAATTGATCATTTCCACGGTGATCGAGAACGCCATCGCGAAGTAGATATAACCTTTGGGTACGTGAACTCCAAAGCCTTCCACCATGAGTGTCATGCCAACCATGATCAAAAAGGAGAGTGCCAGAATTTTGATCGTGGGATGCTGATCAACAAAATCGCCGATCGACTTCGCTGCAAACAGCATAACCGCGACGGAAAGCACAATCGCAATCGCCATGATCGAAATATGATCGGATAATCCCACGGCGGTAATCACCGAGTCCAGTGAGAAGATAATATCCAGCACCCCGATTTGAACCAGCACCGATCCAAAACTCGCCACCGCGGCAGAATTCGGCGCATCTTCATGCACCACACCTTCCAGGCTGTTATGAATTTCATGGGTCGCTTTCGCCAGCAGGAACAGCCCGCCTCCAATCAGAATCAAATCGCGGCCCGAAAACGCACGGTCCATCAGTGTAAACCAGGGTTCGGTGAGCCCCATGACCCAGGAAATAGAAAACAGCAATCCGAGCCGCGCAATCATCGCCAGGCCCAGCCCCAGTGATCGGGCAATGTCTCTCTGTTTTTCCGGCAGTCGTCCGACGAGAATCGAAATGAAAATAATATTATCGATGCCTAGCACGATTTCGAGCGACGTCAACGTCGCGAGTGCGATCCAGGCCTCAGGGCTGGCCAACCATTCAAACATTCTTACTCCCATCCAAAGAGGTATCATTCAAAACGTCTCGGATTATACACACCGACCCCGATCTTAAAACATGAACAATACGTGTTCTTACGTGCCCACCAGAAATCTTTTCACGTGCAACCACATGACAGAATTCCCCGTGCTTCTTCCCAAAGGCCTTTCGTAGAGACGGGTTTCCGATTCTGTGAACAACACCATGCGCTGTTTCTCTTCCGTGGATGGATACTGAAAATACAGGTCTTGACAGCGTACCGCCCTTCGCCATTATGCGTTATGTGCGTCGCGCGCGAGTGAGAGAAAAGTCCACTGCCGATAACTCACGTACCTCAAAAACAACACTATAAAAGTCCCTCGTATCAGCAAAGTGGAGGCCAGCGTCCTTTGAACATGTTCTGCTTGAGCACCGCTTTTCGACCGCGTTCGACCGCATTTCAACGGATTTGGGTCACCATTGAACCACCTGTGCAACGCGATCAACCACCCCTCGCGTACCAATAAACGATTGACACCCCCAAGCCGTTCAGCAAAATGATTCACAGTCGACGTTGTAACAAAGCCGATTAACCCAACCGTCACCAAGAACAAGAATATGAGTGTTACGGCACGAGTCGCCATTATTAAAATCAAATGCATTAATGGAAAAGAAAACCAGTACAAAATAATCTCCGCAAGATTAGAAAAAAGTAACCAGGGGTCAGCCCGAATGTAATTCGGGCCGCATGCAGCGAGCAAGAAATATCAGAGGAATCGAAGAGTTTTTAAAAAGCAAGTTCATAGAAAAAGAAAAAGAGAAAAGTAAAAGATGCACCACCAGAGCTTTTCGTGCCTTTCGTGGTAGAAAAAACAATCGCATAGATCCTCGGCACAACAAACTCGCGATGAGAGATTCTACTCATTAGCAACGCACCACCCGCAGATGAAAATTCCGCAGTCAACACAAGAGCAGCACCGCGACAGCCGTTTCTCCGCGCAGGCACGTTTACCTGTCAGGCTCAAATCTCCTGTTTTACTAAAATCAAGTTGAAACATGCATTGATTTTGCAATGTTCTTTTGTACTATACAATTGTGTAAACGTGCAATGATCATACATACCTTCCAGATCCTTAGCCGGATAATACATACATATTTCCATTCCAGTGGCTTGCTTCCCTGAAAGACAAGCTCCGCGCCCCACAATTCAGAAGCTCTAAAACACGACGAAAACAAAACCGTCGTTTCCAGGCACCGTTCGCGCAGACTTCCGCTTCTCGAAATGTCACAGAGACTTTGGAAGACCGCACACTGCTGACATCATTCACAGTTCTGAACACCAACGATTCCGGAACCGGCAGTCTTAGAGAAGCCATCGAAGCCGCAAATGCGAACGCGGGT
>Ga0075117_1002337_pt1 | contig 10963 bp, 11 predicted proteins | sample AntAceMetag02UKJ_FD_69789 | JGI IMG/M metagenome (GOLD analysis project Ga0075117, IMG submission 69789) | Saline lake microbial communities from Ace Lake, Antarctica - Antarctic Ace Lake Metagenome 02UKJ | ecosystem: Environmental > Aquatic > Non-marine Saline and Alkaline > Saline | place... | reverse complement strand
GCTCAAATGTACCACTTTCAACCCGGACAGTTCAATATGTTGTACGTACCGGGTGCTGGAGAGTCAGCGATCTCGATGAGCGGCGATCCTGACGCGACTGAAACTCTAGCGCATACGATTCGCGTTGCCGGAAATGTGACGCGGAGTATCGCAAGTATGAAGGTGGGTGACACGCTGGGGCTCAGAGGTCCCTTCGGCACCAGTTGGCCCTTGGAAGCGTGTGCGGGTCAGGATGTCATTTTGGTGGCGGGAGGCATTGGTTTACCACCACTTCGCCCAGTGATTTATCGTCTGCTTGCCGAACGACAACGATATGGACGGCTGCATCTGCTCTATGGTGCACGGTCTCCCGATATGCGGCTCTACACGGATGAGTACCGTCTTTGGTCTGAAAGCGGTCTAGAGCTGAAGGAAACCGTAGATCGTTCCAGCCCCGGTTGGCACGGTAATGTGGGAGTTGTTCCGTTGTTGCTGGAACGATTAGAACCATTCGATCCCGCTCAGACGATACTCATAATTTGTGGACCGGAGTTGATGATGCGGTTTACAGCCAGAGCAGCGATGCAGCGCGGGATGACAGCCGAACAAATCTGGGTTTCCACAGAACGTAACATGCAATGTGCCGTCGGCCTCTGCGGACATTGCCAATTAGGACCGGAATTTATCTGCAAGGACGGACCAATTTTTCGCTACGACCAGATTTCACCTTATTTAAAAGTAGAAGGACTGTAATCGTGGGAAAACCAAAACTCGGTGTTTTTAAATTTGCTTCCTGCGATGGTTGTCAGTTGTCACTGCTTGATGCAGAAGACCAACTCTTATCAGTTGCCGGAGCAGTTGACATTGTCCATTTCCCCGAAGCCAGCAGCCGAATGAAATCGGGCTCTTATGACATTGCTCTTATCGAAGGTTCGATTACCACACCACACGATGCAGAGCGGATTCAGCAGATCCGCCGCGACTCGAAGTTTTTGATGACGATTGGCGCCTGTGCAACCGCGGGTGGCATCCAGGCGTTACGCAACGGGGCTGATACCGATGAATTCATGCGAGCCGTTTATGCCACTCCTGAATACATTCAGGTATTAGACGATTCAACGCCCATTGCCGAACATGTGAAAGTAGATTTCGAATTACGTGGCTGTCCGATCAATCAGTATCAGCTGATCGAAGTCATCCAGTCATTATTAGCAGGCCGAAATCCTCGAACGCCCAGACACAGCGTTTGTCTGGACTGTAAACGTCGAGGAACTGTGTGCGTGACCGTAGCGCAGGGAACGGCTTGTCTGGGGCCTGTCACACAGTCTGGCTGCAATGCGATATGCCCCGCTTATAACCGAGGTTGTTATGGCTGTTATGGCCCTGCTGCCCAGCCTAATCTAGTGAGTCTGAGTACACATACGCTCAAAGCAGGAGCCTCCTCCGCAGAGGTTTCGCATAGCCTGCAAAACTTTAATGTCTATGCACCTGCGTTTCGGAATGAGAGTCAGCGGTTGACAAATCAGGCCAAGGAGCAGAACTGATGGGCAACCGTACTATCAAAGTCGAGACATTGACGCGGGTTGAAGGTGAAGGAGGACTCTATATTCGTTTGAATGGGAAAGCCGTTGATGAAGTGCGGTTGGAAATTTATGAACCGCCGCGCTTGTTTGAAGCATTGTTACGTGGCCGACCTTTGGAAGACGCGCCAGATATCACGGCGCGTATCTGTGGAATTTGCCCGGTTGCTTATCAGATGAGTAGTGTGCACGCACTGGAAGCGGCCCTTGAAGTAACCGTTTCACCGGAAATTCGACGTCTGCGGCGACTGCTGTATTGTGGCGAATGGATTGAAAGTCACGGTTTACATCTATACTTGCTACATGCACCCGATTTTCTGGGATTCGACAGTGGACTGGAAATGGCGAAACAGTTTCCCGATGAAGTGAATCGGGGACTGCGGTTGAAGAAACATGGCAATCAGTTAGTTGACATGCTGGGAGGCCGGGCCATTCACCCCATCAATGTTTGTGTTGGTGGTTTTTATCGTCTGCCAAAACGGAAAGAATTCCAAAATATGATTTCCGATTTTGAGTGGGGATTGAATGCAGCCGTTGAGACGACACGTTGGGTTGCGGGCTTTGAGTTTCCTGATTTTGAGTCTACTGATTGCGAATATATCTCTCTGACACACCCTGATGAATACCCGATGAATGCAGGGGTCATGAAAACCAGTGGTGGTGATTCAATCGAGGTATGTGACTATGAACAAGAATTTGAAGAACGACAGGTTCTGCATTCAACGGCCCTGCATGCGATTCGGAAATCAACAGGACGGCCCTATCTGTTGGGGCCTTTGGCACGCGTTAATTTGAATCGGGAAAAACTTTCTCCCACGGCGAGAAAACTGGCAGATGAAGTGGGATTAGAACCACTGTGCCGCAATCCACACAAGGCGATTATTGCACGAGGACTGGAAATTGTTCACGCTTATGAAGAGGCGTTAATGATCCTGCGAGACGATCAGCTCACTGGAAAACCTCGTGAATCATACGAATATAAGACAGGAACGGGCATGTCTGCCACCGAAGCACCGCGTGGGACACTCTTTCATCGTTATGAGATCGATGAGGCAGGCAAGATTCTCGAAGCATGTATTATTCCCCCGACTTCACAGAATCAGGCTCAAATTGAAGCGGATCTGAAAGAATGGATCTCGCATGTCATCAGTGACGACGAACAGGAAACGGCCCGGAAATGCGAAAACCTGGTACGTGCGTATGATCCCTGTATCAGTTGTTCGACTCATTTTTTGAAAGTAAATATTGAACGTACTTAGTTCAAGTCAGGAAAGTATGATTGTTATGAAGCTTCATTCCCCGATTTTGATCACAGGCATCGGCAGCCCCCACGGTGATGATCAGGTTGGTTGGGAAATTGCGAAGCAGATTCAAAACAGGGATAGTGATTTAGTTGATATTCGTCTGGCACGGACGCCCGATGATTTATTGAATTGGATGGATAATATTAAACAGCTGGTGATTTGCGACGCCTGCCAAGGCGCAGGAGAAGTTGGTAGTTTCTACCATTGGGAATGGCCCTCTGATCGACTGGAATCAATTCAATGGTCGGGAACGCATCATGTTTCGCTACCCGCGATACTCGCCTTGGCCAAACAACTGGGCCGACTTCCCGCAGAAGTTCACATTTGGGGGGTCGAAATAGAACATACTCAGCCTGACCACGCAATGTCTGATCCTGTGTTGGCAGGAGCGACTGAGGTAGCAGATGCAATCTGTAAGGAACTGACGATTCCAATAAAAACAGCGGGGACGCAACATGCATGAACGATCTCTGATCCGCAATTTATTACGACAGGTGGAGCAAATCGTCGTCGAACAGGGGGGCAATCAAGTTGCTGAAATTCACGTTCAGGTAGGCGATTTATCTGGAGTAGAACCTCTCTTATTTCAGACAGCCTTTGATGACATGGTTCCTGCGGTATTTTCCTCAGACTGTCAATTGGTGCTGGAAGTTGTTCCCGTCATTGCTGTCTGCGGCGAATGTGATCACCAATTTGAAATCATCGATTTTCAATTTCGTTGTCCTGAATGTCAAGCGGGATCGGTGCGGGTCATTCAGGGAGATGAAGTGACATTAATCAGCGTCACCATTAATTCGAACAATTCAATCGAAGGAGTCGCATCATGAATCAACGTACGATTGTCATACGGCGCGATGTGCAGGCCGAACAAAAAGCGGATGCCGCCTCAGAGCGTGAGAGGCTGGGACGCCGGGGAACCTTGGTTGTCAATCTACTCTCATCGCCGGGGGCGGGAAAAACAAGTTTACTGGAAGCGACGGCGCGACAGTTTGCCGGTCGCCGCAGCATGGCCGTTCTGGTGGGTGACCTTGAAACTGACCGCGATGCACAACGGCTGGCGCCTCTGGTTCCAGTGGTGCAATTAACTACAGGTGGCGCCTGCCATTTGGAATTACCGCTGGTGCAGCGGGGTCTCAAAGCACTCGGTGATCCTGACGTGGATTTTCTCTTTATTGAAAATGTGGGTAACCTGGTTTGCCCGGCGTCACACGATCTGGCAGAACACTTGCGTGTAGTCCTCATTAGTACGACTGAAGGTGACGACAAACCGGGTAAGTATCCGAAAATGTTTCGGACCAGTCAGGCGATGGTCATTACTAAGCTGGATTTACTGCCCCATGTTCCTTTTTCTGTTGAAGCAGTCACACATGACGCGCTGGGGATTCAACCAGAATTGGACGTATTAACGAATTGTTCCTTGGACGGTTCCGGGATCGCGAGCTGGTGTGATTTTCTGGAACAACAACATCAACAACGATTGGCCAAATATCATGAACCGGCAGGCAATCGCTAATCGGAACGAATCAAAGGTGGCCGTGAAACTGACGTTGAGTGGTCGCGTACAGGGAATCGGTTTGCGCCCCGCAGTGGCACGTTGGGCTGCGCAATTAGATTTAGCGGGTCGAATCAGTAACACAACACAGGGAGTGGAACTGATTGTTGAAGGTCCAGTAGATGTTGTGCAGCGATTTGAAAATGAATTAAGCGTACATTTACCAACCGGGGCCTGCATCAACAAGCGGGAACGCACAAACATCGAATTAGGTGAGTTTACCGGATTTGAGATTACCGAGAGTGAAATCAAAGGCCCGCTTGCGACACTCGTGCCAGCCGATATTGCAGTTTGCCAAGAGTGTCTTGCCGAGCTCTCGGTCACAAAAGACCGCCGTTTTCATTATCCTATGACAAGTTGTACAAACTGTGGTCCCCGCTATTCGATCATTCAATCGATGCCCTATGAGCGGGCACAAACCAGCATGTCAGAGTTCGCGTTGTGTCCTGGCTGTCAGAAAGAATATCGAGCTCCCGAAAATCGACGCTTTCATGCGCAAACTAATGCCTGCCCAGAATGTGGTCCCCGAATTTGGTGCACTGATGCAATGGGACGACAAGTTGCCCACCATGATGACGCAATTATAGCGACAGCAACCGCGTTGAAGCAGGGACAGATCGTGGCATTGCGTGGATTAGGTGGCTACCAATTACTCGTGGATGCAACGTCAGAACTCGCGATAGAAAAACTACGGCAGAAAAAACACCGTTATGGAAAACCGCTGGCTGTAATGGTATCTTCACTGTCAGAAGCTGAAAAGCTGGTCCATCTGGAAGATTCCGAACGTCGTGAACTTACCAGCCGTGCTGCTCCCATAGTCCTTTTACAATCGCGAAGCAAATCCAGGTTAGCAGACAACATCAACCCCGGCTTGAATACGCTGGGAGTCATGCTCTCGACGACGCCCCTACATTGGTTGTTGCTGCAGCATTGCCCTTTTCCATTGATTGTTACCAGCGCAAACCGAGAGGGGGAACCTTTAGCCGATCAACGGGAAAATATGAGTACACAACTACAATCGATGCCCGACCTTTGGCTGGAGCACGATCGACCCATTGAACGTCCCATTGATGATAGCGTAGTAAGATGCATGGCGGGACGCAGAGTCACAATCCGCTTAGCCCGCGGTCTGGCTCCCCTATCCCTGGAACTCGAAAGCATCATTCCTCAAATCGCATTAGGCGGACATCAAAAAGCAGCGTTTGCAATTTGTAACGGTCAGCAAAGCATTCTAGGCCCTCATATCGGAGATTTGGACAGCCTGGCATCCTGCGAACGTTATCAGGAACAATTAGAGTCATTGAAACAACTTTATGGTGTTCGAAATCTCTCAGTGGTCTGTGATTCCCACTCGGATTATTTCACAACACAATGGGCAGCTCGACAATCAGTTCCTCTGGAAACCGTACAACATCACCATGCCCATATTGTCGCAGGAATGCTGGAACAGGGCTGGCTTGATCGCCAGGTTTTAGGTGTGGCCTTTGATGGTACTGGTTGGGGTGACGATAAAACTATTTGGGGTGGAGAATTTTTATTATCAACGGCCACCAATTACACGAGAGTGGCGCACTTAAGACCCTTTAGCCTGCCCGGTGGAGAACCTGCGATACGCGAACCGTGGCGCGTTGCCGTCTCATTGGTCGCGCAGGCGGTTGGCAAAGACGCGGCTTCCCGTTTGAAATTGAAAACAGAGCCGGTAGAACCGCTGCTTAAAATTATGAATTCGAAACACCTCTCACCTCAAACGACCAGCGCCGGACGTCTGTTCGATGGCATAGCCGCCTTGGTACTGGGAATTGAACACTGTGAGTATGAAGGGCAGGCGGCAATGTTATTGGAGGCAGTCTGCGATCGATCCGAAGTGGGATCTTATGAGATTTCATTGCAGGAAAGTAAACCCATTCAACTTGACTGGCGGCCGCTGATCTCTCAGATTTTAAAAGACCGTGATGCGGGGGTGCCTCCAGCTGTGATGGCGATGCGATTTCATCGTTGCTTGGCGCGGGCGATTGCCCTGCTTTGTAGTCGTTTTGCCCCCATGTCCGTTGTTCTGGGAGGCGGTGTTTTTCAGAATCGATGTCTGGTTGAGTTGTTGTTAGAAGAATTCGAACAAAACAATCAGCCATTTGGATTGCCTGGCAGCATCCCCCCCAATGATGGCGGCATAGCGGCAGGTCAACTAACCGTGGCCATTTCCCGAAGAAATCAAAAAGGGGCGGACCGATGTGCTTAGGAATTCCTGGTAAGGTGGTGCGCTGGCTGGAACGAGAGGGTGCGTTTGCACAAGCAGAAGTAGAATTCGGCGGAGTCCGCCGTATCGTACACATGGCGTGTGTCACTGAAGCGGAATTAGGAGATTATGTAGTCGTGCATGCGGGGATTGCCATCAGCCGCGTTGATCCGATGGAGGCAGAGCGTATCTTCGAAATGCTTTCCGAATGGGGCGAAGATGAAGGTTGGCATTCGGATTTGTCTGAAGACTCAGAGGCTTCTCCATGAAATATCTTGACGAATACCGCGATCCCAAAGCAGCGCAATTATTGCTGGATGAAATCCGCAGAATCACAAGCCGCTGCTGGACTTTGATGGAAGTCTGCGGCGGACAAACTCATGGCCTGCTTAGGCATGGAATTGCAGCAGAGCTAGAGGGAACGATTGAATTAATTCATGGCCCCGGCTGTCCGGTTTGTGTTACCGATCAGGCAGCTATTGACTTTGCCTGCCAACTATCGCAGCGTGAGGATGTTGTTCTGACCAGTTTTGGTGATATGCTGCGTGTGCCTGGCAGTCGTGGATCATTGCTGGATGCCCAGACCGCGGGAGCTAAAATTCGGATTGTCTATTCTCCCTCAGATGCCGTGGAGCTGGCGAGGAAACATCCTGAAGAACAGTTTGTGTTCTTTGCTGTGGGATTTGAAACTACAGCGCCTGCGACTGCGCTGGCTGTTAAACAGGCGAGACGTGATCAATTGGAAAATTTTAGTATGATAGTTTCTCATGTGCGTGTTCAACCCGCGATGGAAGCACTGGTCCGAGCACCCGATAACCGGGTACAGGCTTTTCTCGCAGCAGGCCATGTCTGTGCTGTCATGGGATACCAGTCGTATGAGTCATTTGTGAAACGATACCAGGTGCCTGTGGTTGTGACCGGATTTGAGCCACTTGATTTACTGGAAGGAATTCTGGCATGCGTCAGACAGCTCGAAGCAAACGAGGCAAAACTTGAGAATCACTATACCCGTACTGTGAGTCCGACCGGAAATCTGGCAGCCCAGGATCTAGTGCAGGAGATCTATCAGGTTTGTGATGGCGCGTGGCGGGGTTTTGGTATTGTGCCTGAAGGAGGGCTAGAACTTCGTCCAGAGTGGCAGGCATACGATGCCCGAATGCGATTTACGGAACCAGCTTTACCAGTAATTGATACGGATGAATGTCGCAGCTTTGAAGTGATGACAGGCCACATCAAGCCCCCCGAATGTCCACATTTTGGTAAACGTTGTACTCCTGAATTACCGTTGGGAGCCCCTATGGTCTCTTCTGAGGGAGCGTGTGCGGCATATTATCGTTATGGTGTGAGAACAAGTTGACGAGCGATATACGAACGGAATTGAAAATTTTAGGAAAGTCTCTGACGAACATGCAAAACAACGACAAAAACATATTTGCATCCTGGCAGATGAACTGCCCCGTTTTCATACCGGAAAACGCAGAATGCATAACGTTGGCTCATGGTGAAGGAGGGCGACTTTCGCGAAAATTGATTCAGGAACGTATCGTACATTCACTGAATAATGAATATCTGATTGCCTTAAATGATGCGGCACAACTCCCCAGAATAGAGGGACCACTTGCTCTGACGACCGATAGCTTTGTGGTCTCGCCGTTGTTTTTTCCGGGGGGCGATATTGGTTCGCTTGCGGTCTTCGGTACAGTCAATGATCTGGCTGTCAGTGGAGCACTCCCCCTTTGGCTCACACTTTCCTTGATCATAGAAGAAGGATTTCCGCTTACACTACTAGAACTTATTCTGGAAAGTATTGCCCGAGCCGCACGGAAAACAAGAGTCAAGATTGTTGCTGGCGATACAAAAGTCGTTCCCCATGGTGCCGCGGATGGGTTGTTTATCAATACTGCGGGTGTCGGCGAACTTCTCACGCCGATTCCATCAGGAGCAGAAACTTTACAGGAAAATGACGAATTGATTGTCAGCGGTCCCATCGGCCAGCATGGGATTGCGATATTGGCGGTACGTGAAGAACTGGGATTGGAACCACTGCCGCTAAGCGACTGCGGTTCCTTAATGCGACCGGTTGAACGACTACGGGATGAATTAAAGGATCAAGTGCGGTGTTTGCGGGATGCGACCCGCGGAGGGGTTGCTGCGGTTTTACATGAATGGGCGGAAGCCAGTCAATTGACGCTCAGTATCGACGAACGTAGCATCCCCGTTTCGCCGGAAGTACGGGGCGTTTGTGAGTTGTTGGGGCTCGATCCTCTGCATATGGCTAATGAAGGAACAATGGTCATTGCTGTGAAACAAGGGGCGGGCGTGGCTGCTGTCTCAGTGCTGCAATCACTTTCCGAAACCGCCAATGCGAGGCTGATTGGCACAGTGAAACCCAGAGGCATCGCTCCGGTCACAGTGTGCCGAACGCTGGGTCCTGAACAACAGCTGGATGATCCAATGGGAAGTCCACTCCCACGAATCTGTTAATACGCCGAAGTTAGTTTCGCTAGTGGTTGAAGCAATTGAAGTTGTAAAACGAATCTGAGTCTTCAACTTCGATCAATCGTAAATCTGAGGTTCGTGAACGGATTAGGTTCGTGTAATAATCGTTCATGTTCTTTGTTGTAGACGAGTTGTTTGTAATACGTTTCCATGGCTTCCAGGATGTCCCGTCGGCTGACAATGCCGAGCAGTACACCATCCTGTACAACGGGAAGATGGCGAAGATGATGGCTCTTGAAAATGGAAACGATTGCAAAGAGTTCTGTATCGGGGGCAATACAAATGGGGTGTGAAATCATAATTGTTTTGGCGCATTGTGCTGGACTGGGATTACCAAAAAATATTTCATTTGAGAGAGCCGACAAACAGTCTCGTTCGGAAATGAAACCTACTAGAATCTGTTTTTCGTCATGCATTTCTATAACAGGTGCATTTGAGACCTTGTGTTTCAGTAAAAATCGAATGACTTCAGATAGGGACATGTCTGGTGTGACCACTTCAACGTGACTCGTCATAAAATCCTTGGCATGTGGTGATTGTTTTGGTTCATTCATGGTTTAGAATCCCTGTGAGTAAGGTCTTTTTGAGACAGCATATTAAACGACATATATTATTTCATTTACATTGTCAGATGCACTACAAATCTTTAAGGGCTTCAAATCCGGTGATCACGTCGAGCAATTCTTCTGTGATGGAAGTCTGTCTTTGTTGGTTATATTCTGATTGTAAGTTAACAAGCCGTTCTTTTATATTTCGTTCTGCGGCCTGCATGGAAGCGATCCGGCTGGCATTTTCACCAGCCAACGACTCGGCACAGGCTTGAAATAAGGTAACAAATAAATACTGCCGAATGAGCCGCGATAATAATACACTGCGGTTCATCGTGAAAGTCGGAAGTGTTCGCGAAGACCAACTTCTCTTTTTGTGACGAAAGAAGCGTACCGGGTCGATGGGCAACAATTGCAGAACATGCGGTTTATATGTTGACGCAGAAATTCTCTGATTATACGAAATATAGATTTGACCCAATCGTTTCTCGCGCCGCCATTGATCAATACGAGCAAGAATATCTATCACCAATGATGCGATGCCTGTCGCAGACCCAGGTAGTGAAAATTCGAAATCGATATCGGCTCCGGTGTCTTGTAATTTGCCCGAAATTCGTGAGCCAATGACCATCCAAGCCAAGTCCTTGTTTTTAGATGTTTTAGTTGAAAAATACTCCCATGCAAAAGAACTGATTTGCTCATTGAATTGGCCGCACATTCCCTGGTCAGATCCAAAAACAATGATGCCTGTTGTACCATCAGCCTGCATTGCTTGAAGATTTGATTTCGGTTGACTATCCCAAAGGACCATCTTGAGCCCCAGTTCGACGGTTTCTGAAAAGTCTGCCAGTGAGTCCACAGCCTGTTCATACTGTCGGATGCTGACCGCGGCTAGTGTTTTCATGGTGCGGACGACAGATTCAAGATCTTTGGTACTATCGATACTTCGTTTTAATGAGTCAAAGTCTTGCATTTTATTGATTGATTTCGAGAAATTTATTGACTGAAAGATTGAATGCGATCACGCGCTGTTTTAATAATCGCCCGTTGGTGCTCTTCAGAAAGTTTTTGTCCTTTCAGTATTTCTTCACTCACGTTGGGAAAATCGTCGATCAGGATATTCTGTATAATTTGTTCCACTTTTCGAATCTGAGGTATGTCTGTTTTATCAAAGACTCCTGCTGCCATTGCCAGCAATATGGCAATTTGTTCGGGCACGGAAAGTGGTTGATATTGTGGCTGTTTAAATATTTCCCTGACGCGTCGAC
>Ga0075117_1002336_pt1 | contig 10967 bp, 7 predicted proteins | sample AntAceMetag02UKJ_FD_69789 | JGI IMG/M metagenome (GOLD analysis project Ga0075117, IMG submission 69789) | Saline lake microbial communities from Ace Lake, Antarctica - Antarctic Ace Lake Metagenome 02UKJ | ecosystem: Environmental > Aquatic > Non-marine Saline and Alkaline > Saline | place... | reverse complement strand
CCGGGATACAATGAAGCGCCACTGCCATCCGCTGGTCCCTGATTGCCGGGAATGTACCCGCCGTTAATCAGACGATGCGGGTGGTGCGAAAATCCGCCGCCGCCGATATGTGAACCGAAGTGCGTTGTTCCCGCCGACGCAAACTGAAACGGACCGCTGTGCGGTTGCTGAGTTGCAGCCTGCTGAGCGTCTTCGGCACTAAAATATTGCGGATGACTGTGTGGTGTGACAACCGGTGCTGGGCCGTATTGAACCGGCGTTGGCTGTGGAGCCGATCCTGCTGGTTGCAGATCGGGCACCGCTGGCACAGCGCTGGTCTGCTTCATTTCTGGCACCTGTCGATCAACATCAGCCACGACGGCATGTTGGACCCCACCAACAGCGGGGTTCGATTTTGTTGCCGGCTGTTGCGGACGACCGATTGATGGCCCTCGAAACAGCCCCAGCAACGAATTTGAACTCTTGCCATCAGCAGCCTGAAGACCACCGATACTCATGACGCTGATCATGAGAGCTACAATTCCCTTGCGAAGCATCGCTTCCCCCTCCGTGGCTTTGTCGGAGTCGTTTGATAAATGACGACCGCTGGCCAAAGCCCGCGATTCGGCAATCGTGCCGAATTCCTCAAATGTGTTTCCAATCGCACGCTCGCCAAAATCCGGCGGGTGTGGCCGAGGCCTAAACAAACCTCACTGTCTGAGTTCGGCTTTTGACGATCGTGAGGATGAATCAACCGCGCTGTTGCTACACCTGTTACGAGCAGATCGCTGAGCAGAACCCGTGCATTCGCGAGAACCTGAAAGCTTTACCCATCTTGCCTGACCGGAATGCAAATCGACCGATGACGTAACTCGTTTCATAAAACAAGTTGCGACTCTCCGTTTTCCACCTTCGCATCGTGAACGAATCTAAGCCTTGACCCGAGGTTCGCGCATGGATACTGTAATAGTTAGATATTACACTATCTTTGGAGCAGTCATGATTTGTCACATCGACGTCGGCAACGGCATTCCGATTTATGAACAGATTGAACGGCAGGTCAAGTTTTCCGTGGCAAACGGTTCGCTGCTGGTCGGCGAACGCGTGCCATCAGTGCGAGATCTCGCGACTCAAACAGCCGTCAACGTCAACACGGTGTCGCGCGCTTATCGAGACCTGCAGCAGCAGGGCGTGTTGAATTCGATTCGCGGCACGGGCCTCGTCGTTTCCGCCGAAGCCACTCAGATTTGTCAGCAGGATCGCCTAGAAATGATTCGCGAACGGCTGCGATCAGTTCTGCAGGAAGCCCTACAGAATCGGATTTCCGTCGACGAGATTCAAACTCTGCTAGACGAAGAATGGACTCAACTGTCTCAAGCTTCAAACACCAACAACGACAACGACAACTCTTAGCCCGCAATGATTCCCACACCAGAAAGCAACAGCATGGCCCCTGTGATTCAGCTGCGAAACGTCACCAAACGCTTCGGCAATACCTTGGCTCTGGATAACGTTAGCCTCACCATTCCATCCGGCGTTGTGTGTGCCGTACTAGGAGCCAACGGGGCTGGCAAGAGCACGGCCATTCGATTGCTGCTTGGTCTCGACAATCCGGATTCTGGCGACATAGAAGTGCTGGGCATGAACAGTAAGTCTCATGCGTTGGAGATCCGCAGTCGCGTCGGTTATGTGGCCGATCAGCCGCCGCTGTATGACTGGATGACGGTTGAAGAAATCGGCTGGTTCGCGGCGGGTTTCTATCCAGCGGGCTACCAACACGAATACGAAACGCTGATCAAAAAATTCGACCTCACCAGTGACCAGAAAGTTGCCGACCTGTCCAAAGGCATGCGGGCCAAAGTCGCGTTGTCGTTAGCGATGGCTCATCGGCCTGAGCTATTGATTTTGGATGAACCCACATCCGGGCTCGATCCATTGGTGCGTCGTGAATTTCTGGAAAGCATGATCGACGTTTCCGCAGAAGGTCGCACGGTGTTGTTATCCAGTCACCAAGTGTCAGAAGTGGAACGCGTGGCCGACATGGTGGCGATTTTGTTGAACGGTCGCCTGTTGTGCGTGGAGCGGTTGGAAGACCTGAAACGTGACACATCAGAAGTTGTGCTAAGCCTGCCTGATCCAGCGACTGCACCGCCGAAAATTCCTGGCGACATACTGGCTCACGTGCCTGTGGGGCATGAACATATCTGGATGGTGCGAAACCTAGACACGGACGCACTGTTGCAGAGTTGCACCGCACAGCAAATTCCTCCGCCGCGAATTCGCAAGCCCGGTTTGGAAGATATCCTGCTGGCGATGCTGCGTGAATATCGCAGCCACCCGCTGGGAAGTTCGGCGGCAGCGGCAGCGAAGGCAGACGTACAGACGGAAATTTGGGTGGACTAAATCGACAGCACCGTTCAACCCGACCCGTTTGACCCGACTCATCGAGGAGGCCCTCTGCACAAAGTGCAGGAGTCAAATGCCTTCTCTCCGAGTCGGATGAAACGGTTCGCCGTGCCGGCGAATTCATGATTTCAAACACTTCAAAACACGTTGACAGACTACTCAAGGAACGTCCCATGAGCCCCCAGTTCTACCGCTTGCTGTGGAAAGAGTATCGCACCCAACGTTCGTTGTGGCTGGTGCTGGCGTTCTGCATGGTTGTGTTGCAGACAACCTTCGTTGCTGTGAGTCGCTATGGCGCTGATTTTTCAGCGTTTCATCCAGCGTATCAGCCACTGATTCTGGCGCAGATGATCGTGTGTTGTTTTTGTGTGGCCTCGGTCGCCCTGCTGTTTTCTGGTGAAGAAGATCAGGGGACTGCAATTTGGTTGCGGCAATTTCCCGTTCGGACGGGAACCTTGTTTTGGTCGAAAGCTTGGGTTTCCTTGTGCGGCACCGTGGGGATGATACTGCTGGGGCTGGCGTCCACGGCGATTCTGGTTGTGGCGCGACACGGCAGAATTGAATTGCCGTCGCTGAATGACCCGGCTCTTGCCTTTGCGGCGGTCCTGCCGGTGGCCATTTTCTTCGTGTCGCTGTTTTGGTCGTTGCAGTGTCGCAGCGTGTTCATGTCGCTCGGGTTATCCAGTGCATCCGTGTTCTTCGGGGCGATGCTGGTGAGTTCCAGTCTCACGGAATTTCCATGGCAGAACGCATTCTGGCCGCTGGCAATCGTGTGTCTCACCTTGTATCCGCTGGCGAAACGTTGGCATCGTGGACTGCCCAACGCTGCCAACGCGGTGAAGCGCCGCAGCGTTGTGGGTCGCTTGCGACGTGCGTTCGCGGCGATGATTCCTTCGTCCACCATCTTACGATTCGTCGGCGTGTTCATGGCAATTCCCGTGTTGGCCGCCATCGGGATTTTAATTTTGGTCACAGGTTTTCTGCTGCCGTGGTTGTTCGCAATCGTAGTGCTGTCGCCATTGGTCTGGGCGTTCTGTGCGATGTTCGGCTTCCGATTCGCCTGGGCAGCGTGGTTGAAATCCGCTGCCTGTACTTCGCCGCCCTTGAAGCGAACCGTGTTTGTGCTGACGTGGCGAGAATGTCGGTTCGCGTTGCCGTTTGCGGTGATCGCGATTGGGACGGCAGTGCTGGCAACCGCCTGCCGATTGAATTTGCCGCCCCATGCAAACTGGGGATTGCTGGCGTTGGCCGTTGTGATTCTCGAATGCGGCCTGCGGACATTCCGGTACGATCAACAGAAGCTGCACGGGATGTTCTGGAGTCACCGCGGAGTGTCGCCATTTCTGGTGTGGGGCGTTCGCAACTTTGTGTGGCTGGGCACGTTGCTGATTGTCGCCATTTTGTTTGTCGCGATCGATCTGCCAACGGATCCAGATCGACACTGGACAAGCCAAGGACGGATCATCGATGCCTTTGTTCGGGCCAGTCAGACGCCCTTCGTTTCGTTGACGAACGCAGTATCTCGCCTGGAAGTGAATCTTCCTCGCATCCTGTCTGTATCGCTGGCATGGTTGCTGGGCGGCTTCTTTATCAGCCAACTGTGCAGCTGCTGGATCAAGAAGCCGCTGTTAGCGTTCTTCATCGCAGCGACGACATTCGGCACTTTCACGGCGTGGAGTTTGTCCGCCTTATCGCGCGACTGGCCAGCATTGATTGCAATGTGGCCGATCGTGTTGGTGGCAATGGCGGCGGTGCTGCTGAGTCGCCGAAATTGGATGGACCGCCGCTTTTCGTTCCGGATTGGGGCGAAGCGTTTCGCGTTTGTGCTGATCCCGTTGTTGTGTCTCTGGCCAGCTTCAGTAGCTTGGCGAATGTTTCAGTTGCCTCAAGCCGGTCCGTCGCTGTTAGTGAGTGACGAGTTCATCCCGTATTCCACTGCTGATCATCACAGTGGGTGGGCCAGTGATTGGGATGCGCTGGATCTGGCGACACAACCGCTGCGAGGAGCTCGACCGACGATCGAGCCGTCTGTCGAATTAGACGCCGCACAATTGCAGCAGGCACGGGCGGCGATCGACAAGATCTGGAAGCAACACCAAAATCGAGGGCTACCGCCGAAGTGGAAGCGACCATGGGCCAGCTATCCGGCTCAACCACTGGCCTTCGCTGTGATGCAACAATCCGATCAACAGCGAAAAAACCAAGCCCCCGGCAATTCGCTGACGAGTTTGATTCAGGGCGTCCAGCTGATGCACTATCTGCAAGCGGAATCTACATCATGGGATCAATATTATTGGTGCATGGAGCTCGAACAACAATTGCTACAACGTCTGCACCGCGTCGCGGCCGACGATCGCCTGACAGCTAGACAGTTGATGGAAGCCGCCGCGAAGGTGTTCGCTGTATTGCAAGATGCTGTTCCCGCCCAACAAATGCTACGGAACCGGCAGGTGGTCTACTGGCAGATGCTGCGTCGTGAAGGATCAATGTGGGACACAGAAAAACGAAACATCGCGAATGACGAGGTGTTTGCCGCGAGTTTTCCAGAACGCGTACGTTTTTGGTCGCTGATGACACTCAGCGACAACTGGTCTGTGGGGCGACGTGAATTCTCCTCGCCATACGATATGCGGCGTTGGGCGGCGACAACGGTGACCGAACCATCGGACCTGCTGACTGATCCGGTCTTCAGCCGCTATCAGTCAGCACCGACCTCGCATGTTGATGACATTGTCGTTCCGCTGGATCGGCAGCTGCAACAGCAGTTGATCGGCGCTGAGCAGGCTACCTGGGTGATTTTGGAAATGCAGGTCTATCGGCGAGTCCACCAAGAATTCCCGGACCGCGTCGCTCAAATCCTGCCATCGGTGGATCGGGAGAACCACGTTCAACAATCGATTCGAGAACAGTTTCAGTTTCGCTATGCAAAGTCTGGCCTCGAGCTGCCCGCGTGCTGTGCAGCCACGCGGACTCTGATACCGGCTGGGCAACCGATTCTGTGGAGCAACAACGGCGAGTCATGCCTCAACTGCGCCAGCGACGTCTTGGGGGAATTACAGGCTGACGACGCCACTGAATTCACGATTGATCCGAACCGCATCGTGTATCTGGATGGCTCAAATGCTGTGCGACCATCGGAAGACTAGCCCCGCACAACACAGCAGCTGTAGTTTCTGTCTGGGATGCCAAAAAATAGACATTCACTCCACTCGGCGCATTCCCCGTGCCACGCAGTATCCCATCGTCCCACGCCATCGCCCGCCGGGGCGTCCCGGCCGCATTCACTCCACTCGGCGCATTCACCGGACCACGCAGAAACCCATCGTGCTACGCCATCGCCTGCCGGGGCGTCCCGGCCGGGAGGGAGATGAGGCGTTGGATTTCGTCGGTTTTGAAGCCGATGGCCATGGGGCGAGTGACTCCGGGCAGGACGGCGACGTCGTATAGTTGCGTGACCACGCCTTCGATCCAGAGGAAGTGGACGAGCTGGCCGGTGCGGAGGTCGATGATGCTCAGGCCGCAGCGGACGGGTTCGTGGCGGCGTTCTAATTCGTGATGCAGGGGCAATTCCTGAAACATGTTTTCTTCGCGGCCTTTGGAAGTTCCGACGACGGCGTAGTCGCCGATGAACGACAGGCCGCGGACATAGCCGGGACAGAAGGTGATGGGGACGAATTCGCGTTTGGATGTGTCGATGTAGCCGAAGTATCCGGTTCCCGAATTCAGCAGCCACAAGCGATCGCGATAGACGCGCGGCGAATGCGGCATGGCCAAACCTTCGACGACACATTCGTTGGTTTGTAAATCGATGACGCTGCCGCCGGTGAGTCGTTGCTGCCGCCAGCCGTCGGGTTGGTGAACTTTAGCAAACATGCTGACGTAGCGTGGTTGTCCGTCGACCATCGCCAGTCCGTTCAAATGACAATGGTCTTCGGCGATGAGTTTTTGAATGAAGGGCGGCTGCCAGATGGGTTCGAAGCTGTGCGTGTCGCTGACGGTAGCCAGGCAGTTGAACAAGGTGTTGACGAACACCGGTCGTCCGGTGGCATCGGGCACCACATCGTGGACGTTGAGGTCTCCGGTGACGTAGCCTAGTTTGGGGAGGTAGCAGCGATCGTAACCTGCGTGTTGTTGTCCGGCGGGAACGATGTTTTCGAACTTCCAGATTTCGTACAGCGACGCCAGCCACAGGGTTTGAGCGTCCGTCCATAATCCCATGCAGCGGCTGAACGTGCGTTCGAAGACGGACAGTCGAGCGTCTGGTTTCAGGCCGACCAGAAACAGTTTTCCGGAACGGTAACTGGTGAACGCGAGGCTCACATTTTGCTGCATCAGCCATTCCGTCAGCCCCGGTGATGCGAGGAAATCGAGTTTTGCTGCGTCGGTTGAATCAGTCATTCGTGTCCACCTTTTGTCTGAATGTAGCACGGTAGTCTCCACCGTGATGTCTCGGCGGAGACCGCCGAGCAACGAAAACGAAACGCTGAGAACAGCCGGGGAGCACTAAACGAATCAGCGGCAGCAAATGCCGGTTGTGAACGGACCGCGTGCGGGGACGAATGAGTCGTCCATCGTTTAACCCGTAGTCGCAGACTAGGCCGAAAAACCTAATCTGCGACTACGGGTTAAACAGCAAGAATGTCTCAGCGTGTCCCGCGTGCAGTATGGTACCACGCTGGCCGAACCACCGGCGATCTTGACGACGCTATCAACGCAATCCGCCAGAGTTTTGCTCGATCGCTACGAGGGTGCCTGTAACTTCTTTAGCATTCATCCAGTTTGTGCCGAAGAAACTGCCAGAGGCTTCGGATACGTTTCGACAACGGGAGTTGCAGGATGGTGAAGATTCAACAGAAAAACGTGAACAGATGCGCAGTCGTCTGTGCGGCTGCTATCGTCTGCATCGCATCTGCAAACGCGGGCGAAGCGTTTTCAAATCTGAATCCGCATTCCAAGCAGGCATCGATTGCCCTGATTGCCGATGTCGCACATGTCGCACCACAGCCATCTTCGATCAGCATTCAGCCGACTCAAGGGCCGCTGCCGAAAAACCAAGCCGCACAGATTCTTGCGGAAGGCGTCAACCACGATTTTAGCGGTGACTCAGATCGCCTGTGGCCGCAGTTGAGCTATCGTTGGCAGGCACCGGCGGTGGCTTATCGCCCGCTGTATTTTGAAGAAGAGCATCTGGAACGATACGGACATCATCACGGAATTATCGAACCAGCAATTTCTGCCGCAAAATTCTTCGGCCGCATTCCTGCGCTGCCATACATGGTGGGTGCCACGCCGTGCAAGGAGTGCCAGTATCCACTGGGCTACTACCGTCCGGGCGATTGCGCGCCGCTGTATACGACTCACCCGAAAGCCAGTCTTCGCGGTGCCGCTTATCAAGCGGCTGCTGTGACCGGTGCTGTCTTTGTGATCCCGTAGTTCACCCATCCCCACCGGCCGAAACCCCGACACCGCTGGTAAAACAAGCCGGTGGCTAGCGCCGTGCCGCTCACATAATCTAAATCGAGTGCCATTGGGCGTGAGCCACCGGAAAGCAAGCCTGAGCATCCAGCCCGGAGCGGCGACACAAACCGTGTCGGCCTCTGGCCTTTGGGCCGCTGTTGTTCCGGTTCCGGTGCCTTACGCCACCGGCAAAGGATTTGCCGCCGCTCCGGGCTAAACACAAAAGAATCAATGGTCCGCTTCATCACTGAGGTCGGCGAAAAAGAGGTCGGGTGGGTCGAATGGCGATCGCCATGTCGCCCCACCACTTTCTTTGTCGATACGGGGCGTAGACGTGTGGTGGGTCGGCGTCGCTTGGGCTCCTGGACCCACCCTACTCAATCAAATCCCAACAATTAAGCGGGACATTGAAAAGAATAAAGAATGTCCACAGCGGATACTTCAGTGACGATTGTTAATAACAAGTGTTCAACAGCCGACGCCTACTGCTGCGAAAAGTCGGCGGAAAATCGCAGCGTGCCGGACACGAATCGTCGCACGCGCGACGCCAGCGTTTGTGGAGCTGTCTGCACTGCGGCTCGGCCGGTGGAATTCCATGGAATGCCGTCGTTGGCGCCGTCGCTGTCGAGTGTCACACGAACCTGGTACACCACGCTGGCGGCTTGGTTGGTTTGCGATGATGATGGCAGCGTTGGCAACCAGCCGGCGGCGATCACGTTGCGGTGAATATCGCCGACGTCGGATTCTGAGATTTGCGAAACCTTGCCACTGATCACGCGGTCAGCCGTCGCGTCCAGCCACACTTCGACGGTCTGGTCCACCTCAACCAGTTCGATGTCCGCCTGATCCACCATCAGCATCACATCCATGTTTGTCGGGTCTCCGATACGACAAAAGGTGGTCCCACTGGGCAAGGTGTCGCCGATTCGCCGCGCGTCCAACAGACCAATTTTGCTGGCTTCGATGTCGATGTCATCCGTACGTGCTGGTTGCTCAGCCGAAATGACAACACCATCGACCGGTGCCAGCAGTTGCAAATGCGAAAGTTGTTGCTGCAGTTCTGATAGCTGCAGACGTTTGTCGGCCAGTGTTTCCTGAGTCACCGGAACCTGAGCGACCAGGGAAACGTCGGTCGCACGCCGCAGTTCCAACGATTCCAGCCGCGAAACAAGCACGGCGATTTGCCCCGTGGTTTCGACCACGCGTCGTTGCAGATCCACGTTTGTTAATTGCAGCAGCACTTCGTCTTTGCGAACGCGATCACCGGGTTGTGGCAGGCGAGCCGTTTCAGAAATGCGGCCCGATTGTCGGACGAATACGGTTTCGGCATTCCGAACTTCCGCCAGACAGGGCGCGATGACGCGATGCGAATACGGCAGCACAAACCCGGCTGCGACCAATGCCACCAAAAACGCTACGCAGAAGAACAGCCGAACCTTGCTGACCGCAGGATCGGTGCGAACTCTGTTCTTTAATCCGTTCAACTGGCGCATCAATGTGATTCCCACGACCGACAACAAAACCGCACCCATCACTTGAGCCACCGGTAGAAAACCGAAACTTCCGAACAGGCTGTGCAGCATCCAGATTATTCCAAAGATCACCACAACGCGATACACGGCCGCCGCGATCGCATAACAAATTAAGAATCGACGGCGCCGCGGCAGCAACCGACTGATCGTCGACTTGGCTCCCAGGCACACTTCGGCCAGCCAGGAATTCAGCGCTTGGCTGGCGGTTTGCCTGAGGTTCGGAACTTCTGCAACATCCGCCAAAATGAAGTAGCCGTCGAAACGCAGCAGCGGGTTGCCGTTGAACAGAAGCGTGTTGACGGAACACACGATCATGATGTTCAGGAACAACGTGTTCAGCAATCCCGGTTCAGTAAACCACCACAGAAAAGTACACATGGCCGCTAAGCACAGTTCCACGAAAATTCCGGCGGCACTGATAGCGATGCGATGCCATTTGTTTGGCATCAGCCACGCATCAGACACGTCGCAATACAGGCAGGGCGTGAGTACCAAAAGCATAAAACCCAGTTCGTGACATTCGCCGCCAAAGTGATAGCAGGCATAGGCGTGCCCCAGTTCGTGCAGGATTTTCACAACGCCCAACGCCAGCGCCAGCCACAACAGATTCTCCGCACTGAAGAAGGCGCTGAATTCCGGCAGTCGTGTCAGCAGCGTGTCCGATTGCACAAACAACAGCGTGATGGCCGACACCATCAGCAGCACGGCCAAGCTCAGAACTCGAACGTTGAACAGCCATGCGACGCACCAATACGTGGATTGCAAAAATCGCGACGGATCGATTCCACGAAACCGAATCGCCAGAAACCCGGCGATCTGATTTAGCCATTGCGCTTGCGATGCGACGGCCCGCCGATGACGCAGTCGCGTCGCGATGCCAGGCACGTCGCCCAGAATGAGACTCTGTCGTTCCAGTGACGCGATATAAAAACGCAGTTGGCGTTCTCCCAGTTGCAGAGGTGCAAACTGCCGTTCGAACGCTTGCTGCAGTTCGGCCAAAGTGGTCTTGCCGTCCAGCGACTGCAAAATAAAGAACTCTTCTTCGCGAAGCTGATAGAATCGGGACGTGATCGGATCTTTGACGCTGAAGGCTTGGCACTCAGAAAACGAGAGCTTCGCCACCACAAGGTCGGCCCGCATCCGCCACGGAATTGCCGGGACCGTTGAATCAACTGCAGAAGCGGTAGCTGTAGCTGTCGCTGTCACTTGGATTCCTTATTCGGAAGTGACAACGTGTGAACGTCTTCGCTGGCTGGTGTTTCAACTGCAATCGGTTGCGAAGTCAGCACGGTCATGGTGGCTCGCGTGCCCGGATGCAGGCGCAGATCTTTGTTATCGATTTCTGCCCAGATGCGGACGCGACCGTCGACCGCATTGATTTCTGGACTGACGAATTTCAGCACCCCGTTTACGGTTCGCTGTGCGGAATTTTGAGCCTGCATCTGCAGCCGCACGGCCTGCCCGCGTTTTAACTGTGTCAGATACACGCCATCGACGAATCCTTCGGCACGCAGCCGTTCGACGCGGACAATGCGTGCGACTGGCTGTCCGATTTCCACCCATTCCCCAGCGCGATGTTCAACACTCACGATA
>Ga0075117_1002331_pt1 | contig 10975 bp, 10 predicted proteins | sample AntAceMetag02UKJ_FD_69789 | JGI IMG/M metagenome (GOLD analysis project Ga0075117, IMG submission 69789) | Saline lake microbial communities from Ace Lake, Antarctica - Antarctic Ace Lake Metagenome 02UKJ | ecosystem: Environmental > Aquatic > Non-marine Saline and Alkaline > Saline | place... | reverse complement strand
TTCTGGTTCTGGTTCTGGTTCTGGTTCCACCAACAGAGCGATAGGGAATTCCGGCTCTGGTTCATTCGCCATAGCTGCAGCTGCAACCACAAGGGTTTCCTGCAGTTGTGCAAACTTGATTTTCTTTTTGTACTTTTTCGTCATGATCGGACAAGTAAGGTTTGTTGTTTCTGGAATAGCATGTATAACTTCGTCATACGAGAGGTCGTATTTATCACACAACAAAGAGACCACACCCGCGACACGTTCGTTAAGATAGGACGATACTTGTCCGGAGATGACCGTCATCAGTTCGTTGAAAGTAGTCGGTGTATTCATGATGTGTTTGTTGTTGTGTTTGTATTCGTGTTCTTGTTCTTACTAGTACATGTATGTTTTCTTTAAGTTAATTTTTGTCTGGGAAATAGGACTGTTGATTTTCCGTCAGGGGACACGACGAACGAGGGCTCGAGGGTCGCCAAGAAGAAGGAGGATAATAGGACTCGATTTCGTAAGCCTCTTTTTGTAATTTCAGAAATTTATCCACGTCCACCAACACGTCCATTGACCCGGTGCCTATTTTTGCGGTTTTCCCCATGATAATGTGCTCCGTAACGCCTTTGATGTGATCGACTTCCGCGAAAATAGCCGCGTCGGTGAGGACGTTCACAGTCTCCTCGAACGAGCAACGCATCAACACACCCGTCTCGGTTCGGTTTATCCCGTGGCGCGTGATTGCCATCAAAGACCCTTTGTATGTCATCGTGTCGACCAACAGCGCGACATGTCTATAGTCCACGTACGTGCCGTCGAATTCGATCACCTTCTTGAGCTCGTCGACGAGCACCTGTCGCGCGGCTTCGATACCCAACACGTTAAAGACGTTTATCACGTCGTTACACCTTGTGCGATACGGGTCGACGCGCTCGTGGTCTGCGAGGATGTTCACGAGGTCGATACCGTTCGTCTCGATGTACTCGCCGTTTCGTACACAGTCGGTGATGGTACGAAACCCTTGTATCGTGGTGTCCGTGGAGATCTTGTGCGACAACTGCTTAATTTTGTGAGGATTGTCGTGTCCGTTGTTCGCCGGAAACAAACGAACCAATATCTGGTCGCGACTCGACGAACACCACACGTAATTGAAGGACTTGTTGATCCATGTGGTGATGTCGATTATGTCGAGCTCACTCTCGTCGATCCGATCGGTGTCCATCTCGTACAGTATCGCCCATTCCGTCTGTTCGATGGACAAGTACATACCGTCTATGTCCATCAGGTCGACGTACTCTTGTTCGTACGCCGGACTCGGGTGGTTTTGCACAGTCTTGGCATACTTGATGAAACGCTTTAAGAACACACCGCATAGCTCGTCTTTGAGCGTGTCCACGAGCGGCATGATTCGCATGGACGGACTGCGAATGTTCTTCGACACGTTCATGAGCTCTTTCAGACGCGGAACGCCGAGCGTCACGTTCATCGCGCTGATACCGGCCGCGTGAAACGTGTTCAGTACGAGTTGTGTGATGGGCTGTCCCAACGATTGTGCCGCGATCACACCCACCATCTCGCCCGGTGTGATTAACGCCGCGTTGTGTCGACGTACAATGTACGGGTCTTTTGCGGACACGTTCAACGCTTTGAGGACCTCGTTGAACAGGGGAGTGAGATCGGGGTTCGGTCGGTCAAACACACCAAACACGTGGTCCGCGTGTTCCACACTCTCCTTGACGTCCAAAGGCAACCAGACGGAGTTTCCGCGGAATCCTTGTTGAATGACCCGGGACCCGTCCATTCCGTCCTCGCCGTATTTGAACTGCAAAATGTCACCCAGACTGTTCCGCACGGTGCCGTCGAACATGACCGTGACGTCCTCCATCGCTTTGACCAGACGACGCTGTGTGTATCCGCTATCACTCGTTTTGATGGCTGTGTCAATCACACCTTCTCGCCCACCCATCGCGTGAAAGAAAAACTCGTGCGGTTTCAACCCTTGCATGTACGAGTGTTGGATGAACCCTCGGCTTTCCGGCGAGTTGTCGTGTTTTTTGAAGTGTGGTAGTGTGCGGTGTTCGTACGTGTGCTTGATACGTTGGCCGTTCACGTTCTGTTGGCCCACGCACGCCATGATTTGCGCGATGTTGATTACCGACCCTTTCGACCCTCCGGACACCATGCTGTACAAATTGTTCGCGTTCGTGATTTGCTTCTGGACGAACCGCCCCGACGTATCACGCGCCTTGTTCAGAATGTTGTTGATCTTGGGCTCGTAACTCAACGGGTCTACGTTCTTGTTACTCTCAATCACTTGGTGCGCTTCTCGGATACACTCCGACACGATCGCTCCGACCCGTTCCGTTTGGTCAAACACACAGTCTGATATACCCACCGAAAACCCGTTTTCCTCAAGCCACATGTTACACAAGAACTGTACGTTACTAATAAAATCACACGCGTCCTCGGGTGAACCTTCCGTCCATATTTTGTGAACGATACCTCCACTCGACGTTCCCAAAGACTTTTTGCACAAAATGCCGGACAACAGCTCGCCGTCACAGATTATCACTTCCGTGTCTGCGAAACAGTGCGAATACTGTGTCGGGTCGTCAATGTCCTCGTGCGCCCCTGTGTTGCGACGCAACGCGAGGTATCGTTTTTTAGGCATTACCAGAGAAAACACTTGCTTTCCGGACCACAAAGGCACGGGTTTCAGTATACACGGAACGGGTATTTTCCTAAAATCCGCAATTCCTACGCGGTACATGATATTCATGATTCGGTCTTTCGTGACAAACACGTCTCGGCGCGTCAACTTGCTGCTCGCGAGCAGCGCGTCCTGCACGATACCCATCACCGGGCGATTCGCTTGGGGTGATACGATGTTCTTCGAGACCATCATCAGTTCTTTGACTTCCGCTCGTGCATCGTGCGTACACGGTAAAAATAAATTCATTTCGTCACCGTCAAAGTCCGCGTTATACGCGGAACATACACTCAAATTGAGTCGAAACGTTTTTCCCTTCATAACCTTGACACGGTGTCCCATCATCGACATACGATGTAACGTGGGTTGTCGGTTAAACACCACATAGTCGCCGTCCATCAGATGACGCTCCACCGTGTCTCCGATCTCGAGTTGGACCTCTTTCGCGAAACGCAGGTCCTTTCGTTGCTCTTTCCCCAGGTGACCTTTTACGACAAACTTCGCGCCGACGTCGTGTAAATTCGGAGGGTCGGGGCCGTGGTCGACGTATTTTTGTAAAACGTTTCGGTTAAACGCGGTGACCGTTTCCGAAAACGTCAGATTGCGGGCGATACTCTCGGGAACCCCCAACTCGTCCAAACGAATGTTGGGTTCCGCCGTGATGACCGTGCGTGCCGAAAAATCGACACGCTTTCCCATCAGATTCCCTCGAACCCGCCCTTCTTTACTCTTGATACGCTGACAGACCGACTTGATAGGACGCCCAGTGCGTTGCGTCGCCTGTGGTTGTCCCGGAATATCGTTGTCGATGAGCGTGGTGATGTGAAACTGTAGCAACTTCAAGTACTCGTCGAGGATGTTCGTCGGAGATTTGTTATTCAGACATTTCTCCACCTGTTGATTCGATTTGATAATCTCAATCAGTTTGTGGGTCAAGTCGTCCTGGGTTCGCATAGACGGGTCCATCATCACGGACGGACGCACCACCGGTGGACTCACGGGTAAGACTTTGAAAATCATATTTTTCGGGTGCGAGTACTCCGGGTGAAATCCCATCAAAATACAATTGGCGTCCGTCACTTTACGGAGAATGCTGAAAGCCATCTTGGAAGTAAACAAGACCACGGGGTGAGACGCCGGGGTTTCGTTAACCGACGGAAATAAACAGTCGATCCGGGTAGAGTCCATGGTCCATTTCGGTTGCTCGAATTGACAATGGGGGCACGTGCCTTGTCTCTTGATCATCTCATGAATTCGTTTGAAACGCAGGTTTGATCGCACACGTTTTATGTCCGTGTACAAGTTCTTGTAGCTGTCCGTGAGTAGCACGTCAGAACATCGCATGCATACGCACTGTAAAATCTTGTACACCTGTTTGATGTAGCAGATGTTGTACATGGGGAACGCGAGTTCGATGTGCCCGAAATGCCCCGAACAATTGACCACACACGATTTACACGTTTGACACAACAAGCTCTTGTCCGTGGTCCCCATCGTGAGATCGTACAAACCACCCACTTTGGGTACATTTTTGTCGTAAAGGTCGGTGGAAATCACATGCACGACCGACTGTTTACGGATGTCTTCCGCGCTCGGTATACTGAACTGAATTCCCTTCACATCCGCAAAGGGGACCGCGTTCGTTTGTTGGAAACGCGAGTTCATTCTGAATCTGTCTCTCGTTTTAACAATGTCGATTTTCTTTAAATTAAATTTTCTTTAATTAAAACTAATGAAACACGCTATACTGTTCGGCTTAAACTACAGCTACACCACTGACGCGCGTCTGCGTGGTTGCATTAACGATGTACGCAACATGGAACAGGTCCTCAAAAATACATTTCAGTTTGACGACGTTCGCTCGTTCACCGACGACACCACACTCGGTAGACGTCACACGTCGGGTCGCGGGATGCTCGCTGAGATTAACAACTTGGCCAGTCGCTCGTGGTCCGAAAAGATCGACCTCGCGTGGATTCATTTCAGCGGTCATGGTTGTGGTATCCCCGACATCGGTGCCCAAAAAGACGAATCGGACGGTCGCGACGAGTGCCTGGTACCGTCCGATTTCAAGCGAGCGGGAGTCGTTCCGGATGATTTTATTAAAGAATGTCTACGAAAGTTTAGTCCCAAAACGCGCGTGATTTTCATCGCCGATTGTTGTCATAGCGGTACCATCGGTGACCTGAAGTACTGTTACGTGGGTAAACAGAAGACGATCGAGAACCGCGCTAGGGCGTGTGACGCCAAAATTATTCTTATTTCCGGATGTAAGGATGACCAAACGTCTGCAGACGCGTTTAACGTGAACCGCATGCGTAAATTCTCCGGCGCCATGACGTCTTGTCTCATCCATAGTTTTAACAGTCTCGGTGAAAACCCGGGCGTCTTTGCGCTCATTGACACCCTCCGTGCCAATCTCCGACAAAAACGTTTTACACAGATCCCTCAACTGACGACATCGTTCGAACTCCAAGACGACGAACGTTTGTTTTAAACACCAAAAAACTGCGTTTCTGAACGACTGATTATTTTAAGGTGTCATATGTAAGTAGAAAATGAAATTTATAAGTATCGGTCAAGGGTGCTTGCCCGCGTTTTACTTGCGCAAATTTGGACTACATGACGTCGAGACACAATTTTTTGATTGGATTGTCGCGTCGCAAAAAACCGTCACCGAAGTGTTTAGTATTCGTTCTGAAACAGACCTGAAAAAGGCGATCGAAACGGACACCGAATTCGAAGACGAACTTTTCGAGGGACATAAAGCGTTTCGGTGCACCCGTTTTGACTTGTTGCGTAGCGTTCATGATTTACCACCCAACGGTGATCGACCCGATTTGTTCCGTCATTTTTTCGTAGATAAATATACCCGTCGGTACACCCGGCTCATGGAGCTTTTACAGTCCACAACAGAACCGGTGGTGTTTGTAATGATTATCAAAGCGTATAACTCCACCACACACGAGGAAACCGAGCGTCTCACGACGATACTCGAAACCCGTTTCCCGTCTTTGCGTTATCATCTGAGTGTGTTTGTTGAAGAAGAAGACACGACAACCGGCGGAACCGAGTCGGATCACGTAACCATCGTTCGAATAAAAGAGTTCGAATTAATAAACAAACCGAACGTTATTCAATGGTATTTGAACCAGTACGATTGGGCGCGTATGTTTCAAAATATGATTTCTAAATTAAATGTAAAGTACAGTTAAAGTAACTCTAAAATGAACTGTCAATTACAAACGATTGGGATTGGGTTTCTCGTCGGGTCTATCTTGACGTCCATTCCGCGAAAAAAGAGCGCGGGTTCGTTTGAAACGCTACTGAGTCCGTTTCAAATACAAATGTACCAAAAAATTCAACAGGAGCGTTTGCACATTTATCTTTTCTCGTTGTTTGTGTCAATACTCGTCGTACGGACCATGCGTTCTATGAATCCATGGATGCGCGTGATTATGTTCATGACCCTCACGGCAAGTCTCTACATGATAATCCCGAAAAGTATCTACATGGCGGATTTCTTGGACACGGAAGAGCAGCGGGTAGCGCTTCGTCAAGTGTATCGCGACCAACAAATTCGATACTACGGCTCGGTCGCGTTGGCGACAATGGCTGCTCCGTTACTTTGTGGTTGAGAGAGTTCAAAGGGTTCCATGAATATCGTCCCGTCGTCATGTGTCTTCACGACGAGTACGGGGCCTCGTGGGTGTTCGTCAAACACGGATGATTCGATAAGCTCGCTAGGTAATGTCGTGTTTAAAAGCTCCCCTTCAATGTTCTTGAACCCCATGAAGACCAAGTTTCGCTCCACACACGCACCGATGATTGTGATTTCACGATCTTCACCGAACAACATATTGGGGTTGTCAAAAGTGACGTTCGTCATAGTGTTGTCGATATTTGCAAAAATACCAGCCATTATATTATTTCCTTTCTTTTGTCTTGTTAACTATTGTATTCTTAAAGTGGAATTTTTCTTTTTTTTTTACGGATCGATCACGATAGTGACTTGTGTGGCTGTTTCGACGGAATCCTCCTCAAAAGGACCACCACCACCTTCGTCGAAAGGACCGGCACTGTCGAAAATAGATACTTGTTCGGTAGGTACTTCTCCAAGACTACTGTTCTTGGCCCTTGTTATGTAGCACAGGATTCGCTCCATAAAAAACGCACTAGTGACGCTCGCCATCACTCCTTTGGTTGTTCTTAACTAGGTTGTTCTTAAGGTGTAAATCTTTGAGACGAGTAGCCGTGGCCACCGCAACGACTATTACAGGAACTACATAATAATCTGTAATTTGCTAGTGTATCGTGAAAGTTAAGCCATTCCTTGGCTAAATGTACGTCCTTTAATCTGAGTTCATTAGTTTGATTTTCATATATCTCAAACGATTCCAACTTTACATCTGTTTTATGTTCTAAAAATCTATCTAAAATATTTCGGAATGTAATTCCAACATGGTCCACGGTTATATTTGGGGTTGTTTTACGACAAAGGCAACAGTAACCACTATAAATATTGTTAGTTTTTATTGTGTTTGTCAAAAAATAGGTCTTTCGTGTTCCATATTTACATTCAGATCTCAACGCTGTCATAATAGATTCCTTGTCTGATTCCTTTTTATCAAATTTTCCAAATAATACTTGCAAACACATCTTATAAGATACATCATCTTCGATAGAATCCGTAAGTTTATAATACAGTGAGCGTGTATAATAAGGTGGTCTCAGACGTACGACTAAATATTCGATATTCTTTTTTGGTATATGTTTCATCGGATGATATTCCAAAACCCTCAAAAGTATGGCATCTTCTTTGAATTTCAAACCGACAACCTTTTTGCTGATAACATCTGTTATTACTTTATAACTATTTGTAAGATTTTTCAACTCAAATTTAAGGGACGAAGACATTTTCCTTTGATTCTTAAAACTACGTTTTTTGTTCTTAAAGTGAGTCTTCCAATAGCGATTCCAACACATTGTTGGAAGGTTCATCTCTGGGTCTGTTTTTGTACGCGTATAAATTGGGGTAACGATACAGACTCGCTTGATTGCGTTCGAGATGTGCGTGTTTCTTACAAGTCCATTTCCCGATGACCACCGTATTTCCGCAAAAGTCGAGCTCGTCGTCGTCGTGTTCGTCGTAATAAACACACGGGAGCCGTAGCGCGTCGTTTTGGCGCTTGCGCTCGTGTAGTTTACAGTAGCTGGAACCGTGAAGCGCGTCGGACAAGCACTGATCTCCTTTGTTCGTGATACCGGTACATCGGGTTCGTTCCACCGCGGTGCTTTTACACGCAAAGTGTCGTCGACAGTACGATTCGTTTGGTACCACCGGGCACGCACACCGCGCACCGGTTTTCATGATTTCTTCACACCGACTCTTGGATGATTTGGACTCCAGGAAACGCGTACACGTGTCTAAAAGCTCCCTCTTGTCGATATCGTACTTGGTGCTAATTTCGGAAAGAACGTCGAGAAGCAGATTCTCCACCACATTGGGTTTCTTACTCGAGATGTAGGACCGAATTAGAGATTCCATAGTTTTGGGTATGGGGTGGGGGGGGTGGTTACTCCTTGTTTATTTTATTCGTCTTTAAGTTAATATAAAATGGACATCTCAATCAATCGATCCATCGGGTTTAATAACAACCAGACGTCGATCATAAGTGACGATATCAGTTTGCAAAACACGCATGTTTTCGTGGGAAAGTTTGCGGGGTCGTTAAACGTGAACAACAATTCCACCGCGGTCGTTCTAGGACACGAAGCCGCGCGGTCTTCCAGTAACACGAACAATAACGTGTTGATCGGGTATCGCGCCGGGTACAATACGCAGTCCGAAAACAACGTGTTTATTGGAGCCAATACGGGCACCAATATCCGGTCAGGTGGGCGAAACGTGTTTATGGGGACCGACGTGTCTCCGCTCGCGGTGAATACCATCAACAGCGTCCTCATAGGGCACCAGGCTGGGTACACCAACCAAACCGGAATAAATAACGTATTTTTGGGGAGCGAATCGGGGCGATCGAACCGGTCTGGATCGGACAACGTCTTTGTCGGACGAAACACAGGGATCACCAACAGCCTCGGTCATCACAACGTGTTTGTGGGGTCCAACTGTGGCTACCTTAACATGAACGGTTCGAGTAACACTTTTGTCGGTCACCAAGCGGGGTTTCGGAACACGACCGGGAATCGAAACGTATATGTAGGAACCCACTCCGGGTCCGAAAGTACGTCCGCGACGCGAAATGTGACGGTCGGGTCCTACGCGGGAAAGTCTAACCAGTTCGGATCGAACAACACGTTACTCGGTGATTCGGCGTCTGAATATGTATCCAGTGGTGAAAATAACGTGACGATCGGCGGTCTCGCGCTTCAAAACGCCGTGCATTCGCAAGACAACGTGACGGTGGGTGCGTCGGCGGGACAGTACATGTCGTGTGGACAGCGGAACACGTTGGTGGGTGTCGGTGCCGGTCGGTTGAAGAACAACAACAACAAGGAGGTTGAGTTCATCCAGTCGATCGACTCGAACGACAACGACATGACCGACACGTTAAACGAGATGGAAAATTTACAAAACGTAACGCTCGTGTACGACACGGTTCACGTGTTCCGATACACGTCGTTCCAAGAAAACGCCGTCTTTGAACGACACACGTTCGCGGGTGTACCGTTTTCCTTTGTGAGTCCGATATTCGTTCTCCGTTCAAGGTAAATAAAAACAAAGGACTTAAGTAACTGTAGGATTTAAGTAATAAATGGACCTTCTTGGGTATTTCGGTATTGAAAAACGACAAACGGTGATTGACAATCAAACCGTTTCACAACGATACGCCCCAACCCGTGTGTCGGACTTTCTAGGAAATGCTGGTCCAATCAAAGAGATGGACGAATGGTTTTGTAAAGAACATTCGAAACATTTGATTGTCCTCGGACCCACCGGGTCTGGTAAAACCTTACTGGTACGTCTGTTTTGTGAAAAGTACAACAAGACTATTTATTTACACGACTCGTTTGTCAAACGTACAAAGAATGATCTAAATAAATATTATCAAGGGGTTAAAGGGTTCGTCGAACATGGGATATTTGTGTTTGACGAAATGGAACATCTCGTGACCAAGAGCGAGAGTGTGAGTATCACCGATATATCGAAATGGGACTCTGGAGAGAAATCGATACGTATCGTGTTTATATGCAATTCCGTTGTGGCGAACAAGCTCGTCGCGTTAAGACCGACATGTAAGGTTATCACGCTGGAGTATCCGTCTCCCACAATACTCTTTACAAAATGCGTGGATATTATGGAACGGGAACGTATCGAATACGACCCTCGGCTCAAACAACATATCGAAAACATCAAGGAACCGCGGATGATTTTCAACACGTTGCATATGATATCCATCTCCGATTGTCACAAGGAAGCGGGGCTGGACATGTACGACATCTACCGGTTGTTACTGCGTCCCGACGAATCACTGGATAAAAAGTTTCGGTACTTTATGTGCGATTCGGGCACTCTTCCGATTATATTCCAAGAAAACTACATAGACGCGTTAGTAGACACGGACATTGACGTGATGTGCGAGATATCCAACTCCATGTCGATGGGTGATATGTACCACAAGGCTATCTTTGTGAATAGCGATTCGTTGCAAATGAGCGTATACGCATGCTTGTCGAGCGTGTTTTATAAATTGTCCCGTGTGGAAAGTCTACAGTCGTGCAAATGGTACACCACGCCGCGTTTCGGTACGATGTGGACCCGCTGGTCCGCGCTTTATCAAAAACGCAAATATTGGCAGCGTTTCGACGAAACGGTCAAAAACCCAGTCGTCAACCTTCAACATAATGGGAATATCAACGATCTGTACAAGCACATGTATTACAACGACAAGACCGAATTCGTAAAGTTTATTACGTATTATAATCTGAACATCGAAACGGCGTTCGACCTTTTTAATTCGTATTCGGTCATGGCGACAAAACCTACGACCAAAAAAAGCTTTGTAACGTCGGTCGCTAAACTTCTTCAGCAGTAGACATAATACGGTACACTTTATCATGTAACCTGTACTTGAAACTACCGTCCTCGAAATACAACACGACGTTCTCCTGTGGTATTTGTAATTCTCCGCGTGTAATCTTGAGAACCCCGTCAGTGAATGCTGGTGCTTGGACCAACTCACTGTTGATGGTCACGTTACCCGTTTCGATGTTGCCGCGTGCAATGTTTAAAAAACCGTCGGTGAATGCCGGTGCTTGGACCAACTCACT
>Ga0075117_1002329_pt1 | contig 10982 bp, 14 predicted proteins | sample AntAceMetag02UKJ_FD_69789 | JGI IMG/M metagenome (GOLD analysis project Ga0075117, IMG submission 69789) | Saline lake microbial communities from Ace Lake, Antarctica - Antarctic Ace Lake Metagenome 02UKJ | ecosystem: Environmental > Aquatic > Non-marine Saline and Alkaline > Saline | place... | reverse complement strand
TATAAGCATGCCGAATGCAGTACCAAGTAGTTGGTCTGCAAATCCTACTTCCTGTAGTTCGAGTATACTACCAACTATCAGGAACAGCAGTCCGATAACTGCCTTTGGTTTTCTCCACCATAATACTGATGTAGATGATACTAACTGTATCAGCGCGACGCCAAGCTTCTGTTCAGGTAACCATTGTAGCGCTACCTTTAGTCCTAGCTTAGTGCCAGTGCGATGCCTACCCTCTATCAACGTGTTAGGCCCAGCTATATTCCTGGCCGAGGGTGACTTCCACCATTTAGTAAACACCAGGCCATGGGCCTTGCGCTTGCTAACAGGCAGAAGGACATGTAGATCAAGACCAATCAGTGAAGCTGGTGAGTCCCATCCGAAGAGGAACGCAGCCCTACTGTTGATGTCTACAATCTTTCTGTTCTTGCCGACGATGATAACAGGCATAGCTATATCCGATAGGGGTATAGCCATGTTAGTCATCTTATAATTTTCACTATCAATTAGGTTCGGGGGTGACATAAATATCCTTGTCTAATATATTGGCTAACTACTCGTAGTCACGGACCCCCATAAATACAGCATGCCTCGGCTTGCCCACGTCTGTAAGACCCATGAACTTAATAGTTATTTTCTTCCCGACAGCGGGAGGAGTTGCACGGTCAGCGTCTGTAAGTCCAGTACCACATTCAAATTCTGTTCCGTCGCTTAATTTGCACGTCAAACCACCGGTCATACCAGTGTATTTACCCTCGCCAGGGTAATAACCTGTGATTTCAGCCTCCATATCATCAAAAGATTTCACTTTGATGAGGTCCCAGCTGCGGCCTACGTTGTATTCCGCGTCAGGATTCCGGAGGATCAGGCCCTCTCCTCCTTGCTCTTCGATCTTCTTTAGCTGCTCAGGTATACTGGTAGCGTCAATTACTTTACCTAGTGGTCTCAGAATCTTGACGTTAATGTTTTCTGGCAGGGACTGAAGAAGGTCTAATTCTCTCTCCCGGAAGGTAGCCCCTCTCCAGACTTCATCGAACACTACATACTGGATGTCCTTCCAGAACTCCATGGTGTTCTTCTTGGTCTGGTCTCTGACAATACTCCCTGTCTTCTGCAGCCCATCGGGGTGCACCAGCTCCCCGTCAAGGGGAATAGAGTGGCTCAGTCCCCATCCGATCTGTTCTAAGAACTCTTTGGGTGCGCTGAACTGGTTGTCATAGCGAGAGTATAGTTTCTCGTTCTTATACACAGTTCTGATACCGTCTATCTTCTCATAGATGTACCACCCTTTGATATCTCTGTCTCTCTTGCCCTTAGGGGTAATGGTGTGTAGCTTAGGGTTAAACTTATGCGCCAGCATCACGTTCTTTTCAGACTTTTTCTGCAGCGCTCTAGTCTTTTTCGATCGTTCAGTTGCCATACTTTTTCTTCATTTCAAAGATTCTTTGGCGAAGGGCTGTTGACTTGTCTCGGTGACGTATGAACAGCTCCTTGTATTTTATGAGGCTAGCATGTACTGTGTGCAGCTCACTATTATGTCTGTCCGTTTGCTTTCTTTGCTCTGCTCTTTGGTTATACAAATCCTCTTTATAAGTGCAGGTAATTATCGCGCAGGATGTTGCCCAACCGAGCAAGAGTGTAGTTGTTATAGACAAGCATATTAAAGCTGTTAACATATTAAAACTCCACGTCCCAGTTATCTTTCAGTCTGATGTATGCTTCACAGCTGGCTAGTGAGCCTTGGAAAGCATAGTCCCAGTACTTGTCTCCATATGGACCTGGGTTTTGATCATCAACATCTCTTTCGATTTGTACTTCATATGTGTCTTCTAGGTCAGAAAGACGTGTTACTTTATACTTATTCTTTAGCATGTGTAATTATATTCGTGAGTCTATTAGGTAGCTCATCAGGTGTTACTATGTGATCGAATACCTTAGAGGTTATCTTCTCAGGTACGTCACAATTTAAATATGCTGTGTCCCAGCAGGTATATAGCTTAGCTAGGCTAGCCAGGTAACAGTCTCTCACTATATCTTTCTCGCTGACATACGATAGTATGATCAGTGAGTTGCTGAACCGTTCGGCGGTCTTATTAAAGTGGTCCCAGTAATGACTAAATCCCTTGGCAACAGTGAAGTCATAGACTGTAGAGTCATGTACTTCTAATACTGTATTGCCACGGGCCTTATCTATCTGAGGCTTAAGAGCCTGTAAGATATAGTCCGACGGAGAGTATTCTTTCCCGTCGAACTCAGTCATTAGTAACCAAATTAGAGCGTCGTAATGTCCAGTTGGACTTTCTTTACTCTCCAATCTTGATCCTTGGTTTTGTTATCTATTACATATCTAGATGCTTGGCGCATCTTATAGAAGATCAACAGGCTACCATCACTATTCACTAGAGGTTTCTTCTTCCTGTTAAGGATAATATACATTGCCTTGTTGATCACTTTTTTGGTCAGGCAGTCTCTTGTGTCTTTATATACTTGGTAACTGTGTCTTATATCTTTCATAGGAAATACTTATTATCTTTTGAGCTTTCTATTATGGTAGAAGGTTCCGTATCCCTCGGCATGTTCGAGAAAGTTTTCTTGTTTTTGGCGGATGTACCTTCCCAGCATAACTTGCTATACTCGCAGAACATACACGCTCCATCTCCGAGGGTAACTTTAAGCTTACCAGGCGGAGCACCTTTCTTCACCCATCTATCGATGGATTCCTTATCTGCTTTCCGGGTTATCTGACCAACCTTATGCATGCCCAGGATCTTTTCTTCTGAGTATGTTTGTTCATAATCTCTAGCTGGTATGGTCTTTTGCTTAACCTCGTCAATTAACTTAGCGTATCTCTCATAGATCTTGTCGACAGAAAACTGACTCCATCTCTGAGACACACCGTTAGGTAAGTGGATCACGGGGACACCATCGTCCAGCTCAATGCAGTAGTCCCAGAGCATAGTGAAGTCACTCTGGTGTGGCTTCGCCTTGATGGACCAGTTCTCAGTCCTTGATATATACCACAGGTACCACTTGGTTATCTTCTTCTGCCCTTCGGGTATGCTCTTGTTGTAGTAGTCCAAGTAGACTACAGACTGTAAGACATGCTCTTCGACAGGTGACTCCATCGCCATCTTACACTTGTACTCGCCGAGTGACTTGACTTCAATACCAATGGGCTCAGCCTTATTGTAGTCCCAGGCAATCATATCAGTACGACCAGACAGCTTGGTAGTTTCGTCATAGAATGAGTGCTCTTCAGCCAAGCGTTGAATGCCCATGGCGAAGCCGTGGTCATCAAGCACCTTAACCAAGAGCTCATGCAGAGACTCACCCATCATAGCAGCCATGGTCCAGTCGACGTTAACCTTAACACTGTCGTCCTTGAGGACCCCAGTCATCTTATAGAAGGACTGTCTGTGGCAGCCTCCGATGACCTTGTCATTTCCCGTGACATCTACAAACTTTATAGATGCAGCACTTGGGTTAACGGAATCACTCTTCCGTTGCATCGGAAGTGTTGGTGCCACTAGTACTTGTGCTAGCTTATTAGATAAATAATTCATTACACAGTTATACGAACGGGCTACAGCTTTATTCTGACCTTGCCTTCTTCAATGTCACGTTTATGCAGCCCACACACAGTTGACTTTGTTACCACACAGTCTCTACTGTGGCTACTAATATGAAAAGGGATCTTTACTGTGCACAGTCCTTTTCTTCTGTCATCTTTGTAGGTCTCGTACCATTTACAGTTGTCACACATGTCCATCATTTAAGTTTACTCTTATGTTGCCTGCTTTTAAAGGTCTAGTGAATTTTTCACAGCTATGCTGAGCATGCACATAGACTAGTAAACCCGTGCCGTTAGCCAATTCTTCTATGCAATGTCCTTGTGCATTATGCTGCAAATGTGCCGTGTACCACACACAAAGTTGACATCTCCTTAGTCGTGGCTGTGACTCACACATACACCCTCACTAAACCTTCATCTGGTCCCCTAACTCTAAAGTTAGTGCACCCAAAACCAAAACTTTTAAGAACTTGAAGAGTGCCTGGGATCCTATCTGCCTCTATGCATGAGCCCTGATAGAGTGTACCGCTTCCATTAATATAGAGTGTGCCACCTCCATTAATATCGCTAAAATATTCGCAGTTACCACAGCATTTTTTTACATAGGTCACAACTTAAGCCTCACTAGTTCCGGCGAACGGTAGTGTTGAATCTCTCTCTTGGTTGCCTTGCGCATGATCACAGAGTTAGTGAGCATCACAAATTTACTATTAGCTCTGTTTGTTGGTAGGTAGTCAAAGGCCACCCACCATTGTTTTTGATCTATTATGAAATCTCCATAGCTTCCATACTTAGTCCTTAAGTCCACAGGTAGTGTCTCTAGTGATACATATGTCTTGCCATCTAAAGTAACTCGTCCGAATTTTCTGGTACTCATACCTATGTTACATGCCCATTCGTTTAGGTCTATAAGGCTCCATCCTCTTCCAATCCATATACTTCATTGTGAGTACGAGGCCAACAGTTCCGATGAGGATTGCTTCTCCTGTAATACCATAGTGTACCGTTAGATAGATGCTAGCCATGCGAACGGTGCAGACAGCTATGAAGATTAATACCCCCACCGAGAGAAGCAGTAAGCTAATCTCAATGGGTGAGCTTAGTTTCTTAGTGGGAGTATTGTTTACCATTTCGTCTCTATCATAGGTTCGCCTGGTTTAGACGGACCTCTAGTGGGTATTCTTGCTGTCAAGGTCTCTTCGCCTACCTGTGTGTCGAAGCCATACTTTTGTCCGCTGTCACCTTGCACAGCATCAGAGCTTTGGGTTAAGCTACGGTATGTCCTATGGTTCAGGCAGTCCACTACACCAGTAGTGTCAGTGTCGTACCTGAGATACAACGAACCCCTCTCACCAGCCCCAGCCTTATTCTTCTGGAAGTCTATTTCAATGATAGGCTTATAGTTACCCATGGAGCCCCACTTAGCATCTACTTGGTCTACAGATATATAGTTACCTTGTGCCTGGTTCCATACAACAGCGAGGGTATCGAAGTCGAATTCGACCTTACCTGACTCACTGATGCTCATCAGTGTGGGCTTCTCACCCTTAGTCTTGTTCTTAACCAGCTCAATGCTAGTCATGATTGTCGCAGGCATGCTAGCACATAGACTCTTCAACCAGGTAGACGTATTAACAATCTTGATCCTAGCTTCTGAGCCTGACTGACCAGCCACGTTGTGTAGTGAGTCTACACAGAACAAGATGTCATTACCTGTCGCGTCTTGTGTTTCCTTCAGCCATCTCTCAGCCTTGTGCTGAGACCTACCGTACCTGTCGTCCTTGAAGACGAGCTTACGTGTGTTAGTAAGCTCTCTCACTAGGTCTTGTGCCTCTCGGATAAGTACGTGCTCTTCATCACTCCTCGGCTGTGTGTTCCGCACCTTCTTCATGTGCACACCACTAATCATACTAACCAGGCGGTAAGCAATAGCTTTCCGGTGATCATCAATAGCCCAGTAACATATAGCTATGTCATCGTTGTTCTTAGCAAGGTTAACCGCTAGGTTCAACAAGACAGCTGACTTACCATGCTGCGGAGCACCAGCAAATCCAATGGCTGTCCCTCCTCTAGTCGGCTTGGGTATACCGTCTAACATGTCATCGAACGCATCAAAGCCTGTCTTCCATCCATGAATACCTTCTGGTTGGCTGTTCATATCTGTGAAGATGGCGTCAAAGACTTCGATAGACTCGCTTAGAGAGGCAAGGTACCTATTGTTCTTGGAGTTACCTGTGTCCGTGATACTATCTATGGACTTGACTAGGATAGACTTCAGATCATCAGCGTTGTTAACTCCACGGATTCTCTTAGCGAGGTCATCCTTTAGAGATCTAACGTCTGTCTTCTCAAGTCTCTGGATTTCATTCTTGATGTCATCCTTATCAATCTTAGTGTGTTCTGCCAGCGCTGAGATCATCGAGCTTCTCTCGATCATGTCTGGCTGATTCAAGATCAACGGGATGACTTGCTTGGCAAAGTTCTTGGTGTACACAGGGTTAGCATCTAGATCAAGGTTACCCCTGTTCTTTACTAACATGTGCTCGAACACACCTTCCGACTTCACCTGACGGTAGGCATCAATACCATACTGACGTATGTAGTAGTCAGGATCGTTCTGTCCCGGCTTCTTCCTGTCCTCATCACTGATGGGTAGGTTAGTAATCGTTACCTGCAGTCCAGAGTAGCCACCGAACTTTTCGATGTACTTCTCCATCTTGTCCATGCCAGTGCTATCTTGGTCTAGAACAAAGTTGATGTGTTGGAACTTCATCTCCTGTAGGAGAGCCATGTGGTTATCAGTAAAGGATGTACTCCCAATAGCTACACAGTTAGTGTAGCCATTCTGATGAGCCACGATAGCACTACCATACCCTTCGAAGATGTCTAGCTTCTGGCTGGTGTTCTTCTTAGCCAGGTCCAGACAGAACAATAGCTTGTCTTTCTGGTAGCCTGGGTTGTCAGCTATGGCTGTGTTAGTGTACTTAGGTGTGTCTGATCCTAGCTTCCAGTTGAGGTAGCGGGCTACGAAACCCTCCACTTTACCAGTCGCATCCTTGATACTGATGGTCAATAGCTCTGGCCCAAACAGACTAGGCTTGATGCCTCTGTCCTTTAGATCTGCCTCAGGTATCTTGGTCAGCTTAGATAGTGCAGTTAAGAACTCAGCGTAGTCATTGACTGTTGCAATACCCACTCGCCGACAGATCTCTGGTGTCCAGCCTCTCTTCTCAGCGTGCTCAAATGTGCTGAACTTAAGGTTGCCCTTGTCCTTGGTGTAGTGAGTCAGCATGGTGTATGCATTCTGATAGATAGTCTCTACCTTAATGTCATCCAGTTGCTGCTCCGTGTACTCAATGCTGTAGTCTAGATCATACTTCTGTAGCAGGTACTCTAGGTTGTCCTTAACAAAGGACACACCTAGTCTTGACTTACCTTCTAAGTGCTGTGCAGCGGTGAAGATATCTCCATTAGACCCGCAGCTAAAGCAGTGGAACTGCTGGTCCCCAGTACCCTTGACGAATCCGCTGGACGGATTGTTGTCATCATGGTCTGGGTTGGTGCACTTGAAGAAGTCAGTCTGACCCTTCTGTACTATGTCAACACCATTGTCCGTAAGGTACTGCCTTAGGTATGGTTTTACTTTATCGATTAATTCTTGTAGGGTCTCGCTCATATTAAATTGCGTATAACAATGCGTGCATGCTGTAGATACAGACGAACTGCTGGATTATATAATATGTCCACACAGGTTTTCATTTGGATCCAAGCCTAATAGGTTAGATTCTGTGGTAGGTATCAAGTCTCAGTTGTATGGTAGGTTATTTGACTACTGTCTATACCTAAGGGCTAGCAAGCAGAAAGTAACTCCACACAAACTGAACCAGAGACTTAATTATCTTTGGAGTGAGGTGAGGGCAGCCACGACTACCAACCCCACTATAGCTGAGAAGTTGTCCATGTCTAGCCGAGCCGTTACCATAGGTAACATGTTCAGCAGTGTAAATAATGTGATTTATTTTGATTTACCTAGAGAGGTGCAGGTCGATGGGCTGTCAATCCTATATAGTTTCCATACTTATACTCAGAATTATATCACAAAAACCGTAGTTAAATTTGACAGAACACATTCTGGTCTTAGTTCTTCTAGTTCTTCTTTACGAATACTAGCGAGCTTGGTCAAGGAAGATCTAAAAGATCTCGATGACAACTTAAGACATCAGGTACACCTGTACAGAGCGGACACTGCTGAATTGTATAAGCCAGAGCTTATCTCCAAGAAGGAGTTAGATAGTATACTAAAGAGTATCGCTTGTGGTATAAAGAACAAAGTACATTTCCCTAGAAATGAAATCATTAATTGTAAGAACTGCTTGTGGAAGACACAGTGCAGCTGGAATAATCTAAATGACTGAGCAAAAGAAAACTAAAATATTGATCTGTACTCACAGTGCTGCACTTCATAGCGGGCTGAGCGAGACTACAAGACATATTTTTATTCCTTTACTTCAAAAACTGAAGGATAAATATGAGATACACCAGCTGGGCTACTTCCACTTCAAACCTGTGGAGTCTGTACCTTGGCCTATCTATCCAACCAAGATGAACCAGACCCCTAAGGGTCCCCAACCTAACATGAATGATAGGTATGGCCAGCTATCCTTTGATGAGGTAGTATCTAAGGTTAATCCAGACATCGTCTTTGGGTACGGTGACATGTGGCACTTCGATCACATGCTCTCCTCTCCTCTGCGTAACTCTTACCGGATGCTGTGCTACTACACCATAGATGGGCAACCATACTTCGGTCACCTACACAAGGATGGCACCACTGACTGGGGTAAGAAGCTTCTTAAAGCTGACCAGACAGTCGTACTGTCTCACTTTGGTAAGGAAGTACTGACTAGGGGTAACATTGAGCTGAAGGACGAAGACATTAAGGTGATGTATCATCCCTTAGATATGAGTCGCTACCCAGTAATCAATGATACACAGAAGATGGAGATACGAGAGAAGATACTGCCTAAGCACATATCAAGGAAAGCTTTCGTAGCTGGTTGGCTAGGTAAGAACCAGTTCAGAAAGCAGAACTATAAGCTCTGGGAGATTGCCCACTATATTATACATGGGGATTATATTAAATGTTCCGACTGCGATCGGATTACTATAAAGGAGTACAACCATACGGCTCGTGCCACTAAAGATCCGGATAAGTATCCGGGGGAATTGGATAAGATAACTATGTATGATTCTGACTACAGGTACCAAGACTGTTGGCACTGTAAGTCAAAGAACATAAAGGTTGGTGTTCCCAACCCTGACTTCTACATGTGGTTTCACATGTCTAAGGATGATCCAGGCTACAACCCTGATCTACAGGAGAACATGTGGAATGTAGCAGACCGTTGTATATATACTAAGGAGATCAGTGGACTGTCGGGAGTTAAGGCGAAGGACCTAGCTGCTTTGATAGCTAGCTGGGACTGCATGCTCTACCCGTCAGGCGGAGAAGGTTTTGGTAACCCATTGGCTGAGTCTCTAGCTGCTGGTACACCTGCGGTGTACTCAGACTACAGTTCTCACTCAGAGTTTGCTAAGTTTGGTGGGCTACCTATCAAGTGCACTTACCAACCAGAGATTATGCATGGCATACAAAGGGCTGTTGTTGACACTGGTGATGGTGTCCGTCAGGTCTTAAGACTAATAGAAGACCCAGCACTTAAGAAATCACTAGGAACTAAAGGAAGAATACACATGTCTCAGTACAGTCTACCTCACATGATAGACGCTTGGGATCAGATCTTCGATGACATGATGGCTAAGCCACTGCCTATCAACAGCAACAACCTCTACACTACGGTGGTTTAATTATGGGTGACTATTCAGACATACACATAGAATGGCAGTCAGAAATAACTGCTAGGGTATCAGGCTACTGTTTACAAGCTAGACGGATGCTCAAACCTCTAATAGATGGTGGTGCTAACGTCAAGGTAATACCTGACGAAGACTACCTTCCTGCTCACATGAAGATGGTGGATCCATACTGGACCAACATCATTGAGTCAAGCAAAACCAAACCTAACGCCCCACTAAGGATCTGTTACACCCTACCATCTAGGTACAACCCTAGCTCTACGGGCATTACAGTAGGGTATAGTATGTGGGAAACCAATAGGTACCCCAAGCCTTGGGCAGCACACATTAACAATGTGTGTAACTACTTCTTTGCAGGCTGTGATGCTCTAGTAGGTTCAGCTCAGGCTGCTGGCATAACGTGTCCAATCCTACCCATGAGTGCAACGTTAGACACGGACAAGTGGACACCAGATGGTCCTCGTCTTAGTCTTAATGAGATACCAGACGATGATGTTAAGTTCCTGTTCGTAGGTAACTTCATTCCTCGGAAGAACCTAGACCAGCTGCTGCTTGCCTTTGCTGTAGCCTTTGATGGTGTCAAGGATGTATCTCTAGTGGTTAAGACATGGTCCCATACTAACACTGCTGAAAGTAAGAAGCACATCTCTGGTGCCATAGGCCACATGTTAGGTAAAGCTACTGGATTATCTGGTAAGCCTAAAGTGTCTGTTATATCTGATATCCTAGAGGAAAATCAGATCATGGCACTCATTCGTTCTTGTGACGTGTACACCTCTGTGTCTAAGGGCGAAGGCTTTGACCTCCCTATGATGCAGGCTATGTCAATGGAGAAGAAGATTGTAACTACTCGCTTCCTAGCTCATGGTGACTACCTTACTGATGACAACTCCATCAACGTACCCTTCACACTGACACCATGTACAGAGGCAGCTGCCCCACTGTATGACTCGTATCAAATGTGGTCCCAGCCTGACATGGACGCGTACATCAAAGCCTTAAAGCTTGCGTACACTAGTGTCAAGGAAGGAACTCATGGTCACCTAGGCACGAATGCTAGGCAGACTATTGCATCTAGGTATAATGTTAAGACTAACACTGACATCTTAGCTAACACGATACGAGATATCATGTCAGGTAAACATGCGCCGGTCAAGCAAGACTTTAAAAAGGCTATCCAACAACTGGCTTAGTAAGCTAAGCTCAGAAGAGATAGAACAAGAAGAACTTATCCAAGCATGGAAAGACCCGAACATGGAGGGCTACCAAGGTATGGCTGCCTTCCGTGTTCTCCTCCTTACTCAATGTAAAGAGGACACCATCCAAGATAACACTGAGCCTCTAAAAAAAAGTACCCCTGACAAACGTGCAGGGGTTCCTTCGTTAGAGACTGTAGTCTATGACTACATGTTAGGTGTTCCAGAAGAACAGCGAGGACTCTATTGTCTTATAGTGCAACCACTTCTTCAAGCGATGTACTACGGAGTAGAAATACAGACCTTGGATAGACATAGTGCACACCTTGGGGTAAGTAAGT
>Ga0075117_1002326_pt1 | contig 10985 bp, 8 predicted proteins | sample AntAceMetag02UKJ_FD_69789 | JGI IMG/M metagenome (GOLD analysis project Ga0075117, IMG submission 69789) | Saline lake microbial communities from Ace Lake, Antarctica - Antarctic Ace Lake Metagenome 02UKJ | ecosystem: Environmental > Aquatic > Non-marine Saline and Alkaline > Saline | place... | reverse complement strand
CGCGTGTTCACGGTGCTCAGACTCCAGATCTGCAACCTGTCCTCCCACCATTCCCACTGCACCAGCGGCATTGGCTAAATCAACACAACATTCTGCTGCACAAGACTTTATCGCAATTTGTTTTGCTATGATCTCAAATGCCCGCGTTAACAGAGCATCACCGGCCAGGATGGCGTTTGCTTCACCAAATTTGATGTGACTGGTGGGTAATCCTCTGCGAAGCTCATCATTATCCATTGCGGGAAGATCATCATGGATCAGGGAGTATGTGTGCACCATTTCAATGGCGCAGGCTGCAGGCAACGCGTCTTCTCTGTCTGCACCACATGCTTCACAACTGAGCAGAACCAAAATTGGTCGCAGTCGTTTCCCACCGGCTGAGAGACTGTAAGACATTGCCTCTTTGAGAATGGGTGGGCAATCCGCCGAATCATCGAGTGCGTCTGATAAATGCTGATTTACCAGGCTCTGCAGTGTGCTCCACATTTCCTTGAAAGTTGGGCGTTGATCGCTCATTCAGAAAAAATCTTTGTTTAAAATGGCTGGAGTGGTAAATCAAACGGATTCCGTTGCGGAAGCCAAAAGCAGTCCTATCTGGCAGGCTTTGAGATATTCATCAATGATCAATGTCTCTCGCGTGGTATGGATCGCATCTTGGCCGCATCCCAGAGTGACTGTGGGAAATCCATGGGTGAACATCCAGTTTGCATCTAACCCTCCATTGGCGATATTCAGTTCCGGTTGTTCCCCAATTTGTTGTATGGCGTGTTTTGCAGTTTGAACCGCAGGTTCTTTTTCTGAAAGCAAAAAGGAATCATATTTTAAATAGGATTCAAACGAAATGCTGCCTTGCTTTCCAGCACTATTTTTTAGCGATTTTGCAGACTTCTGAAAGGCCTTTTTAAATTCATCGAGAATCTTTTGTCGAAAACGAGGATTATGGCTGCGTGCTTCCGCCTTGATTGATAATTCAGGCATCACCACGTTTGTGGCAGCTCCTCCCGACACGACCCCGATATTACTGGATCCCGTATTTTTGCCCTTAATCACCAGGCCGTGCCAACCATTTCTTGAGAGATCTTCAATGGCGATACCGGCGATCACAGCGGCGTTGACTCCCTGTTCCGGATGAGCGCCCGCATGGCTGGCAATTCCTTCAATTTGAATCAACATTCCCGAATCGCCGGTGGCACCGATACAAATCGTGTCGGCCAGTTTCCCGTCCCAGTTGAAGCACAATTTCGGCTTCCCTAGTTTCCCGATCGATAGATTCCGGACTCCCACCAGGCCAATTTCTTCCTGAACCATCCAGCAAAAGGTCAACGGGGGGTGCGGTATGTCCTGCTCCAGAATTGTGAGTAAGGCGTTGAGAATCACGCTACAACCTGCGCGGTCGTCTGCTCCCAGAGCGGTTTGATTACTTTTGGAATGAATCAGTTTGCCTTTTTTGATCGGTTCTGCTCCGACACAGAGTGGGACCGTGTCCATATGCGCCATCAACATGCGTCTCGGGCCACGCATTGTTCCCGGGAGTTTTACAATTAGATTTCCAGTCTCACCACCAATGGGGCTTTTTTTATGAGTTGTATCGAACGAAATCCACTTCTCTGGTACTCCCGCTTTTCGGAGGTCTCCGACGATTGCAGCGGCGATTTTTCCTTCTTCACCGCTTTTACCCGGAATCGCCATCAGGCGGGTCACTAGCTGTAATGCCTTTTTGTGATTGACTTTAGTGAGAGAGTCTTTGGTCTTCTTGTTCATAAGAATGCTTTGACGATGGGAGTGTACTTGGTGGAGTTGAATGCAGCAGTACATTACAGGTACTTCAATTTATGCTTTTGGGAGAGTTTTTTCAATGGGATTGCCGACATGTTGGGATTGCCGACATGTTCTGTGTCTTCATTTGGGTGTCGCAGACTCATATTGCTGTAAAACTAGATCAAACTTAGAATCCCGCCTGTTTTGTTGCTCAATTCCATGAACGGGCCCAACCAACCCGACCTGATTCTTAACATTGGTATTCTGATCATTGAAGAAGATGATTCGTTCCCCCTTGCGCTGGCTTAAGCATTTAACGCTGGCACTTTTTACTCTCATGCTATTTGCAATTGGGGGCGAAGTCGCGTTGCGCATTGCCGAATATCGACAGCAAGTTTCGGTCAGTAGTTATGATGCTGATGGTTTTCTCATTCCTTCAGATGTCTCCTATCATCGCATTCGTCCCTCTCAAAAAGTCACGCGGAAACACCCGGATACTGGTGATTCCGTTCAATTTTCGATCAATAGTATGGGGCTGAGAGGAAAGGAATATACCATTCCCAAGCCGGCGGGCGTATTTCGGATTCTTTGTCTGGGGGGGGAAACTGTTCTTGCACCAGAGATGGAAGAACCTGATACGTTCTGTGTTCGTTTGGAGCAATTGCTGCAAAAACAGACTCAGCTAAAAGTGGAAGTGGTGAATGCCGGAGTTCCTGATGCGAGTCCTTTAATGTCTTATTTGAACTTGAGACATTCGTTGCTGGGACTTCAGCCTGATCTGGTCTTGTTTCATTTTGATATGTCAGATGTCGCCGACGATCATGCTTTGAGACGCTATACTCAGCTCAGTGATTCTGGTGTTCCTCTTTGTTCTTTGCATCCTTTATTCGACACGATTAATGCAACCGAACGTCTTGAAAATCATTTTTTTGTCTATCGATTTACTTTAAGGTTGTTAGGTGATTACTGGGTCGAAAACCATCCTGCAGGTTTGGACCGTGATATCAATACGCCTCAGGGAAAATACTTGTGGCTGGAAGATCATCCTCCTGATTGGTCTGTTTATGTCAGACAGACTTTAGAACCAATTCAGAACATCCAGCAAATCGCGCAGGGAACCTACTCCCGATTCATATTGGCAACTTATCCCAAGCCGTGGCAAGTTTCAGAAACTGCGTTGAATCAGCACGGAGTGAGGAGTTCGCTGGGGGTACGTGAGGGTGTTAAATATGCCAGTCGATTTCCATTTGATTTACTAGACACCTATGCAAAGCAGTTGAATCTAGCATATTGTGATACTTCGCCAACGTTTCAAAACATTCAAAATCCGGACCGATATTATCTGAATAGTGTGCCTCAATTTTCTCGGGAAGGGCACGCACTCTATGCGCGGGAGTTGGCACTGTACATCTTAGATGAGATCCCCGGAATCTGGTCGGATTCAGTTCCTTCGGACATCAAACAGCCCGCTCCAAGGCAGGCTCTGGTTCCCGCGCGTTGAGCAGCAGAAAAGTATTAGATTTCACATTTGTAGATGAGAATGGGAACTGAGATGGTTCAGTGAGAAAAGCAGGAGTCAGCATGTTATAATAGATAAATGTGCGAAGCACTCATTTGAGGGAACGCCCTTATTTCAGAGGTTTTAGCACAAAATCTCTGTTTTTAAATTAGTTAAGACAAATATGACATCGCATTATAATGTGTTGAAGAAACCTTAAGTTTCAGTGTTATTTTGAGATTATGATAAAATAGAGGAATCAAATTTATGGGTTCGTATGAAACAGCTTGTCGTTATTTTGATCAAGCTTCTCGTCAGGTTGGTTTGTCGCAAAACATGCAAGATTTGTTGCGAACGCCAGAGCGTGAAGTAAAGGTCGAAGTTGCGATTGAGCGTGATAACGGAGAGATTGCCACTTATATCGGCTATCGGGTTCAACATGATAGTTCCCGGGGTCCGATGAAGGGAGGGCTTCGTTTTCACCCTGAAGTCGACGCGGATGAAGTTCTGGCATTAGCCTCGCTGATGACATGGAAAACGGCGTTAGTGAATATTCCTTATGGCGGCGCCAAAGGGGGGATTTCGGTGAATGTCGGGCAGATCTCACAAGGGGAACTGGAACGGATCACTCGAAAATTCGTCGACAAAGTTTACGATGTGATCGGTCCTTTAAAAGACATTCCTGCTCCCGATATGGGAACGAATGCGCAAGTGATGGCCTGGATCATGAATCAGTATGAAAAATACCGGGGCTTTAATCCGGCTTGCGTTACGGGAAAGCCTTTGGAATTACACGGAATTGACGGTCGTGAAGAAGCGACCGGTCGCGGCGTCGCTATGGTGACACGTGATACTCTCGATCACATGAAAATAGACGTGACGGGAGTGACGGTTGCCATTCAGGGGTTTGGCAACGTGGGAAGCTATACGGCACATTTTTTAGACGATTTTGGGGCAAAGATCGTTGCGGTTTCTGATGCCAGTGGAGGGATACATAACGTCAATGGAATCAATATTCCAAAATTGATCGAGTACACCAAGGACACTGGTGCTGTAAAAGGTTTCCCAGAGACAGACGCGATTTCCAACGAAGAATTATTGACGTCGGATGTCACCGTTTTAATACCTGCTGCTCTGGGAGGGGTACTCACTGGTGAGATCGCGCCTGATATCAGAGCAAAATGCATTGTTGAAGCTGCGAACAATCCTACAGAATTCGAAGCAGATGAAATTTTTGAAAAAAACGGAGTGGTTGTCGTCCCAGATATTCTTGCGAATGCGGGCGGAGTCACTGTCAGTTATTTTGAATGGGTGCAGAATCGACAGCATTTTAGTTGGGAAAAAACCCGTGTTCGATCCGAGTTAGATCGTATTATGAATGACAGCTTTGAATTGGTTTGGAAAATCGCAACAGATAAAAAAGTATCCTTGCGCATCGCTGCCTATATTCTGGGTATTGGCCGAGTCGGTCGCGCCACCGTGTTGGGTGGGATTTAGTTCCACTCACTTCCTGCTCTAGTAAAACAAAAACCACGTTTCAAACTGTGTGCAAAAAGAGGTAAGACTATGCCATCAACAGAGCAACTGATCAATGAATGCGTTCTGTTTCACTCTGTGACCAGGGACGAGATGGAGGAAATGCTCTCTTTTTCTGAGTGGGAAGATTTTTCGAAAGGATCATCAATTCTGGATGAAGGAAATTCCACGCGTTATCTCTGGGTGATTCAAAGCGGTACGTGCGACGTGCAAAAAAAACTGTCCAATGGAACTGAACAATCTCTGGCTCAACTGGGTCCGTATTCTGTCTTTGGTGAAATGTCGTTTTTTAATCCGGCCCCTCACTCTGCTAGTGTGGTCGCTACGACTGATGTAAGTACGGTTCGGCTTCCCGGACGCGAGTTTGACGAGTTGCTTAAGCAGGGGTCCACAGGGGCTAAAAAGGTGGTCTTCAATACCCTTCGCGTTTTAACAGATCGCTTAAGGCTAATGGATAAATGGACAGCAGAAATGGTTGAGAGTCATGGCTCTCGATCAAAGAATGCAGAATGGCATGATTTTCGGTCCAAGCTTTATTCAGACTGGCAATTTTGAATTTTCACGCTCGGCGGACCTCTATAATACAAACGCAGGTGGTTTTCAAAGAAAGTGTCCAAAGTCCTGAAGGAGATCACGCGTTGACAGATATTCGCTGATATTTGATACTCCAGCAAGTTAATTAAGCTGAATCCCGTAATCTGCCTTCATTTTGAGGAGCATACTTTTCCGGGGGCTGGTGTATTTGTTAGTATAACGAAACAATTTCGTACAAAACCAAGCAGAAGAGAGCGGAAAATCTTCCACTGATTTTATGAGTATCATGCCTGAACTAGACTTGTCCCACTACACACAATCACTGGCTCAGCAAGCGCGCGAAGCCTCCCGGAAATTGGTTTCTGCGAATGGCAACCAAAAAAACGACTGGCTGCAACGGATGGTTGAACTCATTCAATCACGCAGTTCCGAGCTGCTGGAAGCCAATGAAAAAGATATTAACCAGGCTCCCGAGTATGGTTTGACCGAAGCCTCCATTGATCGGCTTAGATTAACCGATGCAAGATTACAGGGAATTGTGACGGCATTGGATGAGATTACCGCGTTGCCCAACCCCATTGGGGAAATTATAGGGAGCAATATGCGACCCAATGGATTGCTGGTGACTCAAGTTCGTGTCCCGTTAGGAGTCGTCTTCTTTATCTATGAATCACGTCCGAATGTAACCGTCGATGCTGCTGCTTTATGTGTAAAAAGTGGAAATGCCGTCATCCTGAGAGGTGGAAAAGAAGCATTTCACAGTAATCTGGCCTTATATGGATTGTTGCAACAGGGGCTGAAGGACGTCGGGCTACCCGAACAGGCAGTACAACTTGTTGAAACAACCGACCGGGAAGCAGTCGGGCAATTTCTTAAGTTGAACGAATATATCGATGTCACGATTCCACGCGGGGGAAAAGGACTTATTGAACGCGTTGCTCGAGATGCGACGATGCCGGTGATTAAGCACTTCGACGGGATCTGTCATGTGTATCTCGATAAGTCGGCTGATCTGGAAGCATCGGTGGCGATTACCGTGAACAGTAAATGCCAACGCCCAGGTGTCTGCAATGCTGCTGAAAGTTTACTGGTTCATGCTGACATCGCGGAGACTATTTTTCCTCGAGTCGCGGAAGCTCTAACGGAGCAGGGGGTTGAACTCAGGTGCTGTCCTAAATCAATGGAACTGTTCAACGCTGCGAAACTTGCAACTGAAGAAGATTATCGCACTGAATATAGTGCCAAAATTATGTCCGTTAAAATTGTGAGCGATATTGACGAGGCGATCGGCCATATTCACAAATATGGTTCTGGGCACACGGAATCGATCGTAGCAACCGAACTAGCGGCTACCGAGAAATTTACAACTGAAGTCGATTCCGCAGCTGTCATTGTGAACGCCAGTACGCGATTCAACGATGGTGGCGAGTTTGGGCTCGGGGCAGAAATTGGGATTAGTACCGATAAATTTCATGCGCGTGGTCCTTGTGGTTTAGTCGAGTTGACGAGTTATAAATACATTGCCCATGGAGCAGGGCAGATCAGAGAATAAAAGCAACAGATTGTTCTTCATCCACGTGGCGAGTTCAAAGTGTCTTTGAGTTTCAACACAAGGCGAACATTCTCAAGGGAGGCCAGGGATGGCAGACGTACTCAGTCAGAATGAAGTCGAGTCGCTATTATCGGCTCTGGATCCAGCTGCCGGTAGTGGCGGCGGGACGAGTCGGCCTGCGACTCGGAACTCCGACTTCAATTCTCAGATCAGTATCTATGATTTCAAACGTCCGGAACGCGTTAGTAAAGAGCAGATGCGGGCGTTTCGTGCGCTGCATGAAGGTTTCAGTCGGGAATTTGGAGCCGCTCTCAGTGGGATGTTGAGATCCATTATCGAAGTCAAACTCATCAGTGTTGACCAACTTACTTACAGTGAATTTGTTTTCAGTCTGGAAAATCCAACCTGTTTTAATTTGCTCGAATCTGAAACCCTTGATGGGCATATTATTCTGGATATCAGTCCGTCTATCATTTTCCCGATCATTGATCGGCTGCTTGGAGGAGACGGAAATTCACAGGGGGCCTATCCTAGTCGGGCGCTCACTGAAATAGAAATTCGTCTCGTCTCACGGATCACCGGATTAGCTATTGAAGGAATCGAATCTGCCTGGAGTAACCTGTGTGACTGGAAGCTGAGAGTTTCTCAGGTTGAGAGTAATCCACAACTGGTTCAGATTGTTCCCCCCAACGAAGTGATTGTGTTAATTTCCTTTGAAGTTACGATGGGGGAAACTCGCGGAATCATAAATTTATGTATACCATTTAATACGATCGAACCGATTTCAGGTAAGCTGACTTCAGATAGCTGGTCTGCTTATAAGAAGAAATCACCCGACCTGCGCCAGCAACTGAATCTGGAAGCGAGCGTGGCATTATCAAAAATTGACCTCAAAGTAAATCTGGACAACAGCAAGCTTACTGCGGGAGAAGTGTTAAATTTAGCAGTGGGCGACGTCATCATGTGCAACAAAGGAAGTTCACAGTCGTTGACAGTAGAATTGGAAGGTTCTCCGGTGTTTACTGCATATCCTGGAGTTTATAAGGGCCATAAAGCGATTAGTATCGAGTCAATGCTCGCGGTTCCCAAAGATATTATCGAAGAAAAACTCAGAAATACTGAGGTGGCTCAAGGTGCAACCACTACGTAGAAAGTATATTTGCTGTAATTAGAACCCTCGATTTCAATAATGGTTTTGTGTATAGTGTTGTTGGTCTTGAAGCAGTGAATGCTTAACGGAGATCGTTTGGCTCACTTTATCAGATTCAAAAAAAAGGATTTTGAGCGGTTTAGACTTTTTTTCTCTGAAGTAATATGGTTTTAGCTTCGTTTCGGTAGAAATTACGGAGTCTGGCTGAGTATACTGCCCGATCAACTTTCAAGTTAATGTGCGCATGACTTGCCAAAAATGTATTAATCTCTCTTTTAACTAGTCAACGAATAATCTGGTTGAGCGAAGAGAGTACTGTAAATAGAGTAACCCAACCCAATTTTACGATCTGAATTTTAGTATTCAGAGAGGCGATAATCGCCTTTGAATCGTTAACGAAGATTGAAAAAATAATGCCTAAGCAAAAAACACACAAAGGAATCAAGAAGCGGTTTAAAGTGACAGCTTCTGGTAAAGCCAAACACCGGAAAGCGTTCCGTGGCCACATTCTCAGCAAGAAAAGTCCCAATCGAAAGATTAGACTTCGTGGTGATGGTGTTGTGACTGGTGCTGAAGCAAAGTTAATCGTAAACGCACTTCGTCCCAGTTCATAATATACCGGGATGTAACCAGGGATCTCGTGATACCTTAATTACGGGAAATCGATCTTGATAGAATCAGAGTTTTAACGTCTCAGTTGGAAAGTAATAATGAGAGTTCGTAAAGGTTCAGCTCGACTTAGAGCAAAGAAAAGACTGTTTAAAGAAGCACGCGGTAACTTTGGTGGTCGTGGCAATTTATTGCGGACCGTTAAAGAGACGCTGATTCGTTCAAGAGTCTATGCCTACCGTGACCGTCGTGTACGTAAACGAGAATTCCGGGCCCTGTGGATTACGCGAATTACAGCAGCTTGTCGTGCACGTGGGACGAACTACTCACAGTTCATCAACGGCTTGACAAAAGCTGGGATTACTTTGAACCGTAAGACACTTAGCGAGCTTGCGATCTCTGATCCTCAGATATTTGATGAAATTCTGAAGGCTTCTCAGGCTGCACTGGTTGCCTGAGAAGGACTGTTCCGCATCTAAGGGACGTTTCTGGATAAACAAGAGGAAGAAGAGTCGCTTGTTGATGAGCGTCTCTCTCTTCGGATCCAAGTGATGGCTTCGGATCCAAGTGATGGCTTCGGATCCAAGTGATGGCTTCGGATCCAAGTGATGGCTTCGGATCCAAGTGATGGCTTCGGATCCAAGTGATGATTCACTGAAGCCAGGGCGATGCCTTTTACAGCAGGGGGCTCACCAGACGTAGTGTGTTCTCTAAAAAACGCTCTTTAAACGCTCTCGTTTTCCATTCTACAGCGTTCATGCGGTCGGCATCGTCGATATAACTTTGCTGCAATGTGCGCAGCTCCTGCGCAAATTCGGGATCGTAGACGAAGAGTGACACTTCGTAGTTGAGCCAGAGGCTACGCATATCAAGATTCGCCGTACCGAACATTGAATTCGCCCCATCGGCCATAATTGATTTCGTATGTAGTAAGCCTCCGCGGTACAGGTAAATCTCCACACCTGTTTCGAGTAGTTCACCGAAGTAAGAACGGCTTGCATAACGTGTCAGAAACGAGTCTACTTTTTCAGGTACGATCACTCGCACCTTGACTCCACGACCTGCAGCCCCCAGCAATGCTCGGAGTAATGACTCGTCGGGCACCAGGTAAGGCGTGGTAAGCACCAGCTCTTCCTGAGCGGCGTTGATCAGGGCCAGTAACATCTGCAACAGGCCATCACCGCTTTCTCCAGGACCGGAGGGGATGACTTGGATATCCGCCGGGCCACTGGGTTCCATCAGGTGCAGCCCCGTGTGTTCTACAATCTTATCGAGTGGCTCACCCGTTTCGAGTATCCAGTCGCCGATCATTGTTGCAGCCACTGAGATCACAACGGTCCCTTTGAGACGGACCATCGCATCAACCCACTCTCCAACTCCTGCTCCCTGTTTGAAGTAACGTGGATCCACAAGGTTCATGCTGCCTGTCCATGCCACATCTCCATCGACCACGATGATTTTGCGATGGACACGCAGGTCTGTGCGTCCGATAAATGTGCGGAAGATGCCAACGGGTAACGCGGGTCGGAGTTCGATGCCGGCCTCACGCAGCTGCTCCGGTTGCTTACTCTTCCACCAGGGGCGGGCACCAAGGGCATCGATCAGCAAGCGGCAAGAAACGCCGCGTTTGGCAGCTCTAATGAGAGCCTCAAGCACTTCGTCAGCCAGTCCACCTTGATTCCAGATATAAAACTCCATTAATACACTTGTCTGTGCCGAATCGACATCCTGAGCGATTTTTTTTAGTATTTCTCGTGTGTCGGAAAACAGTTCTAAACTACATCCGCAGACAGTGGAACTTCCCATCAAAGTCTGTCCGAGATGATTCATGCCATGCACGGCTGAGCTATGACGTGACCAGTCAACCTCGGTTGCTCCCATTTGAATCGCGATCTCCGCCAGTTTTTTGTAATCAGTACGCAATTTTTCAATCGCGCGGCTACGACCGCTGCCAATTCGACGCTCTCCAATTAGGAAGTAGAAGAGGACACCTGCGAGGGGAACCGCAAAAATAAATACCAGCCAGGCGAGTGCAACACCTGTTGCAGGTCGCTTCATGATGACGCGAATCGAGACTGCAATTACGAGGAGGAGATGTATGGCTATCAGGAAATTCGAAAGATGTAATAGCTGGAAATGAAACATTGACTTACTCTTTATTAAACGGTCGTTCGTGATCTCTCGAGATGAATCTGGGAGCAATCTCGAACACTACTTTTGCCGCTAGAAAATGATATTGTCTGCTCAGAGCATGCTTTTGTCGTTATGAGGTAAGTATATAGTTTGATCTTAGAATTGCGCGTTCCTGAAACAAGAATAGGAGGTTTTCTCCATTTTGGTGTCGAACC
>Ga0075117_1002322_pt1 | contig 10996 bp, 15 predicted proteins | sample AntAceMetag02UKJ_FD_69789 | JGI IMG/M metagenome (GOLD analysis project Ga0075117, IMG submission 69789) | Saline lake microbial communities from Ace Lake, Antarctica - Antarctic Ace Lake Metagenome 02UKJ | ecosystem: Environmental > Aquatic > Non-marine Saline and Alkaline > Saline | place... | reverse complement strand
GGAGCCAGCCATCGCTTTATCGCGGGGCGAGTTGCAGAAGTTCTGAATCGTAGCAATCTAAAAATCATCAGCTGCCATCTGGGTGGCAGTGCATCGATTTGTGCCATTGCCAATGGTGAAAGTCGAGCGGCTTCGATGGGTATGAGTCCTCAAGGAGGTCTGCCGAACAACAATCGCGTCGGTGATTTCGATGCTTACGCAATTCCGGTCATCATGAAGGCGACCGGTCTGACGTTCGAACAGGTGCTGACGGAAATGAGTTCCAAAGGCGGCCTGCTAGGGATCAGCGGGCTCAGCGGAGACTGTCGCGATTTGGAAGACGCGGCGGCGGAAGGACACGATCGAGCGGAAAAAGCACTGAAGCTATTTGAAGCGTCGATCAAATCGTACATCGGATCGTACGCCGCGTTGTTGGGTGGAGTCGACGTGATTGTCTTCACGGGCGGCATTGGAGAAAACAGCGAACGGATTCGCAACAACGTCTGCAGAAACATGGAGTGGGCGGGCGTGGAGCTATGTTCTGACAAGAACTCAGCCGTGCAACGAAACACTGAAGTCAGCATTCACGCCGACAACAGCAAAGTGCAAATCTGGGTGATTCCAACGAATGAAGAATTAGTCGTCGCTCGTCAAACGGCGGGCGCGATCGCGTAGCGATGTAAGTTTTCAGTGTTCAGTTTTCAGAGAACACAGAAGACTGCCACTGCGTTTCCTGAACACTGAAAACTCAACACTGAAAACTGAACGCCATGTTCCTAGCCCGTATCACTGGTAGTGTGGTTTCAACGCACAAGGCCAAAGAATTGGTTGGCCAGAAGCTGTTGATCGTCGAACCTCTGCGAATCAACGAGAAGGATCAAAGCGACCTGCAACCAACAGGCCGTTCGTTTGTGACCGTTGACACTGTGGGAGCTGGCGAAGGAGAAGTGGTGTTGTGTGTGCAGGGCAGTAGTGCTCGGTTCACACCGGGAACAAAGACGCTTCCGATTGACTGTGCCATTGTGGGCACGATTGATTCGGTGAGTGTTCACGACAAGACTATTTTTGAAGCTTAGCGGCGGGCCGCTGTTTTCAGTTTTCAGAAAGCCGCGGACTGACTCTTTTTTTGAATCTGAAATCTGAAATCTCGCCGTCTGAATGTCCAATCCGTACGCATCACCAGAACAGCAAAACGAAAGTCAGGCCCATCAGCCTCGCGACGTGTTGCAGCAGTCGGTGCGTCAGTTGCAAGTCATCACGGGTGCGTTGGTGACGGGAGCAACAACGACCTTCGGGTTGATGCTTTTTCTTAATGGAAAGCTTGATGGTAAACCGGACATCACGACTTGGATCGGCATCGGAATGGCGGTTTTTATGTTCGTCAATCATCTGGTGATTCCCGGCTTTCTGATCAACGTTCAACTGAGTGCCCTAAACAGCGAGATACTGAAAGATTCAACAGACGACGAAAAAGTCACCGCCGTGCTCGGCCCCCTTCGCACGGGCCACATCGTTGGCTGTGCAATGCTTGAGGGAGCTGCCGTGATGAACGCTGTTTTATATATGGTCAACGATTGCCTGATCAACCTGATTGCCGCAGCAGTGTTCATTGTTCTGCTGCTGTTGAAGATGCCCACGACGTTTGGAATGCAAAGCAAAGTCGCGGATCGGCTAAGAGAAATTGAAATGAGATAGCGGCGAGGCCGCTGTTTTCAGTCTGCAGTTTTCAGTTTTCAGAAAACTCAGCCTGATTCATCTGAACACCGAACACTGAAAACTGAAAACTATTTCCCATGCAAGCCACAGAACAAGCCGTCCGACAGATCGTTCAGGAAGTCCTGAGCCAGCTTTCTACCAACGGAACCACCAGCAACCGTATCAACGGCCATGCGAATGGTGCATCCGGCAACTGGGGCGTCTTTAACGACGTCGACCAGGCTGTCGCGGCCGCTCAATCTGGCTTCGAAGCCTTGTGCAAAGCTCCGATGGAAGATCGTGCCAAAGCGATCGACATCGTGAAAACGATGTGCGACGAACAGGCCGAAGAACTGGGCCGCATGGAATTCGAAGAAACCAAGGTTGGCCGACTGGAACACAAGATCGGCAAGCTGCGAGTCATCAAAAGCGTGCCGGGTATTGAAGCGTTGCGAACCGAAGCTGTCAGCGGATCGCACGGACTGACTATCACCGAATACGCTCCGTTCGGCGTCATCGGAGCCATCACACCGGTCACTCATTCGCTGCCCACACTGGCCGCCAACTTCGTCAACATGGTGGCGGCCGGCAACACCATCGTGGTGAATCCTCATCCCAGCGGCAAACGAATTGCGGCTGAAGGTGTGCGACGTTTCAACAAAGCCATCTACGAAGCCACCGGGCTGCAGAACTTGGTCACCATTATCGGCGAACCCACGATCGAATCCGCTCAAGCGATCTTCGATCACCGCGGCGTCAAGCTGTTGGTTGTGACCGGCGGTCCCGGTGTTGCTCGAGCGGCCCTTGGCAGTCCAAAGCGAGCCATCGTCGCTGGTCCTGGCAACCCTCCGGTTGTCGTCGACGCGACTGCCGACATCAACAACGCTGGCAAGTGCATCGTCGAAGGAGCGTCCTTCGATAACAACCTGCTGTGCATCGCAGAAAAAGAAGTCTTCGCTGTGAACGAAATTTTCGACCAGCTAATGAACGCGGTCGGCCAGCACGGCGGATTTCTGCTGAACGCGAATCAGGTGGCTCAGTTCACCGCCAAAGCCTTCACTCCACCCCAAGACGCTAACGACCACTATCACCTGAACCGCGACTTTATCGGCAAAGACGCGTCTTGGTTGGCGGCTCAGATCGGCGTCAACGTGCCAGCCAACACGCTGATCCTGTACGGCGAAACAGACGAATTCAACCCGTTTGTTCCGGAAGAACAGATGATGCCCTTCGTACCCTTTGTACGAGCCAAATGCCCCGATCACGCAATTGCGTTGGCTAAGAAATACGAACACGGCTTCGGCCACACCGCGATCATTCACAGCCGCGACATCGACACCATCACCAAGATGGGTCGCATTATGAACACAACCCTGTTTGTCAAGAACGGCCCTTGCATGGCAGGTCTGGGACTCGGCGGCGAAGGCTTTCCATCATTCAGCATTGCCACACCAACGGGCGAAGGCGTCACCAGTCCAATGACGTTCACGCGGCAAAGACGATGTGCGATGGTTGATGGGCTTCGCATCGTTTGAAGTTTTCGGTGTTCAGTTTTCAGTGTTCCGTTCTCGCCGCCTCGTTCCCAAACTCCCGTTTGGGAACGCCTATCCTAGAAGCTCTGCTTCGGCGAATAAAATTCGACAACCAAACGTAGTAGTTGCGAAGCAGAGCTTCGCGGATATGGGTTCCCAAGCTGGAGCTTGGGAACCAGATGCAAAGAGAGACAACGCAATGAATCCATACATCGCTCCATCACTGGAGGTCGCGATTGAACGCGATTGAACGCGATTGAACGCGAAAGGCAAACTGCTAATTTGGCAGTCGGTTTCTTTTTCTTCCAAGCTCTAACCGTCGCTGTCTTTCTAGTTCGTTGGAGTTCTCTTGGTTCCGGCGTTGGAGAACACTTGGAAAGAGCTGATACGTATCTTTGAACAAGCCGTCAGATGACTCCAATGAAAAACTGAAATCAATCGGATGCTGTTTGCACTGGGCAAAAGATCACATCCGATCTGAACACTGTAACCCTTAACACCGAAACCCGATGATGCAATCAGCCCTCGTAATCGGAAACGCGACTGCGACAGTGAAGCATGCTTCACTGGACGGCTGGCGACTGATTGTGTTGCAGCCATTGGATATTAAAGACGAAGCAGACGGGTTTCCGGTACTGGCGATCGACAACCTCGGAGCCGGCAAAGGTGACAAGGTCTTCTTCACCAGCGACGGAAAATATGTGCGGCAATTGGTTGGGCGAGATGACAGCCCGATTCGATTCGCCGTGCAAGGAATGATTGACGGCTAACGCCGTGGTTTTCAGTGTTCCACCCTGGTTCCCAAACTCCCGCTTGGGAACGCCTATCCTAGAAGCTTCGCTTCGACGAATCACATTAGACAATCAAACGTAGGAGTTGCGAAGCAGAGCTTCGCGGATATGGGTTCCCAAGCCGGAGCTTGGGAACCAGATGAAAACTATGACTTTCAATTCTTCACAAATCGAAACGATCACAAACGGCGTTCTGCGAGAACTTGCTTCTCGCGGGGTTACGGTCGCTGCGGCATCGTTGAGCCCGACGCCAACGGCGAGTCCACGAAAGCTCGCCGCTGACATCGGGTTAAGCGACAAGGTGGTCACCGAAGAATGCTTGTCTGCGGCCAACGCGGCGGGGAAGACGATTTCGATTCCGGCTGGTGCCATCATTACACCGTCTGGTCACGACTACATTCGTCGCCATCACGTCGTGATTGCCAGCAGACTCGGATCATCAGTCACGGCTGCGACAAGTGGGATTTTGATTGCGATCGGCAACTGCTCGTCGGCCATTTCCGCCGCCGCTACGGCCCAATGGGAACTGATCACAGCCGGTTGCGAATTCGACGCGGCTGACACATCGATTCAACAGAACTCAAAGCCGATTGTGTGTGCGGGCGGCGAACCTTCGGTGACGGCCTGCTTACTGAACCGAAACGCCGACGTTCGAGCGGCCGTGGTCACTCAAAATACAGACATCAAACTTCTGACCAGCACCATGAATCCCCAGGTCATCTGCCTCGATTCTTCCGGCTGGTCCTTCGCGGCAATGTTGCGGTTGTTTCGGACATTGAATGCGGGCGATCTAACCACTCCGAAGGCGTGGAAAGAAGTGAATCACCGTTCGCTGAAAACTAAAAACTGAACACCGAAAACCGCGAGCGAAGCGAGCCTATGAGAATCATGGAATGTATTGGCAAGGTGACCTTGTCGAAATGGAACCCGGCACTCACCGGGGCCTCATGGAAGGTCGCTGTGCCGTTGATGCACGCAGGATTACTGGGACAGGAATCCGGACGGACGGAACCAATTGTTATTTTCGATGAACTCGGTGCTGGCGATGGCAGCTTGATGGCAGTCAGCGAAAGCGCAGAAGCATCAGCACCGTTTCACCCAGACCAAAAACCAATCGACGCTTATAACGCGGCGATTCTTGATCACGTAAACGTAAAGTAGTCATCACTGTCCCAGTGATGTCGACCGCAGCATTCACCGAGCGAAAACACCTAACGCTTCGGCAAATGTTCGACACTTAATGAGTTGGCCGAAAGGCTCCGTTGTAAACCACCCGTGGCAGTGATCCATTATTGCCAACGCGTCACTGGGGACAGTGACAGCTACTTTAATTACAGAAAGAAAACCATGAGCAACTGGAATAGCGGGATTAACGATCGTCAGCTGAAAGAAGACATCTGCGAAATCGGACGTCGTCTGTATAACAAAGGCTTCGCGGCTGCGAATGATGGGAACATCAGTATTCGAGTCGGCGAGAATGCCGTGTTGTGTTCGCCCACGATGATCTGCAAAGGCTTCATGAAGCCCGAAGACATCTGTGCCGTCGACATGAACGGCGACCAAATCGCGGGCAAGCGAAAGCGAACCAGCGAAGTATTGCTGCACTTGGAAATCATGCGTCACCGACCGGACGTCAAGTCTGTCGTACACTGTCACCCACCGCACGCAACCGCCTTTGCCATCGCCAACGAACCGATTCCGCAGTGTATTCTTCCGGAAGTGGAAGTGTTCATGGGCGAAGTCCCGATCGCTCCTTACGAAACTCCAGGCGATCAGAAGTTCGCAGAAACCGTGACTCCATTTCTAAAGGCCACCAACACGGTGATCCTGAAGAACCACGGCACGGTCAGCTTTGGCACAAGTGTGGAAGATGCGTACTGGAAGACAGAAATTCTGGACGCATACTGCAGAATGCTGCTGTTGGCAAAACAGATGGGCCAGCCGGAATACCTGAACGAACAAAAATCTCGCGAGCTGCTGGACCTGAAGAAGAAATGGGGCTTCGACGATCCTCGTTTCCACAACGAAGACTGCGACCTCTGCGGCAACAGTGCGTTCCGCGAAGGTTACAAAGAAAACATTCCTGTTCAGCGAGCGTTCGCGGCAGCACCAAGCTACCCAGGCATTCTACAAGCACCAGCGGGAGCTGCATGCCCCACACCAGCAGCTGGCGGGACTGAAGATCTGGTGCAGATGATCACCAATCAGGTTCTCGCGGCGTTGGGTAAGTAATCTGATATACTGTTGGAGTCCGATTCACGAGAGGATTCTGCAATGGCGGTACACGACTGGGATAAGACTTTTGACGGCGGCTTTCACCACTTTCATAACGGGTGGATTGCCGAACTTAGTAAGTCGCTTAATCAGGGTCTCCTTCCAGATGGCTATTACGCTGCGGCGGAACAGGTCGTCGGTGGGCCAAATGCAGATGTTGTGACACGGGATTCGTGGCAGCCGGAAAGCGAATCCGATTCGGTTCCTCCGGACTTCGCGGGAGGCGTGGCGCTTGCCGACAGTCCCCCGTCGATTGCGTATTGGATCGAATTGGATCGAATCGGAACGTGCCATCTATGCCGATAAGGCCGATCGAATCGCGATTCGTCATTTGACAAACGATCGCCTAGTGGCGGTTATTGAAATTATTTCGGCTGGTAACAAGTGGACGCGCCCGGCCATCGATCAACTGGAAAATAAGGTACAGACACTGTTGGGCGAAGGAGTGCATGTGTTGCTGGTGGATTTGATTCGCTCCAGCAAACAGGCTCCGTGGGGGCTACCGAAGTTCTTTGGATTCAGCGATCACAAATCCGATCCGGAAACGACAGAAGAGAAACCGTTTTCGCTGATGTCTATCCGAGCAGCCTACTGCCCGGAAGCATTCATTGAACTGGTTGGCGTTGACGATGAATTGAAAAGCATGCCTCTGTTCCTGACCGAAGGCAGATACATTCTCGTGCCGCTGGAAGAAACGTACGAAGCAGCATGGGAAGGGGTCCCGGCTCCGTGGAAGATAAAACTCGAAGAAAGAAAAATATGAAAATCAGTATTATCGGTGGCGGTGGTTTGGTGGGTTCGTGTGCGGGGTTTGCTCTGCAGGCGGGGCGGATCGTGAAGGAAATCAACCTTGTCGATGTGAACCAAGAACTCTGCGAAGGCCAAGCCCTAGACCTGATCCATGGAGCCTCCATCATGGCTCCGCAAAAGATCACGGCCACGGGCACAGAAGGCTGCAAAGACGCGGATGTGATCGTGATCACCGCTGGTCTGCGTCGTAAGCCAGAAGAAAGCCGCTTGGATCTGATCAACCGCAACGTGGCGTTGTTCAAAAATATTCTGGCGGATATCAAAAGCAACGGCTTCAAAAAAGACGCGATCGTCTTCGTCGTTTCTAACCCCGTTGACGTCCTGACCTATCTGACCGTCAAAGATCTCGGCCTGCCAGCGTCACAGGTCATCGGCCTCGGAACAGTGCTGGATACCACACGTCTTCGCAGCATGTTGGCACTGCGTCTCAACGTGCCGGCAACTCAAGTCAACGTCACCATCTTCGGCGAACACGGCGACAGTATGGTGCCGATCTGGTCTCAGGCTCAAATCGCCAACCTGCCGCTGGACAAATTCCCCGGCGTCACGCCATCGCTGATCGCGGAAGTAGAAAAGAAGACTCGTGGCAGCGGAGCGGAAGTGATCAAGAAAAAAGGCGGAGCGGGTTTCGCCGTGGGCGTTTCTATCGCCGACGTCGTCCACAGCATCGCACTCGACGATGAACGCATTCTGCCAGTCAGCAGTTTGCAGAACGGAGCCTACGGCATCAACGACGTATGTCTATCCGTGCCCACAGTGATTGGCCGTTCTGGCGTAAAAAGCCACATCGAAGTGGATCTGTGGAGCAAAGAAAAGACGGCGTTGCAGCACAGCGGTCGTGTGTTGCGTGAAACCATCGACAAGGTTGTCAACGGCTAGTGATGAACTGCTCGCACTCTTGCACGTGCAGATGCGAGACATCGCTCAGGAACTGATGCAGCATGAACGCATCGATCATACGCTGCAGGTTTCCGGGCTGGTCAACGAAGCGTGCCTGAAACTTTGACAACAGGGCATCGTGCAGTCAGCGGAAAATCGCCGTCACCTGTTTGCAGCGGCCAGTCGAGCCATGCAGCAAGTGGTGGAAGTAACGAATGACATGGGAAAAATCAGAGCGCAGCTAACAACTCAATGGCGTCCTTTTTCCACCTCAGAAAAATTATATGCTCACTCGGGGGGGAGCTCAAAGAGTTTAACGAAGCAGGCGAAGTCGAAGAAAGCATCTTAAATCCGGTTTCGTTTCTCTGGGATTAGTCGCCAGCCTTTTTGTCTTTGCAGCCCGTGCAGATGAAGGTGGCTCCGGTGATTTAAAGCCGTGTGGAATCGCTTGGGGACACAGTAATTTGTTGGTGGCTTAGACGCAGAATGTGGTTGATCCGGATGACCATTTCAAGTTCTTCGCTGCGTCGGTATTCGTCAGACGTATTCTTCTCAACGCGAATACAGTCGAGTGGATCTCGATCAACGGGCACATAAAATCCGTGGAGCAGGCGCAGGGTCGGGAGTCTTTTTCGGAGGGACGGGCGCTGTTTCGCTGAACGACTTGATCGAAAAACACTCCCCCCGCCCCCTCACTTCTGCCGCCAAAAGTTCACTCACGCCTCATCATCGGCTGAGGTCTCGGGCACGAATTCGACGCTCTCATAGAGTTCGCCGACGTGAAGTTCGCATTCGATTTCTGGAATCGGAATGATGGCGTCCAATCCCTGATAGTACTCACGCCCAAAGCCGTCGTCGGTGCGGCGATCGACGGATACCAAGGCCGTCGATTGTTCAACACGGACGTAGACACGCAGCGAATTGATTGAGAGATAAGCGTCGCGTTTTTCGTTCTCGTCAGTCCGCCGCGTCGATTCCGACAGCACTTCAACGATGACGAGAGGAGCGTCCTGAAACGTGTCCGTGCCGGGATTGAGCTGGCAGACCACCATCGCATCGGGATAGTAAAAGCGAGTTCCCCGAGCCAGTCGCACGCGGACCTTGGTGTCGGAGTTGAACACACGACAGCGTTTGCCGCGAAGTTGCCCGTGGCGTTTGTTCCAATCATATTGTGAAAGTTCGACGCACCGACCATCGCGTAGACGACACCGTCGACGTATTCGTGGCGACGCATAGCGTCCGCTTCGCCGCGAAGATAATCACCAACGGAAATCGGAGTTAAGTTAGGTGCTGTACTCATCCGCGTAGGATACCCAGCCGGAAGGTCGCAAACAACGCGAAACGGCAGCTATAGCGAAGGGATCGGGAGTCTTTTTCGGAGCGACGCGCGCCGTTTTGCTGAGCGGTTTGCCCGAAAAAGACTCCCGCCCCCTGCCATCACCCAGAATGTCTTGACGATCGATTTTAACGTGCGATAAGTTGAACAATAGTGGCTATCAACCATCAACATATTGAACATTATGACTCGAAAAAACAAACGGCTGTTACCGAAACACGAGCGACTTCTGGAGACGCTGGGTGAGAATCTGAAGCTGGATCGATTGCGGCGGCGGTTGTCGGCGGCGAAGGTGGCTGAACGGGCGGGGATTAGTCGCGGGACATTGTCGGCTCTGGAAAATGGAAACGGCGGTTGGTCGATTTCCACCCTGTTGATGGTATTGGTGGTGCTCGGGTTAGAACAGGATCTTCGCTTGCTGGCTCAGGATGATGTGCTGGGGCGAAAACTGGCCGACGCAGAACTGATCTCCCCACGCAAACGAGTTCCTCGCAAATCAACGCCATCGGACCAATCATGAGCCAGGAAATTTTTGTCTTCGCCGACTGGCAGGCTGTGCAGCGACCGACTCAGATGGGCGTGCTGCGAACAGACGTGGTCCGTGGCGAAGAAGTTGTTTCGTTTGAATATGATTCGACGTGGCTGGCGAGTGAGCACACCACGGTGCTCGACCCAGACCTTCAGCTGTATACGGGAAGGCAGTTTTCTGCCAATTCGGGCAGGCCGAATTTCGGGCTGTTTCTTGATTCCTGTCCGGATCGCTGGGGGCGACTGCTGATGCAGCGCCGCGAAGCTGTTCATGCTCGGCTGGAGCAACGCCGGGAACGAAGACTGCTGGATCCGATTTTCTGTTGGGTGTCCACGATGAACAACGAATGGGCGGGCTTCGATTTCGGCAAGAGATGGAAGGTGCATTTCTTTCAGACGATGACAGCATGACGGCACCGCCATGGACGCGACTCCGCGAACTGGAATACGCGGCTTGGCAGCTTCAGTCGACCGATGTTGTGGACGATGTCTTAGCGCGTGACTGGCTGCGATTGTTGATGGCACCCGGATCTTCAATCGGCGGGGCCAGACCTAAGGCGGGGATTTGTGACGAGGACGGCGACTTATGGGTTGCCAAGTTTCCCGGACGAACGGGTGCTCACGACGTTGGTGCCTGGGAAATGGTCGTGCATCAACTGGCTGTTCGGGCCGGGTTGAATGTTGCCGATGGGCGTCTCATGCAATGTGGTCGATCTCACCACACCTATCTGTCAAAGCGATTTGACAGAGAAAGCAAAGACGGACAACGGTTGCGGCTGCATTTCGCTTCCGCAATGACGATGTTGGGGAACGACCGTTCGTTCCGCACATCTCGAAAGCATTATTCGGGAATTAGTTTTGGGGTTCCGTTCTGTTTTTAGGGTCGGTATTTATTGGGCGGCATGCGTAGCAGTTTCAGGATCCGTAGATGGATGGGCGCGAGTTCGGTGTTGAAGATTTCGGGCTCCTCGTTTTCTGTTGTGTAGAGTGTTTGACGTGTGACTTGCTCGAAGACATCCAGAATCTGGCGCGTCGTCGGTCGCGGACAGTGGCGTCCTTCCGGGGACAACGGCAGGGTGTCGGATTCGGATGACGACATCGCCTGACGCAGTTCTCGCTCCAGCAACGATTGCAGCATCAGCGGGAAGACGCCATCACCGGATGCCGCCTGA
>Ga0075117_1002310_pt1 | contig 11013 bp, 9 predicted proteins | sample AntAceMetag02UKJ_FD_69789 | JGI IMG/M metagenome (GOLD analysis project Ga0075117, IMG submission 69789) | Saline lake microbial communities from Ace Lake, Antarctica - Antarctic Ace Lake Metagenome 02UKJ | ecosystem: Environmental > Aquatic > Non-marine Saline and Alkaline > Saline | place... | reverse complement strand
GTAATCGCCGATGGGCAATGGCACACCGCTTTCTTCTGTTTTTAGGCCTGTTTGATCTTTGTTTTTATCGACCTTCTTTTCTACAGTTTTCCCAAAGGAGGTCATGATTAAAAGCAGTAGTGCAACACCTGTTATTTTTCGCATCGTAGTATGTTTTAAAAAATTCCTTTCGTTTGCAAATCGCTATTTGATGGTGTCTTTTTTTGCTGTCAATAGTTGTTTGGAAAGGACCGTCTGCAACGAATCCTTGCCCTTCGCATCCAGCGTTGCCGAATATTGGGCGTAGAAATCCCTTAAATTTTGCTTGTCGGCCTCCGGCATATCACTTTTGTTCACCAGATCTAGGTAGTTGTTCACCTTGCCCTTACCCCCTGTAAGGGAATCCCCAAAGATATTGCCGAGAGTACTGGCCTGTAGATCTAAAAAATTATTGGTAACTGGAGTTTTGGGTTTCGGATCGGTCTGTGCCTGGGCAAGGCCAAAGGTGCCTAAACAGGTAATCATCAAAAATATTTTTAGCGTTTTCATAGTTTCTTGATTTAAATTTTTACTTGGTCTACACTTTAATGGTCCTTTATTAAAAAGGTTAACCTTTTGATATATTTTTATTGAGGTTATCTGTTTAAGGTTGCTCCAAGGCAAAACCACTCTATATCATAATCTCAATTATTTAAAGTCAGATATTTTAGCTTTAATACTAATTTTACTATTCGGGTAGCATATTTTTTTTTGCACAAACGCAAAGCATTAGAAAAATATGACTGTTTGGGGGAGGGCACTATTATAATGAAAAAGATACGAACAGTTTTTACTGTATTTTGGTAAAAACCCGTCCTATAAATATTTGAGGAATGGTATATTTTTATAATTAGAAATTTTTCCTCTAGATTAGTTATAGAACTAAAAATAGAATGTAAAAAATGTCAATACTCTAATTGGTATTATTCAAAAAAATCGGATTCTTCACAAAGGCTTCCTTAACAAAATCAAATTTGTCCAAATGAAACTTTTTTGGGATTTCACCACAGTATTTTTTGAAATCTTTTCTGAAGTGCGAGGAATCGTAATAACGGAAAAGGGCACTTAGGATACGATAATCATTTTCATTGTGCACATCCAGTTCGGAAAACAGATTATTGAATCGTATTATTCTGTTATAAACAGATGGAGCAATTCCTACCATTAATTTGAATTTTTTTTGGAAATAACGTTCGCTTACGTTCAATTTCTTGGTAACCGAGGATATGGTACCACAACCTAGTGATGCATTCATCATATCTATGGAAACATCAACAAAATTTGTGTTGAATTTTTTATCGCCAACCTTTTCCAGGAGTAAATTTTCAATTAGCGTAACTCTTTTTTGTGTTTGCTTTTCGGCTTCAAATAAGCTTTCAAAAGTTTTCAAATCCTTTCCAAAAAGAGAGGTAGAGTCCGTTGGTATATTGGTAAATGTGGAGACATCAACATTAAATAAATTGTGTAAGCCCGTTGGTTTAAAGGCTGCGCCAATCAGCCCCATGGTTTTATAATCTGAGAAAACGGTATAATTGGAGCTTTGCTGCCCTATGGTATAATATTTAGGCACAAAACGTTCCTCATCTTGGATAGATCCCCTAAACCTACCAGCATATTGAAATACCATAAATGCTTTGCCACTGGGTAAAATAACTTCACTAATACCATTGGCATAATCCTTACTTTCCCATTTCATTTCATAAAAAAAGGAAACGTAAGGCTGTAACTCTTTAGTGACAGGGAACAGCGTAAACATTTTTAAAAGTGATAAATATTTTTAGTAAAATAGATTAATATAAAAACTAGTTAAACCGATAACAGTGCTACTGTCATTTTTCAAAGGACGTAAGTACACTCTTGCCAACAAGGTCACCTTTTTTATTATAGGTTTCGGACTTTATCATGCCATAGCCCTCTGAAAGCCATAACTTATTACTGCTTGTCATCTTAAAACCCATTTTAGCTTCACTGTCATAGCTGATTACATAGCAATCAAAAGTGCCCGCCGGTGTAGTTACGGATTCGTTTCCTCCTACTTTTCTATTAAAAAAATTCATGTTCATTTTCATATTAAGGGGAGGCATTTTTACGGTCATTAGTACATCGGCATCCGGTAAGGACTGCCCGGCACTAATATTATTCGGGTATAAAAGATCGGTACCGCTCATTTCTACCTCCATATCTTTATATTGGCCTAATAATTCGGGAGACATCATAGAGCTAAAATCGATTTTAACCCCATCGTCCGTGCACGTGACACCGTATTCCGAACTTGTCATCATTTTTCCTTTTTCGTCGTGCATTTCGTAGAACATAGTAGCCGTATTGCCATTAACTTCCTTGACTACATAATCCATAATACCGGATACTTTATCCTTTTTATCATATACCGTGACTTGAAATTTGGTACCCTCGTCCATAGGGAAATATTTGCTGCAATCTTGGGCAATGACAGCCGAGGTGAAACAAAAAAAGGCGCAAATAAGGGTTATTGTTCTCATAATTAATTTTAATTGAATTATAGTTTTATGTTACACTTTAATAAATTCGACCCTTCGGTTTTGGGCCTTGCCAGCCGTGGTTGCATTATCTGCTACGGGATCGGATTCTCCTTTGCCGTCCGTTTCGAAACGACTTTCCGAAATTTCGAACTCATTAGTAAGCGCATTCATTACCGAAGCTGCCCTTTTTTTGGAAAGCTCTAAATTACTGCCATCGCTTCCGTCGGCATCGGTATGGCCAATAATTTTAACATGTATGCCAGCTTCCTGTTGCAATGCTTCGGCTATTCTTTTTAAAGTGCCGTATGATTCCGGTTTGATTTTGTCCGATCCCGAATCGAATAAAATTCCTGTGGTGGAAAATTTGCCATCTTTCAGTAATTTTCCTCTAAGATCTTCTCCCCCTTCCGCTAATTTTATATTGGTGATGAATACGAACTGTGCCGTTTTTTCACTGGGCATCCCGTTTAAATTGAACTTCATGTACTTAACGGCCCCAGGTTCAATAAAACGCGGAAGGTCTACCAACTTACTCTCGTTCATCCACATTCGAAATCGTTGGCCGTTGACGGCAACGGCCACATGGGCCAATTGCAACACTTCGTTTCTAATATCTTTCTTTATATAATTGCTTACCGTATTTTGTCCATTAAAATAGTTATATACATAGATTCCTGGATCGGTATATTGGGCCAACGGGATGCCCATTTGTGCAAATGAACTTCCTTTTCTCAAAGAATTATTATCCTCTAACAGAAGTGTCAAGCGGGCGGTGGAACTCGTATTCCTGTCTAACCCTGTAGTAATTATGTCAAATTCAATGGTGTAGTCGTTCGGAAGCGTTCCCGGAAGATCGGGTACATAGATGGTCTTGTCGGATAATTTTAGCCATTTTTCGGGACTTTCGTCAAGGGTTACCACTTCCCCTGAACCATTGGTATTCCATTTTGCCGGAAAATCTCCAACATTATCTACAGAGAAATCATCATATAGTAAAACACGATCTCCAGGTGCAAAGTCGTAATTGGTATAGATCGATAAGGTTTTTGGACCCGAAGTACCAGTGCTGCCCTGGTTGCCATTTCCGTTTGGGTTATTTTCTACACCCTGTCCTTTTTCACCAGGGCTATCCCCTTGGGGTATGGGCAATTGGGTTTCTTTATTGGATCCCGGCTCTAAAATACTGTCCATCGCAGCATCCGTTTTTTTTTGGGTTTCTCGTTCGACACGGTTTTCTACGGTATTTTTAGCAGCACGTTCAGCGGCTTTCCCGAGTTTTTTTATGAACTGACTCTGAGAGGGAGTCGTATAAACCAGCATGATTAATACCGGCACCACTATTCTGAATAAATTTTTAAAGGTGTTCATCGTTTACCTATTTAGTGTTCCTTTGGCGTTTTATCTTTTAGGTTTTAGTAAAATTAAGATTCAGGAAAACTATATTTCTGATATAATTTTCGGTATCCTAATATATAAAGTTAATAGCATACCTTATCCTCAAATGTTGTATTTGGAGTTCAGGATCGTATGTGCGGGGGCTAAAGATGTATATTTTGTAAAGCGAACATTCTTTAATATGGTTGATATTGAATGAGTTCTTTAGTTTTGAGTATCGATTTTAAGGGTTGGCCGAATTCCATAGTTGTGGCTGGTCTATTTCAGATAGGTGCCCAAAAATGGAGAATAAATGATCTAAGATTTATTCAATCGGGCGGTTTACGATAACTGTAGTCAGATTGCACCCCAGTTTCGGTTACCAATATATTCGTTCGGCCTATTACATAAATGTGATGTACCTAAAATCGGTACTTTTTTCTGGACTGTTTTGATGCAAGCCAAATCGGTTTCCATTTTATTCCATTGGATGAGAATGGAACACCAATTACTCTGTGCAGATGCTTCTTAATTAATTTTAATGACGGAAAACGAGTTCTCCTGGTCCTGTATAACCAGTTCCGGTTTTTTGTCGTTTTCAATATCGGCCATGTCTATAACCGATATGCCATACACGGGAAAATTTGGAACAGCTTGTGCCTGACTATCGAACAGGTAGATCTTTTGATTCTGAATATCGGTAACCGATACATATATCTTATCATTTAAATAAAAAACGGTGGGTTTGGAATAAACACCTAGTTCCAAGATTACTTTCTTTTCCCTGATCCTTAAAATATTGTCGTTGATAATGGCCAAGGTTTTTGAGCTAGCATCCATGCCATGGTCGTTATTTAGTTCAAGATTCGTTTTTTCTATGGTGCCGTTCGCATTTATTTGAATGAGTTCCCCACTGTTGGAAGTCAGTGTAATCTTGTTTTCATAAAGCCTTGCCGGATTATCTGAAAACGAGATTTTTTCAACACCCTTGATCCGAACATTGCCAACTCTATTCAGAATTTTTACCGTATTATCTGCCAATCTGAAAATTAAATAATCCTTGTTTCCGATTCTAAAGTGCTGTGGGGCGTCTAAAATATTTTTTTCGGCGGATGTATACGTAAAGCCTTTGACTATTTTCCCATTTTTATCGTACATAAATACTTTATCGCCTTGGGTAACAACGAAGCGGTACTCTTTTTTGCCATCATAGTCAAAAACGGCCAATGGGTTCAAGTTTCCTCCCGTAAAATCAAATGAAAAAGGTTTTACCAGTTCTCCATTTCGGTCTAGAACAAGGAACTGGTTGTTTGTGGTAAAGGCAAATTGTAATTTTCCGTTCTTAAAAAGATCTACTTGCTGTACCTTGCCCTGTATGCGGCTTTCTAATTGCTTGCTCCATAGGGTTTTACCCTTGGTAGAAATGAGATATAGCATGTTATCCGTATCTTGGACAATGAGCTCTCCCTTTTTTGTTTGGTGGTTTGTAACGAATTGCGGTACAGAACTTATGTCCTTTTCCAGTTGGATTTTAAATACCGTTGAGACGCTATTTTTTAGGCTCTTCTCACCTATTTTTTGTATAAAAAAACTAGTATGGTAAAAGTCGGTCTCGGAAATAATTTCTGATCCAAAGACATAATCTGATAATTTTAAAGTTTTAAACTGTTCGGCCGTTTCCTGTAAACCGTAGGCAGTTAAAACGTCCAACAACCCCTCCGCGTTTGCGGTGGCTAGGACGGTAGATTCACGAGTCGTAAGTTCTTCCAAGTTTTCGAAAAACGGTGTTTCGGTTATCGTGTTTCCATTTTTGTAGGCTAGGATTACCTTTTCTAAGGCCTGCTGTTCCTCTGCAAATACCAAGGTGTTTTCTAATATACAAACATAGTTGGATTTGAAATCCGAAACCAAGGGATCCAAGGAATTCTCAATAAACGAAGGCGCTTCCAATTCCCAAATTTCTCCCCCTTGGAACTCTATTGAACTCTTTCTAATACGCTGTAGGTAATCTGTAATCTGATCGGTCCCAAAAGTTTTTAACAGCACCACTTGTTGTTTTTCTATTTGAGCGGTACCTATTTCCTCTATTGTGCTAAAAAGGGAGTCTGCCATGGTAGTTCTATTTAAATACCGTACTTGGTTTTTGTAGAACATGTTGTAACTATCAAAGGTAGAGGATGTAAATAATTCCGAATCCTTTGGTAACATGGTATATGTAGCATTGGCCAAGGGTTTGGTGCCGGAAAAAAGATCAATATAATTGTCTGTGGAATCTTTAGTAGTACTAAATCCGTTTAAAAATAGGCTTTCGTTCTCTAAGGACACATCCAAATAGATCCAATCCGAAAAATTCGAGGGCAGTAATTTACCCTTTGAATTCGTTAGTTCCTTAAAAAGTAAATCACTATGCTTCATATTTAGCCATAGCTGCCCGAGTTTTGTGGGATCGGAAAGGGCATAGAACTTTGCAAATTGTGCGTCTGCATCTGTGTAATCCTTGGAAATAAGATTTTTCAATAGTTTTAAGCAGGAGCTCAAGACTTCATTATTTTTAATCTTAGCCGTATAGAACTCATGCCCTTTAACGCTGTACTTTTTTATGTTGTACGCTTCGTATTTCAGGGTTTCCACAGTCTTGTCCGTTACTTCGGAAAGATTTATGTAAGAAATGGTATCCAAAGTCACAAAGGTAAAGTCAATCCCTTGCAGAGAGTCCTTTGTTAAGCTGAGTAATGCTTCGCGGGAGGTTTGCACATAGCTTAAGGATGCAAGGGTACTGGAAATTTTCTTGCTGATGTCCAAATCCCCAAGTTTTTGAACGAGGTCATTATCGTTGAGCTCATTTTTAAAGGTGTTGAAGTCGTTGATCTTAACTACAACGCTGGCGTTTTGAGGAATAAATTGTAGAAGGGAACGTTCGTTTTCCTTTTCAGGGGAGCAATGGACAAATAATAGAATTCCGAATAGCAGAAGAAAAACAACTCTCATAAAAACGTATTTGGGCAAATTTATACTTTTTAAAGTTCTATGGCGAGTTCAAGTGGAAGCAGTTGAAAGCTTTTTCTATGATATTTGGTTATGCCGTATTTTTTTATGGCGGCCCTATGTTCCTTGGTCGGGTATCCTTTATTTCTTTTCCAGTTGTACATGGGGTATTCATCATGTATTCTTTCCATGTAAGCGTCCCTATATGTTTTGGCCAGTACAGATGCCGCTGCAATACTTAGGTATTTTGAGTCGCCTTTAATGATGCAATCATGGGAGAGGTCTTTGTAGGGCGTAAATCTGTTGCCGTCCACAATAATATGACTAGGCTCTGGAACCAGTTGTTCAAGGGATTTGTGCATGGCCAAGAACGATGCATTTAGAATATTTATTTCGTCTATTTCCGATGGATACACATGGGCAACGGCAAACGAAACGCTTTTAACCTCTATAGTCGGTTTTAAAAGATTCCGGTTGCGTTCCGATAGTTGTTTGGAGTCGTTCAGTAATTCGTTTTTGAATCCCTTTGGTAATATTACCGCCGCTGCGGTAACAGGTCCGGCAAGGCAGCCTCTGCCAGCTTCATCTGTTCCTGCTTCTCCTTGTGCTTTATAAAAATCTAAGAGCATGGTAGTAATGCGGTTTTTTCTTTAGTTTTTAATCGAGGTCTTAATAGTGTAATGATAAATCGACTGGTTGTATAGTATAAGGTTAAGATAATAAAAATAGCACATCCTCTAAGTCGCTTTAAATGATGTTTTGTTTTTGATATTCGTAAAGAATATACCCAATTTGTATCTAAGTTATTTAGTTGCAAATTTCAACGTCAAACTTTACCATCAGATCTTAATTTATTTTAAATTCAAAAACTTCCGAAGTAAAGTTGATTTCTATTGTGGAATTTTAGGGCATGTATATCTGCATTAGTATATCTTTCAGAGTTTGAAAACCTTTGGTTAAGCTGGGTAAACGAACTACCTCCATCCCCGCTTTTCCAAATATTAAGGCAGCCCATAAACAGACCAAAATATGTAGCAACCCAAATAATATCCGAATTTGATGGGTCTATGGTAATGTCACTCATTAAACTATTATTTCCCCAATTCGCTACAGCAGTAGGCCCTAGACCTGCTTCTGTCCAAGTAGTTCCGGCATCGATTGATTGGTAAACCCCTATGCTAAAGGAGTCTCCGGCATCATCATCGCCGGGGGTAATATAGATTATGTTGGTATCGTTCGCAACAATGGCGATTCCTGATACCCCTATTTGTAGAAAATTATCGAATAGATTAGTCCAAGTGGTACCCCTGTTTGTCGATTTCCAAATACCTCTCGATGCCTCGCCTGCATACCAAATTGCCGGATTGGTGGGGTCCATGGCTATTGAGTTGATTCATCCCGTGCAGGGAAGACTACTTCCTAAAGTGCCAGAGTTAGTAGGGCCAATAGAAGTCCATTGACTGGTAGGGTTGGGAGCCAGCATTTTAAGTTGTTTGTTTTTGAAACTATTTAGGATAGCCTGTGAAGTAGGTAAGTAGCCATCGGAATCCACGAAATGGGACCAGTAGTTTTCCCATCTCTTGTAGGGTTTAAATCCACTAACCTTAACCGTTGGATCTTTTTCTTTCCAATAGTTGTCAAACGCTGAGGAAATCTCATCCAGGGTATACAGATCCTGTACAGATTTCCCTGTATCCGAACTATTGGATTCCTTTTTCCCCAAATCAACCATCCAAGGAACACTTTTGTTAAATTGCGCCGAAACTATTGCAATTACAAAGAATGCGACTAGTGCAAGTAACTTTTTTTTCAACACCACTTTTTTATGAAAATCTCACTATTTTTTGATTTCTATGTTATTTTTTTTGAAAATCTATCTTTGAGTCAGTTGGAACTGAAGATTATGTTTCATCCGCTCAGGTAAACTTTCACACTTCTTTATGAACAAAAAAGGTAACTTTGCCAACCAATATATGGGTTGCATGAAATATTTTTTGATAGGTCTCTTCTTGTTCGCTGCACTTTCAGTTACAGCCCAAGAGCCCCGAACGGAGCTTGGCGGCACTGTAATAAAGGACACAATATCCAGAAATCCTAAACTCAAGACAAAACCGAGCTTGGCTAAAAAGGCCGATACGCTTAGTATCCGGGACTATAAGATAATATCGCATGCAAGGGATACAGTATATTTGGATACGACACTAACAATAAATAAGGAGTACAAATACAATTACCTCAGGAAAGATGATTTTGAATTGATGCCCTTTTCAAATATTGGTCAGGCCTACAATAAATTAGGGGTAAATTTTGAAAGGATGGACTTGTATCCTAGAATGGGTGCCGTGGCAAAGCATTTTGGCTATAAGGAAGTAGCAGAAATAGAATACTATAATGTGGCCACTCCAATGACGGAACTTATGTTCAAAACCACCTTGGAAGAGGGTCAATTGTTGGATGCTCTATTGACGTTCAATACTTCTCCAAGGCTCAACTTTTCTATTTCATATAAAGGGTTCAGGTCCTTGGGCAAGTATGTTTCTGAACAGATTGAGTCCGGTAATTTCGGAACTACGGTGAACTATTTAAGCAAGGACAGCAGGTATTTGTTGCGTGGTCATATTGCCGCCCAGGATATCACATCTCAAGAAAACGCTGGACTTTTGCAGAAGGAATTGCAATTTGAAAGCGGAAATCCCGATTTTACCGATAGACCAAAAGTAGATGTCCGTTTCGACGATGTTGACAATAAGGTCTTGGGAAAACGGTATTATTTCGATCATCAATATAAAGTCATACGAAAGGAAAAGGATTCAAGCGCAGTAGAGAAAACTTCCTTGGCACTAACGCACTCTTTCAATTATGAAACCAAATATTATCAATACCTTCAAAAATCAAGTAGTGACTATTTTGGTAGCTCCATTCTTCCCGAAATAAGTGATAAGGCCTATTTAAAGGTATTTAATAATGAAGTTGGCGCATCGTTCTATAATAGCGTGCTGGGTGAGTTAAAAGGTGTAGTTGCCCTTTACAATTACAATTATTACTTCAACAGTATATTTACAACTGCGGATGGACAGGTGATACAAAATCAGCTGAAGGGTGCCGAGGTTGCCTTAGGTGGCGATTATAAAAAACAGATAGGAGCTTTTGCCGTGGACGGTTCTTTAAGATATAATTTGTCCGGGGATTTAACGGGCAACATAATTGATGGTTCCGTTTCATATGTATTCAATAAAAAGCATACGGTGCGCTTTGGTTTGCATTCGTCCAGTAGAATGCCCAACTTCAATTTTTTGCTTTACCAGAGCGATTACTTCAATTATAACTGGCAGAATACGGCCATTTTTGAAAAGGAACGTATAAATACCCTGCAACTGGGATTGGACTCTCCATTATGGGGAAATCTTTCGGTCGACTTTAGTTCCTTGGATAACTATACTTACTTTTCAGTGGATCCATCGGCTACTTTTGAAGAAGGATTTGAAAATGCCAATCTAAAACCGCTCCAAGAGGCCGATGGTATTTCCCATTTAAAGGTCAAGTATATCAAGGAGTTCAAACTAGGAAAATTTGCATTGAATAATACGGTCATGTATCAGGCAGTGGCGCAAGACCGGAATGTACTCAACGTACCGGACCTCGTAACTAGAAATACCTTATATTTTTCTTCGGATGTGTTTAAAAAGGCAATGTACCTTCAGACAGGTATAACCTTCAAATATTTCACCAGCTACACTATGGATGCCTATAATCCAGTGCTGGCGGAATTCTATGTTCAAGATAAGGAACAGTTGGGCGGGTTTCCCTTGTTGGACTTTTTTATAAATGCAAGGGTAAAGCAAACGAGAATTTATCTTAAAGCGGAACATTTTAATTCTTCCTTTACCGGATATAACTATTATTCGGCACCCAATTATCCATACAGGGATTTCGTTATTCGTTTTGGTTTGGTCTGGAATTTCTTCTCCTAGGACTGTTTTTTGTTGACGTATCATTTTTTTATTTTCCCAAGTCCCTATTTCATAAGCTGTTGCGCAATGACCTTTGAAAACTTCGAAAAAAGTTTTGTTTTTATTGTTGTGTATTGAAAAAAGGCTGTTACATTTGCACCCCGCAATCGAGGTACGAGAGTGTC
>Ga0075117_1002300_pt1 | contig 11055 bp, 10 predicted proteins | sample AntAceMetag02UKJ_FD_69789 | JGI IMG/M metagenome (GOLD analysis project Ga0075117, IMG submission 69789) | Saline lake microbial communities from Ace Lake, Antarctica - Antarctic Ace Lake Metagenome 02UKJ | ecosystem: Environmental > Aquatic > Non-marine Saline and Alkaline > Saline | place... | reverse complement strand
CGATAACGCTCTTCAGTGAGCAATTCGCGGGGCTGAATGGCGGAAATACCGCCTGGATCGATGACCACATAGGCTTCGAAGTAGAGAACCCGCTCGAGGTCCTTAAGCGCCATATCCAAGAGGTAACCGATGCGACTGGGCAGTCCCTTAAAGAACCACACGTGAGAAACTGGCGCCGCCAGTTCCACGTGGCCCATCCGCTCACGGCGAACCTTGGAGAGGGTAACTTCTACGCCACACTTATCGCAAATGATGTTGCGATACTTCATGCGTTTGTACTTACCGCACAAACACTCCCAGTCTACGACCGGGCCGAAGATACGAGCGCAGAAGAGGCCATCTTTTTCAGGCTTGAAGGTACGGTAGTTGATCGTCTCCGGTTTGGTGACTTCCCCGTAGCTCCAGGAGCGAATCGTTTCCGGTGACGCCAGACTGATGCGAATAGCCTCGAAGTCATTGATCGCCGGCTGTCGATTATAAAATCCATGTCGTTGCATGAGCTGCTCCTCCCTTTACCTTACTGTTCTAAGCTTTCAGCCAGGGCCGCTCTATAGGTATCAACATCTTCTTGTTTGAAGAGTTGAACATCTAAAGCAAGACTCTGAAGCTCTTTGACAAGAACGTTGAATGATTCGGGAATACCCGGCTCACAGGAGGGCTCACCTTTGACGATGGCCTCATAGATACGCGTACGACCCTGAACATCGTCACTCTTCACGGTCAAAAGTTCCTGGAGGATGTGAGCGGCACCATATGCTTCAAGTGCCCAAACTTCCATCTCACCGAAACGCTGACCACCAAACTGAGCCTTACCACCCAAAGGTTGCTGGGTAATGAGGGAGTAGGGACCAATGGAACGTGAGTGGATCTTATTGTCGACCAGGTGGTGAAGTTTGATGATGTAGAGCACGCCCACGGTGACAGGCTGCTCGAACGCTTCGCCAGTTTTGCCATCGTAAAGCATGGTTTTCCCGGAAGTGTGAATACCGGCCTCTTCCAGCAGAACTTTAATGTCCGATTCACGAGCACCGTCGAATACCGGCGTTGCAAAGAAACGGTCCAAAGCTTTGGCGGCCATACCAAGGTGGGTTTCCAAGATCTGTCCGATGTTCATACGAGAAGGAACACCCAACGGATTGAGAACCACTTCCACGGTGGTGCCGTCTGGCATATAAGGCATATCTTCCTCAGGAAGAATCAGGGAAACAACACCCTTGTTACCGTGACGACCGGCCATCTTGTCACCAACCTGAAGCTTACGCTTCACGGCAACATAGACTTTCACCAGCTTGATCACGCCAGGAGGCAGTTCATCACCGCGTTTGAGCTTCTCAACTTCTTCTTCGAAGACTTGACGGGCTACTTCAGTTTGCTGATGGGTACGGGAAGCGATGTTGGCGATTTCCAATTGAACATTGGGATCGGCAACATCAATGCGCTTTAGGTCACTGAGACGGAAACCGGTCAACTTGCCGGAGGCAATCTCCTCGCCAGCTGCCAGAATCAGTTCACCAGTTACGGGATGAAGTATATCGTCCAGAGCTTCTTTATCCCGCAACAGGCGCAAGATGTTCTTGGCGGCCTGGTTGGAGATAATGGTTTCCTGGTCTTCCAGGTTCTGCTTTAGACGCAAGGTCTCTTCTTCTTCGATCTGCAGGCTGCGTGACTCTCTTTCTACGCCTTTACGGGAGAAGATTTTCACATCAACCACCGTACCGTGGATACCGGGCGGGGTGTAGAGGGAAGCGTCGCGAACGTCACCGGCTTTTTCGCCGAAGATGGCGCGCAGCAGTTTTTCCTCAGGCGTCAGCTGGGTTTCGCCTTTGGGCGTCACCTTACCAACCAGGATACTGCTAGGCTTGATGGTGGCACCCATGCGAATGATACCCGCGTCGTCGAGATCTTTGAGGAACTCTTCAGACAGGTTGGGAATATCGCGGGTAACCTCTTCAGGGCCCAGTTTGGTGTCGCGTGCTTCAATTTCGAATTCCTCAATGTGAATCGAGGTATAAACGTCTTCTTTTACCACACGTTCGGAGATGAGGATCGCGTCCTCGAAGTTGTAACCGCGCCAGGGCATAAAGGCCACCAGTACGTTTTTGCCAAGGGCCAGTTCACCGCGATCGGTACAGGCGCCATCAGCAAGAACCGTCCCTTTGTGGACGAACTGACCTTTACGAACAAGAGGCTTCTGGTTGAAGCAAGTGTTCTGGTTGGAGCGTTTGAACTTGGAAAGCGTATAGATGTCTACGCCGAAGTCAGGGGTTTCGGCACGTTGCTCATCGTCGGCCGCTTCGAGGCGGATAACAATGTGATCGGCGTCCACTGTTTCTACCCAACCGGAGTTGCGGCAGATTTCGGTGGCACCACTGTCACGGGCAGCAATCGCTTCCATACCCGTACCAACACGAGGAGCTTCCGTTTGCAACAGAGGCACAGCCTGACGTTGCATGTTGGAGCCCATCAAGGCGCGGTTGGCGTCGTCGTTCTCCAAGAAGGGAATCAACGAAGCAGCTACCGAAACAACCTGTTTCGGGGAAACGTCGATGTACGCGATAGAGTCGCGAGGAAACAGCTTGAACTCACCGCCACAGCGGGAGTTAACCTGCAGCTGGTTGATCATGCCGCCTTCATCCATGGGCGAGTTGGCCTGTGCAATAACGTAACGGTCCTCTTCCCAAGCGCTGAGGTAGTGCGCGAAGGGTTCAAAGGAACACGGCTCTTTGCCTTGTTCCTTGAGAGCATCGTTAATTTTAATCACATCGTCAAAAGCAACGATGTTGCCTTTAACATGGCCAGAAGCACCTGGATTGATAATGGCTACTTCACGAATTACCTTACCACCCTCAACGCGGTAGTAGGGCGATTCGATGAAACCAAACTCGTTGATGCGTGCATAACAGGAAAGGGAAGAGATCAGACCAATATTGGGACCCTCAGGGGTCTCAATGGGACAGATTCGACCGTAGTGAGAGGTGTGAACGTCACGAACTTCGAAGCCAGCACGCTCACGACTCAGACCGCCTGGTCCCAGTGCTGAGAGACGACGTTTGTGCGTGATCTCTGAGAGTGGGTTGGTTTGGTCCATGAATTGTGAGAGCTGACTGGAGCCAAAGAACTCTTTAACGGAAGCCATAACGGGCTTGGCGTTGATGAGTTCGTGCGGCATGATGGTGTTAAGGTCGTTGTAGAGGCTCATCTTTTCTTTGATGGCACGCTGCATACGAACCAAACCTACACGCAGTTGGTTCTCCAATAACTCGCCTACGGAACGCACACGACGATTACCCAGGTGGTCAATGTCGTCGATGCTGCCCATGTTGCGGTGCAACTTGAGCAAATAAGCGATGGTGGCGTGGAAGTCATTTGGTGAGAGGATGCGCTGTGTGAGGTCTTGCTCCAAGCCCAGCTTGGTACAGAACTTCAGACGGCCAACGCGAGAGAAATCATAGCGTTGGGGGTCAAAGAACATCTGCATGAAGAGCTTGCGGGAAGAGTCCACTGTGGGCGGATCACCGGGGCGCATCTTGCGATAAATCTCAACCAGGGCTTCTTCGGGAGTGCGGATGGAATCCGTTCCGAGGGTGTTGATGATCATGGCACCGCAAGGATCTGTCTCGGGGAAGGCCACCTTGAGTTCGGAAATGCCTTCTGACAACAGGGTTGCAAGCAGTTCCGGATTCAGTTCGGTATTGGCTTCACAGAGGATCTCGCCGGTCTCTTCGTTGACAACATCCGCGACGATGACCACGCGAGGCATGGTATCCACTTGAACGGGGAACCAGTCGATGTTGGACCGCTTCATATTGCGCAGAGCAGATTTGGTAACCTTACGGCCGTGGCCGAGGATTACTTCACCTTTCTCACTGAGCATATCATCGGAAAGTTTCACACCAACGGAGGCGTTGTAGTGACCCATCAAGACCTTGTCTTCGCCCAAACGCAGATCACAAACATCCATGTAGCGACGCAGGATGGACTCATTGGTGAAGATGTCCGGATCCAGACAGCCGAGAGCACGGATGAAGGTGGTACCTGGGAATTTACGCTTACGGTCGATGCGCACGTGAAGCATGTCTTTGGTGTCAGTTTCGAACTCGATCCAGGACCCGCGATAGGGAATGATCTGACTGTGGAAAGTACCTTTATCATCACCATGGCTGTAGAAGACACCGGGAGAACGGTGCATCTGAGAGACGATTACGCGCTCTGTGCCATTAATAATGAAGGTACCCTGCTCGGTCATAAGGGGGATGTCGCCGAAGTAAACTTCCTGCTCTTTGATATCCCGGGGCAAAGAAGTGGGTTCCCCCGTTTCTTCGTCCTTGTCCCAAACGACGAGACGAACCGTAACCTTAAGCGGCGCATCAAAGGTAAGGCCACGTTCTTTGCATTCGTTAACGGAATACTTGACCTTCAATTTGACGGAAGTACCGCAAACGTCGCAGATGGCTTTTTGGTTCTCATTGGTTAAGCCACAGGAGTGACAAGACAACTCGTGACTGGAATACTGATGCGAAATAATCATGTTCCCGCAACCGCGACAAGGGGTGCGGTTGTGATGCAGTCCCTGAAGCTTGTTACAGCGACACTCCCAGTTACCGATGGTATAGTCAACAAACTCAAGGGAGCATGTTTTCTTAAAATCAGCGATAGGGAACAGCGACTCAAAGACGGCTTTTAAGCCAAACTCTCCCCGTTCATCGGGAAGTTTGTCCATTTGCAGGAACAGGTCATATGATCGTTTCTGCACGTCGATGAGATTAGGGACAGGAATCGATGTATGAATTTTGGCGAAACTTCGTCTCTCGCGATGAGTGAGGTCCTCTTTGCCCTTCATTGACAATCCTCCCAAAGGTGGTGTAATGCCTTAGACTTGGCCCAAGACGCAAAAAGACCGGATACACCCGATAGGGTGGCCGGTTTGTAAGAAATGTTTTTTAATTATGTCTATCGGAAAAACGCTCAAAGGAAAAGAGCCTTTTGAGGCACGGCACCACCGCAAGGGTGGTGGCGCACCTCAGATGATTTGACTTACTTGAGTTTAACGGTTGCGCCAGCTTCTTCCAACTCGGCTTTCAGCTTTTCAGCTTCTTCCTTGGAAGCAGCTTCTTTGACGGGGCCAGGAGCGCTGTCAACAACTGCTTTAGCTTCTTTCAGACCAAGACCGGTGGCAGCACGAACAACTTTGATAACGTTGATCTTTTTGTCGCCGGAGCTTTCCAAGATAACGTCGAACTCAGTTTGCTCTTCAGCAGCTTCAGAAGGAGCTGCGGCAGCAGGAGCTGCGGCAGATACGGCGGCTGCGGCAGATACGCCGAAGGTCTCTTCCAGAGCTGATACCAGCTCGGCGAGGTCCATTACGTTCATTGATTTGATATGTTCGATCAGATCTTCTTTGGTGAGTGTAGCCATTTAACTGTACTCCTTAAACCTTAATTTTCTTTTTGCTTCTTAATCTGGTCAAGCACAACAACGAGGTTGCGCGGAATACCAGCAAGTGCAGTAGCCAGACCCTGTACTGGGTAATTGAGCAGGTACATCAGTTTTGAAACCAGAACCTCTTTAGGAGGCATATCAGCAAGCACGTTCAGACCCTTGAGGTCAATGACTTTGCCTTCAACAACGCCCGCTTTAAAGTTAAAGCGTTCATTGGTTTTGGAAAATTCACGGATCATCTTGGCACAGCCCACAACATCGTCAGCATGATACGCGAGTGCCGTATTGCCAGTGAGGTGGTCGTCAACCTGATCGAGCTTGGAGTCGGAAAAAGCAAGTTTGAGTAGCGTGTTCTTGACCACTGTGTAGGTGGCACCACTCTCACGGAGCTGTTTACGAATCTGGGTATCTTTATCTACGGTGAGTCCCTTGAAGTCGCAAAGGAAAACAGTTGTTACGCCGTTTAGATCCTTCTTGAGTTGGGATACAATTGATTTTTTTGTATTGCGATCCATCTTAAGAACCTCCCCTTAGCCTGTAACCAGGGAACTAGCATCAAGCTCGATCCCAGGGCCCATTGTAGAGGAAAGGAAGACAGACTTGATGTACTTACCTTTCGCGCCTGGCGGTTTGGCTTTGATGATGCTTAGAAATAACGAGCTAGCGTTTTCCAGGAGCTTTTGTTCATCAAAGGATTTCTTGCCCACCGGTCCAGCGACGATAGCAGTCTTGTCAACTTTGTAGTCAACCTTACCTGCTTTAATCTCGCCAACTGCTTTAGCTACATCAAGTGTAACCGTACCAGTCCTGGGGTTGGGCATCAAACCGCGGGGACCCAGTATCTTACCAAGGCGCCCGACCACACGCATCATAGAGGGCGTTGCAACTACAGCATCAAAATCGAGGAAGCCACCCTGAATACGGGCAACAATTTCCTCACCGGCAACCACATCGGCACCAGCATCTTCTGCTTGTTTAACGGCATCTCCATCAGCGATAACCAAAACACGCTTTGACTTACCAGTACCATGCGGGAGCTGAACCGAGCCACGAACCATTTGGTCCGCGTGACGAGGGTCAACACCCAAACGCATGGCAATTTCAACTGTTTCGTCAAATTTTGCCGTGTCTAAGGATTTCAGCAGCTGAATGGCTTCATCTAGCTGATAGGTACGAGCTTCAACCTTGGAGGCGGCGTTGCGGAATTTCTTACCTTTCTTTGCCATGATACCCCCATTTTGAATAGTCTCTCCCACCACATTTATTATTAAGCGCGCGTGGTGGTGACGCCCGCTACGAAACCGGACTACTCGATGTCAACACCCATGGAACGGGCAGAACCCATAATCATGGAGCGAGCAGCATCCAAACTACCGGCGTTGAGGTCCGGCATTTTGGTTGTAGCGATTTCAGTAACTTGGTCTTGCGTTAGCTTGCCAATTTTATTCTTATTAGGTTCGGCACTGCCTGATTTCACGCCGAGGGCCAGCTTGATCAAGACGGCAGCAGGAGGCGTTTTAACCTCGAAAGTAAAAGAACGGTCAGCGAAGACTGTGAGAACGACAGGAACGATCAGGCCAGGGTTGCCAGCCGTCCTAGCGTTAAACGCCTTGACGAATTCCATGATATTGACGCCGTGCTGACCCAGTGCAGGACCAACAGGCGGAGCAGGCGTTGCCTGGCCGCTCGGCAGCTGTAACTTAATGTAACCTGTGATTTTTTTGGCCATGATATTCCTCTAGATCTTTTCTACTTCGTGGAAACCGAGTTCCACGGGTGTGCTGCGGCCGAAAATGGTCACCATTACCTTCAGCGTGCCCTTATCCTCATTCACCTCGTCCACACTGCCAATGAAGTTGGCAAACGGACCGTCGATGATTTTGACTTTCTCGTCTGTGTCGAACAGGAACTTGGGTTTGGGTTTTTCCTGAGCCATGCTGACCTGATTGAGGATGCTATTGATCTCCTCTTCAGATAGCGGTGCAGGATTACGACCACCTACAAAGCCCGTCACCCTTGGGGTGTTCTTGACCACGTGCCAGCCGTCATCGGTAAGCATCATGCGGATATAGATGTAGCCCGGGAATAATTTCTTGGTGGTGACCACCTTTTTCCCGTTCTTCATCTCCAACACATTCTCGGTAGGGATCAGAACTTCGCCCAACAGTTCGCCCTTATCAAGAGCGGAAAACCGTTGCTCAATAGCCTCTTTCACCTTATTTTCATATCCAGAGTATGTGTGGATAATGTACCACTTCATGCCGTTTTCATCAGTCATTTCTGAAAGCTCCCAAAAGTATAGCCTTTCATTCTACCGTTAATTGTAGAGGAACTGACGAAAAAATGCTGAAATACCTACATCAACCATATACAGGTAGACAGCAAACACAAGAGTGCATCCACCAACTACCAAAGAAGTCTCGACGACTTTGGGCCAATTAGGCCAGCTGACCTTCGTCAGTTCCTTTTTAGCATCTTTGAAGTACGTTACGGCTTTGCTCACGTGAATCTCCAAGAACAGGATAAGCAGGGGCAGTAGGGATCGAACCCACGACCGTCGGTTTTGGAGACCGAAGCTCTACCAGCTGAGCTATACCCCTATATAGAACGTTATTGTTAGATACCTGCAAACAAAAAGACGCCCCTGTACCGCGCTTGCGGTACAGGGGATCTCTTGTTTTCAAGCTTACTTGAGGATGGAAGCTACGGTGCCAGCACCGATTGTACGACCACCTTCGCGAATTGCGAAGCGCAGACCCGGATCCATGGCGATGGGAGTGATCAGCTTGGCAACGATACTTACGTTGTCACCAGGCATTACCATTTCCACGCCTTCGGGCAGCTCAACCACACCAGTTACGTCCGTTGTACGGAAGTAGAACTGAGGGCGATAGCCTTTAAAGAAAGGAGTGTGACGACCACCCTCATCTTTGGAGAGGATGTATACTTCGCCAGTGAAATCAGTGTGAGGAGTGATGGATTTGGGTTTCGCCAAAACTTGACCACGCTCAACGTCTTTCTTTTCAGTACCGCGCAGGAGCAGACCAACGTTGTCGCCAGCCTCGCCACGATCAAGCAGTTTGCGGAACATTTCTACGCCGGTTACTACTTTGGTCTGTGTGTCGCGGATACCAACGATTTCGATGTTCTCACCAACATTAACAACGCCTGTCTCAATACGGCCGGTTACAACTGTACCGCGACCTTGGATGGAGAAGATGTCTTCGATGGGCATCAAGAAAGGTTTGTCGATTTCACGAGCAGGAGTTGGGATGTAGGCGTCTACCTGTTTCATCAACTCAACGATGTTTGCTTTCTGAGCTTCGTCACCCTCAAGGGCACGCAGCGCAGAACCCATGACAACAGGAATGTCGTCACCAGGGAAGTCATAGCTTGAAAGCAGTTCGCGAATTTCCATCTCAACCAGTTCCAACAACTCGTCGTCGTCAACCTGGTCGGTTTTATTCATGAACACTACGATAGAAGGAACCTGTACCTGACGAGCGAGCAGGATGTGCTCACGGGTCTGAGGCATGGGGCCGTCTGCTGCGGACACAACCAAAATGGCTCCGTCCATCTGAGCGGCACCTGTAATCATGTTCTTAACATAGTCAGCGTGACCTGGGCAATCTACGTGGGCATAGTGGCGGGCTTCCGTCGCATACTCTACGTGTGCCGTGTTGATGGTGATACCACGCTCGCGCTCTTCTGGCGCGTTATCGATCTGGTCATACGCTTTCATTTCGCACAGGCCCATGCTTGCGAGGGTCATAGTGATAGCCGCGGTCAAGGTGGTTTTCCCGTGGTCAACGTGACCGATTGTACCAATATTAACGTGAGGCTTGCTGCGTTCGAATTTCTCTTTAGCCATTACGCCGTTCTCCTAAAACTTTGGCCACCGTGTCACCACTGGGATCCAAAGATGATTTATAATCTGGGATGCTTCACCCATCTCGCCACTGCATACATGGAGCCCTTAGTCGGATTTGAACCGACGACCTCATCCTTACCAAGGATGCGCTCTACCCCTGAGCTATAAGGGCCTTGCCATTTACCCAGTAGGAAGTTGGAGCGGGAAACGGGATTCGAACCCGCGACCCTTAGCTTGGAAGGCTAATGCTCTAGCCAGCTGAGCTATTCCCGCTTAGGTGCACAGTGGAAATGGTGGGGAAAGGCGGATTCGAACCACCGAAGACTACCGTCAGCAGATTTACAGTCTGCCCCATTTGGCCGCTCTGGAATTTCCCCATATTGTCCACGAACACTTCACGACATTCCCATATCGGATTGTCGCGCAACGAGTTTGAATTTATACCAAAATCCTTCCAGGGGGGCAATAGAAACTTTCATTTATTTTGCACATAACTTTTTTCCCTACCCACCCCATCCCCATAAACCGCATGTCCACCCTGGCTCGCAGCATAGGCTATCAAACCCGCTACACCCAGTACCACTACGGTCATCAGCCGTTTTGGCACCTTGCCACCCTGCCTCGAAAAACGTCCATGTAGGTACCATAACACCAGAACCGTCATGGGCCAGGGCAAGAAGTTGCCCATATCGCGGTGATTGCTTAAATGCTGACTTCCCTGCTCTGCCATCTCCGCAAATTCATTTTGGCCCGCCAGCACTGCCGGATAGGCACAGACAGTCGCCGCAATCAACAGCAACCAACCTGCATGCCACCAGCTCTCCCGCTTTCCGATCAATGCAGCCACCAGCACCACACTCCCCAGAAACCAAAACGCGATCGGAAAATGAACCAACATGGGATGCAAGGGCATCGCCAACCTCCTCAAGCTCTTTTCTCAGTTCAGGATGGCCTCACTTTATCAGACAAGGCAAAATCCCTTCTAATATGTACCAGCCCCGCAAACGGGACACTACCTGCCGTCACTAGACCTCAAAGGCCTGAGCAGCCCCGTCCACGAGAAAGAGGTTGTCTGCCTCAATAAAGAACATATACTCATCATAGGTAAGGGGGCGCAAGTCAAGGCTGCGTGCCTCGGCTTTGTGCTGATCAGGGATACTGGCCTCACCTGCCATGCCCGTAAACGCATGAAAGCCTCCGCTGGCACTACAAGCCTCATCGATTTTCTCGGGCGTGTTGCCACAAACGGCGCAGTTACCTGCTGGCGTGAGCAGCTTGCGATAGGTATAAAACACAATCGGGTAGTCTGTTTGGTGTCGGGTTATCCCGCGGGCCACGAATACGTCCCGAACCTGGTAGTCTTTGTCGATGAGTAAAACAACTTCTTCGAGTAGGTCAACTTCGATGATCAGGGGGATCCTCCAGAGAATAGCTAAAGTACCGCTCCATTATACATATATCTTCAGGGGCGGTTGCCGGTTTCAGTTACGAAGGGCAAGGTTTAAGGCCCGGGAACACATCGCTCGAACGGCTAGAGGAATTCCCCAGCACCTTGCGCGCAAAGCTTGTGCTGCTGGCGCACCTCATGGCCCCATTAATAGATATGGGACGATGACTGCAATGAAACGGGCAGTTTACCGAACTCGCGTACGACCATTTTCCTGGGAATATCGGTATGTTGGAACTCGCGTACGACCATTTTCCTGGGAAAATCGGCATGTTGGAACTCGCGTACGACCATTTTC
>Ga0075117_1002299_pt1 | contig 11058 bp, 10 predicted proteins | sample AntAceMetag02UKJ_FD_69789 | JGI IMG/M metagenome (GOLD analysis project Ga0075117, IMG submission 69789) | Saline lake microbial communities from Ace Lake, Antarctica - Antarctic Ace Lake Metagenome 02UKJ | ecosystem: Environmental > Aquatic > Non-marine Saline and Alkaline > Saline | place... | reverse complement strand
AGAATGCAAACCCAACATAATCATTTTCTGTAGCCTGGTTACCGCTGATAGTACCTCCGGTCAGCTGAAACAGGTTGAATCCAAAGCTGTCATTCTTGCTGGCGATATTATTCGTAATAGCACCACCTGAGATTAGATTTTCAAAGAAGAATCCATCTTCCCCATTCTCTTGTGAAGTGTTATTCGAAATGGTCCCGCCACTTAGATCAGTAATATAATATCCAACATAGGTATTGTTGTTGGCTATGTTATTCGAAATTGTTCCGCCGCTGATTTCGTTCGAACTGTAGAAACCATGTCTATTGTTTTTAAATGTATTGCCAGTGATACTTCCACCGATAAAATTCTCTACTTCGAGACCATCATTATTTGTTGTTGTCCCACTTCCGGTGAATGTATTGTCAATGATCGTACCATTGATGGTGCCATCTAAGTGCGCCCCGTCTTCCAAAGCACCGCTGATTGTATTACAGGCAATGGTGAAACCGCTGATTCCATTTCCAAAAATCCCATTTTGACCGCCGGTAATATTCATACCGACGATACTGGAGTTATCGGCCATCGTAAACACGTCTATGGTGTTGAGCGTACCATTGACAGTCGGCTGTGAACCATAGTTAAAGCCGGTGACAGCGCCTGAGTTACAGCCAATGACATTTACTGTTTTTCCACCCGCCAGTGCCAGCTGACCATCGTTGAAGACAAACCCAGTACTGGTATCAATCGTGCCGGCAGTGCCATCAAAGAGGACCACGCTGTCAGCCCCTGCACCATTAAATACACCTTCAGCACCGACGGTGTCTGCATCAATAATCGTAATGTTATTCAAGACTTGACCGGTCTGTTGGAGTTTGGCCTGTTCAACAGGTCCGCGTGCCTGATTGAGAACGATATCGATATCACGTACAATGGGATTGACCATGCGCCGTTGGAAGCGGTTCAGTCGCTGGCCGCCTCTGCTTCCAGGAAGTGGAACACGAACAGTAAGCATACCCGTGCCTTGAGAACCGCGTAGTTCGTCATATTGGTATTGCCCGCCTAGAACGACACGCGATCCATTTCCCAGAATCGGAAGATCAAACATCCGAAATTCGACCCGCATGCGCGTGCCCGCCATTTCCTTAAAACCCGGTGCTGAGTTATCAAAGTAATAGCCGCCTGCGTAGCCACGGAGTTCTGCATCGATGTCCATTTCATCAAACGTTTTCAAGAGGCGTCCGACTTCAAAATCAGTCCCCCAGTACGCGCGTTCTTCGCCCCCCTGGACAACAATATTCGTTCCACTTATATAGGCGGTCGAAAGAGTTATATAGGCGGTCGAAAGAGATCCCACTCGCTTCTGCTTGAGTGTTGGTACGTAACCATTGACACGAAAGTCCCATTCAATACTCAGCAACTCGAACCCAAAACTACCCTGTTCGAAAGTATTATCGAACTCACTGCGACGGATATCAAAGAAACCGTACAGCCCGGCGATCCACTGATCGTTCACCATTCGGCGATAAGCAAGGCCGAAGTTTCCTTCAAGCGAAGAGTTGTCGAATATATTTCCCCGCAGATCGGCAAAGAATATGCTTTCGGCATCTTGCGCAAGCGGAACAAACAGCAAACCTTGCCCCGTTTCGCGTTGACTACCAGCAGCAGCAGAGAAGTCGAAATAGGCACGATATAGATAATCATCTTCTTCCAGCCATTCGGGATCCTGAGCAGAGGCATCGAATGGAATCAGGAACAGGATTCCTACACAACTGATGAGGTTGAGAATCCATTGTTTTCTTTGAATTGGGGCCAGCATGTATTGCGCTTTTGCTGCCAAAGCAGTCTCAGAAATGGTCGAATTTTTTTAATAGGCCCTCAACAATTACTTCGACAGTAGGGAGGCTTTTCTCTCAGTAATCTGGAAATAGTGTCTATGCAGATTCAAACGAGAGTCAGCAATTTTCGCATCAAACCGTTTAGATAAGTTAGGCAAAACAAATCTTCTCATCTATAATGCTCGGACTGGTAGAACTGCTTATCGAGATCTTCAACTCGAAAGGCATCACTTACGCTTCTGGCTGATTCGGAATTCTATAGACTAATGCCAGCATGAGCCCTCCCAGCGTAAACTGGATGGCAAGATATGCCGTTTCGAATCCAAACCAGAGCGGCAGTGGTTCGATATTCTGCTTTGCGGCTGCTGCCAGAACGTGCATCGTCCAATGATACACGCCCATCACCAGCGCTATGGTGATGGCTCCTTTTCCAAAAGACATTCCGCGACAAAGAAACGGATAGACGAAAGATAAAATGCTCCCCTGTAACAGAATGGCGGCAAAGCCAAATGCAATGATCGGTTCATCACGACTGAAATATCCCAACTGTTCGTAAGTTTGTTTGAACGCGACCAGATGCCAGACATAAGCCAGTGGAAACGTAACCACCGCGTACCCCAAAGTTCCCAGCATGATTTTTTTCCAATCCACGCTATGCCTCTCCTAATTTTTTTGAGCAATTCGAATTGCTACTTCTGAATGACCGCTTCCTCTAATTGATCGAGTGCACCAGTCCAACCGAGCATATGATGCGCTTTCATTTCTGATTTGGTAAAGCGTTCGTGTGTCAAAACCAGTTCTGTGCCGTCTGCGTTGTCCAGAAACTCGACCGTCACCAGTGTTTCAATCCCCGCGTTTTCATTCGGTTCTTCCCAGGTCCACGTGTAGACGAGTTTTTTAGGAGCATTGACCTCTAAAAATTCGCCCCCCAGCACATCCACTTTCCCTTCCTCAGATTCAAAGGCAATGTGATATCGACCGCCTACCTGTAAATCGACTTCAATAAATTGATGTTTGTACTCTCTGGTCGGTCGAAACCAGCGGTGCATATATTCGGGTGTCGTCCATAATTCGAATACCAATTTAGGTCTCGCCTGATAGATGCGGCGTATTACCAGAACATTTTCTGCGAATTCAGCAACCATGATTTGCCTCTTTGTAGTTGACAATAGAAATAGAACTCGCTTTAATATAGCCATATGGCTATACATTATCAACATCAGTTAGACAGAACTTTTCATGCTTTAGGCGATGGGACACGTCGGAAGATGTTATCTCTACTTGCCCGGCAGGGAGAATCAACCGCAGGAGATCTCGGAAAGCCCTTCGAGATTTCACAACCTTCCGTCTCGAAACATATTCGTGTGTTGGAACAGGCGGGGTTGATCTCACGACACATTGAAGGGCGGACGCACCGATTTGAACTTCAGATAAAGCCATTAAACGAAGCGCAGAGCTGGATCTCTGAGCATCGAGAATTTTGGGAAGGATCGCTGGATGCATTGGGGGATTTGATCGATGAGATGTCTCAGGACAAGAAGAAGTAGAGAGAAATCGGCTCAATCATAAATCTCAATCAAAGAATGAAAGTACGAAAAGATGACTGTTAACACCAAAAAAGTGGAAGGCCGACGCTCGGTTCATTATGAATCGCTGAATGACTTGCTCTCGGAGGCAGAACAAATTTCCCGGGGAGAATTTCAAATCATGGGAAACTGGTCGCTGGGTCAGATTCTCAAACACCTCGCGATGTCGTTGGATGGTTCGATTGATGGAATAGATTTTAAATTGCCAGCACCCGTTCGTTTTTTGATGAACCTGTTCATGAAACGAAAGTTCCTGACCAATTCTATTCCTGCCGGTTTCAAGAGCACTCAGAAATTCATACCCGATGAAACATCGACAGAAGAGGGATTAGAGGCACTCAGAGCTGCCATCGAACGCCAGGAGCGAGAGACAAGTCGCGTTGATCATCCCGGCTTCGGAAAACTGACAAACAAAGAATGGGATAATTTCAATCTGCGGCACGCCGAAATGCACATGAGTTTTGTGATTCCAAATTCTTAAACCCAACCGTTTCTAATGAGGAAATTGGCTTAAATCAAAGAACGGTAGAGTGCCACCGGGTTGCATGGCTGTGACAAGCGCTTCTCAGATATTTACTTGTCAGTACTTGCTCGATCATGCCCGTTCCTGGTAATGCAAGCCTTCCTGAGCCGCCCAGCGGGTCAAGATGTTTTTGGCATCATCGCTGGGAGTGCAATTTTTTTTGCCGCTGGCTTGTAAAATCACTTTTGATTTCGGCAACACTTCGATTGTCAGGGTTCGACGTTTACGCCTTCCAGTTTTGTACTTCATCGACCAGATCGTCGTCTTGCGTCGCGCACAATCTGAAACATAATGTGACACACAATGTTGCATGAACAGCCCTTCAATATGAAGTTGCCTGGGCGTCAATAATTCCTCGATACTCCAGGTCGTTCCCTCTTTGTCCAGACAAAACGAACCGATTTTACTTTGTTCCCAGGGGAAGTCCAGCGGATTGATATGGGGAGGTGGCATGAATTTTTTTTCAATGAGTTCCGAGCGCCAGTTGGCCTGATGCCGACGCAGGGACATTAAGGTACGACCGCGCAGCGTAAAATCAGGCTGAACGGGTCCCTCCCCTGCTCCCCTGCCCCAGACGGTTTCTGCCGGCTCAAATCGCTGCTGCTGAATGAACTGAACCATTTCCACAATTTCTTCAGCGGAAAGAGGCTGATTTTGAATGAGAAATCTTATGACGGTTTCCCAAAACCCCTCATCTCCCGTCGGTGCCCATAAATGGGTCCGCTTAATCAGAATACGTGCCAGTCGCGCGTCGCCGCCCAGGGAAAGAACCTGTGACCAGCGGAATGTTTCAATGGGACGCAAATCATCGGGAGACTGCATGAACAGGAATGCCATTCGTTTTGTGATCGGCAGATGATTCAAACCCAAATACTGACGAACGCTGCGTCCCGTCGCCAGATGCAGATAAAGTGATAGCTCCCAAAGGTTCTGTTTCTCAGCCCACCAGACAGGTGCCATGAAATTCGGAACGGGGTATTGATCAAACAAATGCTGCACCAGCGAACGCAGTTTCACAAACGGACTGGCATCCGGGGGACACCAGGCTTCGGGAAAGCGTCGCCAGCTATGCTTTCGTCGCGCCATTCGCTCACACGCATCTACAACCCGTTGGGCAACAGTCGGATTTGTATATGCTGTGCCAGCACGAGGAGAAAGTAAACTAGTGTTGGCACGGATTACATGAATTAACTTCCAGAAGTTCTTCCTATGTTTTTTCAGTATCTGCGCGCGTTGTGTTATGAGATCATCCAGCCGACGGCTGGCATGATGTTTCTGATTTTGAGAAGTCATGATTAAGATGTAAGATAAAAGGGGAGAACAGTGATGGCGTCACACGGTCACGGAAAAACATGATTCGCGCAGAGGGCACTAATCCTGCATTACGTTTTTGTTCAGCATAAACCCAGTCTTACAAACATGACTTTCTCCATTTAAATACAGCGATCAAATAAATTAAAGCGGAACCAGAAAATAGATACCGTGTCTCATTGCGGACAACTATCAACATCGACACAGCGAGGGCATGCTGGTTCGGATTTTTTCAGTGGAAAATGAAATGAATAACCAAAACAACTTCTTACTGATTCTCGATGTCGATGAAACTTTACTGTATGCTGCGGATGAATGTTTAACTCGTGCCCCAGATTACAAGATCGGCCCCTATTTTGTTTATCTGCGCCCTTTCCTGATCGAATTCCTGGAACAGATTTGTCAGCAATTTCAAATCGCAATCTGGTCATCTTCCAGTTATGACTATCTCGAAGAGGTCGTCAAAACGATCTTTCCTAATGATATCCGACCAGAATTTATCTGGAGTCGCACACGATGCGTAACACGGTTTGACCCCGAGAGGCACGAACAGTATTTCATGAAAGATTTGAAAAAAGTCAAACGACAGGGATATGATCTCGACAGAGTATTAATTATTGAAGATACACCACAGAAAGTAGAACGTAATTATGGCAATGCCGTGATAGTGAATCCATTCTTTGGTGATGATAACGATAATGAATTGAAATTCCTGTTAGATTATTTGTTTCGTATCAGATCGCTCCCGAATTTAAGGAGGATTGAAAAACGAAACTGGATAAACAAGTTTAATAAAGATGTGTAGTTTCCACAAAAGAATAGGTCTACGGTTCCGTGAACCTTGGATCATCTAACAAACCAATGAACCTTCATCCAGATTTTTTGTCAAAAACCAGGTATTGGTGTGTTCCGGGTCAAGAAGAGGAGGTGTGATATGTACTCACAAAATTTTACCGAACAGCCATTTTTTTGAGACGATGAGTAAACGCCGCAAAGGATTTCCGTCCGAAACGCAGGTCAAGCGTGGCGTGCGGATTGTACACGGCGACAAGCTTCTGGAAGAAAAACTGGGGCGGAACGACTTGTGTCCCTGTGGTTCTGGGAAGCGATTCAAAAAATGCTGTTTGAAGAAAGGTTGCTTTTGACGGTATTAACAGAGATCACTTTTTTAGAGATTGAATATAATTAATCCCACTTGGTACGGACTCACCAAGTGGGATCATTCATAATAGCCTTTCTGTAGCTGATACGATTTTACGATCTGATTCAATCTCAAGAATCCCAACTATTACAAATTATTATTTCGGTTCGAACTTGTAGATCGACATCAATCAGGCACTTGTGCCAATGAGATAGAAAATCCGATTCAATGGGTAGTTCAAACGAAGAATTTACGAAATATCCGAGGACACCCCATTTGTTTGGCTCCACGGGCACAGTCGATGACAAACATCTCAGCGAGCAGGAGTCACTCAAGTTCATCGCTGATGAGTCACTGATCGTCGAGGAAAAGATCGATGGAACCAATGTAGGCATCCATTTTAAAGCCGACGGACAGATGGTTCTCCAATGTCGAGGACACATCATCACGGAGGGGATGCACCCGCAGTATGATCTTTTTAAGCAATGGGCTGTCGTCAAACGCTCTATGCTTGAGAAAATTCTGGAATGCAATTTTATCCTGTTTGGTGAATGGGTCTATGCCAAACATTCGATTCATTATCAACGACTCCCACACTATTTCTTTGAATTCGACATTTACGACAAGCAGGCACACGCATTTCTCAGTCTGAAGCAACGTCTGATGTTGTTAGAAGGAACAGGCATCGAAACTGTTCCCGTGATTCACACAGGAGCTTTGCAGAAAAAACAGCTCGAAAAACTGATCAAACCATCGGCGTTTGACAGTGAGTTCGAGAACCCATTGACGAACCGCATCGACAACCTGATGGAGGGGCTCTATCTGAGAACCGAGTCAGAACAGGCCGTTTCGGGAAGAGCTAAATTTGTTCGTCCAGAATTTGTTGAAAAAATCAAGCAGAGCCAGCATTGGCAGCATCAGACAATGGTGCCTAATTTATTATCGAAAGAAGCAGACATCTGGTCATGAACTGGAATCAACTATCACAGCTTTCGCTTGACGAAATTCTGGATTGGGCAGAAACCCAACCCTGGTGTCAAGCGATGGCACAATGCAATCAAGACAGAGGCTGGCATTCCGAGGGCGATGTCTGGACCCATACACGGATGGTATGCGCCCAGTTGCCTGAACTAGAAGAATGGGAAACGTTAAGTTCGCATGAGCAGAGCGTTATGGTTTTTACCGCTCTACTACACGATGCGGGAAAACCAGTTACAACGCAGGTAGAACCTGAAACAGGACGTATCAGATCCCCTAAACACGCGATCAAAGGAGAGCATCTCGCTCGTGCGGTTTTACGTAATCTTGGTTGTGACCTGACCACGCGCGAAGAGATAGCGCGCCTCGTACGTTTTCATGGTCGTCCCGCTTTTTTGTTAGAAAAAGCAAATCCCAAACATGAAGTGGTGTCAATCTCATGGCTCGTGAAAAATAAATTACTCTATTTATTTGCACTCGCTGACACGCGTGGTAGAACAACTGATTCAATGGAGCGTCCTGAAGAGAATCTTCGACTCTGGAAGATGGTATCCGAAGAGAATCAGTGTTTCGACCAACCGTATCCCTTTTCAAACGATCAGGCTCGTTTTCTATTTTATCGCCAAAGTGAACCGAACATGCATTATGTTCCGCATGAAGATTACTCCTGTAAAGTTACTATGCTGTCAGGGCTGCCTGGCAGTGGAAAAGACACATGGCTGGCGCAGCATCAAATTGATGTTCCCGTTGTGTCTCTAGATGATGTGCGGGGAGAACTGGAGATTCACCCCACAGAGAACCAGGGGAAAGTTGCACAAGTCGCTCAAGAACGCTGCCGCGAATTCTTGAGAGCAAAAACTTCGTTTGCTTATAACGCGACAAACCTCTCTCGTCAGACACGACAACGCTGGATTAATCTCTTTGCCGACTACGGAGCGCGTATTGAAATCGTTTATGTTGAGCCCGCGTACAATGTAATTCTTCAACAAAACAAACAAAGAGAACAATCGGTTCCAGAACAGGTCATCTACGAACTCGCTAGAAAATGTGAGCCGCCAACATGGACGGAAGCTCATTCCCTTATCATCTCAGAAAATTGAGTCAACAAAGCCAATGTCAAAACCGGTCCATACTCATTCCAATATGATTTATTCGGATGGCACGCAGGTGGTTACTTTACGTGATGTGATCGGACAGAACGGTCGGATTCTGCATCCTCGTGGTTCGGTGGGCGTAGTTGTTCGCGCGCCGCGAGATATTGAGCACTCTTATCGAATTCGATTTCTGGATGGAGCTGAAGAAGCACTCAAACCTGCGGACTTGACGTTGCTGGCCCAATTCAAAGAAGGTGAGATCGGTAATAGTCAGATTACGACCGGCAGATGTGATCTGTTTGAACGCGTGATCTTCAAATGCATCATCGGCTCTCGGGCCTTTGGTTTAGACGATGATCAGTCCGATACTGACTATCGAGGCGTTTATCTCCCGCCAGCTGAACTGCATTGGTCGTTGTATAGTGTTCCGGAACAATTGGATTGTCATGAGACTCAGGAAGCGTATTGGGAACTCCAGAAGTTTCTAGTACTGGCATTGAAGGCGAACCCGAATGTGCTGGAATGCCTCTATACTCCACTTGTGGAGCAGGTGACACCATTGGGTGAAGAGCTGCTTGCAATGCGGGATACTTTTCTCTCACGACTGGTCTACCAGACCTATAACGGTTACGTCATGTCGCAGTTCAAAAAAATGCAGACGGACATCAAAAATCAAGGACAGGCCAAATGGAAACACGTGATGCATCTGATTCGGCTATTGATTTCGGGTATCAAAGTATTGAGTGAAGGATTTGTCGTCGTTGATGCAGGCGAATATCGAGAGCAGCTCTTGGCAATCAAACGCGGTGAACTCCCCTGGGAAGAGACAGAGAAATGGCGAAAGAGTCTGCATCAGGAGTTCGATGCAGCACTGGCAAAAACAACATTGCCGGATCGTCCGAATTATGAACAGGCCAACACGTTTCTGATTAAAGCACGCCGCGCGGCTATTTTGGAAGAACTACCATGAGGTTTCTTTTTTGTAACGATGACTTTGAATCACAAGACGTAGATCCCTGCTTTGCAATGGAAGCGAATGCAGTTTCTACTTTAGAGCTGAAATACGATCTAATCGATTTCAATGCACTTCGTAGCCAGAACATAGAACAAGCCGTTCGTTTTGTAACAAAAGCTCAGAAGATTGAAAATGCTATTTACCGTGGGTGGATGTTGACGCCTGAGGAATACCAACTTTTGTACCGAGGGCTTAAACAACAGAATGTCACATTGATTAATTCTCCAGATGAATATCGACATTGCCATTGGCTATCTGAAAGTTTTTCAATCATCAAAGAAATTACGCCGAAATCTGTTTTTTTACCATTTACAGGAGCGCCCGATTACTCAGCAGTAATGGATGCATTAAAGCCTTTTGGAAATTCGCCAATAATTGTAAAAGATTACGTGAAGTCACAGAAACATAAATGGTTTGATGCCTGTTATATTCCTGATGCAACGGATGAATCTCATGTTAAGCGGGTTACAAGTCATTTCATCGAGCTGCAAGATGTATTTTTGCAGGGGGGATTAGTATTTCGTGAATTTATCAAATTTGAATCGCTAGGAAATCATCCAAAAAGCGGAATGCCTATTACTTTGGAATTCCGTCTGTTCGTAGTAGATGGTTCAATCGTTGCTACAATTCCCTATTGGGAAGCAGAATATTCTTCGAAACAACCACTGACGGACCATCTTGTAACTATTCTTGAAAATGTGAAAAGTAATTTCTTCAGTTGTGATGTTGCAAAAACTATCAACGATGAATGGTTAATTATCGAATTGGGCGATGGTCAAGTTTCTGGAATTCCAGAATCAGGCAACATTAAATTGTTTTATGAGCAGCTGATCAATAGTCTAGACAATAAGGAATGAAATTGAACATTGATCCCCGATTACACAATCAGGTTGCCGCGCATCCCTATCCGCTTTTGTTTACAACAATCAGTGGGGCGCACTTGTACGGCTTTCCGTCTGCCGATTCTGATTATGATCTGCGCGGTGCGCACGTTCTGCCACTCGAAAAAGTGATTGGCCTGAACATCGGGCAGGAAACGATCGAAAAATCAGGAATTCATGATGGACTGGAAATTGACCTGGTCACGCATGATGTGAATAAGTTTTTTAACTTGATGCTCAAGAAAAATGGTTACGTTCTCGAACAGTTACTTTCTCCATTAATCGTGCATACGACACCCGAACATGAAGAGCTGAAATCCATTGCCGTGGATTGCGTGACGAAATTTCATGCTTATCATTATCTTGGCTTTGCAGCAAATCAATGGAAACTATTCCGAAAAGAAGATCCGCCTCGCGTGAAACCTTTACTCTATGTGTATCGAGTACTTTTGACTGGCATTCACCTTGTGAAGACGGGTAAAGTGGAAGCGAACCTTGTGCAGCTGAATGAGTCTGCCAAGTTGACATACATTCCGGAATTGATCGAACGTAAAGTGCATGGCAAGGAGAAAGAGACGCTGAATGAAGCCGACTTGAATTTTCACGAACAGGAAATAAAAAGACTTGTCGGCGTACTTGAGCGAGAGATGGAGGAGAGTCATTTGCCAGAAAAAGCCAGGGGCACGGCCGCGTTAAATGATCTGCTAATACGAAT
>Ga0075117_1002292_pt1 | contig 11069 bp, 19 predicted proteins | sample AntAceMetag02UKJ_FD_69789 | JGI IMG/M metagenome (GOLD analysis project Ga0075117, IMG submission 69789) | Saline lake microbial communities from Ace Lake, Antarctica - Antarctic Ace Lake Metagenome 02UKJ | ecosystem: Environmental > Aquatic > Non-marine Saline and Alkaline > Saline | place... | reverse complement strand
GTGTCTTCCTCGGCTCCAGGCGTTGGCGTGTTCAGTGCGTAAGTGGTGGTTGCCATTCCTTAAATCCCTTTGATTTCTGAGAGGTGCTTCCGCAGCCTATCGCGCACAGCGGCCCGCGCTTGCCTCGGATTCATGCCGGGATTTGCGGCCTGCCAGAAGTCGGCCAAGAGAAAAACAACCGCCCTTTGCGGGTCATTAGCTTTGTCTGTAATTGCGTCCAATTCGGCTGTCAGCGCGGCGTCTGCCCTCGCTGCCATTTCTTCTTTGGTTGGCGGCTTGCCCCAGACTTCCTCTTCGGTCACACGAACGCGGGTTCCCCCTGATTTCCTAACAAAAGCCATCAGGTCGCCTCCGCTATGCCATATAGGTTAAAATCACCCGACTCGATGTTGCCCGAAGTATAGTAAAACCGAACTTCCGTGATCGCGGTCGTCTCTTTCCGTGATCCGCCTGTCTCAAAACCTTCGATATAAGCACTCAAATTGATAGCCACGCCTTTACCCATAATTCGCGTCCACAGTGTGCCGTCCGATGGGTATATCCAGATCAAAAAACTGCCACTTTCGCCCGCCGCTGAGCCTTGGACGAGGCCCAAGGGTACGAAACTTGACGATGCGCCAGAGGCGTAACTCGCAGACGAACTGTATCGCTGATAGAAATAGCTGTAATCGGACGCCCCGGAGTCAAAAGTGGTCCCGTCTGTAGATGTTCGGAGAGCCAATGACCCGCCGTCTGTTGCTGGTATAACCCGGTTAATAACGGCAAGATACGCCTTGTATCCGCCAGTTAGGGAGACGTCTATTGCCGCATCTGCGGCGGCGACTGTCTTGCTGATTGGGACAAGCCCGCCGCCGCCGCCAGCCGTTGCAAAGCCTAGTGTTCCAGCCCCGTCCGTCTTTAGCACCTGATCAACCGTGCCGTCTGTTGTGGGCAGCGTGAATGTCGTCACAAACGATTGCAGGTTGGCGTCATGGGCCAAAACGTCGGTGCTGATGACAACGCCAAGGTTTGTCCGCGCGGTCGCGGCATCGCTTGCCCCTGTGCCGCCGTTTGCAACAGCCAGATCGGTGCCCGACCAATTGGCATTGTTGACCGATGTCAGATATGCGCCCAGGTCGCTGATTTGGCTTTCGGTTAGAGTAAGTGCGCCCTCATGCGCGGTCACGTCACCCTCGGTCACTGTGTAGCTGGCAAGGTCCGCAATCGACTGCGCCGTAAATGTCACGACCTCGCCGTTTGCGTCGTTGTTGGTGTTTGACACATCAATGCCAAGCACCCGATCCGTCGCCGCTGGCGTGGTTGCCGGATATTCAGTCGGGTTGTTGATTTTCTTGCCCATTACACATCAACCCATGTTTCGGCATTCGCCGCTGCCGCCGACCAAGGCAAAAGAACGCCCCAGATCAGTTTGTTGCCGGAATCGTCCAGCAGTGCATTGCTGCTTTCATCCAACATCTGAATTTCGCCGCCTACTGCCACATCGCCCCATTGCTCAGCATTGGCGCTGGCATCGGTCCAGGTCATTTACGCACCCGCTTGCGCTTGCCCGCGCCGCCATACTTGCCAGCCTCGCCGTCCGCGTTCAGCCGCGCAATGCCCTGCCCGTAGAGCGCGCCCCACGTTTGAATGCGCGCGTCCTCTTGCAGAAACGGCGCTGAATGCACCAGCGATCCGTAGAGGTACACATCCGGCGCGTTTACCAGCAGCCAATTGCTTGTGTTGCCGTCCGACAGTGCCGGAATGGTGGCGCGGTAAAGAAGCGTTGCCGTGGTGGATGATGTTGGCGTTGGGAAGAACTCGAATTCATTACCGACCAGCGCGTAGAAACACGGCGTTCCGGTGTTGTCGTCAGCCGCCGCGCGTCTGTCGTGCATGTCCTGGACGCTGATTGGCTGCATTGGCGCATCGGTTGTGCCGACCTGAAACCGGATCGGCGCAACAAAGTCCGTTGGCACCGCAGAGAACCGCGCGTCAATCGTGGCTGTGGCCCTCTTTTCACGCCGCCAATGCTTTACGTCGCGCTGCGCGTTGGCCTCACATAGCGCAATCCAATCGGCTACGTATGCGGCCAGATCATCGCGGTTAAGCGTGCTGGCGATGGCCGTTTGCAGTTCCGCGTAGGTGCTAAGTGCCATCTAGTATCCCTTAATCCCGCGCTTGGGGCTGGACCACTTGCGCGCCTCTGACTTGGGCCTGTCGATCACATCAACGGCCATTGCACCGAATGCGTCGGCTGAATGGCTGGACCAATCATGCTCAGGACCAAGCCCCATATCGCGCTTTTCGTCTTGTTTCTCGTGATACCAACCAAGCGCCTCGCGCCCGCCTTCGGTCTTTGTGCGGTCAAACACGATGCGCGGGAATACACGCCGCACTGCGGCAACACGCTTCATCGCAGCGCCCGTGCCGATGTTCCGGCACACATCAACGGCAAAGCCCGCATCCTTCAGGAACGATTCAGGGGTCACACGCTGCACCGTGTCGTGCTTGCGGCCATCGTGCGGCAACATCTGCACCGACTTGGAATAGCCGTTCTCGTGGAGCCAGCCAACGTGTTCGCCGAACTCCTGCCCGACTGCCTCGTAATGATCAATCACCCGGATTTGTTCGCCTGCAAACTGCGCAATCCAGATTGCCGTCGCATCCGACTTGTCGCTGGTGCCGCCAATATCCCAATAGGCGTAGAGGCGCAGAAGCGGATCAGCGGCGATAACGTCTATGCGCCCATCACGTTCCGCTTGATTCAGCGCGTCAGCGTAATATGCGCCCTTGTATACGCGAGCATATTCGCCTTCCCAGACATGCCCATATTGATCGGGATCGTTCTTTAGCGCGTCCTCGCGTTCGTTTTTGAGAACATCGGGAAACCACGGGTTGTCAGACCAGTTGGCGCGAACAACTGTGGAATGCTCCGGCTTACTTGCCCCGCGCAACAGCTTGTCGACCGGGTCTTTCGCGTGGCGCGGGTTCCAACTGAACCACAATTCAGAGCCAGGCTTGCGGATTGTTGGGCGCAAAAGCTGCAATGACAACTCCGAAAGCGTCTGTGCTTCTTCCACCCATGCGCAATCAAAGCCTTCCAGCGATTTGATGCTGTCTGCCGTGTGGTCCTGCATCCCCTGGAAGATGATAGTGCCGCTGCCGGGTGTTTCAATAAACTCGTTTGTGGATCTGAACCCATGTTTCACAAGCTGGTAATGCTCGATCTTGTCTTCGATCAACCGCTTGGCCGATTGCTTGAGAGACTTCTGCACTTCCCGAATACAGACTGTCCGCCTGCCGGGGTTGCCCATATGCGCCTTGATCATTTCCTCGGCAAAGAATTGAGACTTGCCGGAGCCGCGCCCGCCCCATGCGCCTTTGTACCGTGATGGCGACAGTAGCGGGGCAAAGCATCCCGCCGTCCTAGTCTTTAGGATAGACAATCTCTGTCACAATCTTGTGGACGTGTTCACCGTCATCGCCGGGTCCGTTGACTTGAAGCGGCATCAGCTTGGGAAACACGTTCGTCCAGAACGCGCGTTCGTTCTCTGGCGCTTCCCTTGCCCATGCCAACAGCCGATCAGCGCCGCCTAAACCTTGCGCGGCCTCTTCGATGATGGCTTTGGCCGTTGCTGTGACCTTGTTTTTACTGCCCTTCGGTCGTCCTGCGCCGCTGCGCTTGGCAATATTGCTGACCGCTATTTTATTCGCCATAGGTGTTGCTCAGTCCCGTTGCCGGGATGCTGGCCTCCTGTGATGTTGGGATTTGCGTTATCGCCGCCGTGTGTTGCGCTATGTGCGCCTAAAACGCAAAAAGGCGGCATTTCTGCCACCCGTTGCCATTTTCATGTGATACGGCATTTAAGAGATGCAGTCAACCTTTCAGCGTGTCGAAAGTTCATAGGCCTTTTGAAGATTCAGGAAATAGCTGGCAGATAGCCCGAACGCCTTTGAAAGCGATTGGGCCATATCTGGGCTCCGATGCCGCAAGTCTTCCGTCTAAGTTTGTTATGCTTGTGTCCAGGCCCGACACATTCCCCGCTAGGCCAGTTAAGGCGGCGTTGGTCTCTCTGAGTTGAGCAATGAGTTCTGATAGTTGTTCGCGTAGTTGTGTTTCTACGCGCCGATTATCATCATCCAAATCACGGGATACACCCCGGCTTTCGATCACCTGACTGCGTATGTCAGCCACATCGTCGCTAACGCTGCTGAGCGTGAAGGATACGATAGCCCAAGCACCCAACACGAGAACCGCCGCAAAACTGGCAGATCCAGCCACAACCTGAGTGCCAGTTAAGATTACATTGCATTTGCCAGCCGTTCCAATGCCGCAAACAAGTGCCGCTTACCTGCGTCGTGCCGCCGGTGCCTGTACATCGGCAAATGCCCGATTGCGCGGCCTTCGCAAACGACTGCGAACACAATGCCTGTATCACATGTCGGAACGTGCTTTGAGATGATTAGCAGCCGGGACATGCGATCAATGCGTATATCTATGGCCGCGTCAGCCTTTGGCGTGCGGTCTACACGCACGTCACTGAGGTCAGCGCCCTTACCCTGCATGGTGGCGTCCCATGCCGCTCTTAGGGCCTCTCCGGCGGTGTAGCCGCGCCTGCTGATTACGCCGCGCTTGTAGTAGATTTCCATCATATCGACTCTGCGCACGCCTTTGACGCCATTTGGATTGATGCGCTTGCCCGTGTCTGCGTCCACGTCGCCGCGTTCTTCTGTGACAAGGCCGTGACGGTTGGCTTGGCCTGCTGCGCCTTGATCCCATCGTGGCTGTGCCAGACTGACTTCGGCCTTTGGTTTTGCGGATGCGTTGGTGCCGTGCTTGAGCTTTGCGCCCTTGGCCTTTGCGTCAGCCCATTTTGCGGCGGCGTCGATTGCTTTGCTCATATGTCCCATCCTTCTTGAACGGCTGGCACGGGCGCAGGCACAAATAAATCTGGCTGGTCATATGCCTTTTGGACGCGCTCACATGCGATTTGAAAATAATCGGGATCTAGTTCGATGCCGATGCCCTTGCGGCCCAGCTTGGCGCAGGCAACGAGAGTGGTGCCGCTGCCCATGAACGGATCGAGAATGGTTTCGGCGTTGGGCAGGAATCCGAGACACCATTCCATCAGCGCGATTGGCTTTTGGGTTGGGTGCTGCTTGCCACGGTAGTCGCCCCGTGCAAGCGGATCGCGGGCAAAGATTCGGGCGTTTGCGTCAAAGCTGCACCATGCCATTTCGCACTCGGCAAAATCGCGCCCCTTGAATCCTGCACCTTTATCCCAAACTAAATAGGCGCGGCTTGCGGGAAGCCCAAAGTAGTTGCCGCCCCATACAATTGCAGGGTATTCTGTGACCCAAGACACGTCAGGAGCGGCGCTGTCCCAACGCTGCGGACCTGCTTTAAGGCGACCGTATTTCCCAACACCAGCGTCCGCGCCGATCCCATACGGCGGGTCCGTGACGACAGCGTCCACCTTTCCCAGCAATGGCATAACGCTCAGGCAATCGCCCAATATCAGCCTGCAATCGCCAATGCGGTCTTCTTTCACGATGCCCATTTGCGGAACGCCTCTCTGATTGCCCATGCGCGTGCAAAGCTGATGCCGAAATAAACGGCAGTGATGGACAGGGATTGCCCCGGCGTTGGCGTAAAGCCCCAGAGCGGCAGGGCGTAGAATGTTATACACCATGAAACGACAAGCCCGATTGCCGCGTTGGTGAATGCCTCAAGCGCACTCACTTGAACATCCTTTCGGCGATTGCCTTGTCAGTCGTCATTGATTCCAGCAACTCGATCCGCCGCGCTTGCCAAGTCACCATGCCCTGCAAGATGTCGTTGCGTTTGCGCGCCCGTGTCAGGCGCACCCAGAGCGCTTTGATGAGGCGCTCCTGTACGGTTTCATCCGTCATTTGAGGCGATACCCCGTTTGCGTGTACGGCAGTTTTGCGCTTTTGATGATGCCGCGCCGTGACAGGGTGCGCAGGCAATAGGCGATGACGTTGTATTTTGAGCGGTAGTCCTCATCGACGTATTTTGTGTAATCCTGATAAATGCCACGCGCGCTGCACACGTCGCCAACTGTGCGCTCACGCCCATCCGCAAGCAGTTCGAGGATTTCATTGGCCAGTAAGTTTTCGTGGTCCGTGACGATTTTCGGGACAACGCTGGCCTGCATTTTCTTGGCATATGCCTTTTGGCAGGGCGGGGTTGTCCATCGCGCGATATGTGCCTGCGGTGTGGCGGTGCGTGCGTTGTCGATCGCTATTTCATGATGGTGGCGCAGTTGCAGGGTCATGGCTGGTCGCTCCGTGCTTGGATTGCGTTGATTGCGGCGTCTATGGCGCGCTGGCTGTATCCGATGTCGCGTAGGTCCTGCGGGCTATAGCGTTCGCCCAGCAGCCTGATAACGGCGTCTGTTTGTGCTTGCATGGCGTCGTTCATGTCGGCTCCCTTGATGCTTTGATTGCGGCCTCTGCAAAGCCCATGTTGCGCAACTCAACGTCCCCAAAGCCTGACGCCCGCCAGTTTCGCGCGCTATCAATCTGTGCTTGCTGTGCGGGTGTGTAGGGCATTGCATTTCTCCTGAACGCGCTCCCGTGAAAAGTTGCGGCGGGCTGGGGGAGGTCCAGCTTTTCGGCGTATCCACCTATCCGCGTTGTCAGGCTACCACTGTTTGCCCCGCAGTAAATTTCAAAGTTGCAAAGTCGGCTGCTAATTTTGCAAAGTCCTCCCAAAATCAAAGTTATCGAGGTTAGACGGTATACCGTGGTATACCGAACCCCTAAGCCCTTGACCCCCTTTCTCTTTCTTCATTAATATTATTAATAGAGTATTATCTAAGGTTGTGGCTGGGGCTGAGACCCAAAAAGAATGTAAGGGTATCTCTCTAACTCTATCAATTTGAACAGAGAGAAAGAGAGGATATAGATAGGGATAACTCTAACTTTGTAAGATGGCGATTTATTAAACAAAAACATCGCCTTACATGATATAAGGCGATGCTAATGTTATCCTAACACTCAAAATGTCACTCTGCCGGAAACCAGTTTGCAACTTTAACGCCACGATACGTCCTTTTACTCACCTTCTGGTTGACCTCGCCCATTGCCTCCAATTTCAGCAAAATTTCCTCCACCTGGCCCGCCGGAATTTTCAGGCGATTGGAAAGTACGGCAGCACTTATGCCCTTTTCCGGGTCCAGCTTTGACAAGATCCGCGCCGCAAAAGCCTCCTCCGGGCGGCTCTTGGCGTGGTCATTGGCAAACACCAAGGCCACCTTTGCAGCCGTTTCAGCCCGCACATAGGCGAACGCCCAGCGCACATGATCGACCGTTCTTTCGCCATGCGGAATGGCCAGAATAAAGCTGATCTTGGCAACCATTTCAAACGACCTTCGCACCATCGCAACAGACGCCTCGCCAGTCTCCTCATTCGCATCATCCGCTTGGTCCATTACCCACATCAGGACATCATCAAGCAAGCGATTGGCATCCGCGCTGGTGGGCAGTACAAGCCGCTCACCCCGGTATTCAACAGCGCCGCTATTCTCCGCATCGCGGCCCGTCATGGAAAACAGTTTCATGGATATGGGCAGCGGCAATTCCGCCTTGCGAAAGCCCATCCGGGGGCGCGGATTGATGTCAGGTTCATTGATAATAATGGCGCGCCCCACAAGCCCCTGTGTGGCCGTTTCCCCGTCCATGATGCCATCAAACGTGCTTGGTGTTGTGTAGCCGATCAGGGACATGAAGGGACGCTCCAGACCCTCATTCAGCATCCGCAACAGATTGAGCGCCTTGGCCTCTGCCTCCTCGTCGCCGTCCTCTTTTGCGCGGGAAAGGCGCGACGCATAAAGCTTTTCCAAATCCCGTTTCATATCGCCGCCAAGAATCAGGCTGCTGTCCGCTTTGGAATAGATCGACATCAACGCGCCGAAAATGCCTTCCAGATATGACGCCCCGCCGCTGCCCTTTTGTGCCTTGCGCACCTTGGTTAGGAATATCCCGATTTCGTCAATATTGTAAAAGCTGGCTTGCTGATCAATGACATTTCGCATGATTTCTTGCTCGGATTTAATGTTGCCGTGCATTGCGCCCTGTATGCCCGCCGCGCGGTGCAGGTCCGTGAAAGCCTGCATCACCGCTTCCTTGCCCGTGCTTGATGCCGCCACGCAAAACGCCATTAAATTGGCTGTAATGCCGTCCCGATAATCCTCATAGCGCATTCCGCCGATATTGCCCGTGGCCACAATCGCAGATGCAACGGCCAGCTTGCGGCGTGGGTATCGGCACTGGCTGTCAATCCAATCAGCAACCCGCCCGACAAAGCCTGGGGGCCGGGTTAGGTCCAGATCATCCACCCGGCAGGGCAAGGGCCGATTCGGGTCTTCGTCCGGCTGTTCTGCGTCAAAATCATTATGGCTTGGCACATACTTTTCAAAATCACTGAAGTCGTCAAAATCATCTGGCATTATGAGGTTCCTTTTTCTGCAGCTAGGATCGCGCGTCCTATGAGTTCGGGGATTTGAGGCACAACGGCGTTTCCGAGCGACTTTATTCGACGTCTGTCCACTGCGCAGGAAACCCCATCGCCATTTCGTACAGGTGCGCCACGTTCTGCCATGCGACACCAGCCGTTAATGCTTCCGTCGAAAGGGACGGGGAATGGCGAGAACGCGCAGCTAAAAACGCAGTCGTCCGCGATAGGTCTTTCCCGTCTCTTGCGTTGGGGGTAGGCAATAATCCAGACACGTTCGCGGCGATGAGGACCGCCCAATGCCGAAGCGGGTATATTGTGCCACTCTGCATCATACCCGATTGAGGCCAAGTCGGATAAGATTGCTGAGAACCATGCGCCGGCGTTACCATTTGGTCCAGAAAGCAACGCTGAGACATTCTGCAGGACAATGTATTCAAATTCAATTTCGCCAGCCAGTCGGATGACTTCACCACAAAGCCCGCTTCGCGTTCCTTCGCCAATCCCCGCCTGCTTTCCTGCAATGCTGATATCTTGGCACGGAAACCCGCCCGTGAGGACGTTTGGGTAAATTCCATCCCGTCGAAGAATGTCGCCTGTAAGTTTGGTAACGTCTTCATAGCATTTGACTCCGGGCCAATGTTTCGCCAATACCTTGCGCGGGAACGGCTCAATTTCGCAGAATGCGACGGTGGAAAACCCGCCTGTGCGTTCAAGGCCGAGGCTAAACCCGCCAATGCCGCTGAACAGATCAAGGACGCGCAGCTTGCTCATGTCGCCCCCTCAATCCATTTTTTGAATTTATCCCGGTCGACAACATTCATTGCGCGGTAAGACAATGCAGCCAGCCGCTTGGCCGCGCGGTTCAGGATTGGCGTTTTTTCCATCTCCATGATTGCCGCTGCTGCATATGTCTCAAGTTCAACTTGTGATGCCGATGCTGCCCATAGCGACGCATCCTCTCGAATACGCTCTTGCATAAGCGGCACATCAGGAAACCCGGCACCGTGATGTTCCAGCCAATGCGTGACCGTCTGCATTGCTATGCCACGATCCTGCGCCATACAATCATTTAGACCCGTCCAAAGCGCCCCCGCGCGTTCATCCGGGGTCATTGTGCTGTCCCTCAAGATACTTTGAAATTGCATCAAACGACTTGTGCGACGGGTTGTCGGTCACGCCGTCGCGGATTCTCGCAATGGTGTTTACATGAACCCCCGTGGCATCAGACACCACATCTAGCCTCCTATCGGCCAGCATTCGCTTCATCTTGATAATGTCCATATCCGTTTATCCTCTGTTGATATTCCACCTTGACGGTAGATTATCTACAAGTTAGTGTCAACTTGCGGTGTTTGAAGCATGTCGCCGCCATGCAGGGCCAATGGCCTAAAAATAGGAGGATGCCTTGAGTATTCTTGAGCAAGCATCTGTGCCTGAAATGGGTGCGCAGATCATAACCTTTTGCGGTGATGCCGGGGTTGGTAAATCATCCCTCGCCGCCACATTCCCAAACCCCATATTCATTCGCGGCGAAGATGGCGTGTCACGCATACCGGAAGCTTTCCGGCCCCAGGCATTGCCAGTTGTGCGCGCAGAAGCAACCCTATGGGAGCAACTAAAAGCGCTTATCCATGAGGAACACGGTTTCAAAACCGTTGTGATCGACACGGTTTCAGCGCTGGATCGTATGTTTGCCACTGAAATTCTAAAGCAGGATGGCAAGGCGAAAAGCCTAAACCAAGCCCTTGGCGGTTATGGCGCGGGGTTCAGTGCGCTTGCAGCACGTCACCAGCAGTTGCGCAACGGGGCAGAAATGCTGCGCCTCAAGCGCGGGTGTCATGTAATCTTTCTTGCGCACACTGAGATTGATACCGTGCGCCCGCCCGATCAGGACGATTATAGCCGATATTCTCTACGCATGACGCACAACAAAAGCCTGCCGCCATATCTTGATGATGTGGATGCTGTTGGCTTTCTGCGTCAAAAAATCGTGGTGCGCGGTGATGATGGCGAGCGCAAAAAGGCGATCAGCGGAACTGAGCGTGAGCTTGTCATGCAGCTAACCGCCGCGAACGTGAGTAAAAACCCTTACGGCATAACCGAACCGCTGAGCGTTAAGCTTGGTGAAAACCCTCTTGCAGAATTTTTGAAAGGATAACGAAATGGGATTTTGGGATTTAAGCGATGGCGAAACCGCCAAGGATACCGGCACAGAATACGAAGTGCCGGGCGGAAATATGGAGCCTATCCCTGACAACAGCGATGTGCTGGCGCAGATCAAGGCTGTAAAATGGGAAACGGTCAAAGACGGGGTTGAGTGCTACATCAACATCCAATGGCAGGTCGATGCGCCGGAAAGCGTGAAAAACCGGGTTGTTTTTCAAAAGATGTGGGTTGCTGATCTGGACCCGCAGGCCAAGTCTGAAGAAAAGGCCAAGGTCAAACGCGACAAGGCGCGCCGAATGCTTGCCAGCATTGATGCCAATGCTGGCGGTAAGCTGATGGAAAGCGCGGATACGCCAACCGATGATAGCCTTGCGCTGGCCCTGACGGGAAAGCAGATGGTGATCAAGTGCATGGTTTGGGAAATGCCGGACCGCGAAAAACA